>Ga0181521_10004953_pt1 | contig 15005 bp, 13 predicted proteins | sample PEATcosm2014_Bin_32_FD_119764 | JGI IMG/M metagenome (GOLD analysis project Ga0181521, IMG submission 119764) | Peatland microbial communities from MTU Mesocosm Facility, Houghton, MI, USA - PEATcosm2014_Bin02_60_metaG | ecosystem: Environmental > Terrestrial > Soil > Wetlands > Peat | place...
ATTGCCCGGTCTCCCATTGCGGCGAGTGCAGCACCCGCGATCAGCGGCGCAGCTTTGGTTTGCCCAGTGGACGCTACCGTTGGTGGAGGGATTGTGGCCGAATCCGGCAACGCCGCTCCACACTTACTGCACGTCTGGGATCCGGATACGTTGTCATTTCCGCACGCAGGACAAAACATGAAAACCTCCGTGGGGACCATCGGATAGTTTCAAGCCGCATCCTACAACAGTCGGACCGGTGGCTCCATCAGGCGGTGATTGTTCCTGCTGATTATTACGAAAGAGCGGTCAAGGCACAGCAATAGCACCTTCATTCCGTATGCCGTCCGGACCCGAAGCGACGGCGCCGTAGCGTGTACGTCGATTGCGCAAGAAATGAAGCTTTTCCACATGAGTGGTCACCACATTTAGTATTGGTAATCGAAGGTTGATGGAAGACGAACAAATGCCTGATCGTTTGCGACACACGCGACTTCAAGAATGGTCGACAAATGGCGGCGTGGTTGGGGTTGGTTCCCAGGCAGTTTAGCTCTGGTGGCAAGGCCAGAGGGTATCGTCAACAATCAAACCGCCAGGGATTTCATCCTGGAATTGACATCTGGCGTTACCGGTCGCATTGTCGGGATGATACGTTTGAGCGCGCGATGCGCACTGCGGGAGGCTCTCCATCGCTGACTGTCGAGCACTTGAAGCCGGCAAACAATTTGCAGCGGAGCTTGGCTCGGAGCGCAATTTTCAGTAATGAGCGGCAATTTCCTTTAGATGTGGCAGTTACAGAATTTAAAGGTCCGGATTGGACATCAATAAGAGCCATTCACACCGACAAATTTGCAAACCTGATTGAACGATGGTGATTTCTTCAGCACCTTTTCAGCCCAGAACAGGTCGATACCTATGCCCCTCAATTCGAACGCCATTCTCGCGGGAAGCAGTACCGATCCCGCCAAATGGTCCGATTGGCGCTTTTGGGTTCTTCTAGCCGCTGGCTTCACGTGTTACTTCGGATTCACTAGCTGGAGTTCGAAGAGACGCCGGCGTGCGCTGTCCCAGCTTGCTCCGTCTATGAACTTTTGTTGGTTGGACACCATGCCCGAAACCCCTCGCGGCATTGCATTCCTTCGACCTAGCCTGGGCGGCGAGTTCAGCAATGCTATGACCGGATCCGGGGCCGGCTGTAAAGTAACGATATTTGACTTCGAATACGAGACCGGAACAATGCTAATGCCTATGACGGAGCGTACTCATGCGCAAACCATTGCGGCATTCCGCTCCGCTCACTCTGTTTTGCCCGCTTTTCAGTTTGGCCCCGAGTCGGTCATGCGAAAGATGTCTACTGTAGGCTCAGACCAGTTTAAGTTCGAAACCGCACTGCCGAGCGTGCCCGCTCCGGCCGGACACTACCTCCTGCGAAGCCAGGAGCAAACCGCCGCGAACGCCCTGTTCGATTCGGAGATGCTGAACTTCTTCAACGGCTTGGGATTGCAGCACCAACCCTGGTTTCTTGAAGGCAATCAAGAATGGCAGCTGATATGGGAACACAACAACATCGTGTCCCCGCAGAATTATCCATGGTTCCTCCAGCAGACGAGCGCGATTGCCGCCATGGTGTTCGGCTGCGCAAAAATGAAGCGTGGGGCGACGCCCCAAATCCCTGGAGATGCATCGCAGTGACGCTCAAGCACATCAGTGGAATCTAGGAGGGAATCCAATGCCGCGTTTCTGTGCTTCATGTGGTTCACTCGTGGCCGAAGGCGCGCTTGCGTGCGCTTCCTGTGGGGCAACTGTAGGACAATCTGTCGCGGGAGGAGCCGCACCAGCAATCGCAACTACTGGCCTAACAGAAAACCTCGCCGGAGCATTTGCTTATGTCACTTTCCTCCCGGCTGTCGGATTCTTGCTGTTGCCGCCCTTCAACAACAATCAATTCGTGCGCTTCCACGCCTACCAGTGCATTTTTTTAACCGTCGCCTGGCTCGTTGTGTCGTTCGCATCAACCCTGCTCAGTCCCGTATTCGGCTGGGCCGGTGTCTTTATTCTGCCTCTCGTCTGGCTCGCTGCAATCGGCCTCTGGATTGTCCTTATCTTTAAGGCATTTCAGGGACGCACATTCAAGCTACCCGTGATCGGAGACTGGGCCGAACGACGGGCCAGCAACGCGTAACTTGCAAGAGCGTATCTGTCTGGAGGGGCTGGGTTCACTTCGGCGCCGCCCGTTCAAATTTTTCGAGCGTCATCAAGTTGTGCGACAACATATGTCCGTTGATTTCGAACCGGACGTCCTGCTTGATGAATCCGACGCCAGGGGCAAACCACTGTGTCATGATTATGTTCATCGGCACAACTTGCGTCTCCGAAATTTGCGTGGGGATTACCATATCCGTGCGCACGGATATCGCCCGATAGGATCCTGCCGGCACGGTGATTTGCTCGGGCGCGAAGGCGGTTTTCTTGGAACTGACCACACCATTCCGATCCTGCCAGGTCCAACTTTCGCCGGTCGCGAGGGTATGGCTCAAAAGCACCTCGGGAGGGTCAAAGTCAGACTGGCTTTCCGCGCCGTAATCCACGGCTCTCGCGTGCAGCAAGCCGCCAGGCGTCAACGCATACCAATCAATATTTACCAACTTGCCCTCGCCCATGGCTTCAACACGCACGTAGGGTTTTCCACTGACGTCTTCGGTGCCCACGACATGAGCGATCAGGGTAGTCTCGACGACCCCATTTTTTGCCATGCGTGCATCCTCCCCTCCGAAATGAGCGAGAGGTCCGATATCCTTGTGCAGGTGGTAGGTCCAGGTTGTTCCAGGCGCGAGCGGGTAATCCTGCGCGCGAAGGGTAGCTGGTGACAAGAACGTACACCCTAACAGGATCATCGCTACGCAGGGAAGGGTAACTTTCTTCATGCGGTTCTCCCTAATTACCGCGCGGTTTCTGCCGAGTCCCCAACGGGCAATTCGGGCACCATCTTGCGCCGCACGTTGACGGAAGTCGAATGGCGGCTTTGCGACCGTCATTCCGGCACGGCCAGTGATGAGAATCCTCAGCCCACGTGACGGCGGGCGATGCGCGTGCAATCTGCGCTACCAGCTTTGCTCCAATACTCGCAGCCAGTTCTCGCCCAGAAACCCCCTGACATCGTCGACGTTCCAGCCCGACTCGAGCAGCAATCCTGCAAGGCGGGGAATGACATCGACTCCCGCGAACTGCGGGGTCCCCTTGAAGTAACCGCCTGTCCGGTACCGGTCCATATTCTTGCGGGCGAACCCTTCCATATAGAACTTCAGGTCGTAAACCGAGTCGAGTCCCATACCGACGTGCCGGGGGCCGACGAGCTCTGCGTAGTGATTGACGTGTCGCGCGATGGCTTCTGCAGAGGCATCGCTGCGGGCGCTGCTCAAGAAGAGCCCCACGCCGTTCACTCCAATGACGCCGCCAGTCGCCGCCACCGCCTTGGCCAGTTCATCCGGAATGTTGCGCTGGTGGTCCCAAATAGCCTTGGAATTCGAGTGAGACACGATGACCGGCCTTGTGCTCACCGCGACGGCGTCCATTGACGTTCGGGTGCCTGTGTGCGCCAGATCGACGATCATATTCACCCGGTTCATTTCGGCGATCAGTTCCTTGCCGAAGACGCTCAAGCCCGCATCGCCAGGCTCGTGACACCCGTCGCCCGTTAAATTGCGGTAATTGTAGGCGAGCAGCATGTGACCGATACCGAGGCGACGATAGACCTCAACTAGACTCAAATCCCCGGCGATCGGATTGCTGCCTTGGAAGTGTAGATTGACGGCGATCTTCCCCGCGACGTGTGCAGCGCGAATGTCCGCGACTTTCTCGACGAATACGACTTGCTCGGAGCGGGCGGCAAAGTATCTGCGCGCGGCGGCAATCCAGCGCACGGTATCGCCGACCGACAGCTCATCGCTGGCGACGGTGATGGAAGTGAACGTCACACCGTACTCGGCGCGCTGCGTCAACACCGCATCGAAATTCGGTGTCTCGTGTGCGCCAGTCGGTCCCTGCGGCAATGTCATATCGCAAACGAGGGGCCGTCCTAGAGCTTCGGGATACATCGACATTGGCTTTGCTCCTGATAGGTTCGAATGTGTGGCGTCGGACATGGTTCTAGGTTTCCTTACCGGCACCTTGATAGGCAACATGACCTGCGACCAGTGTGAGTTCAACCGGAATCCGCGCAAGAGTGGCCGCGGGCGCGGTCAGTGGGTCGTCCCCGAGCGCGACGAGATCGGCGAACTTGCCGACGGCCAGGGTTCCCTTGTCGGCTTCCTCGAACGCCGCACGCGCCCCATTCACGGTGTAGAGCTGCAGCGCCTCGTAGGGCGTCAAGCGGCGCGCAGCTTCCGGATGATTCGCGAGCTGCTGCACCCCAATCAACGGACCCATCGGTTTGGGGTCCGAGTCAGAGCCACCTGCGATCAGAATACCCGCGTCGGCAATCCGGCGGTAAGGGTGTCGCCGTTCAAAGCGCTCGGCACCCAGCAGGGCTTCCAACCCCTGCCCGATCCTGCGGCCGGTCTCGTCTAGCGCAGGGTACGCAGCAAAATTCGGCTGCATGGAGGCGATCACGCCGAGTCGCGCCGCGCGTTCGATGTGGCTCGGCGTCGGCAGACTGAAATGCTCGATTCTGTGGCGGTGATCGGCGCGCGGCTCCCTCTGTAATGCGCGTTCGAAGGAGTTCAGCAGCAACTCGATCGCCGCATCGCCGATGGCGTGCATGCTGACTTGCAGTCCGGCGCGATGCGCTTCCCAGACGTAGTCATCTAGTTCCTCTTGGGTAAAATAGAGACAGCCACACGTGCACGGTTGATCTGCGTACGGCTGTTCGAGACCCGCGGTGTGCTCGAAGTAACTGCCATCGACCCAGACGCATCCACCGATGCGCGGCAGGCCCCAGCGGCGCGCCAGCTCGACCCGGGTGGATTGAAAGTAGATGACCGTTCTGACCGGCAATCTGTGCTGCTCACGCATCAGCACTTCGACATCTCGCCGCGGCAGCCAGCCACGCCCATCGTCACTGCCACCATCGAGCGCGTGCACCGTCGTAATACCCACCGCGAGTGCCATCTGCGCCGCCCGGCGCAAAGCGGCAATGCGGGTTTCATCGTCGATGATTTCGCTATAGTAGGCGTAGCGGGCGCGCGTGTTCGCACTGCCGCGCAACAGACCGCTGCGCGTCCCGTCGCTTGCGGTGTCGATGCCCGGTGTATCCGGCGATAGGCGCAGCAGCGTCCAGGCCTGTGAGTTGACCACGCTCGCGTGGGCGCCCAGATCCACCACCATCACAGGGTTTATTGGCGAGATCCGATCGAGATCAACCAATGTGAGCGCTGCGTCCAGATCGTGAAAGCAGCAACCATGCAACAGCAGCGGCTGACCGGGCGCCAATTTGCCGACGGCGTCTGCGGCAATTTCGAGCACAGCGTTGCGCGCAGTGATCCCGTACACTTGGGGACCCAGGCTCCCCAACCCGGTCTGCATGAAGTGCACATGAGAGTCGATGAAACCCGGAAGAACCGTCTTTCCGCACAGATCGAGCACGCGCGTGTTTCCATCCGCCAGCGGCGCAATCTGCTCGTCTGATCCGAGGGCGCGGATCCGTCCGCCGTCGATCGCAATGGCGCGGGGTCGATCGCGCTCGTCGCTTGCAACCATCGTGAGAACATTGGCATTTCGGATGATGGTCTCGACGCCCACGGGCTACCTCGCGAAGTGCTCGCGAAAATCGCGCGGCATGCGGATAATCGCGTAGATCGTACAGACGGCGCCGGCAACGGCCGCGAGCTGTGTGATCGCCATGGCATATCGGACCGAATCCACGTGCAATGAGAACTCCCAGCGATCGCTGAGGTAACCGATGATGAAGTTGCAGCCCGCCGTGCCTACGAAATTGTATCCGAGCAGCAGCACGGCGGATGCCAAGGCGCGCATCCGCAGCGGCATGATCGCGTGAGTGATGGCAAAAGTCGGCGGCATATAGACCGCATCGAGGAACACGGACGCGAAATAGAACAGCGGGACGGCATGCGTGGTCGCGAACAAAAACAACAAGGTCGACGGAATTTCCAGCGCGACCCCCGCCAAGGCCACCCATAGATTCCAGCGCAAGTCGCGCACCGACAATCGATCCGCAATCCATCCGGCCGTGACCGCGCCAGTCAAGCCGGCGATCGAGCCGAGGACCCCCGTCCACAGCCCGACCTCTCCTTCCGGCAGGCCGTGGACGCGCATCAGAAACAGCGGCGCCCAGGAATCGAGCGCGGTGCCCGCGAACACGAACAGTGCGGAGCCCAGCAGATAGGCCACGAACGACGGTCGCTTGAGCATGAACGCCGCCGCCTCGCGCGCCGAGTAGCGCGTTGCGTCGACGACTCCCGAATCCGATGCGCCACGCTGCGGCTCGCGCACCGACACGCGGGTCAGGACGGCAAGCAGTATGCCGGGTACCCCTATTGCGATGAATGCCGTTCGCCACCCGAAATGCTCGCCAATCCATCCGCCCAGAATGAAACCTACGGCAAGCCCAACAGACAGCCCGACCGAATAGACGGAGAAAGCCAAGGCGCGCAGTCGCTGCGGGAAATAGTCAGAGATCAATGAGTACGCGGGCGGACTACACGCCGACTCGGCCACTCCAACACCCATCCGGGCGATGAGCAGCTGAAAGAAGTTGCTGGTGAGCCCGCATACCGCCGTGAGTGCGCTCCAAACCGCAAGCGCCGCCGCGATGATCGAGCGCCGATTGCCGAGATCGGCCCAGCGCGCGACCGCTAGCCCGGCGACGGAGTAGATGGCGGAAAACGCCAGGCCGCTGATGAGTCCGAGCTGCGTGTCGGACAGATGCAAGTCCCGCTTGATCGGCTCCATCATGATGATGAAGATGTAGCGATCGGCGAAATTCGCGCCGTAGACGGCCACGAGAACGATCAGCACGTACCATGCGTAGCCCGTGCGATGCGGCGTCTCGCCGCCGGGTGCGACCCTTGGCGCTTCGCCGATCAAGGGTCCGCTAATCACCCTGACGCGGCAGCCGCCGCCCATGCGTGCAAGGCACTGATCAGATCGTCGCGAACACAGCGGCAGCCGTGTTGCAAATGGTCCATGGCGGCGAGCGCCGCCTCATGCGCCTCGTACGACGATCCGGCGACACAGTCTTCGACTACGCGGCACACATAGTCGCGTTGGTGCGCGTCTGCGAACGCGTAGTGCACACAGACGTCCGTGAATCCGCCCACCATCAATAGGGTTCTCGACTTGAGGCCGCGAAGCAGGATCTCGAGATCCGTACCAAAGAAAGAGGAGTAGCGGCGCTTGCGGACCCAGAAGTCATCCGGCCTGCGGTCCACCTCCGGGACAATCGCGGTGCCGGGGGAGTTCTCCAAACAGTGAACCCGCTCAAACCCGTCGAGCTCTCGGCCGAAGTCGATCATGCTCGGATGGTGCACCTCCTGCATGTAGATGATGGGCACGTGGCACGCCCGCGCGGCGGCAATGAGCGCCGGCACTCGCTGCATGTATTCTTCGTAGTGCTGCATTGGAAAGTCGCGCTCCACATCATGACGCGACGTCGTGATGTCACCCTGCACGTCGATGACGAGCAACGCCGGCTTGCCGACGATCAACGAGCTTGGATTCGTCTTTTCCGAAGTCATGAGTTCGCTCACTTCGCCGTAGGAGCTTCAGCGCGCAGAGCGCCAAACGCGGCGATCACTTCGCCGCATTGTCGTCGCGCGCCGGTTTGCATGTACTCCATAGCGCGCAATGCCGCTTCGTGCGCGCGCGGCGATGAACCCGCGACGCAATCCTCGACCACGCGGCAGAAATAATCGTATTGATGAGCATCCACGAAGCTGTAGTGCACGCTGACGCTGGTTTCGCCGCCGGCAAGAATCACCGTGCTCACGCCGAGTTCCTGCAGCAGAATCGGCAGCTCCGTACCGTAGAACACTGAAAAGCGCCGGCGGCGGATCACGTATTCATTCGGCCGCACGGCGGACAGCGCCGCCATCTCGGTAGCGGCGTCGTTCGCGAATACGATGGGTACACCGTGCCGGCGAGCCGCCTCAATCAGCTGTGGGATACCCGCGAAGCTCATCTTGTGCGTATCGAGGGCCACCAGCGCCGGCTTGCCTTCGATCAAGCTGCGAGCGGGTTTGTTCATGAGTTTCAATCGACCCCCAGAGCCGCGGCACCGTATGCGAACAGCGCCGGCGATCCGCCCGTATGAAGAAATATCACCGTCTCGTCAGAGCCGATCCGGCCGGTCTGAATGTGGTCGATCAAACCGTGCATCGCCTTGCCCGAATACACCGGATCGAGCAGCACACCCTCCGTGCGGGCCACTAGCGAAATCGCGTTGCGGCACCCTTCCGTCATCACGCCGTATCCCCCTCCAATATAGCCATCATGCAGGGACAAATCCGAAGCGCGCGGTCGCCGCGCGAGCCCAAGTACCTCGGCGGCGGCGGCGGCAGCAGGCGGAATATGCTCCGCAAGATAATCGCGGGTCCGGCTGACGCTGATTCCGACGACTTGGTACGGCGCGCTCTGATTGAGTGCGCCCAGAACCAAGCCCGAAAACGTCCCACCCGATCCCATCGCAACATATAGGAGAGAGGGAGAGGGGAGCAGCTCCAGTTCCGCGAGCTGCTCCAGCAATTCCCCCGTCGCATTGACATACGCCGCCATCCCTTCCGGACCCGACGCGCCCAAGGGCACGATGAACGGCTGTTTGCCACGGCGCCGTAGGTCCGCGGCTACATCCTCGACGGCGGTGCCGAATTCCCAGCGCGGCGAGGTGTCGACGACGTGGATGACGACGCCATAGAGACGATCGAGAAGCAGATTCCCCACCGGCAGACGCGGCTCACCCGGCTCACCCCCCAGGACTAATACAACTTCGAGCCCCAGACGATTGCCGATGGCGGCGGCGATACGGGCGAGGTTTGACTGAAAACCGCCGCTGACCACCAGCGAGTCCGCTCCCTCCGCAACCGCGCGTCCGATGACGAATTCCAGCTTACGCACCTTGTTACCGCCGAACCCCACTCCGGTCAGATCGTCGCGCTTCAGAAGTATTCGCGGCCCGCCGAGCGCCTCGGTCAGGCGTTTCGCATCCTCAAGCGGAGTGGGCAGCTGCGCCAGCCGTAGACGCGGCAGCGTAGCGATGGGCGATGGCGCACGACTCACGATTTCCGGCGGCATGGTGGGGATCACGGCCGGGGCTGCGTAATGGTCTGCACTTGGGTGAGCTCCAGCAGGCCCAGGCTGCCGTTCTCGACACCGTAACCCGACCATTTGTGACCGGCGATCGGCGATGCCGGAACGACCACGAGGTGCTGATTGATCCAAACCGTGCCGCAGTCGAGTCGCGCGGCAAGGGCGCGTGCGCGCGCGGGTTCACCGCTCCACAACGAACCGGACAGACCATAGTGCGTGGCATTGGCGCGCTCGATCGCATCCTCGACGTCACGATAGGGAATCAGCGGAAGAACCGGCCCGAACTGTTCCTCGGCGACCAACCGCGCTTTATCGGTGAGGTCCTCGAACAATGTGGGTGCATAGAAGTAACCGCGTGATCCGATTCGAGCACCGCCCACGCGAATGCGACCTCCGGCCGCCTTCGCGTCTGCAACTAATTCCTCCACACGTCGTAGCTGGGGCTCGGTACTGACGGGCCCGAGTTCTGAAATCGGATCGAGCCCGTCGCCGACGCGCACGCTCCGGGCAAGCTCGGTGAGTGCTTGCGACAACGGCTGGTACACCCGCTCGTGAACATACAACCGCTTGATGGCCGTGCACACCTGCCCACTGTTCTGAAAGGCGCCCCAGAAGAGCTTGGGCGCGATGGCCGCCGGATCCACATCATCGAGCACGATGGCAGCGTCGTTGCCGCCGAGTTCTAGTGTCGCGCGCTTCATGTCTGGGACGGCGGCGGCGAGGATGTGTTTACCTGCTGCGGTGGACCCGGTGAAGGAGATCTTGCGCACGGCGGGATGCCTGATCATCGCCTTGCCGAGTTCGTCGCCGCCGGAAATCACGTTGACCACGCCCGGCGGGAAGGCGTCCTGCAGCAGCTCGCCAAGGCGCAGCGTTGCAAGCGGCGTGAAGGGTGAGGGTTTGAGAACCACGGTATTACCGGCGCGGACGGCGCCGGCGATTTTGCCAGCCGCAACGATCAGCGGGTAATTCCATGGAGTTATCGCCGCCATCACGCCATAGGGGCGGCGCCCGACCTCGACCCTGATGCCGTCCTGGTCATGCACGACGTCGGTCGGAATTTCCAACCCCGCCGTGTAGCGCAGCCGGGCGGCAGCGCCGTTTGCCTCGCGGATCGCATTGGCGAGTGTCTTGCCCTGCTCCAAGGTGACGAGCCGTCCGAGTTCATCCACTTGCGCGGCGACGATCTCCGCGGCGCGTAGCAAGGCCGCGCGGCGCGCGCCCTCATCGCGCTGCCAGCCCCGGAAGGCGCCGCTCGCCGCCGCCATGGCGTCCTCCAGCTCGGCTTCATTGCAATGGGGCGCTGTCGCGAAGATTTCGCCCGTGGCGGGATTCACCACACCGTAAGAATCAGTGCCGGTTACCTTGCGGCCATCGATGGTCATGCAGATCACTGTGTTTCCTCTACAGCAGCTCGAAATATTCCCGATGCTCCCAGTCGGTCACCTCTTCCGACAAGAAGCGATGCACCTCGAAGTCCTTGATGGTGAGCAGATAGTCGACGAACTGATCGCCGAGTTGCTGGCGAAACAACGTGCTGCGGCGAAGCTCGGCGATGGCCTCCAAAATATTTGCGGGAAGCAATCGCGAGTTGGAGTCGTAGGGGCTGTCGGCGGTAGCAGGCGGTTCGAGCCGGCGCGCGATGCCGTCCATCCCGGACACGATCTGAGAGGCAAAGTAGAGATAAGGATTGGCGGCCGACTCGCCAATGCGATTCTCAATGTGGGTGCTCGGATCGCCCGGACCGCCGATTACCCGAATCATGGCGCCGCGATTGTCCCGCGCCCAGACAATCTTGTTCGGCGCAAGCGAGTACGGTCTGTAGCGCTTGTAGCCGTTGATGGTTGGAGTGGCGAACAGGCAAGCGGCGCCCGCATTCTGCAGCAGCCCGGCCACGTAATGGCGCCCGCACGGCGAGAGCGTCTCGCGTTCGTCCGACGACACGAACGCGTTGTGTCCCATGTGCACATCGAGCAATGACTGGTGCAGGTGCCAGCCGCTCGAAACCATATTCGGCAGAGCCGGCCGGCACATGAAGGTCGCATGGTAGCCATTGCGGCGGCAGATCTGCTTGATGGCGCTGCGCACCAGCACGACGTTATCCGCGGCCCGCAGTCCCTCTACAGGGCCGAAGGTGATTTCGCACTGACTGGGACCCATCTCCGCTTCCAGCGTCCGCACCGGCAAGTCGAGGTCAAGGAGCGCTCCGCGCAGCTGATCGAGGATCGGCTCGAGCTCATCGAATCGATTCTCCGTCAGATACTGATAGCCATGCGCCAGCATGCTGACCGTCGGCGGTTCCGAGGGTTGTCCGCACTGCTGCGGGTCAAGACGCGGATCGACCAGCTTGAAGATATAGAATTCGAGTTCGAGGCCGGCAAGAAGGCGGTAGCCGGCTTCCTCGAGCCTGCCGAGCAGGCTGCGGCACAGGCTGCGCGTGCACAAGGGTACGGGCACACCGGTTTGGTAATAGCAGTCCGCGAGCATCCACGCCGATCCGGGCACCCACGGCAGCAGACGAAACGTCGTGGGATCGGGCACCAGGACGACGTCGCTCCCTCCGGTCATCTGCGCGAGATTCAGCCCCGCCTCGCTTTGCCATACCGGATACACCGTGCGATGTGCCGTGTCTTTGAGAAGCAGTGTGCTCGATACCGAGCAGCCGTTCCTCAACGCCGACTCGAGCATATCTATCACGAGCGTTTTACCGCGCAGGATACCGTGCTGATCGGCGAAGGAGATTCGCACGGTGCGGATATTGGCATCGCGCGCACGACGTACCAGCTCCGCGGCGGCCTGTACTTGTTGGTCATCGTGCAACGCATGGTGCGCGACGAAATCGCTGCGCCCAAATCCGCCGATCCCGTCAGAGTTCATACGCTACTCATCGAGGCGGGCCCATGCGCAGTGTTGGCGCCGCTCGCGATCGCGTTGCACCCAGATGTCGGCCTGCCCACTCGCCGGTCCGATGGCATCGACCGCAATGGGTCCGCGCACTCCGGCCGCGTTGCCGGTGTCGAACGTAAATGGTGGGCGCGCCCCTTCCTTAAGTGCCCGAATGGCCGCCCGCAGCAGCTTGCGGAACTTGACGATCCCCGCGTCGGACCTTCCCAGGTGCTCCCTGGTGCGGTCGAGTATTGCGCCCGGTGATTCGACGGCCCACTGGTCGTGAACGTTGATGTCCATACCCATGCCGGTGTACGTCTTGGTGGCTTGCTCCGCAGCGCTGAAACCCCAATCATTGAAACGGCCGGTTTTCGGCCGGTAGTCCGGCAATGTGTGATGCTGCAAACGCTGGCGACGCATCGTCTCGCGGTCGACGGCTGCGGCGAAACTCGTGAAGATCGCGTACCAGTAACAACTCACATCATCGATGGGCACGTGCCACTGCGTGATGGTCATCTCGTTGCTCATCGGAATGACGATGGCATTGGGAAAAGCGAGATTGGTGATCCGATAGTGCATGCGCTCGTCGGTGAGCGCACGCGTGGTGACCAGACGAAAGCCAAAATCCGTATCCTCCGTCTTGATGTCGGGACGCGGATACTCACGCAGGATCTTCGTCAGCGGCAGACCGGAATCAGCGGCCGTGCTGCGAAATTGACGTCCGTAAGACGCATCCGCCGACTCATCCTCCAAAAACCGGTGCAGGTAGGAGGCATGCGCCGGGTCTATTCCCACTTCCACCGCCTGTAGCCAATTGCACTGCCACAGTCCCTTGAATGCGAATGTCTGCTTATCCGGCGCCCGGAAGCAATCGAACGCGGGAAATGCGGGCGGCGTTCCCTTTCCTAGGTACGCAAAGATGACGCCGTTGCGCTCCTCGCATGGATAGGAGCGATGACGCAAGTGCAGATGCGCCTTGCTATTCGCTGGTTCCGCCGGCTGCTCCAGACACTGTCCGCCGGCATCGAACAGCCAGCCGTGAAATGCACAGCGCAAGCCGCCGTCCTCGAGGCGGCCGAAGCATAGATCAGCGCCGCGGTGAGGACAGCGTCGCTCCATGAGTCCGAGGCGTCCGCCTGAATCGCGAAACAGCACGAGCTCCTCGCCGAGGAGCGTTACGGGCACGAGTGGCCGCGCAGTTTTCAGCTCCTCCGACAACGCCGCCGGCTGCCAGTACTCTCGCAGCAGCGCGCCGGCAAGCGAGCCGGGCGAGATGCGCGTCATGAGTTCGTTGTCTGCACGGGTGGTCATGGTCGCTCAGCCGCGCACGCTGAAGCTACTGTGGCGATTCACCGCGCGTAGTCGCGAAAAGGCTCCTGTATTCAGCACCCGCCCCGTATAAGGCATCCGGTGCTGCAGCGGCTCGCGGTCGTGATCGAGCCCGCTCTCACAAGCGACCACCAGCTCAGCCATCAACGTCGCCGCGGCGCCCGCGTTCTTGAACTGATGTCCGCTCGTTCCGATCGCCATGTAAAAACCGGGCAGCGCTGATTTGTCGTAGATCGGAATCCAATCATCGGCAACGTCGTACATGTCGACCACGCCTTGCGCCTGGTTCGGGATTGGCAGAGCCGGCACTCGTCGCCCCAGGCGATACACCTGAGTCTTCCACTGCGCCTCCGTGATCTCCCGATTGCACTGGTCCGGATTATCCACCCACGTCTTCGGGTCGCAGGCCGGATCCGTCGACCCCAGCGTGATGCGGTTGCCCGACCCTGGACGGAAGTAGACGCCGACATCCGAATCCGATGTCATGACGCCCTGCCGCTCGAAATCGACGCCGGGCGGCGCCGGCAGATGATGCACCTCGCGCCGCAAGGCCCGGGTTTTGATCGACATATCGGCCTCCACATCGGCCATGCGATTGACGAGCGCAGAGTATGGGCCGGCTACATTCACGATGACGTCGGCGGCGAGTCGGTTTCCCTCATCGAGGACCACCGCCGCCACTCGACCCTGACTGCGATCGATCGCGATCACTTCCCGCCGCATCACAAAGCTCCCGCCTGCTGCCTCGACAGCGCGACGCAAATTGTGGGTTGCGAGCAGCGGATCCGGGATGTAGCCGGCATCGGGCGTAAAAATGCCTCCCGCGATGGCGCATGCGGAATCGGACCAAAATAGCGGATCGTCGACCGGCTTCGGCGGAAAGAATGACTCGGTCGTCATGAACGGAAGGCGCTCGCGGATCCTTTCGTTGTCCCAGGTCTCGAAGCGAATGCCGAATTCCTTGTAGCGCTCTATCACCTGCGCGCGATCGGATTCGTTGATGCGCAGCATCAAGTGCCCGCACTGGATGAACCTCGCGAAGCCGCGCTCATCCGGGGCACCGAGGAATTGCGGCCAGTTCAGCCAGTAATGACAGCCCTCGTGAGCCAACATGACGCCTTCCGGCGTCGAATAAGAGAAGCGCACGATCGCACATGAGTTCGCAGTCGACCCCGAGCCGACTTCGGCATTCTTATCCACATTCGTCGTGCGGTATCCCTTGCGCGAGAGTTGCAGCGCGATGGCGCAGCCGATGACCCCGGCGCCGATGATGACAGCCTGCTTCATGGGAGGCCCACCTCCCCCCCAAACCAGTTCACGGCGCGCTCGATGACGTCGACGATTTTCTCTACTTCCTTGCGCCCGGCAACGAGCGGGGGTCCGACTTCGATGACTTGGTAAACTCGCGCCAAAAGGCCCTGCTCTCGCATATACGCCGTAACCTTCGCCTGCATCTGATCGCCCGGCTTGAAGGGCTCGCGGGTCGCCTTGGACCGGACCAGTTCGACGGCCGCAAGCAGTCCCAGACCGCGCACGTCTCCGACCAGCGGATG
>Ga0181521_10004956_pt1 | contig 15003 bp, 10 predicted proteins | sample PEATcosm2014_Bin_32_FD_119764 | JGI IMG/M metagenome (GOLD analysis project Ga0181521, IMG submission 119764) | Peatland microbial communities from MTU Mesocosm Facility, Houghton, MI, USA - PEATcosm2014_Bin02_60_metaG | ecosystem: Environmental > Terrestrial > Soil > Wetlands > Peat | place...
GCTAAGCGGCGACCTGCACCGTCGCTTTCATCATTCAATAAGCGCTGCATCCTGCTCTCACGTAATCTGGTTTTTGCGGACCACAATGGCGATGAGCCACTCTTCGCACGGTTTATCGTACGGTGTGTCGGGCTATCGCGCAGACCGCTGGCGGTGCTCGCGGTGGCTGACAGCGCCGCATTGAAGCGTTAGACATAAACATGCTCTCAAAACATTCGATACGAATGCAGAGGTACCATGAAAGGAACGCGCAGAGCTTTTGGTTTGCCGGCGAAGGTGCGCAAAGTCACTGCGTCTGCGCCGCGACCTGTGGAGGGGCACGACGAGTGGCTACTTGATGAAGCGCTCGCCGAAACATTTCCCGCCAGCGACTCCATCGCCGTATCACCGAGCCACCTGTCTCAGCCAAGCCCGCGTCCCAGGTCATGGAAGGTTGAGCGTGCCAGTACGATTGCCGATTCCAACAGCGGTCGCAACAAGGACACCGAGTCCGAGAACTTGGAGGCCGCGCTCGAGTGAGACTACTGTCACACAAGGATTGCCGCGACCGTGGCACTGCGGGGACTGGGTGCCGTCCTGAATTAATAAGAACGACTTGCCGCAGGATGCGTGGGGAAATGTCGAACGGTATGGCGTTGCGAGTTCGGAAGTGCAAACGACAGGAGAATTGCCATGAATGATACTGGCATAAAGAAAATCGGCATCATCGGTGCCGGACACATAGGAAGCCAGATCGCCCGACTCGCGGTGGCAAAAAACTACGACGTCGTGATCAGCAATTCGCGCGGGCCGGAGACCTTGTCAGCGCTCGTCGCGGAGCTTGGACCGAAAGCGCGCGCGGCGACGGCCGCCGACGCGGCGAAAGCTGGAGACATCGTCGTAGTCACGGTACCGCTGAAGAACTACCGGGCCGTTCCTGTCGAGCCTCTGGCGGGCAAAATCGTAATCGACACCAATAACTACTACCCAAAACGTGACGGCCATATCCCGGAGCTCGACAATGAGTCGACCACGACCTCCGAGCTTCTGCAAGCGCACCTGCCGAGCTCGAAGGTCGTCAAGGCTTTCAACCATATCTACGCCGCTGCGCTCACCACCGACGGGCAACCAGCGGGCACGAAGAATCGTCGCGCGTTGGTCATCGCCGGCGACGACCAAGGGGCCAAGGCAACGGTCACCCGTCTGCTCGACCAGTTCGGCTTCGATACGGTAGACGCGGGCCCGCTAACGGAAGGATGGCGCATCCAACGCGACACGCCCGGCTACGGTCCGCGTCGCACGGCGCAGGAGCTGCGGGCAGACCTCGCGGCGACCAAGCGGTACGCGGACCAATAGCTATTTTCCCGCGCAAGAATCAAAGGTCGCTGCCGAGTGAGATTCTAGAGGCGGCGGTTGGCGACATGAAACCGGATGAGCACCGAGGATTCGCAACGGCCGGGGTAGCCAGGGGCAGGCAACAGCTGCGGCTTAGCGTTCTTTACTACTTTTTCAAATGCCTCGCGCGACGGTTCAATCCACGAATCTCGGTCGTGCATGGTCTTAAAGATGAGAAGCTGGTGATAGGCGTCCTGTGCACCGAGAGGGACGGTTCGTGTCGACCTTGTACCTCCCATGAATCTTGGCACCACCGGAGGCTGGCCGTCACACCTGTGACTGGCCAGCGACGCTTCTCGGCAGTCTCGCCAAAAAGCGTCAAGTGGCTCGCTTTACCCGAGGGCCTTAGCCATTTGATCTCCTCCATGACCGCTCGGCTTGCTTACCGCCCGGAGTCTTTGCCGGGTGGGACTTGCGCCCAATGGAAAGCGCCGCCTTTGCACAGCGCACGCTCATTACGGACATTGGACTGGACTGAAGACGCACGGCCCGGCCGTTTTTTTGCTCACTGGTCACAGCCCGCCCCCCCAGCGGTACTGCCAATAAACGCTGATGACAGTGAAGTCGCCGCCTGACAGGCTCGATACGCCGGTACTAGTGTAGATCTTCACGGAATTGTTTCGGTTGATCGGCAGCGCGACGGTCAGGCCAGCACGGGTAATTGACTGCCAGGTATCCTGTGTGCTGCCGTTTACGGTTATGCGGCCGCCCACATAGTGGGTGCCGTCCAATGCGAACCAGATGCCGGAGGAAAAAGTGTGAATAATATGTCCCTGCACTGAGTACAGCGGGTACTGCGAGAGCGTGTTGCCGTTGAAAAAATCATGGTTCTCGGTGTAAAACGTGACGGCGGGAGAGAGCTCCAGGGTCCATGAACCCAGGGCCTTGGAGATTCCCAGCTCCGGCTTGATGGTCCAGCGATTGGTGCCGATGTTGACGAGCTTGGTGTCGTCATATTGGCCAAATGGCGCAAATACGCGCAGGCTCGCCCCGACGATGAAATCCTGGTGATAGTCGGCGAACTCTTTCGCCGACAGCGCGGGGGCTCCGTAGAAATTGACGGAGAAACGAAAACTCGGATCGGCGACTCCGGACACGTCGCGCTGCCTTGGGCTGCCCCCCGCCAGCGCGCTTCCCTCGAGCCAGACATATGGCAGCTCGACGTCGAACTTGGCCGAGTCGCCCCAAGCATTCAGCGAACGAGCGTAGGCAAGGAAAGTGGCGTTGGTGTGCAAGTGCGCGTCGCTGATTGGCAACGACGGATCGAACGCCACACTGCCCTCCGTGTACTCGTAGCCAGCGAGCAGGAAATTGAGGCCGACCGGCGAGTTTGAGTACGACCTCGGTTCAAGAGTCTGCGCGTGCGTTTGAGCGACCTCGAACACGAGCGCGGCCACGCCGATTGCTACCCTGAAGATGATCGATGCTTGGCGCTTGACGAATCCGTCCCTTTGCATAGGTCGGCAGCCGTTACACCACTTATTGAGCGTGCCGCCAATGCTCAGCGCGATCCGTTATCTTATTGCGCCCGCTTCAGCGACGGCGCGGTCCACTTGCCATCCATCGCTTCGGCTTTCGGCCAATATAGGCGGAGATACATGCTGAAAGGCCCCTTCGGCGCGGCGAGCCAGTTGGCTTCTTTGTCCTTGCCGGGGAATTCGTTCTGGAGAAGCTGGCAGACGTCGTTGTTCTCATGATGTTGACTTGCATTCTGTTTCCCTCTTTCGTTGGCGTTATTCCGATGCGAAGACCACGCCGCGAGGATTCCTCGCCCGATAGCGGGCCCGCCAGCGAGGTAGTTGACACGCCTCCCCAAAGCGTTAGAAGCCCTCAATGATGGTCACAAAATTGCCCTCATCCAGGTAGACATAATGGCCCGACGAGTAGACGAGCCGAGCCGCCGTCCCTGGCGGTAATTTGACCCGGTTAAGCTGATTCGGAACCCCGATAGAAGCGAAAACCTCGCATATGTTCATTCCGATTGTCACGCGCCGCTCGCGGATCGCTCCGACATATTGCGCGCGAATTTCACCACGACGTTGCAACTCATCTAGCGCAACCGCGTTAGGGCTAGCGTTGTGAGCAAGCGATCCGCACAGCGTTGACGTTTCCCCGGCCCGAATATCAGTATCTGATTCTCGCGAGACCTTCTGTCCTGTTGTGCAAGCGATGAGTGACAGCACCGGGATCGCCATGACCAATGCGAAGGCCCGGAACAAGGAGGAAATGGCTGCAGTGCCCAAATGCTTCTTATCGCTATGGGGTATTGACGGGCGATTTTTCAAATCTTGTAGGCAGTCCGGCATTTGCTCTATCTCCGACTCCGCAATCCCGCACGTTCCTTGCCGCCGACGCGAGATTTGTCCACTATAATTTTCTTTGCCGAGATAACTCTCCAAAATAAACGCACCGCCTCCGTTTGGCTATCCGAAAAGTGCAAGCGACAGCCTGCTTAGGCGAAGTGCCTCGTTTGCTGGCATATTTGCAGCGGAATTTCGGTCGGTTCTTTTCACTCGTTGCCGAACCACTTTGCGTAGATCCGATAATAGGTGCCATCCTCGTAAAGTGCGAGCAGCTGATTGCTGACCCGTTTGCGAAGGGGGCTTCCCAAAGGAACGACGAAGCCAATATCCTTTTTTTCGACTTCCGGACCGACCATTTTCACTCGTCCTCGCCCTTCATGCGCTGCATAGTAATTAAGGACCGGCGCGTGTAAGACCACCGCATCCACTTTTTTCTCCAGCAGGGCCTGATACATCTCGTCCAGCGATGGAAATTCTTGCACGTCTGCACCGATTTTCCGAAGATATGTCGCGGGAACGCTGGCCGCCAGCGTGCCAACCCGCTTTCCGGGCAAGTCGTCCGGACCGTTGATGGCGCCGCGAATCTCCGCGACGGTGAGGAGAGCGGTTAGCTGCGCGGTGAATAGCGCAACAAAAACCAGGCCGGCGAATATCCAAATCACTCCGAATACGCGGGCGATCCATTGCCTGGGCATTACCGGCGCCTGGGAGGCAACTGCGGTCATTGCCCAGAACATCGAATGAAAGATGCCCGGAAAATAATTTTTGGTTGGACTGACACCGTCCTCGTTCGTGCGGTCGAGCAGCCATACGACATGAGCGGGAATGAGGGCAACAAACAGAGCCGCCAGGAGCCACAGAGCAGCCGACCGTGAGAAGACTAGGGCGAGCCAATCATGCAAAGGATGAAGCTGCATTCCATCGCCTACGGCCTGACCCCGCACCATCACTCGTAATCCCGCATTCAAGGTCGGATAGGTGAAATCAAGTAGCCTGTCGAGTTCCGTTGAATAAAAAATGCCGGAGACCCCGATGTCGACGCTGTTGGATTGCAGCAACTGAAGACCTGATTTTGCGTCAGTCACTATCGCATAGCTCGACTTTACGTTCAGCCTCGCTGCGATTTCTTCCCAAAGCTCAATGCTAAAGCCGGTTAGTTGATCTCCCTCTTTGATAACGAAGGGCGGAGCTATGAAGGTGGCAACCCGGAGCTCGGGAACTGCGTTCTGCGCCCGAGTCAAATCTGGCCATCCAAAAGCAAGGACCAGGACCAGCAAGAACGAGAAATTGCGACGCAGTACCGAAGTATCCATGTGTCTTGCTTCCGAGTTTCAATGCCATTCATTCCAGGAGAATGGCTCAGTTTGGGCAAAGCGTCATGTTGCTGCTTAAATTAACCTGGCGTCAAATGCCAAGACAGCTACGCAGTCGGACGCCCATCTCATGCCGTTTCCTCAGAACCATGGCGGAAATTGGTGCCGTCGATCTACGTCTTGCGCAGGGTGACGGTAAGCCTGCGCCCCACCGCGGTGAGCGCGCGGCGATGGCCTCGAATCTTCACGGAGTGCACGCTCCAGGCTCTGAGCGAAGGTCAAGTCTCGCTACCCGTGATGCGCGTGAGCGGCGAAGATTTGCCCAACCCAGCACGCGGTCAAAGAATCAACCGGACGCCATGGGGGCGGTACGGTTGCATTGCTTGCGGCTGTCGTACGCCCCTCGCGGCCGGCAAGAAGGTCCGTAGCTCTTGGGGTGAGTCGAAGCTACATCTCAGATCACTCTATATTCGACGATCAGTGTTCGGGGAGGGGTAACGTGACCCCGGAAAATCTCGAGTTCTTGCGTTTTTCCACAGCCTCGACCCAAACCAGCCGGTCAAACTATTGGGAAGCGGACCTTCAACGTGAAGGTAGGTAGCTACGCGTTTCCCCGCGCTCATCAAAGATCGGTCAACGTGCCAGAAACGTGGCGGAAAGGTAAGCACTAGTCAGGACAACTACGTGCTCACGCACCGTAGCAATACGCGCGCGCGACGCATCGGTATCCAGCAGATTTCGCACCGGCCCAACCATTACACTGAGAAACATCGCATTGCACGTGGCGAACGAGGTGCACGCGCCCTCGCCGGTTCGACAATGGGTCCATATGGAGCTGCGCGATGGTTGACAAAACTCAAATATCGACTCGGCCGCCGCGGGCGCGGGAGTGCGGTCCTTGGCTAACGCCGCCACAAGGAGTACAAACCCGGAACGCCCTGCCGGGAGCGTCGATGGTGGTCATGCGCGAGGGCGGCTTTGATTTGCCAATCTGAAATGCGCCGACCCTTCTTGCCGCCATCGTGAAGTGCTGCATCATCGAGCCCCTAGGCGCCGTTTCGTCCCTGGTCCCCGCCACGGACGCGAAGGGACTGGCCACCATCTGCAGTGGGTTCTCGACCAAGAAGCTCGGACTGACCGCCGAGGTGGCCGACGCCGGCATCGAGGCAGCCGCAAAGAAGATGAAGGCGACCGCGCGCAAGAGCCGCGTGACCTTCTGCTACCTCCTGGCCGAGGCCATCGACACGCTGAACAAGCTGTACTGATCACAGGCGCGCCGAGCCCCCGCTGCGGGCGCCTGACGCTTCACCCGCGGGCGAGACCGCACAACAGCGAGGTCGGCGAACGCGGGCGCGTGTGGCGGCTACCGCAACGAGCGAGGGTCCGTAGGCTGCGGTCCTCAAGACCAGGCGGCAGCAACATTGCGGACGTGAACGAGCGGGCGCGTCCATGCAACGCAACGGGTGCCGAACGCTGAACACCCCGAGCGTCACTCTAGGACGCGCTTGATCGCCCCGATCAACGCATTCGGATGTTCGAGCCCCCGGTATGCCGCCTGTACGCGGTGCGGTGCGCCGAACAGCGTCGCGACGGCGAGCGCCGCCGAGTGGATCGAGTATTCGACGGTGTAGACCACGTTCTCGGGGATCTCGACGTACTGGCCGACGAAGGCGAGGTTGACGGTGCCGGGTGGAACCACGGGCGGCCGGTCGCCGGGCGCCCTCGGCATGAACTGGCTCGTCGTGTACGGCAGCAGGCAGGGGATGCAGTTGGTGCTTTCGAGCAGCGCCGGCAGTTCCTCGCGCCAGCCGAGGTGCGAAACCACTTCGGTCAGGATCTCGGCGCCGCTGCAATCCGGCATCGTCTTGGCCACGAAGTCGCCGGCGCAGTCGGCGAACAGGCCGTAGCCCCACCAGACCTGCGTGCCCGGCGGCTGCCCGGCGTAGGCCGGCGGGTAGAAGAGGTGGAAGGTGATCCCCCAGCTCGAATCCTTCAGCGTCACCAGCCCGCCCTGCCCTGCCAGGCTGCCGCTGAAGCGTTCCATGCGGCGCACGAAGCGGTCGTCAGCGTGCGTCACCGTGAACGTGACCCACCTCGTGCGCTCGACGTCACCGCAGAACACGGCCGGACGGCCGAAGGCCGGATCCTTGGCCGCGATCCGCTCCCACAGCGCCCAGGCACCGCTACGGCGCCGGACCGGCGGTGGCGGCGAGTCCATCGTGCCGATGGTCGAATCGGCCGTCATCGAGCCCAGGGTCACGATCACGAGGTCGCCATCGCCCAACTCGATGTCGGCCGGCGTGCCATCGCGTGCGGCGCGGATGCGGCGCACGGCCTTGCGTTCGTTCCCGACGGCTTGGAAGTCGAGGTCGGTGACCTGCACGCCGACATCGAACTGCACGCCTTGCTGCGCAAGCCAGTGCACGATCGGCCGCACGATCGAGTCGCGGCCGTTGTAGCGCGTGGACTGGATGATCTTCAGCGTCGGCAGGTCGGGAAACAGGCGCAGGAAGCGCAGCAAGTAGCGCCGCAGCTCGACGGCGCTGTGCCAGGTCTCGAAGCCGAACATGCTGCGCCACATGAACCAGAAGTTGGTAGTGAAGAAGTGCGAATCGAAGCACTCATCGATGCGCCTGGCGCCGAGCGCCCCCTCGCCACGCAGCATGAACTCGATCAAGTCGACGCGGTCCTTGTTGCTGAGCCCGAACGGCGCGGCGTCGACGATGTGCCCGTGTTCGACGAGCCGCGCCTTGTCGTTCCATGGCGCCTGGACCCAGAATTCGAGCGTGTCCTGCGTGACCGACTTGTCCGGGTTGTCGAGCGACGGGATGTGCGACAGCAGTTCGTACATCAACTCGTAGGCGGGGCCGTACATCCGGCTGCCGCGCATCGAGAAGCCCTGATCGACCGAGCCGGAGGCGTCGAGGCTGCCACCGAGCGCCTGTTCTTCGAGGATCCGCACGCGGGAGCCCGGAACATGGCCATCGCGGACCAGATAGACGGCAGCGGCCAGCCCGGCGATGCCGCCGCCGACCAGGGTCACTCTCGGGCCTTGCGCGGTGGTGTTCATCGCGGGTTCTTCGGGGCGGTCGCCGAGGTGGCGACCTTTCGACGAGGGGCCGTCGCCGGCGGCTTGCAGGTCTCCACGAGCAACTCCTCGAAGGCTTCGACGAGCGTTTGCGTCAGCCGGTGCGCGTCGGGCACCGCCGCGCGCGCGGTCGTGATGCCGAAGCCCATCGAGCCGGCGTAGCTGATCACGGTGATGTTCAGCCCCAGGCCGTGCTCGACGATCGATACCGGCCAGTAGTCGCTCATGCGTGCACCGGCCGCATACAACGGCACTCGCGGACCCGGTATGTTCGAGATCACGACGTTGGCCAGCGCCGGCATCACGCCGGCGAGGTGCGATCTGCCATAGAGCTCGGCCAGCCAGTGGAGCACCCAGGGTACGCCAATCGACGGAAAGTCCATTGGCACCACGCCCTTGGCCTGCTGGACCATCGCCTTCACGGCGCCGGCGGCATCGCGGATTGCGCACAGGCGCCGCACAGGATCGGCGATGTGCGTATGCAGGTTGACGAGCGGCATCGTCGCCTGCGTCGTGTAGTCGGTGTTGCCCGCCTCGCGCAGCGAGATCGGCATTGCCGCCGTCAGCGGCTTCTTCGGAATGCCGCCGTGGTGCGCCAGGTAGCGGCGCAGCGCGCCGCCGCACAGCGCCAGCACGATGTCGTTGAGCTTGGCGTCATGGGCCGCGGCGAGCGCCTTCATTGCGTCGAGCGGCAGGGACAAGCCGGCGAAGCCCCGCTCGGCGGTGATCTGCACGTTCAGCGGCGTCGGCGGGGCGAAAGCGAAGTTCTGCCGCAACCGGCCCGACGAGCCGCCTGCCTTCGCGGGGCCGAGCAGGCCCGCGAGGGTACGCACCACGTCGGGCAGGTGGCGCACGAGCTTGATGTACTGGCCTGCGTCGTGGCGCAGCGCGGCGGCGCCGAGCTCGACCATGCCCGGATGCTCTGCGGCAATGATGTCCTTCGCACGTGGCACCGACGGCGAGCGCGGCGACAAGTCGAACAGCGTGCGCGCGAGCACGATACCGGCCTGCCCGTCGAGCGCCGCGTGGTGGGCCTTTAAGTAGTAGCCGACCTGGCCGCTTTCGAGCCCGTCGATCACGCGCAGGCGCCACAGCGGGCGGCTACGGTCGAGCAGTTCGGCGTGCAGGCGGGCGACGCAGTCGTCGAACTGTGTCATCGTGCCCGGCGGCGGCAGCGTCACGCGCTGCACGTGGTGGTCGAGGTCGACCGCGTCATCGTCGACCCAGACTGGGTTGGCGAATTGCAGCGGCATCGGCGAGAGCTTGCGGTGCAGCACCGGCGCCAGGTGCAAGCGCTGCGCCAGTTGCCGCTTCACCTCTGCGTGGAAGTCGCGCCGGTACCGGCCTGGCAGGTCGAACAGGCTCACCGACCCAACGTTCATCGGTGTCTCGGGTGTCTCCAGGTGCAGGAACGCCGCATCGACGCCACTGAGCGATTTCATCGTTCTCTCCTGCTCCGGTACCGATGCGCCCGCGTCGTGGCGGCCTTCCTGGCCCCGGCCGGTTTGCGTGAACTCGCCGCCTTCTTCTGCGCCGCCTTGCCGGCCGCCACGACCTGCTTCGGCACGACGGACTTGCTCGCGACCGCGGCCTTCCTGGGGGCGGTGGCCTTCCCAGGGCGTCCGCCGACGGCCGTCCTGCGCCCCTCGGCGCGTCGGGCCGCGGACAGCATCGTCACGAACTCCTGCTGGAACCGGCGCGTGATGGTCTCAGGATCGGGCACCAGGTGCGCGTCGGCGACGATGGCCAGCGTCGCGTAGCCGCGATAGCTGAGGATGCTGATGCCCATGCCGAGGTGCTCCCCCGGGTGCGGAACCCAGAACATGACCCGCTCGATCGGCACCCCGGCCACGTACAGCGTATGCGGTGAACCGGCGACATTGGTCATGACCACGCTCGCCTTGCTGCTGATCATCGACGAGGGGATGTCCGACACTAGCTTCGGTGTCCGGCCGAAGATGTCGAACAGCACCCGCATCGCCACCGGCTCGGGCGAGCGCTTCAGCGCGTCCATGTGCGCCTTGGTCACGCGCAGTCGCTCGAGTGGCGTCCTGGCGCCGACCGCCAGTTCGAGCAGCACCAGGCCGAAGTCGTTGCCGAGCTCCAGCGCGCGCTCTGGCGGCCGCAGATCGACCGGCACCAACGCGCGCAGCGTCGTGTGCCCCACGTCGACCCCCCGTCCCTTCAGATAGGCACGCAGCGCACCCGTCATGCCGGCCACGAGCACGTCGTTGACCTTCGCATCGGCCAACGCGCCGATCGCCTTGACATCGGTGATCGCCACCGGCTCCGACCACGCGACGCGTTTGGCCAGCGAGAACGGCCCCTTGAACGGCGATTCGGGGTCGTCGCGCTTCAGCAGCTCGGACAGCAGCATTGCCGCGCCACCGGCGATCAGCGCGGCCTTGTCGATCAAGGCCTGCGGGTGTGTGGCCACGTCGAGCGCCGCGTTCGCCGTCGACACGACGGCCCTGACCGACGCCCCCAACGCGTCGAAGGTCGACCCGAGCCATCCGTCGGTCGCGCCGCGCCCAGCCTTCGGCGCCGCGGCTTCGTGCTGGCCTAACGCCACATCGGCGGTCTTGTCGTACAGCAGCATCGACAGCGCCGTCATCGCCGTGCCGTCACCGATGCAGTGGTGGAATCGCGTCACGAGCGCGCTACCGCCCTCGACACCGTCGATCACGTGCACCTGCCACAGCGGCTGCAGGCGATCGAGCGGGGTGCTCACGATGTCGCTAAGCAGTTGCGCGAGCGCGCGCTGGTCGCTGGGCTGGGCCAGCGCCACGTGGTGCAGATGCTGGCCGATGTCGAAGTTGGGCATGTCCTCCCAGTGCGGCCTGGGCAGCGGCAACCCGCGTTCGACGACCCTTTGCCGAAAGCGCGGGAAAGCCCTCAGGCGCGCCGCGTACAAGGCCTTGACCTTGGCGAAATCGAGCGGCTTCTTGGTCAGGGCGACGCTCGTGACCATCGCGAGGTTCGCCGGACCATCCATGTGGAACCACGCCGCGTCCACCGGCGCCATCTTGTGAAGCATCATTGCATGCCCTCCACGAGCGACACTCCGGCAACCGAACAGGAGAACCGATGAAACCGATGCTACGAGCACGCGCAGATTGCAGGCTGATTGGCGTCAACGCAAACGCGAATCCGGAGCCGGCCTGACGGCCGCCGAACGCGGCGGGTCGGTCATCGGGCGTGGCACATGCCACCCCACGACCTCGGCGAGGACTTGCGGCAACCTGAGATATTCAGACTTCCGCGACCGCGTCCTTCCAGGCTGCAGGCGAGTCGCCGTTGATGCCCTGCCGGGAGAAGCATCGATGGTCAGGAAGGCCCTCGACTTCATCCTGGCTGAACCGGCCAATGGCTAACCTTGAACCACGGCGAATCCGACGCCCCGATCCGCCCGCCACCGCCAGCTCGCCAGTCTTGCGCTCCATCGCCCATCTCCCAAAAAGCATGGACAATGAGCGTCTCGCTCCGATCAAGCTACAAGGTCGATTCCCGGTCGGTTACAGCCGAACCTTACTTGAGATCAAGGGCGATACGGTCATTGATAATGCACTTGACTCGAGTCGGCACTCGCTGATGCGCAGTGCTAGTTCGCGGCACCTGTCGTGACCGGCGCGTCGTCGCTCCACCAGCCGCCGCCAAGCGCGGCATACACCGCGACCGTGTCCTGCAGGCGCTGCGCAACGGCCCGAGGTAGCTCAGGCGGGCCCCTACCACGGCCACGGCTCTTGCGATTCACCTTCGCCAAGAGGCTGCTCGGGTCCGGCCCCATCTCGCGCAGAGGTAAGGCAGGCCAACGCACCTTGCCAATACCCTTCCTTCCCCGATCGCGGAGGACCCGGGTGCGTTGTTTGCCAGCGCACGCATCACCGAAGAAGGGCGGGACAAAGAAATAGTTTAAGTAGGCGACGGCGACGATGAAAACAACAACGGTCGATTCAAATGATGCTGCCGTCATGGACAGCGGTGTTATGAACCTCAAATAGACGAAGCCCATCGCCGCAAGGTCAAATTGACTTACCTCGTCAGTCACAATTTCACCCTTCTGTAAAAGACCACCTTGACCATTTCGGCCAAGATAATGTAAAGCATGACGATAAATGCGATGAGCAGAAGGAACGAAAGCGGCACCCGGCTGAACCCGAGAATATCGCCAAGCGGTGTAATGGGCAGAACCACGGTCGCGACAACAGTCAATAAAGTCGCGATCAGGAGATATTTCGACGGTCTGCTTTTGAAGAAAGGCTGCCGACTGCGAATGACCAGCACAATCAAGGATGCCGAAATAACCGACTCCAGAAACCAGCCGGTTCGGAACTGATCCTGGGTCGCGTGAAGAATGAGCAGAAGCGCCCCAAAGGTGAGGTAATCAAACACCGAACTTACCAGGCCGAAGGTAATCATGAACTTGCGAATCGCCACGACGTCCCAGCGCCGTGGGTGGTCCACCATTTCGGAGTCGACGCTGTCGGTGGCGATGGTCATTTCGGGGAAATCGGTCATCAGGTTGGTGAGCAATACCTGCGTCGGCAACAATGGGAGAAACGGCAGGAACAGCGATGCGCCGGCCATGCTGAACATGTTCCCGAAATTGGCGCTGGTGGCCATGAATACATACTTCAGCGTATTCGCGAACGTCGTCCGGCCCTCACGGACACCTTGCACAAGTACAGCTAGATCCTTTTCGAGCAAGACAATGTCAGCCGCCTCCTTGGCGACATCGACGGCACTCTCGACGGAAATGCCGACATCGGCGGCATGGAGCGCGGAGGCATCGTTGATGCCATCTCCCATATACCCCACGACGTTGCCCGCCTTCTTGAGCGCGAGGATGATGCGCTCCTTCTGGTTGGGTTCGATTTCGGCGAAGACATCCACGCCTACCACCTGGTTGAGCAGGGCGCCGTCGCTAAGTTCGAGAATGTCCGGCCCGGCGAGGATCCTCGTATTCGACGAGCCCATCTGTTGGCTGACGCTCGCTGCGACCAGGCGATTGTCGCCGGTGATGATCTTCAGCGAAACACCCAGTTTTTTCAGACTGGCGATGGTCTCGACGATCTGGGGCTTCGGGGGATCGAACAGGACGAGGAATCCGACAAACGTCATGCCGACTTCGTCGGCTTTGCCCGCCAGCACCGCGGGACCCATGTCCTTGCACGCCACGCCGAGGGTGCGCAAACCCCTCTTGCTGAACTCCTCGAGGTGCTGCTGGATTTGGTCCCGCACTGTGGCGATATCGACGACAGCTCCCGCCCCGGTCTCCACCTTTGAGCAGGCGTCGAGCACGTTTTGCAGCGCACCCTTAGTCACCAGCAAATGGGTGTCGCCTTGGGCGACGAGGATGCTCAAGCGCTTGCGCAGGAAATCATAGGGAATCTCGTCGACCTTGCGGTAGCCGGCCAGGTCGAACTTGCGATGGGTGCGGATGGCTTCGTCGATCGGGTTCGTAAAGCCGGTCTCGTAGAAGGCGTTGAGATACGCTTGCAGAAGCACCTTGTCGCTAGGATTACCGTTCACATCCAGCGCAGATTGCAGGCGAACGGTGCCTTCGGTCAACGTTCCCGTCTTGTCGGAGCAGATCACGTTCATGCTGCCGAAGTTCTCGATCGAAGCGAGCCGCTTGACGATCACCTTTGCTTGTGCCATCCGCTTGGCGCCTTGGGCCAGGTTGATGCTGATAATCGCCGGCAACAATTGCGGCGTGAGCCCGACTGCGAGCGCCAATGAAAAGAGCACGGATTCTAGGACCGGACGCTCCAAGTAGACGTTGATAGCGAAGATGGACATCACTAGCACCAGTGTCACTTCCGTGAGGAAATAGCCGAATCGCCGAATGCCGCGTTCAAACTCCGTTTCTGGCGGCCGAAGTTTTAAACGCTCGGACACCTTGCCGAATTCGGTCTGCTTGCCGGTGATCACGACTAGCCCCTTGGCGCTGCCGCTGACCACATGGGTTCCCATCCACAGCGCGTTGGTTCGCTTCGCCAGCGGTGTCTCCGCCGCCAGCACGCCGACCGATTTCTCCGCTGGGTAGGTTTCACCCGTCAGGGTGGCTTCATCGACAAATAGATCTTTGCTTTCATCAACCAGACAGTCGCCCGGGATGAGATCGCCGGCGTGCAGGATGACGATATCGCCCGGCACGATCTCTTCGACCGGAATGTCCTGCGGCTTTCCGTCGCGCAGCACAGTGGCCTTGATTTGCACGATGGCCAGCAACTTCTCCACAGCGCGGGCTGCGCTGTGCTCCTGCCAGAAACCGAGAAGTCCGCTTGCAAGAACGATCGCAAGAATGATGAGAGCGTTGACGGGATCATGCAGGACGAACGACAACCCTGTGGCAAACAGGAGCAGGAGGATGAGCGGGCTTTTGAACTGGCCCAGCAGCAGTGTGAGCGCATTCGACCGCGCTTCCGGCTTGAGCAGGTTCGAGCCATAGCGAGCGAGCCGCTGCCTCGCGTCCTCACTGCTCAATCCATCCTTGGCCGCTCCAAGTTGCTGGAGCACCTCGCTTGCAGAGACGCTCCAGAAGGCCACAGGGGCTGGATTCATGTCGATAGTAGAACTAGGAAGCATATTTTCGAAACTGCCGTCTAACGTTTGCAGCAATCTGGCGAGCGGTCATCGTGGCAACTGTTTCAATACCGACGGTGCGTCCACCAACTCCTTAATCCGCGAGACGCATTTTCGTGCTCGCTTTCTGCCTCGCCCGGACCAAAACGCAGGATGGATTATGGGGAACGAACAACTGCTGCAAAGTCGATAAAGCCGCGCGCGACATCGGTGTGGACTAACTCCACGCGGACGCGGTCGCCCACATCGAGGCCCTCGGATCCGCGGACGACTCTGCCTTCGGTCGTCGGCCCGGAAATGCGCACCCATGTTCCCTTGTCTGACGCGCCGGTCACGA
>Ga0181521_10004957_pt1 | contig 14998 bp, 13 predicted proteins | sample PEATcosm2014_Bin_32_FD_119764 | JGI IMG/M metagenome (GOLD analysis project Ga0181521, IMG submission 119764) | Peatland microbial communities from MTU Mesocosm Facility, Houghton, MI, USA - PEATcosm2014_Bin02_60_metaG | ecosystem: Environmental > Terrestrial > Soil > Wetlands > Peat | place...
CTACCGAAGGGAGGATACTGGTTCAGTTTGAGTGCGGTACACCATCTTCACTTTTGGGTGCACTCGTAGCTCGGCCCGAATACGTCGGTAATCTGGACGGTGTTGGCGCTTGCGTTGCTGGACGGCAACCCGGAAAGTACAAACGCGAAAGGATCGAGGATAGAGTTGGTGCAAGTTCCAGCGCTCGAAGCGCTCCTTATCCAGCTCAACACGGCTTGGCCTGTCGATCCGGAAATCAGCGTGAAGTTGCTCTGGGTGCTGGTGGTGTCGAGCGAATATTGACACGTGTCGCCGCCTCTAAAAAAGAGCAGGGTTCCGCTGCTGAAGGTTCCCCCTGCATTCGCGGAAAGGGTCATCACAGGAGCACTATCGGAAAAAACGACGAGGGTGGGGATTCCGGAAGCGCGACAGGCATATGGACCGCTGAACGTGGAAGAAAAGGCCGGTGAGCTTTGGGCCAGCATGAGGACCGCCGCGATTGCCAGCAAGGTTAGTTTCCGCATTTGTTTCGAGCCTCCCTGAGCGTTGATTTCGCTCGCGAGTATGCCATATTCAGGTCGCCAGCGCCGCGATTTCCTCAATCGACCAGAAGGCCGTCTCAGAGCGGAAATTCAAACTTGACCACTACCGCAAAGCGGGAAGGCCCGATGGAAGGGCGTGTCGGCGAAAAAGCGGAGGGAGTTGGGGCGGAAGGCCGCTCGCGCTCGTTGGCAGAAAGCCAAGCCCGCTTGACTCCACGTCAATCGAATACGCGAGCGTTCTGAGCCGGGCCCGAAGGAGGCGCTATCTTCGGCCCCGAGGCCGTGATCTTTTCGTGATTATTCGACTCGCGATCCGGCGCGCGTTGTCCTACTCTATTGCCCTGAAACGCTGGCGAGGATTCCCCGGGGATGCGCTGTTCGGCTTGTGGATGGGAAAACGCCGAGGGACGAAAGTCCTGCGGCGGATGCGGCGCCGTGTTGCCTACGGTCTGCATTTTCTGCGGCGCGCGGAGCGAGCCGGGCAGCCGGTTCTGCGAAGCCTGCAGCGGAGTCCTCAGCGCCAGCACGCCGGCTCCGCCCGCCGAGGCGCCCGAACTGCCCAAATCGTTCATCGGCAGCCGCTATCGCGTGCTCGATCTGATCGGCGAGGGCGCCAACAAGATCGTCTATCTGTGCCACGACATGCGGCTCCATCGCGACGTGGCCTTTGCGCTGGTCAAGGTCGAGGGCCTCGACGAAGCCAGTGAGGCCACCATGCGGCGCGAGGTCAGATCGCTGGCCCGCCTCGGCGACCATCCTAATGTCGTCACCATCTACGATGTCGGGCAGACACGCGGCGTCCCCTGTATCGTAAGCCAATACATGGCGGGCGGCTCGCTCGAAGAGCGGCTGAAAAAGTCCGACGGCAACCGGCTTCCGGTCGTGGACGCGGTCCGCGTGGCCGAGAAAGTCTGCGAGGCGCTCGAGCACGCGCACTCGCGCGGCGTGCTCCATCGCGACCTCAAGCCTTCAAATATCCTGTTCACCCAGGACGGCGAGCCCAAGCTCGGCGACCTCGGCTTCGGCTTGATCCTCGCCACCGAGCTGTCGAGCCTGATGGGCAAGAGCATGTCGGTCGGGACGGTCGCCTACACCTCGCCTGAGCAGGCGCTGTCGAAGCCGTTCGACGGCCGCAGCGATCTTTATTCGCTGGGCGCCGTACTCTACGAGATGGTGACGGGACGCCCGCCGTTCCTGGGCGAAAACCTGGCCGCGGTAGTCGGGCAGCATCTGAGTCTGCCGCCCGCGCCTCCTTCATGGCGCGTCCCCGAAATCCCGGCCAATCTCGAGGCGCTGATTCTGAGACTGCTCGCGAAATCGCCCGAGGAGCGGCCCGAAAACGCCGCGGTCCTGCGCGACGAGCTGCACGCGATTGGCGAGCAAATCAGAGCTTCGATCGAGGCCTCGATACCCTCGATCGCGGCGCTCAACGCGCGCCATCTCACGCCCGCCGCGACGGCCGAGTCGTCGCCGGCGCGTCCCGCGCCTGTCGCGGCGGCCGAGCACGCGCCGCCGGCCCGCGATACGAGCGTGATCGCCACGCGCCCGGCCCGTGCCGATCGCGCGCGCACCGCGTCGGTCGCGTCAGCCGCGTCGATTTGGATATCGAGGGCGCTGGCGGCCGCGTCGCGACGTCCGGCGCTGAGCGCGAGCCTCGCGATACTGCTCGCGATTGGTTTTGGCGCGCCCCGCCTGGAGCGCGCGTGGGAGGACTATCGAGCGGCGCAAATCGCGCTGCGCGGCCTGCCGACGGCCGGCGGAGCCGATGCTGACTCGCGCGATCGATTGCCCAAGCTAGCCCGCGAGGATGCCCCAAGCCGAGCCCTTTCGCCCGCGGCGAGGTTGCTCGCGATGGCCCAAGGCGGCGACGCGCATGCGCAAGCCGGCCTCGGCGACATGTACCTTTACGGCCGTGGCGTGAGTAAAGACTTCGATCTGGCGCTCAACTGGCTGCGCAAGGCAGCCCAGCAGGGCGACACCGACGCCAAGCTCGACCTGGGTCTGATGTCTGCCAAGGGCGAGGGCGTGCCGCAGGATTACTCCGAAGCCTTGCAATGGTTCTACCAGTCGGCGTCGCAGGGCAATCCCTATGCCCAGTTCAACCTCGCCGAGTTGTACCTGCTCGGCGAGGGCGTCGCGACCGACTATGCGGTCGGGGTCGAATGGGTGCGCAAGTCGGCGGCGCAGAACTGCCAGGAAGCAGAGTGCGAACTCGCCGGGTTGTATCGCGACGGAAGGGGCGTGACGCAGGACTACACCGCGGCGCTCGACTTGCTCCGCAAGGCCGCCGGACAGGGCAGCGATCAGGCCGCATATGAGCTGGGCAAGTTGTATCTGGTGGGCAGCGGCGTGCCGCAGGACTATTCGGAAGCCTCGCGATGGTTCATCAAGGCGGCCGGGCGCGGCAATCCGCAGGCGCAGAATGCGCTCGGCTATATGTACGGGCAGGGGCAGGGTGTCGCTCAGAACTATGATCAGGCGCTCAACTGGTATCGCAAGGCGGCTGCGGCGGGCTACCCGAAAGCGCAGTTGAATCTGGGCCTGATGTACGAAGACGGCGAAGGCGTCGCGCAGGACTTCGGCCAGGCGATGCGATGGTACCGCGCCGCGGCCGCGCAGGACGACGCCGTCGCGCAGGCGAATCTCGGCTTCATGTATTGGAAGGGCCGCGGTGTTTCCAAGGATTACGTCCAGGCCTTCCAGTGGTTCTTCAGGGCCGCGGACCAGGGCAACCCGGAGGCGCAATACGCGCTGGGCGCGATGTACGACGACGGACGCGGGGTGCACAAGGACTACCGGCAAGCGGCGGAATGGTACGAACGGGCCGCGACGCAGGGGAATCGCGATGCCCAGTACAATCTCGGCTACATGTATGAGTACGGGCAGGGAGTTTCCCAGGATCCCGGCAAAGCCCTCCAGTGGTATCGCAAGGCGGCCGATCAGGGCGACGCGGACGCCGAGCAGAAGATCAAGGATTTCGTGATCGGCACGACGACCACCGCCGCGTCTTCCGGGGATTGAATCCGCAGGAATTGAATCTGGTAGGGATCAAATCCGTAGGGATTCAATCTGTAGGGATTTAATCCGTGGGGATTTAATCCGTAGTAGGACCGGCGTCTCGCCGGTCATTATCTCAAGCGGCGGAACGCGGCGTTATTCAATGACCGGCGGGACGCCGGTCCTACTACAGAGAGATCCTCTGCGCCGACATCAGAGTGGAGGACGGTTCTCTCTCCACGGTCGTGCTTCCTCGAAGGCGGAGGTAGAATTCCCTCAGCCATCTTAGGCCGAGGACGTGTTCAGGGCCACGGCGGCGCGAATAAGAGTTTTCAGAGCCTTCTCGTTAACCTGGTCGCCTTCGCGGAAGTCGATGGCACGCCTCACTCTACCCTCGAGACTGGAATTGAAGAGACCTGAGGGGTCATCTAACGAGGCGCCGCTGGCGAATGTCATCTTTACGACCTTCTTGTAGGTCTCGCCGGTGCAGATCAACCCGTCGTGAGACCACACCGGTGTCCCCCTCCACTTCCACTCCTCGACGACTTTAGGGTCGGCTTGCTTGATCAAAGCGCGGAGGCGGGAAAGCATCTCTCCGCGCCAATCGCCTAGCTCCTGGATTCTCGCGTCTATCAGCCGAGATGCAGATTCGACTCTCCGGGAACCACTCTTTTTCATGATGAGTGCTTGCTTCCCTCCTGAGCTCCTCGTTTTTGCCGGTTTCTTGGCTTTCAATCGCATCCGTTTTTTCAGGAAGCCGCCGCGCGCAGGGCCGCGCGGGCGAGGATGCGCGTCGAGTCGAGGATCGGAAGCTGAGAGTCCGTCTCGCCGACCAGTAGCGGAATCTCGGTGCAGGCCAGGGCGACAGCATCGCAGCCGTCGCTCGCCAGATCGCGAATGACATTCTGAAAATATGCCAACGATCCTGGCAGAAACCGGGCGCGCACCAACTCGTCGTAGATAATCCGATTGATACGCTCGCGTTGCCCAGGGTTCGGGACCCTGTGTTCGATGCCTGCCGCCGCGAGCCTCGATGGGTACACGGGACCTTCCATGAGAAAGCGCGTGCCGAGAATGCCCACGCGCTTGAAGCCGCGATCGCGCGCTTCCCGAGTCACCTCTTCGGCGATATGGATCAAGGGCGCAGGCAAGCTCTCGCGCACCAGATCGAGGCCTTGATGAATCGTGTTGTCGGGACAAATGAGCAGTTCGGCTCCGGCTCGAACCAGCTTGTGCGCGGATTCAAGCAGCATCTCGCCGATAGCAGCCCATTGATCGCGGTCTATCAGGCGCTGATATGCGCCAAGCGGGAAGTTGTGCAGCGAGATTTCGGGATGCGTATGCGGACCGAGCAGCGCCGCTCCCTCGAGACAGATAGTCCGGTAGCAGAGCGAGGCGCCTTCTGTGCTGACCGCCACTACGCCGATGTGTTTCATGCTGGTGCGCCGCGTTCGCTCCCCGCGTGAGCCAAAAAAAACGGCGAGACGCCGGTCCTACTACCAGTTGGCGGTGTCTGCGCCGGCTTCAGAGCCCAGGGTGGTTCTCTCTCCAGGGGCGCGCTTCCTCGAAGGCGGCGGCGAGTGAGATTATCCCGGACTCGTCGGCGGGGCGTCCTACGATCTGCAAGCCGATCGGCAGGCCCGATTTCGTGAAGCCGATCGGAATCGAGAACGCGGGTTGGCCGGTGGCGTTGAACGGGAACAGGAACGACGTCCAGGTATAGATATCGGGAATCAGCCGGCCGGTAGAATCGGTCGTCATCGGATTCGCCGGGTTTGGCAAAGTGCCGAGCGGCACCGCGGGACGGGTCAGCGCGGGAGTCAGCAGCGCGTCGTACGGGGCCAGCTCCTGAACGATCTCGCGCCCCGTGTTGTGCATCGCGGTTACCGCGCCGATATAGTCAGTCGCGCTGAAGCGCCGTCCCAACTCCCAGACCGGACGGACCACGGGATCGAGCAGGTCCGGATCCTCGACCTTATACGAGCCGATGCCGCATACCGTGATGACCTGATATGCGCCCATGATCCGCGTCAGATCGAGCTTGATCGGTTCCACGCGATGGCCCAGCTCGCGCATCACGCGGCACGCGCTGTCGAAAGCAGCCAGTGTTTCAGGTTCGACGGCCGAGAGCACGGTCTCGGAGAGCGCGGCCAGCCGCAATCCCTTGGGACGCCGGCCGACTGCCGAGCTGAACGGATGCTCAGGAAGCGGCAGCCCGTAGGGATCGCCGATTACCGGCCCGGCCATCACGTCGAGCAGCAGCGCGACGTCGCGCACCGAGCGCGCGATCGGTCCCTTGGTGCTGCATCCGGCCCATCCTTCGCCCTGCACGGGCGCCATCGAGATGCGGCCACGCGAGGGTTTGAGCCCGGCCACGCCGCAGCACGCCGCCGGGACTCTGATCGAGCCGCCGCCGTCGCTGCCCTCGGCGATCGGCGCCATCGCGGTTGCGACCGCGCACGCGGAGCCGCCGCTCGAGCCGCCGGCGGTGCGCGCCGAATCCCACGGATTGCGCGTCGTCGGGCAGAAGCCGCCCTCGGTAGTCGCGCGCGCGCCGAACTCGGGCGTGCTGGTCTTGCCGAGCATCAATCCGCCGGCGCGCCGGATACGGACCACGTATTCGTGGTCGGCAGTTGGGACGAAGTTCGCGTAGGCGCGCGAGCCGTACGTGGTGCGAATGCCCTTGGTCCAGGTGAGATCCTTGATCGCGCAGGGAACGCCGTAGAGCGGCATCGCGGCGGCCTCGGCGGCAGAGAGCCGCTCGATTCGCGCCGCGTCGTCGAGCGCCTGGTCCGCGGTGACCGTCACGAAGGCGCCGAGGGTCGGGTTGAGCTGCTCGATACGGCGCAGGAAAAATTCGGCGGCTTCGCGCGGGCGAATTTCCTTTTTCAGGATAAGCTCGCGCAGTTGCCACGCTTCGATATATGGGTCGAGCTTGATCATCGTGTCGCCAGGCTACCCTCACCCGGCGGGCGCAACGCCCGCCGGCCTCTCCCTGGTCAGGGAGAGGTGAAGAAAATCGCCGCGTCGGTATCGCAGAATAAGCTTGGCTTCCAAATTTGTTACACCGAACCCTACGGTTTCGCTCGGAGCCGGTGATTTTCCCAATGACCGGGACGCCGAATGGCCGGCGAGACGCCGGCCCTACTTCGGATCGCGCTCTCTTTTATGCGCCATCGGTCTTCGTGCCGTCTCCTTTCTGAAGTAGGACCGGCGTCCCGCCGGTCATCTCGCGCAAGACTCGGACTTCAGCTCTGTTGTTGCTTCATGCGCTCGGCCATCGCTGCGCCCATTTCATCCAGAGCCTTTTTGACTGACGGGCGCTCCTTCAGGCTGTTCCACCATCGCGCGAGCTTCGGACGTCCTTCCAGCGCGGGCTTCGAGCCGAGCATGGGGAGCAGACTCGTAAAGAACATCGTCGGCGCGAGCGAGCAATCGGCCAGCGTGAACTCCGGACCGGCGGCAAAGGCGCCGTCGGAGAGCATCTTGTCGAGCATGTCGAGCCGAGAGTTAATTTCAGCGAGCTTCTCCGCGACCAGCTTGGCGTCGCGGGTCTTGGGGTCGAGCTGGCCGAACAGCGCACGCACGGGCGGTTCGAGATAAAGGTCGTGGAAGCGTCCGAAACCGCGCACCCGGGCGCGTGCCTCGGGGTTCTTGGGCAGCAACGGCGGGGTCGGGAATTTATCTTCGAGGTATTCGAGGATGATTTCCGATTCGCCGATGATCATGCCGTCGGTTTCCAGCGCCGGCGTTTTGCCCATCGGATAGATCTTCAAATACTCGGGCGATTTCAGATTGCCGCCGGGAATCGGCACGATCTCGACCGGGCATCCTTTTTCATAGATCGCAATCCGGCACTTGGAGGCGTAGTTCGAGAGATTTACGTTGTAGAGTTTCATCGTTATCGATTCTCCGGGAGGTTGACGGACAGTTGACTGTTCATCCGCTTATCCCAAACAGAGACAGGCGAGGCAAGGACGCGCGAGCCTCTTGTCCAGGACTGCGACGAGCGTGGTATGAGATTCTTCGCTGCGCGCTCAGAATGACGTTGCGTGGGGCTCTCTGGAATCCACATGCGATACGAATTGACGTCATTCTGAGCGAAGCGAGGGCTTGCCCGAGCGAAGTCGAAGAATCTCTTGCCATTCGCCGCGGCGAGCGCAACCGCCCTTCGAGCCTTCGGAGTCTCGGCGGACCGGCAACGCTGGATTTGACCACCGCGGCTTATTGCCCGCCTTCGGTCTGTCTGAAGAGGTAGAGCAGCGACTCGGAGAATTCGTCGGGATGCTCCAGCGCGGGATCGTGGCCCGAAGTTTTGAAGACCACGGTCGCCGATCCGGGCAGCATCGAGTGCAGCGCCGCGCCGCGCGCCGGAGTGAAAACCGTGTCCATGCCGCCCCACATGATCACGGTGAGCGTGTTGAAGATCTGTCCCAGCCGCGAGCGGATGTGGCCTTCGTCCTTGGCGACCGATTCGAGCATCCCGGCCTGAGCGGGCAGGTCATCGGCGAGCGCCGCGGTAATGCGTTCGTACATGAAATCCGGCATCGGAGGCAGGCCGAAGAACGTCGCGTCGACGACCGCGCGCATCTGATCGGGAGTGGTCGGGATCAGGTCGTGCTTGAGCCGCGCGGCCTCGCTCGCGCCGATCATCCCGCCGGACACCAGGATCAGCCGCTCGACTTTGTCCGGATGATCGACCGCATAGTAGAGCGCGACATCGGCGCCGAGGTCGTGGCCAACGAGGTCAACCTTGTCCAGCTTGAGGTTGTCGATCAGGTCGGAAACCGCGGCCGCTTCGTACGCGATAGTGTAGGGCACCTGCTTGTGATCCGATGACGCAAAGCCGAGCAAGTTGGGCGCGACGGCCTTGTAATGTCCGGCCGCGACCGGCGCCATCACGCCGCGCCATTCGAGCCCCGCGTTGGGGCCGAGTCCGTGAATCATCACCACCGGCTCCTGATCGGAATAGCCGCCGGTCACGTAGCAGGTCATCAGCCCGTTGTTGAGCGCGACTTCGCTGCGGGTCACGCCGGACCATCCGAGCCGGGTCTCCTGCACGAAGCGGATTACGCCGATCGGATGGAGGTAGGACGCCGCGCCAAACACGCCGAGCAGCACCGCCGAGATCGGGCCGGCGATCCTGATCCAGGTTCCACGGCGCGGGCTCTCTTCGCTGAGCGCGGCCCGCAGCTTGATTTCAGATTCGGGAGCAGCCGGCATCGGGGTTGCTCGAGCGGCGAGCTCAATCTCAATGCGCGCCGGCCGCGGTCCCCGGCGGTGCGGTTCCCACCGGCGCGGTCGTTGCTGCCGGCGCGGGCGCTACCGGCGCGGTTGCCACCGCCGGCGCGCTCGCTGGTGACGCGTGCGACGAAGCGCCAGCGGCACTCGCGAGTTTCTTCTTATGGGCCTTGCGGGCCGCCGCCTTGGCCTTTTGCCGCTTCTCCATCCGATCGGCGACGGCGTTGATCTCCCTGGTCGCTTCCTCGACCGATTTCTCGGCGCGTTCGGAAGCTTCGGTGGCCTGCTGCGAGGCGAGCAAGGCCTCGGCGGCGGCTTCCTCGGCGTGCGCGGCAGACTGCTGCGCGCGCTGAGCGGCGGCTTCGGCCTGATCGGCCTGCTGCGAGCTGCCCAGGCATCCGCCTAGCGCGATCGAGATCGTGACGGCGGCGGCCATCATGATGACGTTACGGATCATACGTTCCCCCAGGCGCCGCTTATCGCGGCGCAAAAGCTTCGACCGCGCGATCGTCGGGAAGTGGCGAGCCGTCCGCGCGACACGGCAAAATGCAAACCTGCGTGGCGCCCGCTTTCAGATGGGCGTCGATACGGTCGCGGATTTTATCTTCCGGGCCCCAGGCGACGATCGCGTCGACCAGCCGATCGCTGCATCCGTCGGCGAAGTCCGCATCGGTCCATCCAAGCGCCTTGAGGTTATTGGTGTAATTGGGCAGCCGGGGCACGTAGGTCTTCATGTAGTCGCGGGCAGCTTTACGCGCCTTGGCCGGATCGGTCTCGAGAATCACCACTTGCGCGGCGCAAATCCACGGCTTCGGGCCGATCGCGGCGCGCGCCTTGGCGGTATGCTCCGGCGGCACGAAGTAGGTGTGCGTGCCCTGAGCCTCAGCGGCGGCCAGCGCGAGCATCTTCGGATGGAGGGCGGCGAGCAGCGTCGGCACCGGCTCCTTGGGCGAGGGCGCCATGTACACCGCCGACTTCAGCTTCGCGACATATTCCTTCATGTAGCTGTAAGGTTTGTCGTAAGCGTGGCCGCGAAGATTCTCCACCAGGGGCCGATGGCTCACGCCGATTCCCAGGATGAAGCGCCCGCCGGAAAGCTCCGCGACGGTCTTGGCCGCCGCCGCCATCGTCATCGGATCGCGCGCGTAGATGTTGGCGATTCCGGTCGCCATCACGAGGCGCTCCGTGCGGCTCAACAGATACGCCGAATGGGCGAACGGCTCGCGGCCCACCGCTTCGGGAATCCAGAGCACCGGGTAGCCGAGGCGCTCGACTTTGCGCGCGAACTCGGCGCTCTCGGGCGCGCTCATCGCATCGAGGAAGAACCACACTCCAACTTTGCCTAATTCCATCGTCTCTTAACTAGTCGGCTCGGGCGCGCAGGACAAGCGCGCGGGCCGGGTTTTCATCCGGCGCGCGACGCGCTACATAATGGGCTCTAAATTTCGCGACGGAGACCGGCACAAAATGAAATTCGGCCTGATGTACGCCAATGCGGGCCCCTTCGGCCTGCCTGCGATGCTTTCGCATCTCGCCACGACCGCCGAGAAGTGCGGCTTCGAGTCGCTGTGGACGGTCGAGCACGTCGTGATTCCCAAGGGGTTCAAGAGCCAGTATCCGTACTCACGCGACGGCAAGCTGCCGGGCGGCGAGGATGTCCCGATTCCCGATCCGATCGTGCCGCTGGCTTATGCGGCCGCGATCACGAGCAAGATCAAGCTCGGGACCGGCGTGGTGATCCTGCCGCAGCGGCATCCGCTGTATCTCGCCAAGGAGATGGCGACGCTGGATCAGCTCTCCGGCGGACGCGCCATCCTGGGCATCGGCAGCGGATGGCTCGAAGAAGAGTTCCAGGCGCTGGGACTCGACTTTCACGCGCGCGGCGCCCGCACCGACGAGGCGATCCAATCGCTGCGCGCGCTGTGGCGCGACAACGAATCGAGCTTTCACGGCAAGCATTTCAACTTCGGGCCGGTCAAGAGTTTTCCCAAGCCGGTCCAGACCGGTGGCGTGCCGATCCATGTCGGCGGCCATTCGCCGGCTGCGGCGCGGCGCGCGGGCCGCTACGGCGACGGCTTCTTTCCGGCGATTCGCGATCCGGCCAAGCTCAAGGAGCTGTTCGGTATCGTCAAGGAAGAATGCAGCAAGCGCGGACGCAAGTTCGAGGAGATCGAGCTCTCATGCGGCGGGTCTACGCAACTCGACTTTGCAAAGAAGGTGCAGGACTTGGGCGTGAAGCGGATCGCGATCGCGCCGCCGGCGTTCGATCCCGACGGTCTGACGCGCGGCCTCGAAAAGCTCGCGAACGAAGTGCTCGCCAAGTTGTAGTGCCGGGCGGCAGCACCCTCACCGGTCGCCTTCGGCGACGTCCTCTCCCGCGACAAAGCGGGGGAGGTGAAACCAGCGCCGCGCGTTCGGAAGCCTTCTCCCGCTCGGTTGCGGTCGCCACCGGCGCGGGAGAAGACGCGCGAGCCGATAGGCTCGTGCAGATGAGGGTGCCTGCATCCGGAGCTCGCGTGCGCCCGCGGGCGCGGCGGGAAATCACTCTTCCGGGCCGAGCATTTTTTCCGGCCTGACGATTTTGTCGAACTCCTCGCCTTTCAGGAAACCGAGCGCGACCGCGACCTGGCGCAGCGTCTTGCCCTCGGCGTGTGCCTTCTTTGCGACCTGCGCGGCCTTGTCATAGCCGATATGCGGGGCCAGCGCCGTCACCAGCATCAGCGATTCGTTCACGTAGCGGCGTAGTTGCTCGAGGTTGGGCTTCAGCCCGGCTACGCAGTAGTCGGTGAAGGAGCGGCACGAGTCGGAGAGCAGCGTCACCGAATGCAGCAGGTTATGGATGATGAGCGGCTTGAAGACGTTGAGCTCGAAGTTGCCTTGCGAGCCCGCGATCGCGATCGCGGTGTCGTTGCCCAGAACCTGCACGCAAATCATGGTCAGCGCTTCGCACTGGGTGGGATTCACCTTGCCCGGCATGATCGACGAGCCGGGCTCGTTCTCGGGAAGCTGCAGCTCGCCCAGGCCGCATCGCGGGCCCGAGCCCATCCAGCGGATGTCGTTGGCGATCTTCATCAGCGAGCAGGCCAGCGTCTTGAGCGCTCCACTCGCCATCACGAGCGCGTCGTGAGCGGCGAGCGCGGCGAACTTGTTGGGCGCCGAAACGAACGGCAGGCCGCTGAGCGCGGCGATTCGCTTGGCGACCCGCCCGGCGAACTCGCGCGGGCTATTCAGCCCGGTGCCGACTGCGGTGCCGCCGATCGCGAGCTCGTAGATATCGGGTAGTGCCGCCGCAATTCGCCTGAGATCGTAATCGAGCTGCGCGACATAGCCGGAGAATTCCTGACCCAGCGTGAGCGGCACCGCGTCCATCAGATGCGTCCGGCCGATCTTGACGATGTCGCGATATTCCGCCGACTTGGCCGCCAGTGCGTCGCGGAGTTTGGCGACGGCGGGAATCAGGCGATGGTCGAGCTCCTCGGCCGCCGCGATATGCATCGCAGTCGGGAAGGTATCGTTGGACGACTGCGACAGGTTGACGTGGTCGTTGGGATGAATCGGATTCTTGCTGCCGAGCTTGCCGCCGGCCAGCTCGATCGCGCGGTTCGAGATGACCTCGTTGGCGTTCATGTTGCTCTGCGTGCCGCTGCCGGTCTGCCAGATCCGCAGCGGGAAGTGGGCGTCGAGTTTGCCTTCGATTACCTCGTCGGCTGCCTTGACGATCAGCTCGGCCTTGTCGCGCGGCAGCGTGCCGAGCTCGCGGTTGACCTCGGCGGCGGCCTTCTTGAGCAGGCCCATCGCGCGGATCACCGAGCGTGGCATCTTGTCGTCGCCATGCGCGAAGTAGCGGAGCGAGCGCTGGGTTTGCGCGCCCCAATAGAAATCGGACGAAACCTCGATCGAGCCCATGCTGTCGGTCTCGGCCCGGGTGGATTTACCGATATCCGATTTGCCGGTATCCGATTTGGAGGTATGCTGGCGTGCGTTCTTCATGTTTTTGACCATGCCTTGTCGCGTGCGGAGGATTCGGGTCACATTGTACTTGAGGCAGGCAGAGCGGGAAGCCTCCGCTGGTCAGGGGGCGATGCTTCGCGAGGCCCTTCGCGGCGTTTGAATCGCGCCTCGGAGGGCGCTAACTTGGCGTGCCGGTCCGGTATATTCTGAACTTCGGACGCCTGCGATAGGAGAGATGCTATGCCATGGACAATAACCAGGCTCTGCCGGGATTGCGTTGACACCGGATGCGTCAGTGTCTGCCCGGTCGATTGCATCTACGAGTATGTCGGCGACGACAAAACCCAGTTTCCCAATCAGCTCTACATCAATCCCGACGAATGCATCGATTGCGGTGCGTGCGAGCCGGAATGTCCCTGGCAGGCGATCTTCGAGGAGCCCGCGGTTCCCGAGGTCCTCAAAGACGACGTCGCGCTCAATCACAAGACGCTCGAATTGGCCGACCAGTTCAAGGTCCAGGCGTTCGTGCAGAAGGAGCATCCCACGCCCGAGCAGATCGCGGCCAACAAGGTGAAGTGGGGGCTCGATCCGAACGCGTGAGGTGGCGGACAGGAGCGCCTCTTCCTTCTTGCCTCTCCCTCCGGGAGAGGCCGCGCGCTTCGCGCGGGTGAGGGCGAACTACATCGAGAGAGGGGTAACTTCTGCGCCAGTCTTGATTCCCGTAGCGCCGGCCGGAGCCTGCCCTGAGTCCGGCCGAAGGGTGCCGGTGCCGTCCGTCCGCGACGCCCTCACCCGCCGGCGATTTGCTGTCGCAACTCGCGCGGCGACCTCTCCCGGCGTGCGCCTGCGGCTCAGGCCGCAGCCGCTGGAGAGGTCTAATTCGAGCTCTCGCGGGACTGTTAGGTTTTAGACGATCCTTTTCTGGCCGCGCTTGAAGCCGCCTTGCTGGCCGATTGGGGCTTCGCTCTCGCGTTCGCGTTCGCGAGGCCGGTTGCGGCCGCCGCCGCCTCCGCCCTGCTCCTGCCTGCCTCCGACCGGCACGATCTCCACGACCCGCATGTAGCCGTCGCCGGTCGAGCGCGTGGTGATTAGCGGATCGTCCTTGAGGGCGAGATGCACGATCCGCCGGTCGCGCGGCGGCATCGGCTCCATCGTCATCTTGATATGCTCGCGCTTGGCCCGCTCGCCCATCGAGAGCGCCATCCGTTCGAGTTGGTTATTCCGGCGCGCGCGATAGCCTTCCGTGTCGATTACGACCGAGACCGCGTCCTTGATCTTGTGCGAGACCAGGCGGTTGAGCAGGTATTCGAGTGCGTCGAGAGTCTGACCGTGACGGCCGATCAGGATTCCCGAGCCGTCGCCCCGGATTTCGATTTCGATCGCCTCGGCGTCGACCCCGGTCAGGACGACCTCGGCCTTTTCTCCCATCAGCTCCAGGATTTGCGTGAGGATTCCGATCGCCTCGCGCTTCTGCTCCTCGACATTGGCCGGCTGGCGATCGTCGTCAGCCGCGGCCGGTTCCGATTCGGGACCGCTGGCCTGTTCGGCGTGGGCGCGTTGCGGCTCCGGCCTTCGCTCGCGTGGTGGTTCGGGCGCCCGCGCGCGCGGCCGATCTGTGCGTGGCCCCTCTGGCGCTCGCGAGCGCGAGGGTTCCTGCGGCCGGCCGCGTGAAGGTTCGGCCCCACGAGGTGGCCCGGCGGAGCGGGGCGGAGCCGGCGGCGGCGATTGCGCCTTGCTGTGCGCGCCCTCGATCGGGCGGCGGCTGACGCGCACGCGCGCAGCTCGCGAGCCCAGACCAAGCAGGCCGGAGCGCGGCGTGCTCAGCACCTCGATCAAGACGTCGTCCTGGGTCGCGCCGAGCTCGCTCAGGGCCTGATCGACGGCTTCGTCAACGGTAGCGGCGGATACTTCGATGGAATCTTTTGCAGTCATGCTGTTGCGGCGGGTAACTGTTTGAACTCACGGTTGAGAACGAACTGCTGGACGATTCCCAGTACGTTGGAGGCGAAGTAATACAGGGAGAGACCGGCCGGGAAGTTGACCAGCATCACGGTGAAAATTATCGGCGAGAGCATCATCATTTTCTGCTGATTGGGGTCCGGCGACTGCGGCATCATCCACTGCTGCAGGAACGTGCTGGCGCCCATCAGCAGGACCAACACCGGGATTCCGCCGCAATGAGTCAGCGGCACCCGCGGCATCCCGGGAATCAGCAGGCAATCGGGCGCCGACAGGTCGGTGATCCATCCGACGAACGGCGAGTGGCGCAGCTCGACGGCGTTGAGCAG
>Ga0181521_10004963_pt1 | contig 14995 bp, 14 predicted proteins | sample PEATcosm2014_Bin_32_FD_119764 | JGI IMG/M metagenome (GOLD analysis project Ga0181521, IMG submission 119764) | Peatland microbial communities from MTU Mesocosm Facility, Houghton, MI, USA - PEATcosm2014_Bin02_60_metaG | ecosystem: Environmental > Terrestrial > Soil > Wetlands > Peat | place...
GCTGATGGCTCAGCGGCGTGGGGCTGTTGGTGTCAATCTTCTGCCGGCTCACGGGCCTGCCCGGGGGCTTGTCAAGATTCGTGGATTCCATGCTCTTGATTTGAATTGTCCTACTTTTGCCGCCATAATGCCATCCGGTCAGGCCCCAACGGCTGTTTGTCAGGTCAATTCAAGGGTCACAATCTCCCACGGCCCAATGTTAAATTGGACCGACTGTTTTCCGGCGGTGATGACTTTGCCCCGCGGCTCACCATGGAAGTTGACCTCCCTGGCGCCGGCGACGTTCATCGGCAGTTCCAGCGACGCCCGCGCGGGTTCGCCCGAGCACTGGTACAATCGCGCGATGTAACGGTCGCCCTGCCGGTAAAAAGCGGATAACTGAACGGTGCGCGGCGAGAGCTTCACGAAGCTCTTTTCTTCCGGGAGTATCTGCTCCCGCAGAATCAACGGGTGGTCCTGGTGGACCGCGAGAATCGGATGACGGGCTTCCAGTGCGCGCCAGACCACGTCGCCGGACTGCCAGTCGCCGGAATGCAGCAGGAACTGGTAATCGAAATGATTACTGCCGACAGCCATAGCCGCCGGGGTGGTGAACCGCCACCAACTTTTGGCCCCCGCTGGAAACAGCTTTAGCAAAAAATGTTCCAGCACGTTTTCTTCGGGAAAGAACTGGAATCCCTTCTCGCCGGTTGTGGCCAGCACGGTCAGACCGTACCGGCCGCTGCTGTAGTCGGCCCAATGGCCGCCGTAGAAGACGTTCTTGAAAGCCCTTTCGCCGCCCACATAGGCAACCTTGCTCAGATCGCGAGGCTCTACGCCAAAATGGACATCGGCAGTGAACTGGCCTGGCTCGGGCAAGCCGGCGATGGCGGTGAAAGATCCGCTGCCGCCGGGCGTCTGTATCTCGGTCTCGAAAGAGATTCGCCGCGCATGCGGGTAAAGGTATCCGGTGAGCCGCACGGAATGCGGCCCGAGCGGCCCCTGCAAGGTGAAACTGCTGCGCAGCGCGCCGCGCACCACCCCTTCGAGCTGCGCATTGCTCCAGCGCAGCGTTTCTTTCGCGGCGCCGGGCCGGAAGTCACCGACCGTGTCGTAGCCGTGAAAGCGCACATTGCCCAAACCTGCGTAGCGGGCGCCGTTGGCTTTGTCGAGCAGATACTCGATCCCCTTGGGCGACCATTCGATGGAGGCGAATTCCGTCTCCAAGCCGTTCCCCGATGAGCTTGTCTCCGGCATCTCGAGCGCGCCCTCGGCCGGATCCGCGTAGACGGCCGTATAGCCCATTGCCGGAACCCGCGCTTCGATGAGCAGGTTCACTTCCTTGAACGGTCCGCCGATTGTTTCCCGCCGGTAGTAATTCGCGTCGATCGCCTGGTGCCGGAGGGTTTCGCCGCGAGCATTGCGGATCACGACGTTGGTGGCCCCGCCGGGCGGCATGGTCGCCCAGATTGCAACCACCTCCGTCCGCTCCCAAGGCAGGTCGTTGAACAGCAAGACGCAGGGCCGCTCCGGCTTCACCTTCACCCGCCCTGCAATCTTTTGCAGGGACTGGCTGCGAAGATCCTCGGCAATGTAGAAGGTTTTCTTGACCAAGTCGAGCTGCTCTGCGTAGTCCTGGGCGAACAGCACGTCTTGCGCATGCGAGTGGGCGCGCAGCAGGTCATGCCACAGAGTCTCGAGTTGACTCCCCGGATAAGGTTCTCCCAGCGATGTGCCACAGCTCAGGAAGCGCTCCGCGCTCACCAGGAGCTGTTCGGTCCGGGCGCGCCAGAGCACGAGACCTTGGTCTCCGCCCGTCCCATAGAGGAAGGTCCACATCGTCGGTTCCAGCACTCCGTCGTGGCGAGGCAGCGAAGCCGCCTCCTTCTGCATCGCCCGAAAATATTCCACCGGCGTGGCGAAGGCCAGCTTGGCTTGCTCGTGTTCATTCCACTTTCGTTTGAATTCCTCCAGCGGAATCAGGCCGTCTAGTCCGTCACCGGCTGGAGGCGGTGTGCGCATCGGCCGGACGTCATCGCTCCCCATCGGAATCCAAACCAGACTGCCTCCGCGAGGCTCGGCCATTTTCGCAACCTCCGTCTGGTAGAACGTCACGGCCGCCTGCTCCCAATCCGACCGAAAGTCTCCCAAGCTCCGGCTCGATCGCAGACCGGTGTAACCGCCGCGCGAAACCAGCACTTCGCTCCCGTCCATGCCTCGCCAGACGAAATTCCGCGGCACGCCTTCGGCGGTCATGGCGTCATCGGGCCGGTCGGTACGAAAAGCGAAATAGCCTCCCTTCTGGAGGATTTGCGGCATCTGCGATGAGCCCGGCGTAACGTCGTAAAGCACCATCACATTGGTTCGGAAGCCAGGTATCACTTGCCGGAACAAACGACGTCCAAGAACCATGTTCCGGACCAGCGCCTCCTGGCTCAGCCACATTGGATGCTGGTTGGCGACCGTTCCCCCGCAAACCGCCATACTCCCCGATTCCACTGCCTGGCGAAACTCGCCGACGCGCCCCGGGTGGCGGTCGATAAACGGCTCGACAAACTCGTTCCATGTATCGACAAAGAACCGGTAGTCCGGCATGGTCTTGAAGAGGTTCAATGCCTCGGCGATATCCAGGGCTGCTCGTTCGGCCTGCCATTGCCGGCTGTGCGTCCAGGCCCAGTCGATGTGTGAATACGGTACGATCAACAGCTTTCGCCCGGTGAGCAGGGCGCGGACTTTCTCGTAATCGAGTGGCCCGGCGGCCTGGAGCCGTTCCGAAAGCCAGGCAAGCGGCCCGGAGGCAGTCAGGAGATGAAGAAAGCGTCTTCTTTGCATATGTCTATCCTGGAATCGCCAATTGCAGGGCGGCATGAGGCATGTCGAATTGGATGTCTGAGTTGCCATGTGGCCCGTGGCCTGACATCCCGTGGTCTGACATCATCTGACCCTACCATAGGTCTTGCGCACCGGTCAAGCCTGCATCCGTTCGCCTCGTGCCGCGAATCGACTCCCTGTACAGATCGAAGGGCTGCGCCACAGACGAGCTGAGCAGGCGCACGCCAAAAGAGACCCAGGGGTGCTTGCCAAAACTGACCCAGGCGGTCGCCGCAGATCAGGTCTGGTGGGTATACTTTGTTTGTGATCAAGCGTGTCTTGGCCGTGATCGCGAGCCATTTGAATCAGGCGGTGGATCAGGTGCGCCGCGCCGAGAGCACGCGCCTGGGGGCGAAAAGCAAGAAAGCAGCGCAGCGGCTCAAGCATATGCGGTGGCCCCTACTACGCCACGGCAGCCGGGTGCGCGGGCGAGCCCGGCAAAAGCTCAATGCCCTGCTCGCGAGCAAACTGGCCACCGCACGCGCCTGGGAGTTGAAGGAGACCTTCTCCCATTTCTGGAAGTACAAATCCGAGATGCGGGCCGGTGGCTTTCTCGACTACTGGTGCTTCCGGGCCATCGGGAGCCGACTCGAACCGATGAAAAGGGTGGCCCGGATGCTGCGTTCTTCCGCAAGTTACAGGTGTAGATATGGTCCGTTGTGACCACTTCCAGGTCACGGTATTTCTTGAACCAAGCCGCGATCACGATGTATTTCCGATTGTCTGACTTCGGCGCCTGCTGTTCTGCGAAAGTCTTGAACGGCATATTCCCGGAATCCAGATCAAGTTCACTCAAAAATGTTGGGACAGTGTACTTGCGCGGAGTCTTCGGCCGAGCGGGCCCGGCCGCTTGCTCTTCGGCAGTTTCCTCTTCCGCCGTTTCCTCTTCGAGAGTGGCTTCCCGCTCCGGGTCGAGATCCAGGTGGCCGTCTCCGTTAGCGGGAGGTAAGGCGGCCGGCGTGGTCCGTCGTGTCGTCAGTGTTTTGGCCGGTAAAGTCGAAGTCCGGCTCATGGACTGAACGATGTTCTTGATGCTCTCTTCGATCGTGAGAATTGCGCCCTTCCAGCCTGTAAGCGCAACGAAATCAGTGTGTTGGGAGCAAAATTGTGGCAGCTACTGTAGCACAGGCGAAAAATCAGGTGAAAATCGCTTCGAATCGACGCTTATAAGTGATTGAAACAAATGGCGGGGACGACGGGGCTCGAACCCGAACAAAGCCATAGCGGCGCGTGCGGGCGCGTGCTAAGTGGTTTTGTTTTCAGTACGCGCCTGGGGCCGTCGTCCACGCATTAGCGGCGCATCTTCGGGGCATGGTTGCATGTTGGTTGCACGCGGTTGCGTTCAGAAGAGATCGGAATGCGTACCAGTGCGGACCAGGTGCAGGTCGTCGCCGTCTACCTTGTAGATCAGCAGCCAGTCGGGCTCGATGTGGCAATCGCGGTGATGGTTCCATTCGCCGCCCAGCGGGTGGTCCTTGTACCGGGCCGGGAGCGGCTTCTCCTCGATCAGCAGCAGGATGATCTCACACAGTTTCGCCATGTCCTTGCCGCGCTTCTGCGCCAGTTTTACGTCGCGGCGGAACTGCGCGCCGCTGATCGGGGTCCGCAACGATCAGATCCCCAGGTCCTTCAAGAGCGCGTCGGCGGAACGGTGCCTCTTACCCTTACCCCGGTCGGCGTCGCGCATCGCCTTGACCGTGAGGGCGTTGGGAACTCTCACCTCGAAGGGCAATGCCTTCTCCGCAGCGACACGGACCAGCAGCATGCGAACCGCATCCGATACAGAGATCCCCATCCCGGCCAGGGTTTTCGCTGCCCTCTGCTTGGTTTTCTCGTCCACGCGCACGTGAACCATTGTTGTCGCCACGATTTGCACCTCTGAGATACATTGTATCGCACCAGGGATGCCAGCCATTGTCCCGTGCCAAGCAAAGCGCCGGGGCGACCGCACAAGACCCTGGCCATGTGTAGGTGTTCGTGTACACGCACAGGTCAGTGAAGGACGTGGGCATAGATACAGATGATACTATGCCGATTCGAGTAGTACTGCCAACGGTCGGACTCCACCTCCCGCCAGCTAACTACTGCTGAAGCACAATTTCCAGGAATTGGGCACCGTCCATGGCATCGAGTGCGTCGCTGCCTTCGCGGTTCATTTTGGCCAACTCTTCAAGCCATCCCAGTTGCCGGAGTCTTCCAGCGATCTCGTTAGCGGCCTGTTCGATTTGCCGGGAATCACCGACCGGCACGTTGTGCTCATCCATCTGGATTCCAAATTCTTCGCACACCTCGCGGATCACATAATCAGTCTCCATTGCTACCTGCCACTCCCGATCCTGCTGCCTTTTCGCCGCGACTTCCTCAGGAGTCGCTGGACGAACGACGCGGGCACCAGACGCGTCAGACCATATCCCCCATCCAGATTCCAAGTGGACGATCTCCTCGCGCGTAGCTTGACGATATCGGAAGAACCCATGAGTTCGGCTGTCGGCATCATTGGCTGCCCAAGAGTATTTCTTCATCTGGGCGTACGTAGAGTTCGGCAAGATGATATCCGACACGCGATGGCCGGCAGAATTGCCGCTGGGCCTCGTGACCAACCAATTGGTCGCAGCGGAACCAGCCCATTGAATGTCGAGGGCATCGCTGCACCCGGCGCAAACGCAGCCAGCGAAAACCAGTGGCTTGTGTTCGCCGCACTTGTTGCACCGCCCGGCAAGATCGGCGTCCCTGGCGATTGATTCGTCGCGTCGATTCGTTTCCCACTCAAGCGCAAGCCGTCGCGCCTCGGCAATCTGCGCGGAATCCAACTTGGCCGCGACTCTATCGCGTGTGGCTGAATACCTCTTCCCATCGGCTACATTGGCCCGCGGCGCCGCCAGGGCCATCCACATGTACGCTTGAACATAGTCCTGCACCACGCCTTGGCCGTTGGCGTATTTCAAACCCAGGTTAAACTGGGCTTTGCTGAAGCCTTGGTCAGCGGCCTTACGGTACCACGCACCCGCCTCTGTTGAGTCCTGGGCAACGCCCTCTCCCCTTTCGTACTTAATTCCAAGGTTGAATTGGGCAGCATCTAAGCTCTGCTCCGCGGCTTTGCGGTACCATTTGACCGCCTCCGCGCGATCCTGCCCCACGCCTTCGCCGACGTCGTACATCATGCCGAGATTGAACTGTGCGGGAGCTAGACCCTGTTGCGCGGCTTTGTGATACCACTGGGCCGCCTGCACATAATCTTGCCCCACGCCCGGAACCCCCAGATGGCGATTGTCGTACATCCAGCCGAGATGGAACTGCGCGGCAGCTTTGCCATGTTCCGCATCCGCACGTACCGCCTCTGCGAATCTGTCGTCCCATGTGTCCCAGCCCGAAAACAAACCAGAACGTCGCTCTTCCGGCTCGGGCCGCACCTGAAACACAAGGAGCGCCGCTTCCCGCCGGCCACGTGCGACCAGCGCGGATCGGGGCGGCGAAACAACTAGCGATGACTCGTCGCCGTTCTGTCTAACCTGGAGTTGGGATTCGTCGGTCACGATTCATAGCTCTCATTGCTGGCTGCTAATTGGCTTCCATTCGCGGGTGAGGCGTTGCGCGTTGGTGATCTGTTCGGTGGTCATCTGGCGTTCGATCAGGTCACGGTTCGCGATGGCACGGTTCGTGATGGCATCGTCGCGGAACGAACTCGGGTAATACGTGGCGGCCAAATTGCTCCACACATGCGCTTTTATGTAATCCACTGGCACACCTGCGCCCGTGATGTATGCCCAACCGAGAACGTACTGGGCGTATGCGTTTCCCCGTTCGGCCGGCTTGCGAAACCATTTCATCGCTTCCGTGTGGTCTTGCGGCACGCCTTGGCCCAGGAGGTATGCATCGCCCAGATACAACTCGGCACTGAAATGTCCCTGTTTTTCGGCGGCTCTTCGGAACCACGTGACTGCTTCGAGGTAGTCTTGCGTTACGCCCTTGCCGCGCCAGTATGCTTCGCCGAGACACTCCTGGGCACTGACATGTCCCTGTTCAGCGGCTTTTCGGAACCACGTGACTGCTTCGAAGTAGTCTTGTGTTACGCCTCGGCCGTCACGATACAGCACGCCAAGACTGCGCTGGGCTGCAGGGTGCCCTTGCTCGGCGGCCCTTCGGTACCAAGTGACAGCTTCGGCATCGTCCGGCGGAAACCCTCGGCCCTCGCAATAGGCATCGCCCAACATGTTGGAATAGGCATCCCCCAGGCTGTTCTGTGCGTCAGCAATTCCCGCATGGGCGGCTTTGCGCCACCACCTTACGGCTTCGGTGTAGTCAAAACAGAAGTCAGGGTCTCCAACCGCGTCTACGTACTCACGCACGAGGCGAAGCGCCTCGACAATCTGAACCGGGTTCAGTCTAGAAGCGATTCTGTCGCGCATTGCCGCACACCGTTCTTCATCATCAACACCAGCGTCGCGCGTCGCGAAATGCATCCACTTATACGCCTGAATGTCATCCTGCGGCACGCCTTGTCCCTTGACGTATTTCGACCCGAGGTTGAACTCCGCTTGATGAAGACCCTGGTCCGCTGCCTTTCGGTACCACTTGGCCGCCTCGGCCAAATCCCGGGCCATGCCCTTGCCGTTGTCGTACATCACACCAAGGTTGAATTCTGCCGTATCAAGACCCTGGTCGGCAGCTTCCCGGTACCAGCTTGCCGCCACGGCATAGTCCTGCGGTACGCCCTCACCCACGTCGTACATTACACCGAGGTTGAACTGTGCATCTCTCAGACCTTGGTCGGCAGCCTGCCGGTACCATCTTGCCGCCACGGCGAAGTCCTGCTCCACACCTTTGCCGTTATCGTACATCAGGCCAAGGTTGAACTGCGCTTCACGAAGACCTTGGTCGGCAGCTTTCCGGTACCACCTGGCGGCCTCGGCCAAGTCTCCGTCTGACCCATGCAGGTAATTGCACGCTATGAGATTTTGCCCTTTAGCGTCGCCGTTCTCACCGTCTTTAAGTACTTCATCTCTCGATCGTCCATCGAACCCAAACGAAACCCACAAATGCAACGTGCTCCTGGGCACCGCGGACTTCGAATCTAGCGCTGCTGTAAGGATTGCTGCGTCTCTACAACCACGAGCGATTAAGCCGGTTCGTACCTTCGATAGGCTCGGCGACGAATCGCCCTCCTTCGGCATGATCTGGAGTTGGGATTCGTCGCTCACGCGGGCGTGTCCTGTCTGGCGAGCGTCTCGTATTCCTGTTTTGCACGCGCAATCTGCTCCTGAACGGCTGTCGCCAGCTCTGCCAGCAGGTCCCGGCCCTCTTGCTCCCGTTCTTCGGCCTGCCTCTTGAGCAGAGCGATTTCGCTTAGGCGTAGCGCAGCTAATTCCCTTTCAATAGCGGCAACGCGCTCTTTTGCCTGGCTGATTTGCCGAATGATGCGGATGAGTTCGGCGCCGACGCCCTCGCCCTCCACGGCATCCGCGCTGTCCTGGTATTCGTTGAGAATACGCTGGAGGGCATCGACGTCGCCAGCTTCGTATGCGCGGTTGGCCTCGGCCATGAACCGAGTCCGTCTTTCCAGATCGGCGGCATCCCTACAAAAGTCGGGATGAATGCGCTTCGCAACCTCGCGGAACAGACTCCTCAGTTCGGGAGAGGGGGTGAAATCATGAGTTTCAGACGCCTTGCAGTGGGCGTCCTCGTAAGTCTGGCGGGCCTGGTCGCGGGCTTCCTGGGCTCGCGCATTTGCGGCTGGGGATGGATCGAACCGCGCGCGCAATTCCGATATTCGCGCCCTCCATTCATCCAATTCTGAATAGAGCACGCCCACCTGCCGCAAATAGCGACCCTCAAAAGCGGCAAGTTCGCTCCGAAGATCAACGATCTCCAGCTCACGCTCCGCGAGAGTCGCGCGGATAGCAGCCAGTTCCTCGCGCTTGCGCAGCATTTCTTCGTCTTCGGGTCTCAGCCGCCGAATGATCTGACGTGACATCAGTCGAGTACTCCTCAGATTAGCGCCAAACCCAGTAGTGCGCCAAGTGAGATCCTGCTGTTAAGATCAGGTGAGGAATGGGTTTCCGCTTTCAACGCCGGATTCGGATCGGGGGCGGGGCGCGCCTCAATCTCAGCAAGTCTGGCATTGGCGTAAGCTTGGGCCGCAGCGGCCTACGGCTTGGTTTGAACGCGAAACGTAGAAAATACTTTTCCGTGGGCTTGCCCGGAACCGGCCTGTCCTATCGGACTTTCTTCGGGCGGCCCGTAGACCCCAACGCGCTCCGGAAGGTCTGTTACGCTCTTTTCGCGGTGCTCGTCCTGGGGATGTTGCTGGTTCTGGCGGTGCGAAAAGACTGATGGGGACACGGAGCAGCAACTCGGGAGCGCCTCCAATTGGCCGGCCCAAGCAGAAGAGCGGAAAGCCATCGTTCAAAGACAGGTTGAAGGCCGTTCACCAGAGAGTGAGATCGGAAGCGTTTCGAGCCGCCAATTCCGATGACCCGATCATTTTCCATTACACGAGCCCGGGCGGCCTGATTGGAATCCTCGGACAAGGGCAGCTCTGGGCGACGAATATCTGGCACTTTTCAGACAAATCGGAACTACTTTACGCCGAAACAATTCATGAGCAAGTGTTGGATGAGATCGAAGCGCAATATCCACCGAATTCCCTTCAAAATAGATTGGCCAAAACCTGTCGCATCGAGCCGCGTCCGTGGCTGCCTCGTTCTGGTCCGCTGAGCCGCGGCAGCGGCAAGAAAAGGACATGGCTGAACGAGGTGCTCGATCGATATGTTTCGTGCTTTTCGGCGCGCGACGATCTTGTGCATCAGTGGAAAGAGTACGCCTGCGGCGGCGCAGGGTTTGCGATTGGCTTGAATAGACAAAAGCTGCAAAAAGCAATCCAACCGCCGCGCGGGACAGTTCCGCCAACATCTGTCTACCTGGCTAAGGTGCGGTATTCAGTAGAGGGCCAAAAGCGCGAATTGAGAGGAATTTTTGATGCCTTCTGCGCGGAAATTTCGGCAGCGTCTCCGCCGGCGCAGGTGGATCGCTGTGCCGGTGAAATCGTGAAAGCCCTAGCCCTCCATGCGAGCCTGTTTAAGCATCCCACCTTCGAAGCCGAGAATGAGTGGAGGATCATCATTGAGACGTTGCCGGGGCGCTCTGATATCTCCTTTCGAAGTTCGGCTGATAAGGTGATTCCGTACCTCACAACGGTCAAGCAACGAAGCGGCAGGCTGCCTTTGGCTTCAGTAACCATTGGTGCCGCTATGGATCAAGGGGCGTCCGCGCGGGGTATCCAATCGTTCCTGGACGCGAAAGGGTATCGCGGAGTCAAAATCTCAGGGACCAAAGTTCTGCCGTCGCTTTCGGCTTGAGGTTTTGCCGAACGTGCATCCGGACCGGACGTTTCAGCCATGAGCGCCTTGATGAAATGGCGGCCTGCTGTCTTTCAGATGCCGTACATGCAAATCCGCATCCAAGTTCAACGCCTGCACTGCACGTACGCCTTCGCGGAAGAGACCCGCTCGCGGGCGGCGAGTTCCCGTGTACAGCGGTCGAGTTCGCCCTCCTAGTTGTCGCCGATGCCGGTGCGGTTTTTCCAGCGTGGGATTGCGTTCATCGCCATTTCATCGGGTCAATCTGCGCGACCCCTGCGTTTTCCCCTTGAGATCCGGCGCGTCCTAATCAATGAATCGAGGTGCCATGAACCTCGAAGTCGGCACCCCATACCACAACAAGACCATCGACCAATGCCGCACAATCGGACGCATTGGCGGCCTTCGCAGCGCTCGCAACCGCCGCCAACGCCGATTGGCCCAACCGCCCACGGCAACTTCGATGAGCCAGGAGCGTGAGTGCGAGACGGCGCATGAGGCCTCGATTCTCTTGGACGCCAGATTTCCCTGGCTGGAGGATGCCTGGATGCGGCCCGCGCCGTAGCCAATGGCGTAAGGTTTGGCCCACGACGCGCCACCGGGCCCGCCAGGGCCGCTCTCGACGGTGCCGACGGCAACCGGGTGCCACCGACGAGCGACCCGCGGCACGTCGCGCGAAACTGGGCCATTCGCCAAACCGCGCGAAGCCGAGAAGTTTCGCGTCGAACTCTTGAGTGGCAGCGGCCGGCCGCGCCTAGCCCTCGGGCAGTCGGCGGCACCCGCGTGGTGCCCGCCTCCGACATTTCACTGCGGAATTTCCGCAGTGGATGTGACGTACTGGCTAACGGGCTGTTGGTAGCCGAGCGCTTCCAACATCGATCCGCCGCGCACAGGCATCCACCTGTCGAGAAGGTCCTGGGCGCGATCCCGGCGGACAACTCCGCTGTCACGCAGCTCCGACGCCAGCATCTTCGTGGCGAGCCAGTGCCGTTCCAGTATAATGTCGGTCCGGAGCCACAGCCCGCGCAGGTAGCGCAACCATCCCACGGTTCCTACCGCAAGCTGGGCGTATGCGGTTGCCTTGCGGAAGTCGGGCAGCAACTTATCGAAGTTTTCAAAGCTCGGATGATCGGGTTCTCCGTCCGACAGTATGGCCGGGGAATGCTCGGCAATTCCCCGGCAGCCGTTCTCGGTCTTCTCGACGGCGGCGCCGTTCTGGTGATGGCCGACGGCGACCGCAACCACCGTATGGCCGGCTTCGTGGATACAGACCAGTTCGTCCCAATCCATCGGGCGTTTCCAGCCGTCGCGGTCCGGCCGGCGGGCGCGGGCCACCGCGCAGTGGCCCGCCAGGGTAATCATGATGTGCGGCACGACGTACGACTCGCGCCACTCCTCGGAGGTTGCCGTCAAGACTGCACCTCTTCGGTTCTCCAGCGACGGCCGTAGTCATGGCCGAGATACTGATCGACCCGGAGACCGCCACCGACGGGAGCAGGATCGGCAGGCTGCTGGGTCACCGGCGGTTCCGCAGACGGAGCCACGACCCTGACGATCCTCGGCGCAGGCTGCATGCTCACCTGCGCGCGGAAGATGGCCTGAGCCATGTCGGGTCCGAGGTCCTTCATCGTATAAATCGAGATGCCGGCCGACGGCGCCAGGGCGGCCACCTGGCAGTACGAATCGCGATAGTCGATAACACCGTCGCGCCAGCTCACGCGAAAAGAGCGGGGCAGATTCCCGAAGCGATCGTCCGGATCGCAGGCCGCAGCCCACGCGAAGACCTCCTGCGCGGAGGGACCATCGCTCTCGTGCCGCAGCACCATCTCGACCAAGGGGATGGCCGACATAACATCGTCCAACTGCGCACCGCCGTTGCGCGGAACACTGGCCGTTTCCAACTGGACCGCCTTATCCTCGCACCCGAACGCCCGGGTGCCCAGCGTGCTCGATTTGGGCGTGGATGCCGGGATGAACTCGACGCCCTCCAATTGCTTGAGCGCATCGAGGTGCTTCTTGGCTTTGGCCGTGATGCGATCCTGTTCAGCGCGGGCTTCATCGGCGCGCCTGCGCAAATCGGCGGCTTCGGCGGCGATCTTGCCCTTGATGGCCTCCAGGCGCCGCGCGCGGCAGGCGCGGATGGACGCCTCAATCGCGGCAACGCTGGATTTTGCGCGGACGATCTGCTCCACTGCCGTGGCGGCCGATTCACCCTCCGGCGCATCCAGAAGAGCATCACCCGCGCTCATCTCGGCGGCCGAGACCCCGGCAACAGCGTCACGATGGTCGGCAACCAGCTTCACTTCCTTGGCGGCGTACCGTTCGATCTCGGCTGCCGCTTGTTCCACGTTTGAAAACATATATTCCTTCTCCTTCGTCTTGGATTTGAACTGCATAGAACTTGTGTTCACCGGCGTCCCCGGAACCAAAGGCGTCGCGGTATCCAACGTGACTCACCGCGAGGCGAATGCTCGTTGATCCATGAGCGGCGCTGCTCGTCCCGATAGAACGCATCGTCAGCGGGATCGTAGCAGGAGCCATCCGGACGGCGAGGCGGTCCCCACTGCGATGCGCCATTCACTTCCGAATTCGCAGCCGGTGCAACGGCGGGCCTGGGTGAATGCACCGGGCAGCATCTTCGGCAGAAAAGCGCTTTGCGGAAGGTCCCGCCCGCTTTGTGCGTTTCCAGCACCATGGCCCCGCACTTTGAGCACTTGTTGGCGATGGCGTTCTCTGACGCGTGGCAACCGAGGCTCATTGGGCCGCCGCCTTTTCCGCGACGCCCGAAGCCTCGATGGCTTTCGACAGCTTATGCAGCAGAACCATCCCATCCCGGCGGATGAGATCGTAAATCAGCTTTTCGTCCGTCATCGGCACCAGCAGCGCTGCCAGGCGCTCTGCCTGGGTGAGTATGTGGTCGCGGGCCAGCGTACTGAAGTTGGTGACGTACGTGTTCACTTCCGTGCGCTCGAACAGCTCGCCGGCCTGTTTGCGTTCCAGGCGTTCGGCGCGCTTGGCGTCGGCCAGGGCTCGCTTTGCCCTGGCGACCAACAGCACCTTGGCAGGATCGGCGCCGATGGCAGGCGCGGGGCCGGGCAGCGGGGCAACGTGCTGGCGCGTCGCGGAGGCTGCCGGCGGCGGTGCTGCGGCCGGGGGCTTTCGGGTGGTGCCCCATCCGGAGTGCCCACGGTCCACATGCTGGTCGATCCACCGGCAACAGGCGTCAAGATCCACGAGGCCGGAGGGCAACACCGGCATACCCTGCCGAACCAGTTGGCTGACACGCCCCTTGCTGACATCCAGCCGGCGCGCCAGTTCGGACTTGGAAACTTCCATCACGATTTCCTCCTGTTTAGCGGGTTGAGTTGAGTGGTGAAAATGAGGTCTGAGTAAACTGCATGAGCAATCTTGTAAGCGGCGCGCGGCCGGCCCAAGATCAGGACCCGAAAAATCTGCCGGGCATCCCTTTGGCCATCTATCATGCCGCCGGCACCTTCCCGGCGTTTCCTACCGGTGCGGTTCGCTTGGCGCGGCGCGCTTCCGCCGCTCTCCGCTCTCGGTAATAGCTTTCCTGCACGTGATCGCGGAAGAGGCCACGGTCGGAATCGAACAGCCATTTCATGGCCTCGTCAATGCGATCCGCGATCCCAGCCAGCACCGTGAGTTGGAGCAGTTGGGCGTGCTCCCGCGCGTACGCGATCACATCCCGAAGTTCCGGGAAGTGAATCTCGTCGGGGCCTTCGTCGCTGAGGTCGACGAATGCCATGTAGGGATACGGCGCCCGGTCGGTGGCGGCGCGGTATACGCTGACGCTGAATCCCTCCGCGAGGCCGGCAGAGAACACTTCCGCAGGAAGGCCACAATACCAGGCGTAATCTTCGCCGTTGCGGGCAGATGGATCGCCCACTGGTCCCCACTTCAACTCCGGTGTGAATTCCGGCGGCTCTATTGGTTCGAGTGCGCCGTTGACGTATTTGTAAGTGCTCATCGTTTGCTCCTCTCCATTCGTCTGGACCTTCACCGCCGGGAATAGGCCGCCGCTCCCGTCTCCATCTTGTGAACTTCACAAGATGGGGATCGTTTCCAGATCCTATCCCCGCAGGTTAAATGCTTGAAAACACGGACTCTGCGGGGAAAGCGGGGATAAGAACCAACACTCTCTACTTCCAACGCGTGCAATCGCATGTGCCACACGTGATTATTTCTCCCGTACATACTGGGGTTGGTTTCTATCCCCGCTATCCCCGCAGTCCCTCTGCTGTCATGGAGATAACCTGCGGGGATAGCTATTTCCTTTCCCCGCAAATCGGCGGGGATAGCGGGGATAGCCATGCTGGTATCAGTCATTCCGAACGACCTTCCAGCGGGCTACCTTTTCATGGCGGTCATGAACGTCCCGTTCAATCCGCACCTGGGAATCGCCGTAGCGCCGGCCAAGGTGCTCGCTGAACGCAAAGCCCAGGCGCTGTTTGAAGAAGCCCTCCCGGTCCATGGCCTGGGCGATGAAGTCAGGCAGGGCGGCGCGCAGGCCTTCAGCCCGATCAGTCACCTGCGACTGCCTGGTGGATTCGTTCCACGTCTTGTCGTTCATCCGCTCCCATACCTGCGCGACAGTGAACGGCTCGCTATAAAAAACGGTGTCCAACATCTTCAGGAACGCCTCCCACTGGATCGATTCGATGTCGGCCTGCTCGTACAGCTCGTTGGAGTTGTCCAGGAAGCCTTCAATGCCGGCGTGCTGGAGGATGCCCCCAACGATTACGGACCAATCTTCGAAACCGCCAACAGGA
>Ga0181521_10004964_pt1 | contig 14994 bp, 17 predicted proteins | sample PEATcosm2014_Bin_32_FD_119764 | JGI IMG/M metagenome (GOLD analysis project Ga0181521, IMG submission 119764) | Peatland microbial communities from MTU Mesocosm Facility, Houghton, MI, USA - PEATcosm2014_Bin02_60_metaG | ecosystem: Environmental > Terrestrial > Soil > Wetlands > Peat | place...
CGCGGACGCCGCGGCCGGGCAGGAACTGCGGGCCCCGGGACTGAGCGCCGGGGTCCCTGCGGCCGCGGCATCCGGCGTCGCACGCGGGTTCAGCGACGGCGGCACCTCGATCGCTGCCGCCCATCCGGTCGCCCGCCCGGCGAGGGGTAGCGGCACCACCCGGGACGCCGCGTTATCTGGCGGATGGCCACCCCGCCAGCCGGCCACCGTAGTACCCGCGACGAGCAGGAAGGCCAAGACGGCGGTCAGTCGCAAATCCCCCCTCGCCATGGCAGAAACCTACACAAAAGGACCCGTAACCGGCGGTCGGCACGCCGGCCACCGGCAGGAATTAGCAGCCCGCCAAAAACCGGCAGGAATTAGCAGCCCGCCAAAAAAGGGCCGCTGCCGGGCCCGCCGGGCCCGGCACACCGAGGGCGTCCGGCGCCAGATTGACGTGCACCGCAGTGCCCGGGCCGCGTTCCTGGAGGCCTTCGGCTCATGAGACAGCAGCCGCGCTGACCAGGCAGCCACAGCCCGGCGGCCCTGCCGCGCGGCGCCACCGCACCGGCGCCGCGAAAGGGATGTACCACGGCGGCCACCAGTACCGCTGAGCATCCGCAACCACCATCGGCTCATCGGCACGCGTCAGCGGACTGACGCCTGCCTGGCATCGGGGAAGTATTCTTGGCCGGTGTTCTCGCCCCGGGGCCCGTCTTTGCGTGAGCTGGCGATGCAGGCGCTGTCCTCGGTCGAGGGCGGCTACGACCTGCTTGCCCCGAAGTTCGACCACACGCCTTTTCGCACCCCCGATAGCCTGCTCGACGCGACCGCCGGCGCGCTGCGCCCGCTCGGCCCATTCGGCCGGGGACTGGACGTGTGCTGCGGCACGGGCGCGGGCATGCGGGTGCTCAGATCCCTGTGCCAGGGACCGGTCACGGGCGTCGACTTCAGCACTGGCATGCTCGTGCAGGCGCGCAGTGCGCACCCCGGCGCCGGGTGGGTACGGGCCGACGTCCGGGCCCTGCCCTTCGCCGGGGCCTTCGACCTGGCGGTCAGTTTCGGAGCGCTCGGGCACTTCCTGCCCGCCGAACGGCCCGCGCTGTTCGCCGGCCTGTACCGCGCGCTGCGGCCCGGCGGGGTTTTCGCCTTCCCGATTGGTGCGCCGCAGCCCGTCACCTCCGGCTGGTACTGGGCACTGCTCGGGTTCGACCTGGCCATGCGGGTCCGCAATGCCGTGTGGCGTCCCCGGTTCGTCATGTACTACCGCACCTGCCCGCTGCACGCGATCCGCAGCGACCTGACAGCATCCGGATTCACCGTGACGACAGTCCCCCTGACGGCTCTGGGCCGGCGCGAGGACGGCAGCCCGCGGTACCGGCTTGTCCTCGCGCGCGGAGCCAGCACGCCCCGACTGATGCGCACGCCGCCGGACTGCACCTGATCGTGGTCTCGGTCCTGCCTCGCAGGACCGCCGACCAGGACCGCACGACTGCGCGTCCTGACACGGCAGGCCGCGCCGCAGCCTGCCTACCAGGCCCTCGATGATCCGGGCGTACTTCATTGCGGCTAGCGGATATCGCATGGCTGCCTGACGCTGGGGCTGGGATAGTGAGGTGGCATGAACGCCAGCCGTGACCACACAAATGTCGGGATAACAGCGGGCAGCAGCTCTTTGCCTTCACGTTCATGCCGAACTGAGCCCCGATGACTGAGTACCGTGCGTCATTCGATGCCATCATCAGGTTCAGCAACGGCGGTGACCTGACCGCTCACGGGTTCCGCGTAGACGTTCCCTCATCCGAAACGGACGAGGACGGAATTGCCGCGCTGTTCGTGGCCTCGCTCGGCCTGTTGATGACGGACTCGGTCACGCTCACCAATGTCGAGATCCTTGCCGAACCGCACAAGGGAACGCGGGGAGGGCCGTCGGATCAAACCCGTGGAAGTCCGCCCGCAGGCGGCCGGCTTGTCGAACTCAACCATGTCATCGGCGCCGGGATGGTCACCTATCCGGGACTTCCTGGCCCGCAGATCACCCCGTACCTGACCAGGGAAGCCTCGCGTGAGCATTACGCCCCGGGCACCGAATTCGCCATTGACCGGCTCACTTTGCTCGGCAATACCGGCACCTATCTCGACGCGCCCTATCACCGGTACCCCGGCGGCGCGGACCTCAGCGGCATTGCCCTGGCCCGGACTGTCGATCTGCCTGCCGTGGTGGTCCGGGTGGCGGGCGCGAGGCAGCCTGGCATCGATGTCGGTGCGCTGGCGGCGCTCGATGTCGCCGGCATGGCGGTGCTGCTGCACACCGGCGACGACGTGCGATTCGGCTCACCGGCCTACGCCGAAAGACGGCACTTCCTGACCCGTGCGGGCGCAGCCTGGCTCGCCGGCCATAATGCAGCACTGGCCGGCATCGACGCGCTGAACATCGACGATACCGCCGACGGTGAGCGCCCCGCGCACTCGCTGCTGCTCGCCGCGGGCATTCCCGTCGTCGAGCATCTGACCGGACTGGAGCAACTGCCACCAACCGGTGCCTGGTTCACCGCGGTGCCATTGCGCATCGAAAAACTCGGCACCATCCCCGTGCGCGCCTTCGCCCGGCTACCCGGGTAACACCCTCAAGCCCCTCGCCCGGCACGCCCATTGCCGGGTTCGCGTCCCCCACCGGCGGCATGAGCGAGCGGAAACGCAAACCCCCCGTCATCCCGCCGGATAGCCCGCAGAAGGCACGCGCAGTCCGGCACGCTCGCCGGGACCGCGGCAAGAGGGGACGGTCGGTTGAGCGCTCGGGTGCCGGACTAGCGGCCTGGGTCAGGCCGGCGGCGCGAAGAACTCGAGCGCAATTCCATCTGGGTCGCGGAAGGAGACGCCAGAGCCATAATGGGCGTCCTTGACTTCGCCGTGCGCAATGCCGAGCTCGTCCAGGCGCACGGCCCAGGCCTGCAGCTCACCACGGTCACGGCAGGCGAAGGCCACATGGTCAAGGCCGGTGCGATGCTCACCGAACCTGTCACCTGCGCCATCGGGGTGGGTGTGCAAGCCGAACAACTGCCCTCCATCGAGCGCGAACACCGTGTGGTGAAAACCGCCGGCCTGCTCGTCCTCGTCGAGCACGGGCCCGGCGCCCAGCAACTCGCTGTACCAGCGAGTGCTTCGCTCCAGATCAGTCACGGTCACCGCGACGTGGGTGATCGATGGAAAATTAGCCACAGCAGCCTCCTGGTTGACGGTCAGAACCCTGGAATGACTACGGATGTCCTGCGCCGGGCTCGTTGACCGCGGAAGGCCTAGCGTACAGACCTCACCCCCTCTTCCTGCCCGGTCAGTGGCCCGATCAGGTGCCGGCCTTCCTTTGACCCCGGTGGCCGCCTTTCCCCGGTCCCACCCGCACGCCCGAAGCGGTAACCCGACCAAACGCATACGGACGCTCCGCGGCAGATGAGCGCGTTCGTGATGCACAACAGATGCGCTCAGCTGGGCACGCGCGTCGGAGATGACTGGAGCCCTTGTTCGCGAGCGCGCAAGAGGCACGGTCATTGATCGAACCGCCAGCGTGTAGCGCCATACGGTGCCTCGGTACTCAAACCGACGATCGTGTGGAAAGTGAACCGGTAAAGGTGCCACGGCGCCGGCCCGGCGCTCGGCGCACTGTAGGGTGCGGTGAACCCGTCGCCGGTTACCTCGGCCGGCCAGCCGATGGCGCGGTAGATACTGGCCACGCGCTCCAAGGTCGCCGGCTCGGTGACTCGCGTCGCCGTACCGTCCAGTGTCAGGTCCATGCCGGGAAGCTTGGCGTGCGGGCGCAGCGCGCCTCCCACAGGTTGCGGACCCAGCCGCGATCCGCGGCGAGCAGATCCGAAGCGCTCGGCGACCAGGCCTGGCGCGAATCCGGGCTCGGCGCCCCCGCCGACATCGACGCACTCAACCACAAGATCGCCAAGCTGGACCAGCAAGTCATCGACCTGCGTTTCAAGCTGGAAGAACGCGACAGCGAACTCACTGCCGCCCGCGCCGCCAACCGGGAACTCATGGCCCGGCTCAACGCGACAGCACGCCGCTAAGTAGTTGCTGACATAATTCCGATGGCGTTATCTGCTTGCCCGGATCACCGTGCACCACGGCCTGACCCTGGCCGCCGCCTGACTGGCACCAGGAGGGACTGCAGCGCACTTGGAGGACCGAGTGGCTATCAGTGCGGGACCGTCCGGCGGAGGTTGAGGCCGATGGGGTGGGTCGAGTCGGGCCAGGCCTGGGGTGACCGGGCCGCGGACTGGGCATATCTGGTCGAGCCGTATGCGCGGCGCGCCAACGACGCGCTGTTCGACCGGGCCGGCGTGGGCCCGGGGACGCGGCTGCTCGACATCGCCTGCGGCTCCGGGTACGCGGCCAGCGTCGCGGCAGGCCGCGGGGCCACGGTCGCCGGGCTGGATGCCTCCGAGGCGCTGATCGCGATCGCGCGGGCGCGCACACCCGGTGGCGATTTCCGGGTCGGCGACATGTTCGCGCTGCCGTTCGAGGATGACTGCTTCGATGTGGCGACGAGTTTCAACGGGATCTGGAAGGGATGCGAGGACGCGCTACGGGAGGCCGGCCGGGTGGTGCGGCCGGGTGGCCTGGCCGGGTTCAGTTTCTGGGGATCTCCCAAGCGGCTGGGCCTGCTGCCGTTCTTCGCCACGATGGTGGAGCTGTCGCCGCCCGGCCACGTCGATGCCACCCTCAACCAGGGCGACACCGGGCGGCCCGGCGTGGCCGAGCAGATGCTCGCCGGCGCAGGCCTGGAGTTCGTCGCCCGGGGTGCCGCGCAGGTCGTCAACGAGTGGCCGGACGTTGACCTGGCGGTGCGGGCGCTCGCCTCTGGCGGGCCGTCCTGGCCGGCCCTGCAGGCGGTTGGCTACGACCGGTTCGCCGAGGCGATGCGCGAAGCGATCCGCCCGCTTTTCACCGAGGGTCTGGGCGTCCGGATCGTCTCCGAATTCGGCTGGGTCATCGGGCGGGTCCCCGGCGCCTGATGCCCGCGACTGCGACCGGCCGGGATACGTCACCGAAATTCCGTACTAGAGCACTAAGCCACCACCAGGTGCACCACACCTGTGGCGCTACGACACCACAGGGATCAGCCTCTGAGCTGGCAGAACCGGAAAGCTGCCACCATATGTCCGGATTTGTTCCACCAGAGAATGAGCTGCTGATGATGCTGATCCGCACCGGGCGTGGCACGCGGGCGCGTGATGCCGAGCCTGAGCCACGGTACCAGCCCGCGCCACCGCTGGCACACGACGCACCGCTGGAACTGTCGGTGGCGCCAACCCGGAACAGACCGTCCGCGCGCGCCACCAAGCGGGCCACAGTCAGCGCGCCATCGCCCGCGAACTCAACATCGACCGCCGTAAGATAAAGCGCATCCTCGACCGAGCCGCATGACTCAGCTGACGGACCTAGGGCTCTGTCACAGTACGTGACTGCAGACTAGATCTCGTCCGCTCCCTATCCGCCTGATATGCACGCCTGTGTTCTCGGTCGCTGATGCTCTCAGACCCATGCCGAAAGAGTATTCGGTGCGTTCATGGCTGAGGCATCGTGTGTCCGCCACAGTTGGCGTCCGGCTTCGCCCGCCGAGGCGGCGGTCTCAAGACGTGGTTGTTGTGGCTCGGTAACTACCCCGGCGGGGAGCAACTGGCGGAGTTTGACTCGGAGTTCTCTCACGGCTGGCGACCCCGAGTGCCTGGAGCGCGTCCGTGGTCGGCCGATAGCGGTTCGCGACGCCCGTCGCTGGTATGGACGACGTCGGGCAAACCGGCCTGAACCAGCCGTCGGATCAGCGCCTCGGAGCCTGGTCAGGGAACGAGTCGACCGCGGTCCGTGAGGCCTCCTGGTGCCGACCGGCGTCGGCGAGCCCGGCTAAAGGCGCCCCGCTGGGTCTGCCGGGTGAAGGACCCTGGGCCGAAGCGGCCCCACGCCACGAAGGCGGCCATGGCGAGATAGACCAGGTCGCCGATGATCGTTGCCCTCTCGCCACGGCGCAGGCGCATGATCACCGCGCCAGCAAACAGCAACACCGCGCCGGTAGCAGCCAGCGGCACCAGAACCGGCGCGATGCCGAGCGCGGCGGGCACGATCAGGCCGACCGCAGCCAGGAACTCGAGGGCTCCGATGGCCTTGAGGGCACCGGGGCTGAAGTCTTCAACCCATCTCGAGGCGGCGCCGCCCATACCGGCCAGCTTCTCCTTGGGCACGAACAGCTTGGTGCTGCTGGCGACGAGGAAGACAACGGCCAGGATTCCGGCAACGATCCACAGAGCGAGGTTTAGCTTGCGCTTCATGAGGATCTCCTTGACGGGGTACCGGCGATTCCCGTTACCCGGGTATCCAGGCTCGGCCGGCACCAATCGGGCACCGATGCCCTTCCCACCGACGCCGCCCCGTACTCACATGCTTTCGTTCCCGGCGGCCAGCGTGGTCAAGTGGTAGCAGGGCGAGCGGCGCGGCGAGTTGCGAGCGCCAGAGACATCGACGAAAGCCCCAGATACGCCGCGGGGACCCTGATGACATGGAACGCGCCCGTCCGCGCATGCATAATGACGGGCCTCGTCGGAGCTGAGCGCCATGGCCTCGGCCTGGGCTTGGTCGAACTGCTCCTGGCCGAGGCGGGCGCGTAGCTGGTCCAGGCTGTCTTGTGCGCGGATGTGGTTGAGGCCCGGCGGGCTTGTGGCCGCGCCGGGCCTTACCGTTCAGCTGGAGGCAGGCTGGTAGGTGAGCGCGACGACGCCGTTCGGCGCTGGGGTTGCGCCGAGAAGCTTCAGTGGGAGCGTCTTGCCGTTGCCACCGCCAGCCGCTCCCCCGCCGACTAGCACTGGGTGGATCGAGAACCGGATTTCATCGATCAGGTGGTGGGCGAGCAGGGTTTGGCTGAGTCGGCCGTATCCGTACATCATGAGATCACCGCCATCTTCTTGCTTGAGCTCGGTCACGGCGGTGACGACGGCGTCGCGAATGAGCGTGGAGTTGTTCCAGTCAGCGTTCTCCAGCGTCGAGGAGAACACGTACTTGCGAATCGCGTTGATCGCGTCTGCGTATGGCCCGGTCTGTTTGGGCATGACATCGGCGAAGTACTCATAGGTGCCTCGTCCCATGAGCATGCCGCCGAGGGCGTGTAGCGCCTGAACGGCTTCCTCCGCTGCGTCCGGGTCGAAGATCGCCCAGGAGCTTGGGTTTGCGGTGACGCCGTCGAGCGAGACGAAGGCGGAATTGATGATCTTGCGCATCGCGGTGCTCCTCTTGTGTCGTTTGTGAGCTACATCAGGAAGACGAACGGGACCGGCCGAAACCGGACGCGGCTCTACCAGATTTCGAGGAGGTCCAAGCGCCGCCGAGCTCGACGCGGACCCGATCGCTAGCACCGCTCGGCGCGGGTTCGGCGGTGAGCTGGGGCCACTCCTCGACCGCGGCCCGCCACTCATCGAGGGCATGTCGGGCCGCTTAGCGAACTCACCGCGCCACCGTCGGCAGAGGGCCTACACGAGGTCGGTTGACGTCTCTGGCACCGGTCTCTCCTGACCTCATCGGTGATCTTCACCAGGACGGCGAGTGGCGGGCGCCGAAACCGGACACGCGCTAGGAGATTCCCATGCTCTCGATCCGCCGCTCGAAGGACACCCGCTCGGCCGGGCTCCGGGCCAGCGCAATGGCCTGCTCGTAGTACTCCCGGGCCGCGGTGTGGCAGCCGGCCCGCCGTTCCAGGTCAGCCCGGGCCGCCCAGTAGAAGGGATACCGGGACAGCTTCCGCTCCCCGGCCAAGGCGATCAGTTCGCGGCGTCCCGCGCCGATGCCGTCCCGTTCGGCCACGGCCAGCGCACGGTTCAGCGCCACGATCGGGCTCCAGGACTGTCGGGCGAGAACCTGGTAGAAGCCGATGATCCGGTCCCAGTCGGTCTCCTGGATCGACGGCGCTATCGCGTGCTCACAGGCGATGCCGGCCTCCAGATGCCAGCGGGACATGTGATCCCCGGTGGCCGAGCGGGCGAGGTGCATCAGACCGCGCTCGATGCGCGCCCGATCCCAGCGGCTCCGGTCTTGGTCCTCGAGGGGGACGAACACACCGTGCTCGTCGAGGCGTGCCGGCAGGCGAGCGGAGTCGAAGCAGAACAGCGCGGCCAGCGCGTGTACGTCCGGATGCGCCGTCGCCTTGGCATCCAGCAGCAGCTCGGTCAGACGCAGCGCGTCCTCGCATAGGAACGGGCGTACCGGCTCGTGCGGGTTGCTGCCGTGGTAGCCCTCGTTGAACAGCAGATACAGCGATCGCAGCACGGAATCCCGCCGGGCGCCGATGTCAGGCAAGTCGTCCACGTCGGGCAGCCGGCCCAGCTGGCGCAGACGGCCGCCCCCCCGGTGCAGGCGCCGGTCGATGGTCTGAGTATCGACCAGGAACGCCTGGCCGATCTCCTTGGGCGACAAACCGCACAGCCAACGAAGGATCAGTGTCACGTGCGTCCCGCGGTTCAGGCCGGGGTCGCACACCGCGAACATCATCGCCAACTGGCTGACGCTCTCGGCGGCCGGGGCCAGTGCCGCCTCGATCGTGCCGGTCAGCGCCGTCGTCGTCGCCAGCTCGGGCAGGAACGAGCGGTGGCGCTGTTCCCGGCGGATGATGTCGATCGCCCGGTTGTGGGCGGCCCGGATGATCCACGCCTTCGGGTCCTGCGGCAACCCGAAACGCCAGGCGTGCATGGCACTGATCAGCGCGTCGTGGACGACGTCCTCGGCGAGCGGGATGTTGGACGGGCCCAGGACCCGGGTCAGCGCGCTGACCAGGTGCGCGTACTCCTTCCGGAACAGGTCTTCGACCAGCTCCGTGGATGACACCGCAGCGGGCCCTTCGTCCACGAGCGTCAGATCCGAGGGTCCTGGACCGGCCGCACCTCGACGGAACCGCCGAACTCATATGTCGGGCATGTGCGCGCCACGTCGATGGCGTCTTCCAGGGAGGCGGCTTCGAAGATCATGCTGCCGGTCACCAGATCCTTCGACTCGGCGTAGGGGCCGTCGGTGACCACGCGCTCGTGGCCCCGAACCGCGGCCCCCGGGTTGTCGAGCGCAGTTCCGGCGTTGCGCCGACCCTGCCGGGCCAGCTCATCGGACCAGCGATACCACTTCTCGACGTGGGCCTGAAGCTCCGAGGGCGACAGATCGTGCCGCGCGACAGCGCCCCCGCGAAAGATCAACATGAACTTGCTCCGCAGGGCACGTTCCCCGCTTCGAGGTCCCGGCATCATGGCTCCCAACCGTATCCGCCGCCGCGCCTCATCGAACCCCGGCACGGGCATCAGGGCCTACCCAGGCGGCACGGCCACCGCATCTCCTTGAGCTTGCCCAAGTCCCCCCGGATCTGGCGTGCCCGGCGTGTCGCCTTGATACCGGTGGCGGCCATCCCATGCTCATGCTTCGTGACAAGACCGAGCAACGGGATGGCAGGGTCAACGATGACGACATGCGCGTATCCGGCACGCGTGCCATTGCTCGATTGTCTCGCTTACGTTGCGTAACCGGCCCTGGACTGGGCTCAGCGCGCGAATAGCCGCCGTTACGGGCGACGGTGGCTCGTTTAATGCTGGGTGGCGCTGCGGCGCAGATCGGGCTGATCGGTGCCGGCGCCTTGCTGGCCTGATGCGGTCCCCGAGCAGCTGGCTGTCCGCGGCGGCCACTGTGCTGCGGCAGCTCGGCGTGCTGTGCCCGGCCACCCGTGGCGCGCACTCGCGCATGGACCCGTCGGCCGCCCGAGGTGGTATCTTGTAGTGCATGGTACCTGGCGAGGCATCGAAGCTGATGACCCAGATGCGCCGCGGCGCGATCGAGTACTGCGTACTCGCACTGCTGCGCCGGCGGGAGTGGTACGGCTTTGAGCTCGCCCACGCGCTGGCTGAGGCTGACGGCCTGGTGACGAGCGAGGGGACTATCTATCCGCTGCTGAGCCGGCTGCGCCGCGACGGGCTGGTGGACAGTGCCTGGCGGGAGTCCCCGCAGGGGCCGCCGCGGCGCTACTACTCGCTGACCACCGAGGGGACGGCAGCTCTCAAGGCATTCGCCGGGCAATGGGCCACGTTCCGCGACACCGTCGACCGCCTGCTGACCGAAGGGACGTGACATGAGCACCACCAACAGCCCGCTGGTGGACAACTACCTGCGGCGGTTGCGGGCCGCGCTCGCTGGCCTGCCCGCCGACCGGCGGCAGGACATCATCGAAGGGGTTACTCAGCACATCGCCGACGCCCGGCTCCAGCTCGGGCAGGACAGTCAGGAGGGTGACGACGCGATCCGCGGCATCCTCGGCCAGCTCGGCGACCCCGATGTGATCGCGGCCGACGCCCTGGACGCCGAGCGCGGGTCCATCGCGGCGGCCAGGCCGCCCCGGTCGGTGCGTAACGCCGTCTGGCTGATGTATGCCGGCGCGGCCGTGAGCCTCGCGGCGGCGATCGCCGACATCGCGACGAAGAACGAACTGCGGCAGGTGCTCGCGAGGACCCCGATGGCCAGGAACCTGATCGGCACGGCGACGACCGCGACGTTCACCCAGGCGGCCGCCGTCAACCTGGCCGGGGTGGTGTTGTTTCTGCTCACGGCGCGCTGGACCGCCAAGGGCAGTATCACGGCACGGACCCTGGCGTGGGTGCTGTTCGGCCTGAGCACGGTGGCTGTGCTTATCGGGCCCGGGGAACTGTCGGCGCTCAGCCCGGGGCCGGCGGCTGTGCGGGTGCTGACGGTTCTCGGCTGGCTGGCCGGCCTGGGCGCGATCGTGTACTTGTGGCGGAGAAGCTCGACCGCCTTCCTCAAGGCCCGGTTCCGCTGACCGGGCTGCCTGGAGGGATGTCGATGCCCCGAGCCCGCCACTGCCGGCACTCCTGGGGTGATTGCGCTGGCCACTGCTTCCTGCGTGGCGCGGGTGACGAGGGTGCGGGCTTGTGCACGCACAACCCGTCTCCCGGGCTGTCGCGGGAGGTGGGGTTCTGGCTTCAGGGGAGCAGGAAATGGTGGCGGCGGGTGTTCCGGGACCGCACGCCGGATGGGACTAGGGCGGCAGCCGGGACCCGGCGGCCGGTGGCGGAGGTCTGGCGATGAGGGTGCTGGTCGTGGCCGTCGGATCGCGGGGCGATGTCGCGCCGTGCGCCGGGCTGGGCCAGGCGCTGACCGCGGCGGGCCACCGCGTGACGGTCGCGGCGTATGAGATGTTTTCGGAGCTCGTGACGGACAGCGGGCTGGGATTCCGGGCACTTCCGGGTGACTCTCGCATGCTGGATGCCGCGCAATGGGACCACGGAAGCACCGGTCCGCTGGGTACGGTCCGGCTCCTGCGACTGACCGCCGGCCACATGCGGGAACTGCACGCCGGCATCCTCGCGGCGGCACAGCAGGACACCGATGTCTTGCTGCTCCAGGGGGTCAGCACCATCGGCGGCTATCACATCGCCGAAGGCCTGGGACTGCCCAGCATGGGACTGGGACTGCAGCCGATCTACCCGACACGCGAGTTCCCGCCATCGACCGTGACGGCACGTTCCCTCGGCCCGCTCGGCAACCGCGCCGCCGGCCAGGCGCTAGTCGCCCTGGGCTCGCCCGTCCTGGCCGGACCGGTGAAGGAACTGCGGGCCGAGCTCGGGCTGCCCCGGCTGGGCACCTGGCAGGCGGTATTCGGGCAGCAGGCCGCCGCCCGCTGGCCGGCCTTCCACGGTTTCAGCCCGGCAGTTGTCCCGCGCCCGGCGGACTGGCGGGACGGCCTCGAGGTCACCGGCAACTGGTGGCCACCCCGCCCCCCAGGCTGGCACCCGCCCGCCGGCCTGGAGCATTTCCTGGCCAGCGGGCCGCCGCCGGTGTTCGTCGGGTTTGGCAGCATGGAGCCAGCCGACCCTGCCCGCCTCAGCGAAATTGTTGCCTCAGCCGGGCAGCAAGCAGGCGTCCGGCTGGTGATCCAAGCCGGACAGGCGGGCCTGACACTGGCCAGTCCGGCGCCGGGCGACTCGATATTGATCAGCGACGTGCCGCACGACTGGCTGTTCCCGCAGATGGCCGCCGTCGTTCATCATGCGGGCGCGGGCACCACGGCGGCCGGCCTGCGCGCCGGGGTCCCGACGGTGAGCGTGCCGAAGATCGGCGACCAGCCGTTCTGGGCGGGCCGACTGGCCGCGATCGGCGCAGCGCCGCCACCCGTCCCCTACAAGCGCCTGTCCGCTGCGGCGCTGACCGCCGCGATCCGGGAAGCGACCACCCGGCCGTCCTACCGGGCACAGGCGCAGGCACTGGCCGGCCGTCTCGCCAGCGAGGACGGCACAGGACCAGTCATCGAAGCCGTGTCCCGCCTTCGGCGGTGAAACTCCCGTCACCCAAGCGCCCCGAACTGGCCGATCTGCGCCGTGAGCGGCGCCGGTGCTCAAGTGCGGAGAGCCGTACGTATTCGGCAGGGAGACGGCGAGGTCGGCGACAACCACGGCGTGGTCGCTACCGGCGGTAATGCCTTTTTCGTAGAGGTGTGCATGCGGATCGCGGGTGGCTACGTTCGCGGGTAGTGACCGCAGTTGCTTGCCTCTTTGGACCGCACTTGAGAGGTCCAGCGGGGCTGAATGCTTGCGGAAACTGGCCGCACCGGAGGGGCCAGATCCAAGGCGCACCGAAGAGAGGTGAGCCATCAGCCTAGGTCAGCGCCTCGCTGCGGCATCTCAGCAGGGTGCGGTCAAGACTGGCGAACATCGACCTCGCCGAGGCGGTGGGTGCGGTCATCGTCACGAACAAGCGCGGTCGGAACTTCCAAGCAAAACCACGCGGGAGTCACCGGCGCGAACCAGGCCGGGTGTCCTGTCCCAGCGAACGGTGCCCGGTCTCACTGAATTTTGCCTGTAGGACGATTTGGTCTCAGTAAAGTTTGCCCGGAGGGTACCGGGCGGGAGGTTCTGCGGCGAGAGGCCGGCTCCCGGCAGTGCCCGCGCTGCAGGGACGGGTTGCGTGGGGAGGGTTTCCGCGGTGGTGCGACCGCTGAGCGAGGAAGAGATCGCTGACCTGCTCGCCAGGGACGTGGTGGCGCGGGTCGCCACGGTTGACGCGGACGGCTACCCGCATGTGACGCCGCTATGGTTCTTGTGGGCTGATGAGGCCTTTCACCTCGCAAGCGATGCCGGGCGCCCTCATCTGGTCCGGCTCCGTGCCAACCCGCGGGCGGGGCTGGTCATTGACGTGGATGGTGAGCAGCGCGCTGACGGGGAGCGGCCCAACATGCAGGTCCGCGCCGTGGGCGACGCGGTATTGAGTCCTGACGCCGGCGGTGCCTGGAGCATGCGTATCTGGGGTAGGTACATTTCCGGCTCTCCAGCGGCGGATCCGGTCGTCCGTCTTGGGATGCGGCAGCGGGTGCTGATCAGGATCGTCCCGTCCCGGATCGTCGCGGTCGCGAGCGTGTGACCGGCTGATGAGAGCTGAGAGATTGGCCACGGCACCGGCCGAGTCCTGGGACTGCGGTGCTGACCTGGAGTTCGCCGGCGACGGTGGTCATGAACGTGTCGGCCTGGCGGACTGCGGCAAGGTGCGGTTCGAGGATGCGGTGCCTGCCCGCTCGTTCCGGTGGTCACGGGGGCAGGGGCATTTCCCGGGGTGGTGGTGGCTGGCGACGACGGGCCGGCATGTCGGGTATGAGTCGTGGCTGGAGCGACCTGTTGCTGATGGACTTCGACCCGGCGGTGACGGCTGTTGCGTCGCAGCCGTTTTGGCTGCACTGGCATGACGGCCGGCGGAGCCGGCGTCATGCTCCTGATTTCTTCGCCCGGCTGTCCGACGGCACCGGGGCGGTGGTCGACGTCCGCGCCGTGCTGGACAGCAAGGTCTGGCAGGAGCTGGACCCCGGCAAGCGGGCCGCCTACGACGACGACCGGATCGCCCACCACTCCCGCCTGCTGGTCGTCCAGACCCCGGCCGTCCGCGACGTCGTCACCACCGGGCGGCGGCTGGCCCACATGAACCGCTCTGCCCGCTTCGGCCCGCTCCGGGCTGATCGTCTCCGGTCCCGCCCGGAGCGGGAAGACCACCGCGATCACCCAGCTCGGCAAGACGATCGAGGTGTTCCACCGCCGCCGCTTCCCTGGCTGCGGCGATGACATCCCGGTCGTCTACATCACCGTCCCGCCCGCCGCCACCCCCAGGATGATCGCGGCCGAGTTCGCCCGGTTCCCTCGGCATCCCGGTCACCCGGCAGGCCAACATCACCGACATCATCGAGGCCGTCTGCGGCATCTGCACTGACACGAGGGTGACTGCCATATGCGTCGATGAGATCCACAACCTCAACATCGCCACCCGCACGGGGGCCGAGGCGTCCGACACCCTGAAGTACTTCTCCGAGCGCATCCCGGCGACCTTCGTGCTGTCCGGGATCAACGTCGAGCGGGCCGGGCTGCTGTCCGGGCCGAGGGGCGAGCAGATCGCCGGCCGCTACTCGATGGTCCGCACTGGCCCATTCCCCCGCGACGGCCAGTGGGTGACCCTGGTCGCAGCGATCGAGGGCAGCCTGCGGCTGCACCGCCACCAGCCCGGCGCCTACCACGGACAACGGTCGCCTACCCAACCCTCCGCACCTACGTCACCAGCCGCCGCGCAGCGATGAGGGCACCGGGCAAAAACGACTGAGACGAACCCGCGTCAAGCCCCCGGACGAGCCGACGATAGCCCCCCACCGCAACAACCGGCCGTCTCATTCAAAGTTGTCTGGTCCAGGTCAGGACGCTACGTCGGGCAACTCAGACTGAGACAGGACACCGGGTTGGCCGTCCTCGAACGCGGCGGCCGGATTTGCGCTCTGCGATCCGGCCACGAGCCCGAGCAGTGGCTGCTGGATGATCTCCCCAGGCAGAAAGATCTTCGACCTAGTGTCCGGACTCACTGCGCCAGGTGGCACGACCTGAGGCGGGCCGGCATCCCGCCAAGTACGTTCGCCGCGCACAACAACGCCAGGCGTGTTACGGCCTCACTGAGCAAACG
>Ga0181521_10004968_pt1 | contig 14986 bp, 16 predicted proteins | sample PEATcosm2014_Bin_32_FD_119764 | JGI IMG/M metagenome (GOLD analysis project Ga0181521, IMG submission 119764) | Peatland microbial communities from MTU Mesocosm Facility, Houghton, MI, USA - PEATcosm2014_Bin02_60_metaG | ecosystem: Environmental > Terrestrial > Soil > Wetlands > Peat | place...
CCGGAATTATGATTTGAAGAATCTGATCGTCTGTTGTCATGGTTCGAGGGACAGTCCTTCAAGGATTCGCAGTTCAGCCGACCAGTCCTGCAGCGCCTGACACAGCCCTTCGACGTCAGGAGACCCGGCATGCAGTTCCGCTTCGATGGCCACCAGTTCTTGGCGGCATCGTTCTTTTTCCGACTGCAAGCTCAGTGTTCGCCGCTTTCGAGACTTGCGGCTGACGGACAAACGCACCGCGAGCCCACGCTACGAATCGGCCGCCTATCTTCTTCCGGCTGGTTTTCACGGCACCAGACAATCTGTCACGACCTGCACAAATACAGCCCGCGTGCTGAACGGTACGCCGTCTTCATCACGGCGATCAAGTCGCCGCAGTTTCCAGCAGCGGCCATGTTGGAGGGTTTCGAGAACGCTGTATCGAGTGCCGGTCTTGGTACTTGCATCAACTGCGCTGCTGCCGTCTTCCTTCGGCGCCCAGATTGCCTTCAAGTGCCCCTTACGGCCATACGACGGGTTCACCAGATTGGCCGCGATCAGCAGATTGGCCGCTTCAAGAGAACGGAAGCCGCGCGACGTACCATCGGGCGCGTAGTAGGGGATTCGATCGGCGGGCTTCATCCGGGCACACTTCGGGTACGACAAGAAAGGGAGGGAGTTGTTTCGAGAGTCCCGTCTCTCGGTTATCAATGGCGGAGGAAGAGTTCCTTCTGAGGGTGCGCTTTGCGCTGGCCGTGTTCGATCAGAACCTTCGATGTAAATATACGCAAGGCGGGGGAAAAGTGTAAACCTGTGCCCAGGAAATCTCGGGGCTCAGCGCTCACTGGCCCGGTGAGTAAAGGCGAACAATCGATGCTTTCATTCGCGCCAAGCCCAACTGATACTGTTCAACGTTACGATCGCCAGGCTGACTGACCACGTGGTCTGAATCAATCTCGGGTCGCCCGATGAGCGCCTTTCCTACTTCTTTGCCGATGATCCAGATTTCCTCGGGTCGGCCACTCTCCACTGCGGGCCACACGAAGTGCTCGTAACTCTGGCGGATGATCTTCTTTCGCATCGACGGGTTGAAGAGCTTGATGCCGCTTGGATGGTACAAGGCGACGACACTTGCATCAACGAGCCAAATCCCACGTTCAAGTAGCGCCTGCAAGATTAGAATCCGGCGGTGTAAAAGAGTTGTCGGACCGGGCTCTACAGTAAGCAGGGGATGGCCAGAAGCGAGAGCCTCGAAGATTCCCCAGAATGGCGTGTCGGGATTGCTGTACCGTGGGATTGGCTCGCAAGCGTCGTTCAGTCCGTAGCCAAGGCAATAGACCAAGCGAACATAGCAATCCGGGAGGGACGATATGGTTGTCGCCTGGAGAAGGCCCGGTGGAACTTTCACGCGGGCCTCCGCGTCACCGACTGCTTCTGCAACGTGGCTCTCTGCAATCAATAGAACGCGGATTCTTTTTGGACGCCACGCTTCACGCCACGCCGCCACGCCGCGCAGATATTCCTCCGAGTCTTGCTCAAGAGGACCCCGTGTGGCCCACCAGTGCCTTCCAAACGCCCCGGGATCACTGGTGTCGGCACGGATTCGTGAAGCAGTTTTCCGGGAAATCTGTTGATTGGACACTAACTGATCGACAGTCGGATCGATGAGGAACGACTTCGCACCTTGAGGAAGATCAGGGAAGGAGTAGTGGCGATACTTGTCCCAGCTGGGCGTTTCCCGCACCTCGCCAAATACGGCATCCAGTTCGCTCCGCGACGCGCAAAAATGCAAACGTAAACCCGATGATTGACGAATACGAACAAGGAGGACTCCATCGGCTGGCAGGGTTTCCCAAGCCTTTCGATTGATATCCAGTCGCGTTCGGCAATATGCAAGAACGGTGAGGGTGCCATCGCTAAAACGCTGTGGCGTGGTGGTGAGGTCCGCGTCGGCGCAGAGATGCAGAACGTAAGGGTGGTCGACGTATCGCCCCCGTGAAGTTTCCTTTTGCCACGCCTTCATACTTCCAAGATCGCATCATACGCCAGGGGGGAACGGAATCTGTCCAGCAATCCAGACCCCGTGACCTACGGGAAAAGTTTCGTCTTCTCAGGTTTCTCGCATAGCGGTGGTCGGTAAGTCGTCGGATCGGTGGTCCGGATCGCGTCACGAAGCGTTGCTTCTCCGAACGTATCGAGCGCCCATTCCTGAACCGCATAGAAGTTCTGGCGCAATTCTTCGAAAGCGTCCGCCACCACGCGACCGGAACCGACCGCAGACCTGACCGCCAGCATCCGCGACCTCAGCCATGCGAAATACTCGGGATCAAGCCGCCGGTATGCGGTGTCGTTGATTTGAACGTCGCGGGCGAACACGTGCGGACGCTCCGTGGCCCAGAAATCAAGACCGGTGGAAACGAACAGCGCGGCCTCGGGTCGGTGTTCCGGTGTTCCGGTCTCGATTTCCGCCGACGACGAGACATGAACACCGGAACTTGTTGACTCAGATGGAGTTACCGGTCCGTGTTCACGTGTTCCAGTTTCAACGGGTTTTCCAACACTTCCTATAAAACGTAATGAGTGTGTGTGTCCTATGGCGGGTATATATGCTCTCTCTTTCTCCATACATTTAGAAGGAATAGACATGAACACTGGAACACCGCCTTTTAACCTGTTTATAAGGATGAACTTACGACCGGCAAATCCCGGAACACCGACTGGAACACGGACTGGAACACCAAGGGGAGACTGGAACACTGGTCACTCCGGATTCCGGTATCGCCATTCCCGCGCACTTCGCGGCCCGGTGTAGAAACGGCTCCATCCGGCAGTCCGAAGTGCGCGCGCAATCCGGACCTTGTCGGCCTGCGTCCACATGTCTTTTTTCTTTTCGAGACAACCCGTGAGGATCTCGGAGATGGAAACCGACTCCCGTGTTTCGGCCCATCGAAGGATCAGTTCATCCCACGGATCACCCTCGTAACGGTCGGCCTGTTGATCCTCCGCGGCCTGATTCAGCGCCACCGAATCGAGCCACCACGGCTTTCCGTCGTAGTACAGAGCCACTGCTTCGGCCCATAGCTGGTCGCGAGCTTCTTTCAGGGCATCGACGTCGATAACCGGCGCTCTACATGCCACTGGCCAGAAGCGGCGCCCGCCAGTCTCGTCTCGCAGATAGGTGCTGTGATTCACGCTGCCGGCGAAAACGCACTGGCGCGGCGACTCGATGGACCGTTTTCCGTAGGGCGGTCGGAACCGATCGGTGGCGCGGCTCATGAACGCTTTGATCTTGCCGACATCGCCACGTGACATCGATTCGAGCTCGGCAATCTCAATCAGCCAGACGCCATGCGTCTGAATGGCGGCATCCTTTGACCCGATTTCGGCGATCTCGTCAGTGAACCATGGATCCGCCAGCGCGCGAAGAGTGGTCGATTTCTTGATGCCTTGGATGCCCTCGAGTATCAGGCAGCAATCGGCCTTACACCCGGGCGCGAACACCCGCGCAACAGCCGAGATCATCCAGCGCGAACCGACAGCGGACGCGTAGGATGACGGGTCGACGCCGAGATGGTCGGCCAGCCATGACCGGAGGCGAGGTTCGCCGTCCCACGACAGTCCGCTCAGATAGTCACGGACCGGATGAAATGGATGCTCGCGAGCTACGGCTTCAACCGCCTGGCCGGTTATGTCGGAGGAAATGAAGATGCCCTGGTGGTGCAGCCACTCGGTCGCGAGGACGTCGTCATTCGGACTCCACGGCGTTGGACTGAATGCGTCGGTTTTCGTCCATGGCGGCGGGCTTTGTACCAGCGTGAAATGAGCGAATTCGTTGTAAGCCAGAACTCCAGTCCATTCTGGCGCACAACGCAATGCGGTGATGGCGTTGGCCAGTGCCGGCTTGACCGTTCCGTTCAGGTTGAGCAGCAGCGCATCGCGCCATGCGATGGATCCCGCGGCGACCGCGAGTGCGGGCTGCTGACCGACAGCGCGCACGGCCCCGGAACGCTGCCCCTTTCCGCTGCGGCGGCTGTCGATGCGGACTACCTTCATCTGTTGCCGCAAAGCCGATATCGGAACACGATCTTTGCCGCACTTTTCCTGAATCAGCCGCAAATGACGTGGTTGGTCGAGGGGACCGAGTTGCCGAACTTCCGTGAGGATCGGCTCCAGGAGACGGGATAACTCCGCCTCTGGTGTGTCAGGCGATAGTTTTGAAATGCTCAGCTCGAGCGGCGTCTGCGCGGCAGAGAGTATCTCTTCGAAGTCGGCGGCCATCTTGCCGGACGCGAAGTATTCGTTGACGTCGATCTTGGAGTCGGCAGTTGCGCCTTCCGCTTCGGCGCTTCCGACAGGCATCCCGGCCAGCTTCTCCCGTGCGGCGCGCTGCTTCTCGCCCAGTGGCAGGACAGCAACACGCGTTGCGATTCCATGGCCGGCAAGAACGCGCGCCGTCTTCATGGCGCCCTGCATCCCGGCGTCCGACACCTCGTTGTCCTGACAAATGAAGACAGTTTTTACGCCGGCGAGCCGCGGCAGGAGCCGCTCCCAGTCGGCCTCCCGGATCTGCACAGTGACTGGTGACAGCCCCGGGAACCCGTGCTCCATGAGCGAAATGCAGTCGGTCACCCCCTCGGTGATTATCACGCGCTGTGGCCGCGTGATTAGAACGTCTTCGTTGTACAGGACGTCGTTCTGGATGCACTGCGCGACGTGGTTGTGGTTGCGTTCGTTGTGGACAGCCAGCTTCTTGTACTTCGACTTTTCCCATTCGTGATCTGGCGTCCACGGACTTCGGCGACCGATCATGAACACAACCCGGCCGCGACTCCAGTACGGGAAGATGATCCGGCCATCGAAGAACGGCAGCAACCCATCCTGTGCGGTGGGCCGGAAGGCGGAGGTCGCGGTTAGTTCTCGCAGCGTAAATCCGCCGGGCCCGTCCATCAGAGCGCGCGCGGCGCTCGGCTCATTGGCAGCAAAGCCGATTTTCAACCTCGCGATGGTTTCGTCGCTCGTTCCGTACTTCGCCTTGAACCATGTGAGAACTTCAGCATTCCCGGTAAGTTGCTCATGATGAAAATCCGCCAGTGCCGTCAGTGCATCGCGGACTCGCAGCGTCAGACGGTGCTGATCTTCGGCTTCGGCGATTTCCTCCGGTGTGCGGCCAATCTGCGACAGAGGTGCCGTGCCAATCCGCGCGGCCAGGAAATCACGGGCATCGCGGTGCGATTGAGGCATCGTGCCGGACACGCCACGCGTCACAACGCCGTCATGAATGAACTCGACGAATTGCAGCACGTCCCCGCCCATGCCGCATCCGAAGCAGTACCAGCCCTGCCTGTCGAGCATGATGTGCAGCGACCGATGGGACTGACTGCTGTGGTTCGGACAATCGCATGCCAGTGTGTGGCGTGTTTCCTGCGTGATCCGGGCGCCCAGAAGTTCCCGGGCGATGGCGCCGATATCGACCTCGGTGATCTGGCGGTAATAGGCGTGAACATCAACTGGCGGTGTCACGGGCAAGGCTCCTGATGCAGCAGAAATGAAAGAAATGTGTTGCGCTGGTCCACCTGGCGTTTTGCTGCGCAGTTATCGATGCCCCACCGGTCACCGAGGATAATGACCGACTCTTTGGCGCGGGTCACAGCCGTGTAGAGCAGATTGCGGTGGTGCATGAAGGCATGGGATTTGTGGACGATGACGACCGCACAGGGGAACTCGGAACCCTGCACTTTGTGGATCGACGTGGCATAAGCCAACTGGATATTGCCGAGCGCATCCGAGTCGCCATCGATCTTGACCGGGCGGGCGTCGAAGTCGATGGTCAGACCTCCATCGGAAGCGGCTTCGAGCACAAAGCCCATCGCGCCATTCATGACGCCCAGATCGTAGTCGTTCTTCGTCTGGATCACTTTGTCACCGGGATAAACCCGGGGACGGTGCCCAGCCTCAACGGCCGGCGTTTCGAACCGAAACAGCTTCCGCTGCAACAGGCGCTGCAATTCGATATTCAGCTCCACGGTGCCGAGCGAGCCTTTGTGCGTGGGTGTCAGCACGTGGACATCGCGAAGCAGGTCGTAACCCAGTCGCTCCCGCAGCACTTCATCGAACAGAAGCAGCAGCATGCGCCGGACATCTTCGCGATCCGTGAATTTGTCGATGACATACCACGGTCGGCGAGCGCCCACTTGCTCATCCGATGTGGGCCGCACTTCGCCAGTGAGAATGGCGGTCGAATTTTCCTTCAGTACGCCGGCCTGACGAATAATTCTGGTGAGCACCGTGGTCGGGAGGGCCTGAGACCGCACCAGATCGCGCAGAAGATTGCCCGGCCCTACTGGCGGCAACTGATTATGGTCTCCGACGAGAATGATCGCGGTGCGCGTCCGATCGACCGCGGCAAACAGCCGCCAGGCGAGCGGGACGTCCACCATTGAAACCTCGTCCACAACGAGGATGTCTGCTTCAATCGGGTTTAATGCATCGCGCGCGTAGGTATGGCCATTGAAGCCAAGCAACCGGTGAATCGTGCTGGCTTCGTGGCCGACAACGTCCTCAAGCCGTTTAGCTGCCTTGCCTGTGGGTGCCGCCAGGATGACCTTTAACTCCAGACGCTCGGCGATACTGGCGATCGTCGAAACGGAGTACGTCTTGCCGCTCCCGGCACCGCCGGTCATGAGCGAGATGGAGAAGCTGAGCGCGTTCCTGACAGCTTCCCTTTGCTCGGAATTCAGTTCGGCGCCCTCGGTTGCGACTAACCGATCCACATTGGCAACTGCGTGTGGGCTGCGCCCGCGGGCGGTTTTGAAGACCGCGGCAAGCTCCGTCTCCATCCGGTGAATCTCGGGGCTCGCCACCACGAGCTGTTCAAACGGCTGGGACACCAGATTTCCGTCTGCGATCAGCGCCTCGAGGTGGCCTTCGATCACTTCGCGGCTTTCGAGCGTATCCATCACAAGCAGCGTGTTGGCGCGATCGAGCAGATCTTCGTATTCAACCCAGCAGTCGCCGTCATCGAGAGCCGCGAGAATACAGTACTGCAGTCCGGCGCGAATCCGCGACGGCAGATCCTTCGGCGTGCCCATCTTCCGGGCGATCTTGTCGACACGTTTGAACCCGAAACCGGGGATCTCGCGCATCAAGACATATGGGTCGCTCTCCAGAATGGACACTACCCGGCTGCCGAATTTCCCCACCAGCGTCGTGACTTGATGGTGGGTCAGCCCGTAGCCCGCCAGGTAGGCCATCGCGGTGTTGAATTGCGTGTTGGCAATCCAGATTCTCTGCAATTCGAGTGCGGTTTCGAGCGGCACTTTCGCGGCCGCCGCGACCCGCTCGGGCCCGGTCCGGATCGCATGATCGAAATCGGCACCGAACTCGTCGGCGATCAGCCGCGCTTTGACGGGACCGATACCCTTAACGTCGCGATGGTTGGCCAGAAAATTTGCGAGGCCGTCGGCGTCCATTTCGAGGTCGTGCCCCATGAACTCGGCTTCGAACTGCCGCCCGTACTTCGGATGATTTACCCATTGGCCCTCCATCCGGACCGGATCGTTCTCCCGGACGTACACTGCGCCGGCGAACTTGACGAAGGCTCCGCTCGCGGTCCGAAGCGAGCCTGCGGAGAAAGTCGGCCCGGAATAGAACACTGTCTCCACGACGCCGCGAATGCTGGCGCGCTCTGCCGTCATTTCCCCCACCTTTCGTGAGCGGCGAGCAGATACGCCTGCACGAAGTGGCAGGCCGCCTGGCGGTTCGTGCAGAAGAAAACCGGGACGCGCTGGTCGAGGATGATCGCGAGAGCGCTGCCGAGTACCGCGTTCGGATTTGCGCCGCTCCGGTACCGTTTCTGCAACGCATCGGCGAGGTTTGCCTCGACCACGACACAGGCAGCCCGATATCCGCCGAGCTTGCGCAGTTCCGTGAGGAAGCGTTCACGGCTGTGGATCACGGTTGAAACGAAATCATCAAGCGTCTTCCGCTCCACCGCGACCATCCCTTCGAGTCCGGCGACAGAGTAATCTCCGGCTGGCAGCGCCCGTCGCACGGCGTTTGCCAGCCGGAGATCGAATGAGTATGGCTCCTGTTCGCGCGTGTCGACGATGATGGTGGGCTCGCTTCGGCTAAAACGGGACAAGCGCGTCGCCGGCCTCCTGCCGGAACTTGCTGGGAGTCCGGTCGTTCTCGATGCGCCGGTTGAAGAAGATGTTCTCGTTGTCGCCCTTGGTCTTCTTGGTCACCTCGAGTTTCACGTCGAGCAGCTTGCCGAGGTGCTTCGGCAGATCCGACAGCTTGTCGAGATTCAGGCCGCACAGTTGCAGGTCGGTCTTTACGTACTTCAGCGTGTTGTGCGTGATCACGCTGTTGCGCCACATCAAGCGGTCGACAAACTTCGGGGCGATCACGCGGAGCGTCCACTTCAGCATCGGGTTGCCGGAACTCTGTGCTTCGGTCAACTCGACCTTCTCCACCGTCACCTGATACTTGCCGTCCGGAACACCCTCGAAATCGCCACGCTCCGCAGTGGCCTCGCTCTGGAACCCGTCGTCGAACTGCGCTAAATCGATTGATTGCTTACCCATATGGTTTCTCCTTGTTATTTGGATTCACTACTTGCTCACCGTAGCCGGAGCAGGCTTGCCCGCCGGAATCGGCTTTGCGGCTGATTTCGCGGCGGTTGCCGCATTGAATGCTTCGAGAAAGCTCGAGAACTCGAGGTCCAGCGTCTCGGGCAGACGTCCGGTGCGATCCCCGGCTTCGTAATAGATGCTCGGTTTGGTGCGGATCACGCGGCGTACGCGCGGCTCGCCGTCGCCACTGGTCTCGACGTCCAGGTCGCAGAACAGCACCATGTCGGCCATGCCCAGAATGATCTTGCGCGCTTTGTCCGGCAGCGTCGGAACGACGCGCGTGTACTTGCCAGTGCGCGAGTCCATCTCCATTTCTTTGGCGTGGGAGATGACGAAAAGCCCGCAGGGCAGGAAGGCCAGCTTCGTCAGCACCCGCTGGAATTCGTTGTTGATGAGGGCGTAACCTTTGCCGTAGCCCAGGTCGGACTCGTGCTCGATCTTGAATTTCTTCAGCACGTAGTCGGTACAGAACTTGTAGGCGTTGTCGAATCGTGTCGATGATCACCGTCTTGAAGGGGTGATTGCCTTCGCTGATTTCGGCGCACGCGTTGAGCAGGTCCTCCCAGTTGAGAATTGGGACCTGGTAAACGTCGAGGGCATTCAGGCCTGGCTCTGTGGCCAGGAACAGCGCGCCTTCCGCCTGTGAGCAGAGCGTCGTCTTGCCGATCTTGGTCTGGCCGTAGACCAATACGGTCAGGTCAGCCAGTGTGTTCTTCGGTGCGGTTTTCGTTGTGGGTAGTAGAGGCATTCGTTTTGTCCTTTCAGAAAGCGGGTGCGGCCGGCGTTCGCAATTCCTCGTGCGGCGCCGTAATGGTGTAAAAGTTTTCAATCACGTTGGGATTGCCATTGGATCGGCAGACAGGGAAGTAGGCGCAGGGCCGGTTGTAGTTGAAGCAGAACGCCGTGTTCTGGTAGAAGACCTTGCTGTTACGGGCGTCGAGAAACGCCTTGGTCAGTTGCCAGAGTTCGGCCCGCAGGACGTCGAATCTGTCCCGCGACAGATACAGCTTCTCGCGGTGGAACATCTCCGGGGCGGCGTATTTCTCCGCCAGCCGTGCCTGGAATTCCTCGTCGGACTCCGGCATCTTCTGCTTCGCGGTGCTTTTACCCGTCTTCGACTTTTCGATCAGTTCGGCGCGGCGATTCGAGATACTCTTCCTCGGTTTCACCCTTTCCCTGCTGGAGCCGCGCCTTTCCGAGAACGTTGTAGATGACGCCGGTGATCGGGATGCCCAGCGCTTCCTCGACGTAATGTGAGTAGATGGCGATCTGAAAATCCATCCACAGCCGTTCGAGGTAATCACCGTCGAATCGTGGCAGCGGTTTTGTGTTCAAGGATGTAGTGCGCATCGCCGATTCGAACAATCCCGTCGACCTTGCCGGCCAGAACGAAACTCCGGGACGCCGCGCCTGTCGCCGGATTGACGATTGGCCCCTCGAAGGTTTTCTCCAGGGCGACGATTTCGAATTCTTCCTGCGGATACCGCGCGGCGTAGCCGCTCATCATGGCGCGCGCCACATGCCAGTCGCGGCGGACGTTTTCATCACTGACGCGGGCGGCGCAGGCGCGGTCGATCAGCGCAATGACCGCATCGAGGTCGCCGCGCCCGTGCCACAACTGCAGACACTCGTGAATCAGGGCGCCGAAGTTGAGGTTCGGATCCTTCCCGTTCGGTGTGAGACCGAGAACGTAGCGATATTCGGCGGCCTTCCGGCAATTTCGAAACAGCGACCACATGCTGTAGGTGGAGGTCATCGGCGGGGCGCTCATCGGGCACCTCCGGCGATGAAATAAAAGGGGCCGATGCCGGCGGCGTCGAGTGCTTCCCGAATCTGCCGTTTCCGGATCTGGACGATCTGGCGGGAGCAGCCCAGCGTCGCAGCGGTTTCGACCGTGGAGTACCAGAACAGCGTCAGGGCGGTTTCCTGGACGGCGCTCGGCAGCGGCGCCAGCGCCCGCTCGAGGTCAACCCGGAATCGCCCGCGCGCTGCGGGACTCGGGGAGAAACCGGCGGCAGGGAAGTCCTGTTCGATCCGGCTGGGCGTCAGTCGATACCGCAGGATGGAGCTCAGTTCCTTGTCCATCACCCGCGAGGCAAACGTGCGAACCGACGCGCGCTGGCTATCGAACTTCGGCCAACGGGAAATAAAGGTCAGAACGAGTTGGCTTTCGACGTCCTCCCGTTCGTCCACAGCGATCCCGCATCGCCGGACGAAAGCGTTGGCTTTCAACCTCGCGAGATTCTGGACGACAGGAATCGCCTGATCAAGACTGAGGTCAGCCACGGCGGCCTCCCTGCGTTGCTGCGTTTTTCGCGCCCGACAGTTCGATCTCCATGGAAAAGGGCAGCCCGTGCCGCACCTCGACTTCGCGGATCTCGCCCGCTTCGACGTCACGCACGTAGTTAAAGAACTCCGCAATCTGCGGACAGAATTCCGACGGGGAAGCCGACGGGTTGCCGAGCGTCACCGGCGACCCGAACTTGATGTCGCGCACCGTAATGGGAGCGGGATTGAAGATCAGTTCGCCGTTGCGGATCTGCAGGAATTCAAAGCGGCCGAAGCCAAGCTGCCGCATGGCGGCGATGAACGCCATCTCGGACGACAGCAGATTCTGCAGCGTGACGGACTGGATCATCGCGCCACCGCCATGGCTTCGCCGCCGCCCTGACGGCTCAGCAGCCAGTCCTTCACGTCGGATGGCGCGTACCGGATCATCTGCCCGATCCGGTGAAAACGTGGCCCTGTGCCGTCAGTCCGCCACGTTCGGAGCGTGCCGAGAGAGACCTGAAGCCTCTCCGCCAGTTCCTTCTCTTCGAGTAGTTTTTCTAAGGGTTTGTCGGTCATTTCGCCTGTCCCTCACGCTTTGTGCGTGATTGGTACAAGGCGATAATGCGGCCTCGAATACCAGGAAAAACAACCCCGGAAAACTAGGGAAAAACTAGGAAGATTTACGAGGCGCGCGCTTGGGGATGCCGGCCGCCAGGACCTTCTCGATGGCAACGCAGGTGGAGTAGTGGTCCGGAATGCTTCCGTTCAGCCATTTGTAGTAGTCGGCTTCGTGGACGCCGGCTGCTTCGTGGATTTCCGCCACCTTACATCCGTGCCTGGACCTGAATGCCGCAATGACCCGTTTGCGATCCGCGACCGGCGTTGCCTGAACGCTATCGGTGGACTCCAGCGGATCGATAGAAACGAAGCCGCCGTTCACGTCGATGCCTACCTGCTCCTCCAGGCAGAGGTAGCCGATTTTGCGCGTCTGCAATCTCGCCTGGACCTGCGCGGTGCGGAATTTGTTGGTGGGGGCCAGAACGAGGAACTGGCCAACCACATCAGCCAGCAGGTCGTTCACGGCAGACTCGAAGCTCTCAGTCCGATGGGCGACGATAAGAAACGCTCGTTGATTCAATGAACTGCGCCGGGCCGAAAGCCCGAGACTCCAGGTCGCGAACCCTCGCTTCTGTGGTTCTTCCCGCCTGATGGATATCGCCAGGAGAATCGGCCGCAGGAAGGACGCGAGATCGAGTTCATGCACCAGCGCTTCCCTGACGGTCAGCGGCACTCGGTCGCAGGACTGATGTTGATCGCGGCAGATGGCGGCAAATTCGCCGTTATCGTAATCCACGATCTTCCGCGGGCAGTTGCCGTAGCGGTGTGGGCAGGGGTAGAGCGCGCCGACCATGTCGGTCGGACGCAGGTGTGGGCGCAGAAACTCGAAATCTTCGCCAGCCTCAAGCGCCCATGTTGCGGAAACGGCAAGTTGGCCGGCGACGCGGTCGAGACTGCGCCAGAGTTTAGGCAGCGTCTGCATAGGCCTTCGTGTCAAGCAGGACGAAGCCACGCGCCCAGAGCCACTGCTCGACGAGCATGCACTCTTCGCTGCGCTGGTAACCAGCCTGATTGCCGGCCGTAACCGATACCGCGCGGGCCTTTTTTTCGCCGCCCAATTTTACTTTGAACACAGCCTTGCGGATGATCGGGTCCGTCGGCATCTTCGCCTCGCGCACTGCCAGTGCCTTGAACACATCGGCTGCAACGTGTCTTTCGATGTAGTCGAACGCGCCACCCCAGTCAAACTCCAGCTGCGTGAGGCGCACCGATTCGATGCCGTCAACATCTTTGCAACGGAGCGCAGCTTCGCCCTGCGCTCTCAGCGGTTCGAGGGTGTACTTCTCGATGTACACAAACTTCCCGGCGTCGCCGAACAAATACAGCCCGAACATCTCGCGGTATTTCCGGAGGTCAGGTTTGCACGAAGCATTGATGCGCAGTTCTTTCTGTGCGGCGTGGACGATGACGACGTCCGTCTTTTCAGGCCGGAAGAACGTACATGTGGACAGTGGCCCCTTGCGGCTCGGTTCTCTTTTGCACGGCTGCCCGTGCTGGACCAGATACCGAATCTCCTCCGGCGAATCCTTGCGGATCACCCGACATCCGATCCCACGCTTCTTTTCCTCGAAGTATTGGCCGAGGGCTTCTTCGAGTGGTCCAAGGTCGTCAGGGATGGCATCGATTTCGATGGTCGCCGCGGAGTCAGCCGCGCGGAAACTCTCAAAGGTCTTGCGCTGCTGGAAAAGGCCCTCGCGATCTTTTCGCTCCAGCGCCTGTGGGTTCTTCAGCCAAATCTGAACGGCGAGATCCGGCGCCGTGGCTTCTCCATCCGGATCAATCCCGTTGGCGGCGGCCAACTGGAGCAGATCGTCGTAGTATTCGTTGGTTCCGAGATGCTCGATCAGGTGCAGTGCCTCAACGAGATCCGAAGGCATCTCCTCGTCGGGTTCCGCGAGGATGCCCGCCAGTGTGGGCAAGTCGATCTCGCTGTCCGGTCCGGGAAACTGAAGTCCCTTCATCTCGAGAAAGAGCCTGTAGGGCTCAAGTAAGCGAAGGAGGCCTTCTGGCTGAAACCGCTTCAGCTGGTCAGGCTGGGAAAAACTCTTTAGTTTGAGCGCCATCTTTGATCCACCTCTTCAAGGAGATACGAAGTCTGAGGAGGGCAGGCGGGAGCCGGTAAATCAAGAGGCGCGGGCTTGACCGGAACAGATTTAAAATTCAGGCTACCACGGCGAAGATACGGCGAACATGATTTGCACAGGGGAACTCGGTGAATCGGAACCCAAATCGAATTCTTGACAGGGGAGGACTGTGGATTTCGGGGCAGAAAGCGGGGTCGATTGTTCGCCTTTTGTTCGCTATACTCGAAGTGTGCTACCCGCCGCCCAACAGCGACCGCTCCCTTTTATCGTTCTCGTCTCGTCAGATACTCCGGGATGGACCCGGAGCGTATACAATCGGAGTTCCGCCTATTCGGTACGCTGTACATCAGAGTCGAACGGGCCCGCAGCACGGAGGAGCGCGGAATGATGGCTCAGGGAACAATGGCGATGGTCAACGCAATGCCGGCCGACTACGCACTCGAGATGCCAGGCACATTGATGCGCTCTGTCTCGCCTTTTCGTGAGATGGGCGCATACGAGGCGCTGTGGTCTGAGTTCAAAGCCAGCTTCAAATGGGTGGCCGACAAGTTCCGCGAGCATCCCGGTGCCGTTCCGTCCGATTTCGTGCCGGAAGATGTCGCCGTCGAGTTTGCCCGGAAGACTGTGGACACCCTGGCGGCCGCGGGTGTAGCCCATTTCGGAATTCGGGTCCACGGCGCGGGTGAATACCCAATGAAACTGCGCGTAGCGGTCCACCCCGTTGAACTCCTGTATTTCCAGGGTTGGTGGGATCTCGTCGAGAGCAGGGGCGTCGCGGTCGTCGGAACGCGACAGCCGTCAGAACAATCCATCGCTCGGACCAGGAAGCTTGTCCGTTGCCTGGTGGACGACAAATTCACGGTCGTTTCCGGTCTCGCGAAGGGAATCGACACGATAGCTCACCTCACAACGATGGAAGCTGGCGGACGAACGATAGCCGTTATCGGCACTCCACTCAGCGTTCGATACCCGAGGGAGAACGCGGAGCTCCAGGACAAGCTGGCGCAGGACTTCCTAGTGATCAGTCAGGTCCCCGTCGTCCGATACGACAGACCGAACCCAACGACGAATCGGATCTTCTTCCCAGAGCGCAACATTACGATGTCGGCGCTGACGGAGGCCACCATCATCGTGGAGGCCGGCGAGACTTCAGGAACCCTGATTCAGGCCCGCCACGCACTGAAGCAGAAGAAGAAGCTTTTCATACTGGAGAGCAACTTCAACAACCCTGCCCTGACATGGCCTCACCGCTTCGAGCAGATGGGAGCAATTCGCGTGCGGGACTACGAGGACATTCAGGAACATCTTGCCGTTGCGCCTCTCCAGAATTGATGACCTTACCCGCTCAGACCACACGTTCATCGAGGCCGATGATGAGTGTCTCTATTTGGGGGAGTACAA
>Ga0181521_10004969_pt1 | contig 14986 bp, 7 predicted proteins | sample PEATcosm2014_Bin_32_FD_119764 | JGI IMG/M metagenome (GOLD analysis project Ga0181521, IMG submission 119764) | Peatland microbial communities from MTU Mesocosm Facility, Houghton, MI, USA - PEATcosm2014_Bin02_60_metaG | ecosystem: Environmental > Terrestrial > Soil > Wetlands > Peat | place...
CCAATTCGACGTCGTGCCTGCCATGGTCGGCCCTCCAAAGCCGACCACCTATGAATCATTGAAAAACTGATTTGTGAATCCCGTCACACTTATCATCAGTCACAATCTGCCAAAGTAGTGCTAGGCCCGGTCCTCAAAAGTATCAACGCTCTACCATCGTCACTCGATCCGGAAAAGCCGTTCCTGCGTATGCAGGTGCTTCATCGCGCAGGGCTGCACGGGCAGGCGCTCGAAGCGATCAACGATTATCTCTCGGTCAACGTCGAAGCCAACCCCTTTGGCCTGGCGAAGCTCGCTCGAATAGCCACTGACGCCGGCGGGATGGTTTTGGCAGCACGCCTTCTCCATCGTGCCGTCGACAAACTGGACACACGCGAGGCGCTCGAGTTTGCTTGCCGGACGGCCGACAATCTCGATGACAGAGACCTTCAGGACCGGATCACGGCCCGGTTTGAACGGCTATTTCCGGGCGCGGTAGAGCTGAGACAGTGGCGTGCACGGGCGCTAATGGCTGCCGGGGAACATGCTGCGGCTTCAATCGCGCTCACCGATTTGCCTGATGCCAGCGAGACGCGCGAGCTATTGGCGTTCCTGGCGGTCGCCCTCGCTGGTGTTGCCGTCCCGGATTACGTGGCCCTCCTTCGGAGCCTTTCAGCGCAGAACCCGTCGCGAACGGCGCAGGCCCGCGCGTTCTTGATCGAGGACGCCCTCCGTCGGGGTCTTATCGTTCACGCTTTCGAGCTCGCCATTCCCGTCCGGCCAGGCACAACTGCCCGCAGGCATGTCGATCTCGTTCTCAGGGTCGTTACCCGCCTGCTATTCGATCGTGACGCCCAAGGAAATCTAGCCGTCGACCCGGATCGCCTGGCAACAGCGGTGCTGGAAGTGGTCCGTTATCTCTCTGCCCATTCGGCAGACGGTGCCGTTCGGCTTCGCCTGACGCGCATGTTGTCCGTTGAAGTAAGCGGCTCAATCGGCCTCCCATTGATCGCCTCGGTCGCCGTCAACCTTATAAATCGGCCGCGTTCACTCCGAGAAAAACCGGTCATACACGCCCTTTCTCCCGAGGAGCTTGACAATCGCCGTGCGTTTCTCGAAAGCGCCTTCGACTGGTTAGAGGCTGAGACACCCATCGTCATCGGGCGCGCCGTGCTGCCCACGTCACTGTTGCCGGAGGATGTCGACGAAGTGGCCGCCGCCATCCCACATCTGCTCATCGCTCTGGGCGGACATTTCAAAGACGATGAAGACGTTAAGGAGATTCTTAATTGGCTGGCTCTGGGAACCAGCCTCGCCCCGCATACATCCGACCCTGATCAGGACCTTGCGATGATCCAGCTAGCCGCAGGTCGACTTGGTCTTGCCGGCCGTGTCCAACACGCGCGAGATTTGGCCGAACAGGCCTTGCAGGCAGCGGGAGACAATCCTCGGCGCCAGCGTGCCGCCTGGTTTGTCATGGCCGACGTGTATCATCGAGTTGGCAACAATCTCGAGAGCCTGATCGCGCTCGCCTGTGCGGCTGCCGGCGCTTCCGATATCGATGCCGAACAGGCGTGGCAGGAAGTAAACGCGTTGGCGCGTCTCTTGCGCGACATCGGGCTTTTCGAACTGGCGCGAGAAACGCTGGGAACAGCGAATGATCTTCTGCATCAGATGGGCTTTGCGGAGGCGAATGAGCACCGCCTCGAGACCATGCGCATCCAGATCGACATGAAGGAGCTCCATTATAGACCCGAGACCCTTTCGACGGCCCTGCCGGATTTGCTTACACGGATCGTCGCTAACGCAAGCGAGGTGCTCTCCCGGCATGATGATCCGGTGCCGGTGGCCGTCATGCTCGGTCAAATGATCCGAATGGCGGCAGCGAGCGAGGTGCCCGTTCCACCCAAGGCGCAGGAAAGGCTGGAGGCGCTCGTGAAGCATATCGGTCCGGCCGCAGCTTCGTTGGTGCGCGCAGTTTCAGCGTCGCACCCAACCGGGGCCGATGTGCTGATCATCCATCAGCAAACCGAGCGGGCGCGATACTCCGACGACGTCGCTTACGATACGCGAAATGCAGTCATGGCAGCCCGGAGCTTGCTGAGCGCAGAAGAAACAGCACAAGACCCTGAGGTTGCCGTATTCGCGATCGAACTTCTCGCGGATCGCGCGATCGCCATGCCAGGGTGGGAGACGACGGCCAGGCCGGCGCCCGCGATCACAGCAGTATCGGAGCCGGCTGCTATCGCGAAGCAGATATCAAAAGACGGCCTGTCAATCGTGCTGGCAGGCATTAACGACGATGGACACGTCGTGCAAATTACGGTGGCGGCGGGCGAACTAGGTGCCGTGCAGCGAGAAGACGTCTCGGTTCAGCGGATTCGGGCGTGGACCAGGGAATTTCCTTATCGCTACGGAATCGATGAGAGCACACCGAACCTCTTCCACATCAGCACCGAAGGTCTTGGCGTCGCGGCGTTGCCGGAAGGGCGCGTGGTGCTCATTTGGGACACGGAACTGCAACCATTGCCTCCAAATCTCCTGAGGATTGGGGATGCATTTGCAGGTCACACGCGACCGATGGCAGCCGCACCTTCGTTGTCATGGCTTGCAGCGGCACGCAGCGGCAAGGCCGCCACAACTGACCGAATGGCGGCTTGGATTTCCACCGAGGAAACGCAGGGAAGTACGCTTGCTATGATCGCTGATCGCCTCGGTCCGACCTTTGCGGAACATGGTATCCACCTCGATACTAGCCCTGCGATACCCGAGGGGCTCGTTGGTTCAGAGATGGTCATCGTGGCCGCCCATGGCGGCACCATACCGGACGGGAATTACTTTCAGCGTGTCAGCGACGAAGGAGAGCTGAAGGTCGTCGCCGCGGAGATGGCCAATGCGCTGCGCAACGTCGGCGTCGTGATCCTGTTCGTATGCAGCGCAGGACGGGCCGATAAACACCCGTCGGGAAGTACAATCGTCGGCCTGGCAAAGCAATTACTCGACCGCGGCTGTTCAGCGGTAATTGCCTCGCCGTGGCCGCTCGATTCCCGCGTTCCATACCACTGGCTGCCTGCCTTCTTGGAGGCATGGAGACGCGGCTTACCCCTTGCTGATGCCAATTTCGAAGCAAACGCCGCGGTTGCCAAAGGCCTCGGCGACAGCCCGGCCAAATGTCTCGCAATGACCGTATTCGGGGATCCGCTCCGAACAGTTAACCCGAGTTCAATCAAACCGACCAAGTCGACGAGAGAGTGAAAAACAATAGGCGCATCAGCTGTCGTGGCGCTGCAGCAGGGGAACGGGATGCACAAAGCGGCAGGAGGAGCCATGTTGTTCGAGGCCAAGCAGCGGGCGAGCGTGGCGGTCGCCTAAGTCCAATCCATCTGTTCGGCGCCTTGATCCTCGCTCGCGGCGTCGCGCTCGTACCGCTCTGCGATACGCTCCAGCACCGTTTGCGTGCGCTGCCAGGTGAAGGCGCAAGCTAGAGCGTCGGCACGATACTGCGCAGCAAGTATGCGTTCCTGCTCGCCTCCATCCGTCGGCAACCGCACCGTGACACCACGGCGGTTGTAGAGACCGATTTCGAACCCGCGCTCCAGATCGCGGCTTCGGCACGTCTCGATAATCTCACGCACCGGTTCAGGCGGCCACGCTTCACCGGCGCTGCGAGGGACCGCTGAAAGAATTTGACCGATCCGGTGGTCGCCTATCTCGGTGCGGCCCGCTTCTGCGCAAAGCCGGCGCACCTCCTTCACCCAGGCCTCCAACGCGGCCCCATCGATCACGCCCGTGTCGTCGCTGCCGGGAACGCGCTTCCATTCTTCAAGGACGCGGAAGGCTTGGGTCGCGATGGCGCGCGCCCCTTCGAATGCTTCGGGATCTTCCGGCGGGATGTCATCCTTTGACGCGAAGACGGCCGAGAGCAGTTGGACAAAGAACGCGGGGTGAGTGGAGAGCGCCTTTTGCAGTGTGCGTGGCGGACGGTCGGACTGTTGCAAGGCGTTGAAATATGTCCACTCAAGCTTGACGAGGTCGTCCTCCGAAATCGCCTCATCCGCGTCAAGGCGCTTGAAAGCCCACCCGACATAGTAGGGGCGCATCACCCCATCGTTTGGATCGATCACGTCACCATCTGGTTTGAGCGTGGACGGATCGAGAAGAACGCGCAGGATATCGTCCGACGGCACCGCGATGTCTTGACGAGCACCAATCATTTCAAGGGCGGCGCGACCGCGGCCCACTGAGAGATACTTACCGATAACGAAGTGGAAGTCCGCCTCGCGGGGAATCAAGAAACTGCGAAGGCGAAGCCAGTAGCCGCGGTCCAGCTCGGGGCTGGCAGCCGCGATCCGATCCCAAGTCACCTGGTCCACAGGAAGAGCGAAGACAAAGGGCAGGATTTCCCGATCTGGGTGTCCGTCCCGGACTGCCCGGTCGAACCGGCCCCAAAGCCAGTTCACCCCCCGCGAACGACCCAGGACAAAGATCATGCGTTCGACAAGACGTTCGATCGGCACGTCTTCGACACGAAGAGCCAGATCGAGCAGTTCGTCTTTGCGGGTGCCGGAAATGGCGCTGGCGGCAAAAGCGTGGCCCAGGGCCTCTGGCAGTTCGAGCGTCCGCGCATAGTCGACTAAAGCGTCAAGCGTCGTGACCGCGGCGATCTCCTCGACGGCCGAACACTGGTCGGCCAACAGGCTTACCCCGCCCTCCACTGACATTACGTCGCGGAATTGATGGGTGCCGCGATTGAATAGCCAAGCGTGCTTAGCCGTAACTTCCGTGGGCTCAAGCGATTCGAAGATAGCCTTGAGGGACTCGAGTGACGCGGCGTCCATCGACCAATCAGCGTCGGAGAAGGCCTCGTGCTTATCGATCAAGTCGCGCAATTTCTCCCGGAACATGACGCGATCGTCGTTCGAAAAGTGGGCAACTGCATTCGCCAGACTCTCGACCGCGGTGTCGCGCCATTTCTGGTCGAAATTGGCCCAACGCTCTAGGAGGGCGGCCCAGCGCCATGAATCCTTCCCGGCCTTAGCGAGGAGTCGCTCGCCAATCGCTACATAGGCCTGTGCGATACCCATTCGTGTGATCGGTTCAGGCTCGCCTTCGGAATAGTCGCGCCAATGCGGCATTGCCGACGGGAACGACGTGCCGTAGTTGGTCGGCGCCAAATCCATAAGGAGGTTCCAGCCGACTTTATCGAAGCGCTTGATGATTGCATCAATCACCTCAAGCCGCTGCTCGGCAGTCGCGTAAGTTTGCGGGACCCAGGGCAGAAAAATACGCGTCAGCGAGGCGCGGGGCCGATTGCCGAGCCTGCCCCCGGGATCGATGTCCGCCAGTCTCGCCAGCAAGAGGGTGCCCGCTCCCAAGTGCTCGGGACTCCAACAGAGGAGTTCGAGCGCCCAAAGCAAGTCGGAGAGATATTCGCTCGGATGAAGGAAACCCTCGTCGCTGCGGAACAGCGGCGCCATCGGGCTTGGCGTCTTATCGAGGGCGTCGTCGACACACCCGAGGAAAACTGCCGGCGCGGCTTCGGCAAGGTTCCGAAAATCGTGGGAAAGCGACCACCACACGCGTTCGTCGGCGCCAGACAGAAGGCGGCCCACGGCGCGGCCGCTGCGATTGGCAGCATCGGACGCGTTGCTTGCCTGCTCGGGGAAAACCCCGAGTGCGATCATCGTTTCGCTGAGACCACGGCGCAATTCGTTCGAAGGCAGCTTGGGTGGCTCCCTGTCGAACTTCCACCGATCGCCCGGATCAGCATCGAAATTCGGGTTCGGCTCGCCCAGCACCTGCCGGAAGCACTGCTCCAACAAATCCAAATGATTTGCAGTTAGATGCGAGCCGAGGAGGAACCAGGCGTCGCGAAGAGACGCGAGCTTCCACACCTGTCCCGAGCGCCGGACGGGCCCGTCAAAGGAAGAGGCCAGCGGGGCAAGGTCCGCCTCCACCTGCTCATAGGAACGGCCGCTCAGCCGTTCGAGAGCCTTGCGATCAGCCGGGTGATCCACGCGCCAAGCGCCGGCGAGCATGGCGGCCATGAGGCTGGGGGAGACGCTCGATCGGGACCAGGCTGGCCGGGGCGCGGGGCTTGCAGTCAGGATGCGCCGCAGGACCGTCAGACTTCGTCCGCACAGGCCAGCAAAGCGGCGGGCGTCGAGCATCGGCAAGCCCATCGCTTCCAGCTCGTGCCCAATCGTATGGCGCCATGGCCGCGGCAAACGCATCACGTCGACCGGGGAGCCGACATCGGAGCCAAAGGCAGCGTAAACATGGTGTCCGTCTTCCACGAGGGCGGCGGCAACGCCTGGATCGCCGCCGTTCAGCACAACGATCAGCTTCGGGCCGAGGCCGACCAGTTGACGAGCGACATCGTCTGATTGGGCGACGAGAATACGGCTCTCCCAATATATCCGGTGGTTGAGCGGTAGCTGAGCAACAGCGGCGTGCAGGAAAGCGATCGCCTCGTCCGCGGCTTCGGCCTGGACGGAGAGCACGCTTTCGGCGTCGTTGAGCCATCGCAGCACCGAGGTCGCTTGGTCGTCGCGATCAGCAATGATCAGCTCTTGGCTTAGGGCAGGAATAGTTGCCAGCGACCATTCGTTCCAGACTTCGCGAAGGTTGCGTAACCCTTTCGGCCGACGATTTATGCGCACTGCCAGCCACTCGGCGACTCCGGGGTAAAGCTCGAGCCAGTGGACTAGCATGTCGCCGTCGATGACGCGCACATCCCGCCATACGCCTTCCGCCCGCCGCTCGGCGGCCCAAATCTCCTTCTGCGGCCAGCGCTGCGGAGTAAAAAAAATGAAGCAGGTTTCCGAAGGCTTGATTCCAAGTGGCTTGCGGGTGCGCTTAATGTACTCGTCTTGTGCTTTCGCGCCGATCTGGCCTCGCTGAGCGCCGATCTCCCATGCGGATTTTCCAGCCGGAATGTAGATTGAATCACTCGGGGCGTCGCAGATGCCGTCCCAGCCAGGATGGTGAATGCTGTCATCGGACGGGAACCGCAGCGCTGCCGCCGGGCCGTAGACAGCGAGGATGAGGCGGCCGACGAGCTCCGGCAGCTTAGCTTGGCCGTCGCGGCTCCCGCCCCACTGCGCCAAGTCGTGCGCCTCGATCCAGCGCATCGGCCGTCCGGGTTTCGGAACTAGGGGCGCTGGCATCTTGGAGGAAACAACCACCCCGCCTGGTAGGAACTTTATACCCTGCGCCTCAAGCGCCTCCCTGATGGCGGTTGCATTGTTGGGAACGGGCGTCCGTTGGCCGCGCTCGAAGTCAGCGACCGTCGAGGTCGCCACAGACGCGGCGCGAGCAAGGTCACTCTGTTTCCACGCTAAAAGTGCTCGAGCTGCCCGCACATTTGGGGGGGTCAAGAGAGCGTCGACGTCCTTCATACGATGTCATATAAAAAATATGACGTTAATTATCAAGTAGGCTGGGGCATGGGCAGCTGGCTCAGTGGGGGCTAGATAAGATCAGCCCACATCTCGATCGCGCTAGCAGGCCACCACGAAACGTCGGAGTCTCGTGCTTCGGCGGGCACCTAGTCGAGAAGACGTTGCATGGCAGCAACGGTTCGGAGTCGGTGCGCCATCAATGCCGAGCTCGGTCAGGGGTGGCCACGTCAGAAGCTAATCAACTCGTCTGCCTCGCTCTGCCCGGCGCGTCAGTCTCGCGCGGGTTTGCACGTAGAGTAAGACATACGGCCTGACTCCCATCGAGAATTTCAAGATGGAATTTTTCAAAAACGTTTATCAATGCACGGCTACGCAAATACGCGACAGGATTGTGTTCTTGCGTGAGCCAGGGTGGATTCTGTGCGATGATTTCGTCGCGCTTTTCGGCATCGGCATTCAAATCGATCACTCGAATTAAGAGTTGACCATCAGCATAGGTCTGTTCCCCGGGCTTGTTTTCCGGAGCAAACTGAGTCCATCGAATAAAATTGCGTACGTCCAGCAGCAAGACCTGGTCTTGCGAGGTAGGACGTCCAACGAGTACATCAAACACTGGAACCTGCCGACCCCCGGACGCAAGAATACCCATGAAGCCGTTGAAATTGCGCCATGAAGTATCCAGGTCCGGGGCGTATTGGGGCGTAAACGCCGAATTTCCTTCGATCTCCCGATATCGAACGTCGAACTCTAATGACTGCAGAATGACAGGATCGCGTAACGCACCGCTTGTAATGACGCTAAGGATCTCCGCGATCATCTGATCTCCGGCAATCGATCGCTTCGTCTTGGCCGCCGTAAGCATCGCCGCGAAAGTTTCCTCATCCTCACCTCGCGCGATGCCTTGCCCGTAGCCTCGACCCCATCCGACATAACTGATGCGGTTCTGCGCAATAAAAGCGTTCTTATCGTCGATCTGGGTAAAGCCTAGCGACTGCACGGGTGCGCCTGGACTTCTACTGAGGGCGACATTGAGAGCTCCTTTAGCCCTCAGGATGTGCCGCAGGCGACCGTTCTGGCTGAAACTTTGCACAAGCTCCGCCCTGAACGCATCGACTTTCGCGGGATCTAACGGTGCGTTCCGAGTACGCTCAGCTGCTAGGTCTTGCTCCGCCGCCCAAAGGTCCCGTAATTGTTGGCGCAGCGGTTCGATGCAACTTAGGGCATTTTGATCGAGCACGGTTCGCCATCGTTCAAGATTAGACTCAATCGAACTCAGAGTTGCTAACACCCCCTGGGTATTGCCTTCTCTAGCCGTCTCCGCCAACGCATCGCTGAGCGGGAGGCGCACCGTCGCACGGGCGTCGGCGGACATCGCCGCAAGCAATCGAAGAGCTTGGACGGCGAAAATCTGATTCAGTTTGGTATGGGTGTCGATAAAACGGCGGTATAAGTGCTCACCGCCTCGGTCGAGACATGCCGGCTTTCCAAATCGTATAGGTTCACTCGCCCACGCAAATTATTATACGATTTGTTTGCTAAGGTAAAAATCACCAGATAAATCATAGATGCGACGCAGTCTTACTAGCACTCAGTAGTGCCCATCTCGTGCAACGCTGGCTCGGGCATGCATCGCTTCGAACGACCGCAATCTACGGAGACGTAATCGGCGAAGAAGAGCGCGCCTTCGCGGCCCGCATGTGGAAGGTAAAAAAATGAAACGGACCGCGCCTGTACTCCTCATCTGAAGGAGCATTTCTCCCGCAAAATGTCCCGCCAGTTACGGTTGAAAGGCGCCATTCCTCTGTATAAGGTATATTGCGCTTAATGCCGTTGGCTTTGGCGGCCGTTAACTCATGCCAAAAAACGTAATCATCTTCTCCGATGGGACCGGTCAGGCTGGCGGGCTTCGTTTCGATGAAGATCGCACCAACATTTATAAGCTATACCGTGCCACCCGCTGCGGGCCGGATTCGTCCGTCGATCCGGGCGAGCAAGCCGCCTTTTATGACCCAGGCCTCGGCTCGCCGGCGGACGGCGGCCATCTTCTCGGTAATTTCCCGCGCCGCATCTACAATATCGTCAGCCAGGCCACGGGGCTCGGTATTACCGCCAATATGATCGACTGCTACGCCGCGCTGATCCGCCTGTGGCGGCCCGGCGACCGCATTTTCCTGTTCGGCTTCAGCCGCGGCGCCTATACCGTGCGCTGCCTCGCCGGCGTCATCGCGCTGTGCGGCATGCCGACGCGCGAAATGAGCGGCGAGCCGTTGAGGCTCGATCCGACGTCGACGTTGGATTTGGCCGCTTACGCCGTCAAACACGTCTACCAGTTCGCGACATCGCGGCCCTACGAGAGCGCGACTGCGCGCCAGAGATTCCTGCTCGATACGCGCGTGCTGCTGGGAACGCGCTTTCGCGAACAATGCGCTTCGGCCGCCGGTGACAAGGCGAATGTCTATCCGTATTTCATCGGCGTTTTCGACACCGTCGCGGCCCTCGGCGACATTCAGACGTTTCTCCTTTTTACATCCGTATTCCTTCTTGCGGCCGCCGGTGTAGGTCTCTTCGCGCAATATCTTTCCCTCTTCCCTTACGCCCCACTGATCGGCCCGCTCTTGGCGCGGCTCTCGTTCGGATGGACGTTTGGTGGAATCGTCATCGCTGCCGGGCTGTTTGCCCTCGGCGTGCTCGTCTACACCCACGTCAAGTTTGACTTCAGGGTTCCGGGCTACACGTGGCGTCAAAAACTGAGAACGTTTCACGTCACCACGTTCCTGCAAAGATTTTACGATTACAATCTCAACGAAAATGTCGGCTACGCTAAGCACGCAATCTCGATCGACGAGAACCGCAAGGACTTCGCGCGCGTGCCGTGGGGACGCAAGGACGAGAAACTCAAGGCGCGCGACGCCTTGGGCAACCTGTGGTTCGAGCAGGTGTGGTTTTGCGGCGTTCATGCCGATATCGGCGGCGGTTATCCGGAGAATGAGTCGCGCCTGTCGGACGCGGCGCTCAAATGGATGCGTAATTGCGCGACGGCGATCCCGGACGGCATCAGCTACGATCCCGATGTCTTGATGCCGTTCCCGCGTCCGGACGGCATGCAGCACGACGAGGTCAAGACGGGGCTCGGATTGGTGACGACTTTGTTTCACTGGACTTGGACGGAAAAGAAGCGCGAACTTCCAGCCACTAATGCCGTTATGCACCGCTCGGTGTATGACCGTTTCGATCTTCCTGCGGTGCAACTCTACGACCACATGGGCTCCTATCGGCCCGAAACGCTGCGCGACCACGTCGATTTTGCCGAATACTACAAGGACGGCGCGCCGTTTCCCGCGGCATCGGGTAGGGACCCCAAGGCCGTAGCGGCGGATCTGCCCGGCAGGGGCGCCGTCCCGCGCAGCGTGGTTTAGCTTTCGCAATTCAAGCTACGAAATCGTCTTCTTAAGTTCGGCGTGCTCGAATGCGGAGGCCAAACCTTGCGGATTGAGTAGTGCGGCGACCTTGGACGAGTTGGGTCAGTTCGACCGGATGGTCGGAGGGACTGACGCGCCGCCGACGACCTTCATTCCGCGAACGTCAATAAAAAGGACATAAGCTGGTGTTCCGGCGACACGTGCGGGCTCGGCTGTGGTGAAACTCTTTTCCGGTCACACGAGCGAGATTGGCGATCCGTCGTTTCCGGCCGATCCGGCCATTCGATTTGGAAAGTCGAACAATCGCACCCATTTCGGCGGCATGGCATCGACGACGTTGGATGGCGGTTGCCACCGGGAAAATAATTTCCAATCAATATCCATGCCGTACCGCCGCCGCGGATTAAGCACTTCGCGGCGCAGTTGCGTTTGCGCCGCCAGTCGGTCACCGACCAGGTGATACGTCTCGACGTAGAAAACGACGGAGACGATCCTTCCGCTGCCTTGGGCGAAGAAATCCATAGCGCCTCGTATCGTCGTCTCCTGCCAGCGCGGCTCGTTTGTCCAGCTTTGCGGAAATTTCACGAAGAAGATTCCGGGCGCGTTGGCCGGAATTTGCTTTCTCGCCTTCGTGAGCGTTTGCGTGATGGTCCTGGCGCTCAGCGGCGTCTCCTCGATCTTACACTTGGCGTCGGCGCAGACGATGTGGCCGTGGCAGTCGATCTCAAAGTCATAGTCGTAACCCTCCCGGCTGCGCGGAGCGACAAAGGAAAACGGCCAATCATTGGCGTAAAGCATTTTGGCGATGTGAATTTCGGCAATGAACGGCTCAGGATTCGGGGCCGTCTTCATTCTCTCTATGCAGCCCGAGATTCCGTGAATGCGCCGAAGGTTGAATATGGACTCCGACAATTCGACCATTCGCATCTTCGCGATCTCCGCATCCTCGGATTCCTCGCGCCTGATGGTCAAAACGCCCCGGTCGCGCGCATGCGGGCTGATATGGCGTTCGAGCCATTCTTCGCCGAGCGCGTATTTGAGCACCGCGACCGCGAGCAAAAAATCGTTTCGGAGTCCTTCGGGAAAACCCCACCAAGTACGGATAAGATGTTCGACGGTGAGGGACCGGAAGGGTGGGCGCTCGCCATGCCCGAAGATACGGTCGACGTAAACTTCCTCCGCGCGCGCAGCCCATCTTCGGGCATAAAAGCGCGCCCGCCGCCAGTATTGGCTAAGCGACGTCATGGCCGGCCGTCTGGCGCCGCGTGGGTCAAGACTTTCACCACCACCCCAACCCCTTCGCGGCCATCATCAAGACCGCGAGCGCGAGCAAGACAAGCATCGCGAAGGGGCCCTCCGCCACGGCCTCAATCAGCCAAGGGAGTCGAACCGAAAGGCGATTGCGGCGGTCGGCCATCGCGTCACGCAAAGATGTGTGCCACGGCCGAGACGAGTGACGTCTCGGGAAAGAAGCCAAGGCGGTGCAATTCCCCCAGCAGCGTTTCGAATTGCCCATAGTTGACTTCGCCGCGTTCCGCCGGAATCGCGAGCTCGCCAATCTTCTTCGCGGCGGCTTCGATCCGTTGCTTCTGCTGCTGCCTTTGCTCCGGGCTCAACATCCGAGGGCCGTCGGTGGCGAACGCATCCGAGTGCTGGAGGACATACGCGGCCACCGCCTTGAGCGCGGCGCCTCTGTCCTTGCGGCGCTGGCATTCGCGCCGCAGCTCATTCTTGTCCAGCAGGGGCTGATTGCCGGCCATGATAAAGGCGTCGTGAAAGTCGGCGGCGCCCATGGCGGCGCAAGCCCTTTGGATGGCCGCTTCCTTCGAGGGAAGTGTTTCCTGCTTTTGACTCACAACGCCCGAGCGCCACGGGACATCGCCCCAAACGAGCGTCACTTCGCCCGTGAATTCCTTGGCGATGCTGTAGATGGCGTCCTCGATCAACGACCAGTCGCGCTTGACGTCGGGATTGCCGTCCTTACGGGTGTAATTCGCCGGCGAGAAGCTCCCGTTCGGTAAGGCATAAAAGGTCACTTCCATCGGCCCGAAAGTCGCGCGCGAACGGGGCCGATCGACGACCCACGGCATTTGGGGGCCGCCGCGCGCCTCGACGCGCGAGATGATGTCGCTCAAGTTGATTGCGTGTTCCCGGATCTTGCCGATTTGGTCTCGATCGTCGGCGGCGATGCTGGTGCTATCCGGCCGCCACGGCATTTTCCGGTCGTGTAACTTGAGCCACGCGCGAACGGCCTGTTCGGCCGGCCCGGGAATCTCTTCGCCCTCCAGCCAGCGCCGAAGCGTGCGCGTGGCCACGCCGAGCAACTGCGCGCCTTCGGTCTGCGTAAGTCCGAGACGCAAAAAGCTCTGCTCCAATTCGGTTCGCGACATCATGACTTAAGACATGGGGACGGATTGGTCAATTTCAATAGGTCATTTTGACCTACGATAATATCTATTGTTGTCGGCTTCCGCATTCCGCGGAGTTTAGTCATCGTATTCTCCGCTTATTATGCGGAGATTAGCATTGCGCTTGCGGAGAATAACCGGCATAATCTCCGCAAAAGGGGCGGAGAATGGCAACCTACATCCACGAGTTAAAAGACTGGCCGCACTTCCGCTGGGACGGCAAGCGCCTGGGGGAACTCCTCGCCGCCGTCCGGCATCGTCAAGGCCGTCTCCTCGGCCGGATGGAGCATCTTGGCCTCAAGCTGCGCACCGAGGCGGCCTTGCAATCGCTCACCGAAGAAGTCGTCAAGTCGAGCGAAATCGAAGGTGAGGTTCTCAACAGGGATCAGGTGCGATCATCGCTCGCGCGCCGGCTCGGCGTGCAGATCGGCGCCCTCACGCCGGCCGACCGAAATGTGGAAGGCGTGGTCGAGATGATCCTCGACGCGACCGAAAATTACGACAAGCCATTGACCGCCGAGCGGTTGTTCGGCTGGCACGCGGCGCTGTTTCCAACCGGCCGCAGCGGCTTGAAAACGATCGCCGTCGGCGCTTGGCGCACGGAAGACGCGGGCCCCATGCAAGTCGTGTCTGGCCGGATGGGGCGGGAGCGCGTGCATTTCGAGGCGCCCGGCGCACCGAAACTCGATAAAGAAATGAAAGCCTTCCTTGCCTGGTTCAACGGCGACGGCGGCCTTGATCCTGTGCTCAAGGCCGCAATCGCGCATCTTTGGTTCGTCACTATCCACCCGTTCGAGGATGGCAACGGCCGCATCGCCCGCGCGATCGCCGATCAACAACTCGCCCGCTCGGAACACAGCGCCGAACGCTTTTACAGTATGTCGGCCCAAATCCGGCAGGAGCGCAACGCTTACTACGATATCCTCGAAGCGACGCAGAAAGGCGATCTCGACATCACGCCGTGGCTGGACTGGTTCCTCGGCTGCCTCGATCGGGCGATCGCCGACGCCGAGACGATCCTCGCTTCGGTTTTTCTCAAGGCGCGCTTTTGGGAAATCCACGCCGGCGAGTCCTTCAACGACCGGCAGCTTAAGGTTATCAACCGACTGCTCGACGGCGGCTTCGAAGGGAAGCTCACGTCTTCCAAATGGGCCGCGCTGGCGAAGACATCGCAGGACACGGCTTCGCGCGACATCGACGATCTGCTTAACCGCAAGATTCTGATCAAAGACGAAGGCGGCGGGCGCAGCACGAGTTATTCATTGGCGGAGATTGATTAATGGCAGGGTCCTTTCCGTCTTGCCGGCCCCAGGTTTATGTTGGTCGGTTCGCCAAAATGCGCTATATGGTTGCAGTCGGCGCGAGCGTCAACGCCCGCCTGTCGTTTCGTACCTTCCATTACAATGCCGGAGATGGCCAAGAACGATTCATTACATCCTTGCGGCTCGCAATGGCGCAAATGGGACCTTCACGTCCACAGCCCGGCCTCCGCAAACTTCAAGGGCGATTGGCCCGGTTTTGTGATTCAGCTCGGCAACTCGGATTGCGCCGTCATCGGCATCAACGACTATTTTTCCGTTGCCGGCTACAAAGAGCTGCTGCGCCGGCTTAATGACCCGCAGGACGGACCTGAGGGCAACCAAGCGTACCGTGAAGCCTTGGAAAGGCTTCGCGGGAAAAAACTGCTTCCCGTGGTCGAGTGCCGAATGACGAACGTGGTCCTCGGCAAAAAAAATACCAGCGGCCAGCGGATTAATTTTCACGTCATTTTCAGCGA
>Ga0181521_10004970_pt1 | contig 14983 bp, 6 predicted proteins | sample PEATcosm2014_Bin_32_FD_119764 | JGI IMG/M metagenome (GOLD analysis project Ga0181521, IMG submission 119764) | Peatland microbial communities from MTU Mesocosm Facility, Houghton, MI, USA - PEATcosm2014_Bin02_60_metaG | ecosystem: Environmental > Terrestrial > Soil > Wetlands > Peat | place...
CGTCGCGCCGGCGTTAACCCGCCATGAAGTTTTAAGCACAACTCATTTTTGCTGTTGACAAGCGGTGTCCACAGCCCACCCATTGGTTGCGTCTCGACCGGCAACCGGGCTGGATGGCGCGATCAGGCCCATCGCCGATGGAGCACTGGCGAAGCCTCGCTCTCTTTGTGACCCTGCCTGGCGGTCACTGAATAGAAGGTTCCGTGCCTGCGTCCTAACGGGAGTTCTCCATGAGACCATCGGCAACTTCCTCAGACTAGCCCGGTGGCGGCCGGTGGGGGCCGAACCATATGGAGCTTCGACATCTGCGCGATTTCGTCGCGGTCGCCGAGGAGCTGCATTTCACACGGGCAGCGGCCAGGCTACATGTCGCGCAGCCCTCGCTGACCAGGCAAATCAAGAATCTCGAGGAGGAGCTGGGAGTTCCTCTTTTCGATCGTGCGAACGGGGTGACTCTGACTGAAGCGGGCAGGGTTTTCTTTGAAAAGAGCAACTCAGTGCTCGATCTCATCAAGCAAGGCGTGGAGTCCGTTCAGCGCCAGACCCGCCACGGGGCCGAGACGCTCAGCATCGGGTCGCCTGCAGACTTTCTCTATGAACTGTTGCCCGGCACGCTGGCCGCCCTTCGAAAATCCCATCCGAACGTCACGGTGGCTCTCTCCAATCTGACGCGCACCGAGCAGCTTCGCGCCCTTCAAGAACGCAGAATCGACCTCGGCTTCGTGCGCGGCGGTGAATCTCTCGCCCGGACCGGTCTCGAGGTGGAATCGGTGGCGCGCTTTACGGCGGTGCTTGCGCTCGCGGCGAACAGTCCGCTGGCCAGGAAGCGCGCGATCGATCTCGGCGCTTACAAACCGCTCACGCTGGTGAGTCTGTCTGCGAAGTCGCATCCCGACTATGACGAATGGATCCGCCACGTTTGCGAAGAACAAGCGCTCACGCGGAGAATCGTGCAAAAGGTGAATGATGAAGCAACGCTGCTGGCACTGGTAGGAGCCGGGGTTGGAATGGCGTTGCTGCCCAAACACATCAGGTCGCGTCCGCACACCAACGTTGTGTTTCGCAACCCGACGCCGCCGATCACGATCGAGTGTTGTATCGCGTGGCGCGCAGGCAATAACTCACGTCTGTTGCGGGACTACATTCAGATCGTAAGAGAAGTATCAAGCGGCCTGCTTCGCTGAAGCGGCCGCCCTTGGGTCGCGCGTTCGCGGACCCATCCATCTGCACACCAGCGTCTGCCGATAGCCGGCAGCTATGGCATAGCCATAGAAACAAAGTATTGGCGACTCGCGGTCAGATGATCTCATACCGGACTCTGAGGCCGGCAACCGATCACGGAAACTCCGGCCCCAAAGGAGAAGCGGTTTGGCAGGCTACGTTGAGAACGCCGGGAAGGCTGGTTCAGATAAGGCTGTCAGCCGCCCCTGGCAAGAACCCCAAGAGGTACGGAGGTATCGGCAATGACACAGGCGAAACACATAGGCATTTGGAAGGGTATCACGGTTTCTCTCGCGGTGATCCTAGCCGTGGCACTGGCTGGTGCGGGCAGGGCGCAGGCGCAGTCCAACACCGATTACGGCAATGGGGCGTGCGCCAGCGGCGGTTCTAACAATCCGCAAACGTGCGGTACCGGCGGTGCTGACAGCGCGTTCGGAGACCTCGCGCTCTCAAGCAACACCACGGGAAGCGAGAACACTGGTGCGGGATACGGCGCGCTCGGCTACAACACCACGGGGAGCTACAACACGGCCGTCGGATACGCCGCGGCCGACGACGTCAACTCGGGCCAGTACAATACCGCCACGGGATATAGTGCGCTCATATACGACACCACGGGGTCCTACAACGACGCCGATGGAGCTAATGCGCTCGACAGCAACTCGGGGAGCAACAACATCGGTATCGGTTACGACGCGGGTGACAATCTCACCACCGGGAGCTACGACATCGACATCGGCAATCACGGTGTGGCGGCGGAATCCGACGTCATCCGCATCGGCGTCCAAGGTACCCAGACCGACACTTACATCGCGGGGATCGACAACGACACCCAAACTGGCGGGACGGCCGTGTACGTTAACTCAAATGGCCTGCTCTTCATCCACTCATCATCGGCCCGCTACAAGCGCGACATCAACGACATGGGCAATGCGAGCAGCAAACTGATGAAGTTGCGCCCGGTGACTTTCAGATACAAGAACGACCAAAAAGGAACCGAACAATACGGCCTGATCGCGGAGGAGGTCGAGCGGGTCTACCCGGAGATGGTGGAATACGGAGCCAAGGGCGAGGTCGAGGGAGTTCACTACGATGTGCTTCCCGCGATGCTCCTCAACGAAATGCAAAAGCAGGCCAGGCACAATCGGCAGCTCACCGCGCAGGTTGCACGCCTGACGCAGCAAATCGGCGCTCTGAAGAAAAAGGACGCCCAAATCGATGCGCTCAATGAGCGCATGAACGCGGTCGAGCGCCAGGCCCGACTGACGCGACCGGAGCATCTGGCGAGCGCGATGCCGTAGGCTCGTGCCCGCATCGTTTTGAAACACAAAGCCGGATGAGATCTCCTCTCATCCGGCTTTGTCATGCCACCGTCTATATGATTTCCCGCGCTCGCGCCCGTCGGCACACCAGCGTCTGCCGATAGCCGGCAGCTATGGCATAGCCATAGAAACAAAGTATTGGCGATTCGCGGCCAGGTGATCTCATACCGGACTCTGAGGCCGGCAACCGATCACGGAAACTCCGGCCCAAAGGAGAAGCGGTTTGGCAGGCTACGTCGAGAACGCCGGGAAGGCTGGTTTCAGATGAGGCTGTCAGCCGGCCCCTGGCAAGAACCGAAAGAAGTACGGAGGTATCGGCAATGGCACAGGTAAAACACAGGGGTATTTGGACGAGTATCGCGGTTTCTCTCGCGGCGATCCTGGTCGTGGCGCTGGTTGGCGGAGGCACGGCGGTAGCGCAGCAGGATGACACTGTGTTCGGCGCGGGTGCTTGCGGCTCGACCGGGTCATGCGGCGGCGCCTACTACGACGATGCGTTCGGATACGACGCGCTCGGCAGCGAAACCAGCTCGGGCGGGTTGAACACGGCCACCGGATTCTTCGCCCTCAGCAGCAATACCTCGGGCGGGTTCAACACGGCCGCCGGATACAAGGCGCTCTCCAGTAACACCTCTGGCCAGGAGAACACGGCCACTGGAGCTCAGGCGCTCTACAATAACAGCACGGGCTCCACGAACACGGCCAATGGAGAGTACTCGCTCTACTACAACTCCTCGGGGGGCGACAACACCGCAATTGGATTCGAGGCGCTGGATGCCAACACCACGTCCTCCGGGAACACCGCAGTTGGAAGTTCAGCGCTGAAATATAACCAGGGCAGCGCGAGCAACAACACCGCCGTCGGAGCTAACGCGCTCTTCGGCAGCAGCACAGCCTCCGACAACACCGCGGTCGGATATGGCGCGCTCGGATACGCCTACGGCGCGGGCCCCAACAACACCGCCATGGGATACGAGGCGCTCTACAACAACGAAACCGACGACAACACGGCGGTGGGATACGAGGCGCTCTACAGCACCAGCACGGGCAACAGCGACACCGCTGTCGGATGGGGGGCGCTCTGGGGCGGCAACGGCAGCGCCAACACCGCTATGGGATATGGGGCACTCTACAACAACTCCGGCACTGCCGGCGGCAACACTGCGGTGGGATACCAGACGCTCGTAGGCAACAGTACGGGCAACCCCAACACCGCCGTGGGAGTCCAGGCCCTGTTCTACAACAGCACGGGCGACCACAACATCGGCATCGGCGACGGCGCAGGCTATAATCTCACCACCGGGAACTACAACATCGACATCGGCAATGCCGGCAACTCGGGAGAGGGCAACACCATCCGCATTGGCACCAGCAACCAGACCGCCGCCTATCTCGCGGGCGTCTACGGCGCAACCGGGAGTGGCGGACTCACTGTGTATGCCAATTCACTTGGCCAACTCTACACCTCGTCGTCATCGGCCCGTTACAAGAGCGACATCCAGGACATGGGCGCTGCGAGCGGCAAACTGATGAAGTTGCGGCCGGTGACCTTCCGCTACAAAAAGGACGCGGCTGGAACCCGCCAGTACGGTCTGATCGCGGAGGAGGTCGAGCGGATCTACCCGGAAATGGTGAGCTATCGCGCGGACGGCAAGGCCGAGGGCGTGCGCTATGACCAGCTCCCGGCGATGCTGCTCAACGAAGTGCAGAAGCAGGCCAGGCACAATCGGCAACAGGCCAGGCAGGTCGGGCAGCTCACCGCTCAGGTTACACTCCTGAAGCAGCAAATCGACGCCCTGAAGAAAAAGGACGCCCAAATCGATGCGCTCAATGAGCGTATGAACACGATCGAGCGCCAGGTCCGAGCGGCACGGCCGGAGCATCTGGCGAGCGCGATGCCGTAGGCTCGTGCCCGCATCGTGTTGAAACACAAAGCCGGATGAGATTCCGATTTCATCCGGCTTTGTCGTGCGACGGTCCATATGATTTTCCGGCTCCGCGATTGTGATATTCTTCGCGGGCATGACCTTTTGGCAAAGTACCGGAGCGGTCATCGCGAGCATCGCCGGGCGCTTGCAGGATGACGTCCCGCGGCTGATCGAATCCTGGCGGACGCTGCTCGGCGTATGCCTGGCGGCATTCCTGCTCGGGATCTACTACTCCAGGCGCATCGCGGGCGGACCGTCGCAATTCTGGCGGCTATCAAACTCCGGACTGCGGCGGCGGGTGGTCGAGTTCACCAGCCGGCTCCGGCACTACGGGGCGGGCCGCGAACGCGAGATGCGCCTGGCGTGGAAACGCGGCAACGTCGATCCCGGCGACATCGCGGTGAACTTGAGGGCCGACTACCACGGCTCATTCCGGGTCGAGGCCGTCGCGCTGCGCGAAGCGCTCGAAGCCCGCCTCAACGGCGAGGACCGGCGCTCGCGGCGCGACAAGAAGCCGATCCTCGACCGCATCTACCAGGATCCCGAATCGCACAGCGATCTCATCGCCGAGGCCGACGACCTCGATCAAATGGCGCACGGATTACCGCGCCGCCGTGGCTTTCCGGCCTGGGTCAGGGCCGTGTTCTTGCCGTAGCAGCGAGGGAGCAGGTTGCGGTTTCCGCAGCCTGCTAGTGCGCCGCGGATCCGCTTCCGCTCAGCGACACCGATTGTGGGTGATTGATGCTCGCCGGCACATTGTCGTTGAAGACCAAGCTTGCCTGGAACGAGCCGGTTGTGGCCGGTGCGAAGGTCACGCTCGCGGTGCAGCTCTGTCCCTGGAAGAGGGGGCCGGTCGTGCAGTTGTCGGTCTCGGCGAATTGAGCCGCTCCAGTGCCGGTGATCGTCACGGCGCTTATGTTCAATGGCGTGGTCGGCGACGTGCTGGTTATCGTCACGCTCTTGGCTGCACTGGTATTTCCAACTTCGACCGCCCCGAGATTGAGACTGGCGCTGGATATAGCCGAGCTGGCGGGCGGCCCGGCGGGAGCGGGGGTCGGAAGAGTGATGAAAGTTCCATAGCCACGCAACTGCACCGCTTGCGGCGCAACCGCACTACCCGACGCATTATCGAGGAAGGTCACTGATCCAATCGCCGAGCCTGGTCCGGTCGGAGTGAAGTTGAGGCTCAAGACGCAACTGGCGTTAGCGTTCAGCGTTGATCCCTCGCAGGTGTCAATCGCCCCGATCGCGAAGGGACCGGTGATGGTCTCGGCCGTCGGCGCCATCACCAGCGGGATGCCTGACTGGTTTTTCAGGGTCACGATTTGGTCACCGCTGGTGACCCCGATGGTCTCCGGGCTGAAATTGATTACGGACGGATTGATCTCAGGCGGCGGAGGCGTCCCCGGCCCTGCGCTCCCCGGAACGGGAGTGGGGGTCACGGTCGCTGGGGGGGGCGCCGAGCCGACCAATTGGGCCGCCGGAGCTGTGCCGGTAAAGTCACTGGCAATAGCAAGCGTGGCGATCTGCGCACCGCCGACAGTGGGCGCGAACGTGGCGGTGATCGTGCATTGCGAGCCCACATTGCCCTCTGGATTCAGCGTCGGAGTGCTGGCGCCGGTTGGATCGTTTATTCCGCAGGTGTCGGTCTCGGACCATTCCGAAGTGGCGCCTATGGGACTCCTGACCGTGATCGTGATCGCCGTGAGGGTGAGCGCGACCTCGGGTTGATCGTTGGTCAGCGTGATAGTAGTGGCCGCGCTGGTCCCAACCGGTACGGGGTACAGGGCGGGGGGCGGATTCGGCGCGAGAAGCACAAATCCGTTCGGAGTGGGAAGCGGCGTGGGAGTCCCGAGCTCACACGTGCCGCTACTGCATACTCCATTCTGGCCGGTCTGATCGCAGACGGTACCGCAAACGCCGCAGTCGATGGTGCTGGCCATGGTGTTTTGGCATCCGTCGGTGCTGCCGCAGTCGCTTTCCCCCGAGGGGCACGCACAGACGCCGCTCTGGCAGGTCATGCCGGGATCGGCGCCGTTAGCCGTGCAGGAGTCCGCACCGGTCGTACCGGTGCCGGTGCAGGTAATGGCCGCCGTGCACGTGCCGCTTACGCAGATGTTGCCTGAGGCGCAGGCGGAGCCGGCTCCGCAGCCGCCGCAATTGTTGTTGTCGGTCATGGTGTCCGTGCATCCGACGCAGGTGGAGTCCGTGCATCCGAGCTGGGCGCCGCAGTCGGTAAGCCCGTCGGTCGCCCCGTTCATGCCGCACCCGCAGGTGCCGCTTAGGCAGATCGTGCCGGCGTCCGTGCAGGTGCTAGCTTCGTTAGCGGTGGTGCAAGCCAGTCCCGCCGAGCACGTGCCGGATACACATAGGTCTCCGGCCGTGCCGGTCGAGCAGTCGTTACCGCACGTGCCGCAGTTGCTTGGATCGGTGTTGGTGTTCGCGCAGGTACCCTGGGCAGTGCAGTCGGTCTGGCCGGCCGGGCATGTACAGAAGCCGCCTACGCAAGTCGCGTTGGTGTCACAAATGGTGCCACACGTGTGGCAGTTGCTGGAATCGGTACTGGTGTCCGTGCAGGTGCCGTTGCAGTCGGCCTCCCCGTTGGCCGTGGTCCCATCGGTGCTGCACACGCAGACGTTGTTGAGGCAGATCGTGCCGGTATCGGTGCAGTCGCTGTTGGTGGCGCAGCCTCCGGGCGGCACCTTCGTCGCGCCGGTCGCGGTCCCCGTAAGCTTGACCGTCTGCGGGCTGGCGAGGGCGTCGTCGGTGACAATAAGAACGGCGGGATCAGCGCCTTTTCCGGTGAAAGGATCGAATGTGACGGCGAGCACGCAGGACCCGGTCTTTCCCTTTACGACGGTCATGCTGCTGCAGTTTGTCGTGTCGACCGAATACTCGGTACTTGGCGTCGAGCCGCTAGGGTCTGTGAACACGCCTACGCTCGAGATCGTTGATGCTACCGTGTAGGTGCTGGTTATCGTGACGTTCTTCGTGTTCTTCTTCGTCGGCGTCCCGCCGTTTGCCAGCGTACCGAGGGACAGTGACTTCGCCGAAAATTTGAGCGCACCCGTGAAGCCGGTGCCGGTCAGAGCGACGCTGGCCTGCGTGGTCCCCGTGGAATCCTGGATGTCGAGGGTCGCTGTGAGCGCGCCGACAGCGGTCGGTGTGAAACTAACCGTGATCTTGCAGCTCTTTTTCGCCTTGACCGTGCCGTTGCACTCCCCGGCCGGGGTCGTGGCGCTGTCGGTGGCGGCGAAATCGCTCGGGTCCCCACTGATCGTGAGCGTATCAGCGAAATCATTTGCGGTGGGGTTGGTCAGCGTCAGCGTCTTGTTGACAGTGGCGCCGCCAGCGGTAGTGAAGAAGACGGCCTTTCCGAAGGCGAGCTTCGCGGCGCTGACTTTGACTTCGACGGACGCGGCCTGCGCTACCGGCTTATTGCTCTTCGCTGCGCTCGCTTGCGCGGACCCTTCGGCCACGCTCGGGCACGGCGAAGATTCCGGGGTCGGCGTCGCCGCCGGAGTGATCCCGCCGACCGGGACCGACGCGGCGTTATATTCGAGCACCCGGTTGTTGCCGGTATCCGCGACGTAGAGGCTGCCCGCCGCATCCACCGCCACGCCGGCCGGTTGCGACAGGCTGTCCGCAGTTGTCCCGCCGTCGTTGCGGGCGCTGGCTGCGAAGTTGCCGTTCTGGCCGAACACGAAATCGGCGGTGGTATCGCTCGCCGAGCCGGAGGTTCCCTGGGTCCCGGCGCCGGGAGCGAGCGGATTCAAATATTCGAGTACGCGGTTGCTGCCGCGGTCCGCGACATAAAGGCTGCCGATCCCGTCCAGCGCGATTCCATTGGGAAAGCACAAGCCGTCAGCATTCGTGATCGCTCCGGCGCATCCGTCGGACCGGCGCGAGGCCGCATCCGGCTGGCCGAAGACCAGATGAGCCGGCGGGGCGCTGCTGCGCGGTGCGTCGAACTCCAGCACCCGATGGTTGTCCTGATCGGCTACGTAAAGGTGGCCGCTTTTGTCGGCCGCAACCCCGCTCGGCAGGCATAGACTCGAGGCGCTGGGCGCGCCACCCAGGTTGCACTTGTACGACGTGAAGCCGAGTTGTCCGATCACGATATTGCCGGCCGGCTGATCGAGCGGATGATCGTAGCCGAGCACGCGGTTGTTGCCCGAGTCAGCTACGTAGAGGCGCTGATCGCCGTCGATCGCCACCGCGCGGGGACTACATAATGTAGCAGCCGTCGGCGGGCCGAAGCCGCCCCGCCGCCGGTTGCATCCGGTGGAGGTCAAATTGGCCTGGCCCAGGACCCGCTGGGCAATAAAGCCCGCGCTCTGCTGATCCGCGGCCAGTGCGGCGAACGGATCGGCGTATTGCGTGACGCGGTTGTTGCCCGAGTCGGCGACATAGAGGTTCCCGTCGCTATCGACCGCCACGCCCGATGGCGCGCACAGGGTCGCCGCGCCGGCCTTGCCGCCGGTGTTGCAGGCCGTCGAGCAGAAATTCTGCTGACCGATCACCAGGTCGGCCGCCGCTCCATTCGAGAGCGCCGCCGCGTCCCGGTAGCCGAGCACTCGATTATTCCCGGTGTCTGCGACGTACAGATGCGCCGCTGCGGGGTTGGGGCCGAGCGCCATCGAAACCGGCCCGTAAAGTCCCGCCCCGCCTCCGCCCGCGGCATTGGCGCCGAAGTCGCTCTGCCCCAGTACGCGCTCGGCGGTCGTGGTTCCGGTGGTCGCCGACAGCCACGTGGCGATCAGCAGGCCGGCCGTAAGTGCCGCCAGCAACGCTGCAAGCCCCAGCTTCGGGGTACTTCTATGTTTCGGCAAGGGTATACACTACAGGCTGAAAAAGTGACGTTTCCGGAGGCGAATAATTCAGGCTGACGGACTGGTCGGCGGCCCGTCGCCGTACTCGACGGAGACTCTCATCCCATGCCATATCTTCCCTGCGGGCTGGTCAGAGAGATTTCCGCGAGAGTCTCGCCTGCCGGGCGTCTAAGCCGTTGTAGACGCGACTATACGATGCAGGCCGGGACTTGCCAAGTGAGAAATCACGTGCCCACGTCATACGTTACGGCCGCCCACACGCAAGCGAAACTTTGACGAAACTGAGCCGCGCCTTTGGCAGCGAACTCAGGGAGCGAAACTGGATGAATGAATGGCCGATCATCTGGCAAGCGCGATGGATCTGGGCCGAGCCGCCCTCGGAAATCGCCAATCCCTTTACGACCGGAAATGCGCCCCCGAAGGCTTCGCGCAACCGCTTCTGCTATCTCCGCCGCGCGCTCGAGCTTACGGCCGTTCCTGCCCAGGTCGCGGCGCGCGTCACCGCGGACTCGCGCTTCATCCTGTACGTAAACGGCGCGGAAGTGGCGCGCGGTCCGGCCCGCTCGACGCCCGAGCGCCTCGCCTATGCCGAAGTCGATCTCGCGCCGTATCTTCGCGCGGGCGCCAATGCGATCGCGGCACTGGTGCGCTTTTACGGGCGGCCGGTTCCGTGGTGGCAGGCCGCGCGGCCGAGCTTGCAGTTGGGATACGGCTCGTTCGCCTTCGAGGCGCCGGCGATAGGGATCGTGTCCGACCGGTCGTGGAAAGGCCGCGTGGCGCCCTACCGGCCCGAAGTCACGCCGCAGCGACTACTGCCCGTCCCGCCGGCCGAAATCCTGGACGGCGCCGAGGTTCCGGCCGGATGGCCGGACCCGGACTTCGACGATTCGTCGTGGCATCCGGCGGCCGAGCTCTCCGCCGGCACCCTCGCGGTCAATCGAACCCGAATCCCGGTGGAACCGTACACCGCGCCCGAGCTCGCCGAGATCGCGCCGCTGACCGCAATTCCGATCGAGCTGAATCCGCTCTCCAGCCATTCGACTCCCGATCGCGACGAGGAAGACCCGTGCGCCGCCTATCCGCCCGCCGGTGAGAGCGGCGAATCCGGCCGAGCCTCGGCGATAATCGCGACCTGGGACGCGGGTCGGATCACGATCGGGACGCCGTGGGTCGAGGTGAGCGGTCCGCGCGGCGCCACGGTCGATCTGTACCTCGGCGAAGATCTGCGCTCCGACGGCACCGCCGAAATCAGCCCGCGCTTCTACGCTCTGCGCTACCGCACGGGCGGCGCCGGACGCGAACGCGTCGAGGGTTTCGACGGGGCCGGATTTCGCTACCTGACGGCGATCGCGCGCGGCGGCGCCCACGTCATCGCCGCGGGCGCGATCGAGCGGCGCTATCCGCGCTCTGACGAGGCGTGCTTTTCGTGCGACGACGAGCGCCTCGACGCGCTCTGGAAAGTCGGCGCGCGCACGCTCGATCTCTGCTCGACGGACGCCTTCGTCGATTGTCCGTTTCGCGAGCAGCGCGCGTGGCTCGGCGATTCTTACATCCATTCGCTGCTGACTTACGTCACCAGTACCGATTGGCGGCTCGCGCGCCGCAACCTCCGGATCTTCACCCAATCGCGGCGCGCCGACGGCTTGCTCCCGATGGTCGCGGCGGGCGACTTTTCTAACGCCTCGACCACTATCCCGGACTTCTCGCTCCATTGGGTCCGCGCCCTGGCCCGCTACTTCGAGCATTCGGGCGATCTCGACACGGTGCGCGAGCTGCTACCGGCCGGTCTCGACGTGCTCGGCGCTTTCGAGCGCTTCAGGAGCCGCGACGGGCTGATCCGCGGGATGCCGGGCTGGCTGTTTATCGACTGGGCGATGACCGAACGGGCCGAGGTGGTCGGCGCGATCGACGCGCTCTACGCCGCCGCACTCGACGATGCCGCCCTGATGTACGACGCACTCGAAGAGCCGCGGCGCGCGGCCGATTTGAGGGATCGCGCCGTGAGGACCCGGCGGAGTTTCGAGCTGCTCTGGGACGAGCAGCGCGGCGTGTATGTGGACGCGGCCCACGACGCCGGTCCGCGCCGCCGCGTCAGTCAGCAGACCAACGCCGCCGCGATCGTCTCGGGATGCGCCCCCAGAGCGCGATGGTCCCGAATCCTCGACTACATTCTCGATCAGCGCCGGCTGGTCATAACGCCGACGATCGCGGACAATCGCTCGGCCTACGTGGCTCAGCGCTTCAATCCGGCGGAGTACATGGAATTCGACGAAGAGCGCAACGTAGTTGCGGCGCAGCCTTTTTTCTCGCATATCGTGCATCAGGCGGTCGTCAGGGCCGGCCGCCGCGATCTAATCCGCGAACTCTGCATGCGATGGTGGCCGCAGATCGAGCGCGGCAACACCGCGTTCGAGGAATATTGGAGCGGCCCGAGCGGCGACGCCAGCCGTTGTCACGCCTGGTCGGGAACTCCGACCTACGACCTGACGACGCACGTGCTGGGAGTCCGTCCGCTCGCCCCGGGTTACGATCGCGCCGCGATTAGCCCGCTCTTCGGCTCGCTCAAGCGCCTGTCGGGAAGCGTTCCGACGCCGCACGGCCTTATCGAGATCGAACTAGAGCGCGAGCGCGGCGGCGCGATAACTATTCCGGAACGCATGACGGCAGAACTGGCCTTCGAGGACGCCCCGCTCCGAGGCGGAGCGCTGGCGCCCGGCCGCCACGCCATCGCGCGCGCATAGCAAGATGACGCGGCGGGACCTTTTCTTGCGCGCGATCGTGATCGCAGCGGCGATGGGTTGCCGCGCGATCTTATCGACGCGAGCGTTCGGCGGATGGACGCATCGTCCCGCGCGTCGCGATCCAGCTCTGCCGCGCGTTCCCTGGGAAAAGGGCAGATACCTCGCAGACCTGATGCTGCATTGCCCGCGATTCCCGCTCGCCTGACTCGCCGTGCGGTTCGAACACCTCTCCCGCTTCGTTGCGGGAGAGGTCGCCTGGCGCGCAGGTTGAGATGTCCGAGTTCAACCTGCGTGCCAGGCGGGTGAGGGTGCTGTCGTCCTGGCGAAAAATACTACTCTCAGCCTAACACGGGCGACGCGATTTTCTTCGCTCAAGCCATCGTCGCGAACGCCTTCTCGAAGGTCTCCAGCGCCGACCGAGGAGGCCGCTTGACTCTCGCGACCAGCGAGACGCTTTTGAGGGCTGAAGCTTTCTTTCGCTCGGCAACGCAATCATCGGCGAAAAATGAGGCTTATGTTATTTCGCATCTTGGCTTATACTGAGCCGCCGTGAACGAGCGTCAAAACCGGCTGGGGCGAATCCGGATGCTATTGCCGGTCGCTCTGATTTTGGGCCTGCTCGGCGGACTCTCCAAAGCGCAAGCGCAGCCGATCATCTTTCTGCAGTCGGGCTTCACGCAGGCGCTCGTCGGCCATACCCCGCTAGGTATGGATATGTTCTTCGGCGATGTGGCGTTCGCACCCAACGGCGATGTCTACGCGGACATTTGCCAGTCCAACGGATCGCCTCTGTACCGCTTTGATTTGCAACAGACCATAACCGAGCACAGCACCACCGACCATCCGCAGGTGCCGGGCAGCCCGTTTGCGAGCAACGCCGGATGCGGTCTGACCAACCATCCCGACGGCACCCTGTACTCGAGCGTCGCCGACGGGACCAATGGAGTCGCCAACCTTGACGCCAATACTGGAGCGCCCATCAGGACTTTCGGAACAGTGGCGGAGTTTAACGGAACCTTGGGAAGCGGTATTGCGGTCGATCCGCAGACCAATCACCTGGTCTACATCTCGGGACTCGACTGCGGACAGCCTTCTTCGAGCACCTGCACGATCCTGAGCATCGATCCCTTCGCCGCCGCGCCTACTCCGACCAACTTTGCCGTGCTGAGTGTGGCCGATGCGCCGTATATCGGAGGAATCACCTTTGATTCGACCGGCAATTTCCTGTTCATGGCCAATTCTTTTCTCAACCGCCTGACTATCCTGAACCGCGGCGGGACAATCGTCCGGAATGTCGCTATGAGCTCCACCCCGTTGGGCGTCGCGTTCTACGCTTTAACGCCGCAGTTCGTCGTGACCTTGAGCCAGGACGGGACGCTGACGCGCTTCGATTTTCCAGGCAACGATTTTACGAAAGTCCCCACCCAGTCGCGCTTGGGAATCGGCCTATTTGGGAACTTCCTTCAGAGAGGGCCGGACGGCTGCTTGTACATCACTGGGGGGGAAACCCGGTTCAATGACGGCACGATGTCGACCGACGGCAGCGTGGTCCAGATCTGCGCGGCGACGCCCACGCCGACTCCGACGCGCACGCCGAGGCCCACGCCCAAGCCCACTCGCACGCCGAGGCCCACTCGCACGCCAAGGCCGACGCGGACGCCGAGGCCCACACCGAGGCCGACACCCACGCCGAGGCACACGCACACGCCGAGGCCCACGCCCACTCGCAAACCGACGCCTACGCCGACGCCGGCCCCGCCCTGTGCGACCGCGCCCTCGGGGATGGTCTCATGGTGGCCCGGCGACGGTAACACGAACGATATCGTCGGCCCCAATAGTGGCGGCATACTGAACAACGGAGCCGGGTTCGCGCCGGGTTGGGTCGGGACGGCGTTCAACTTGCCCAATCCGTCCGCGTCGGGAAACGCTCAAGTCGAAATTCCCGCCAATCCAAGCTTGAACATCACAACTTGCCTCACCTACGATTTCTGGCTCCTCAACAACGGTCAAACGTGCACGGGCTCAAAGCATAATTGTCGGGTCATCAGCAGAGGGTCCGGAACTGGTGCAGATGACGGGCTCGAGATAGCGGTGGCAGGACCCAACGAGCGCGGCCCCTCGACCGGAAGTTGTCCGAAGAATGATCTCGTCATCTATCCAAATGGAACTGATAGGTGGAAATGCACGGGGTTAAAAGTAAAGCCGGATGGTAAGACCTGGACGTTTGTCGCGGTCGAGGCGTGCCGAGTGGCGGGGACGGCGACTGGAGCCCTGACGGTGTACGCGGCCCCCAGCAGTGGAAACATAACGGGGACGGGGACGAGATATACGCAAACCTTCCACATGGGCCCTTCTCCTCAACAGGGCCAGCTCTTCTTCGGAGGAAGGGTTGATGGCACCGACGAGAACTACAACGGCAAAATCGATGAGGTGGAACTCTTTAACCGGGCCCTGAGCAAACAGGAAGTTCGGAGTATCTTCAAGGCGGGCACCTCCGGGAAGTGCAAACCCGTGGCTACTCCGACCCCGACCCCGACCTCGACCCCCACGCCCACGCCGACGCCTACCCCCACACCGACCTCCACGCCGACGCCGTTTTGCGACCTGCAGATCACGAAGACCATGAGTCCGAACCCCGTGGTGAGCGGGGGACAGGTGACCATCACCCTTACGTTGACGAATCCTGGGCCAGCGTGTGTGGAAGGTCCGTCAAACACGAGCGAATTTCAAGACAACAACTTTGGGGGTCTGGTCTTCACTTCAGTAGTCAGCAGCACACCCCCGTGGACCTGCGTGGGACAGGGTAGCCAAAATCCCGTACCGTTCTTCTGCAACGACGACACATCAAACCCATTGCCGGCGGGTTACACGGCCACGTTTGTCGTCACCGCCACGGCGCCCGCTTCGCCGGGCGCGGTCACGAACTGCGCGATTACCTC
>Ga0181521_10004979_pt1 | contig 14965 bp, 9 predicted proteins | sample PEATcosm2014_Bin_32_FD_119764 | JGI IMG/M metagenome (GOLD analysis project Ga0181521, IMG submission 119764) | Peatland microbial communities from MTU Mesocosm Facility, Houghton, MI, USA - PEATcosm2014_Bin02_60_metaG | ecosystem: Environmental > Terrestrial > Soil > Wetlands > Peat | place...
GAACGCTCTTCCCGCGTTTCAGGGGGTTACAACCTGGAGTTCGTCGCAACTCTTTTTACGGAAAGCACTTATATGAGGTAGTTAGAGAGGCCGAAATCCAGCCACAACTGTCTGCCACACAAGGGTTTAGGGTGATACTTGCCAACTAACCCCCCGAAACGCAGGATGAGCCGAGCTGAAAATGCTTTCCCAGGAGCGAGCCGCCAAGGTCGCCGGACTCTCTCGTGCCGTGGGGGCGTAATCCGGTGTCGGGGGCGTAATCCGGTGTCGGTTCATCTTTTCGGGGGCGTAATCCGGTGTCGGTTCATCTTTTCGGGCAAGAATGATGAACCCACACCGGATTTCCCTGACTTGCCAGCGCAGGCCCAAGGCCTAAACGCCTCGGATTATGGTCCGGAGCTCTTGTAACTTGGCTCTTACTGGCCCGGATCAGTTGCGAGTGGGTTGACTGCAGCCTGTGAAGAACCGACGGGATTTTTCTTCTTCAGACCGAGGGCTTCCGCCAGCTTCTTCTCCACGGCATCGGGGAGGAGCACGTGCAACAACCCCAAGCCGAACCCGATCGGGATCGTGACGATGACGTTGTCCAGGATCGCCCGCGTGCTCAGGTTGCCCAGCGAGATCGAGAACGCTTCTAGGTGCATCAGCAGGGCGAACACCGTGATGAAGGAGCCGTAGAATACGAGCCTCGCCCAGGGGGCCATCAGATCGTCATCGGGATGGTCGATCAGCTCGAAAGTCGGTTCGAGGCCCCGAGCGGCGACCCCGGCCCAGATGCCGAACATCGAAACCGACAGTAATAACCCCATGTGAAGTGCGGAGAATCTCGGATCCCATTGGACGCTGTTCAACAGGACCTTTCGTGGCCGGGCATTCCCGCTCGGCCCGGGGTTCTCCGAAGCTGGGGTGGTCTTTGCGTCCGCTTGTTCGGCGGACGCCCTGGCGGGAGTGGTTTCGGAATAGGCCGTTTCAACTAATCCGTACTTTTGTGCGACGGCGGTGGACGCCCTGACGAGCAGCGCACCGCCCATCAGGATGGCGGCCGCGAACATGGCCGCCTTGAGCATTCGCTTCTGGTACTCCTCCCTCACCTTCGGGCCGACGACCCGCAGGATCTCCGACGTGATTCTCTCGATTTCCTGGAAGCATCCTTCGGGGTTGGGGTAGGGGCCGCTCACGGTCCCCCGTGCCAGCAGGATAACACGCTGATAATACCTGTTAAACCGTACAGAATCCCCTTTCTCATAAAAGAGGGTGTACAAACGGCTCACCAGGTCATCCAGCGCACCAGAGAGCCGCTTCTGCTCGTCGGTGGGCGTCTCGTTCTTGTCGATCGTGAAAAACTCTAGGGCTCGCCCCTGGTCAGCCTCGCTCACCCCGATCTCTGGAGCTTCTTTGTGGTCATCCAATTCCTACCTCCGCCCGCAGAAGTTACAGGCGTTCGGCCCGGGCCCCCAGAGGTCCAGCCCGCCCTTGGTGCTCCCGCGCTTCTCAAGGCCCTCGTTGATCTTTTTGACCTCGTCCGGCTCGAGGGCTTTGTTGATTTCGTTCAGCTCGTCCAGAAGGTTTCTCTGGACCTGAGTCTTGGTGGTCGCCAGCGTGAGCCGCTGGCGGATCGACTCCAGGATCGAGGGCAGCATGAGGTCCGGCTCCGACGGTTCCGTGGATTCCGTAGGCCTTTAACACAGGCCAGATTAGCAATAATTGAAACCTAGAATCGGGGTAGTTTCAAGAGGATTATAAGTGTCAGTCCTTTTTTGCCGGAGGATTATAGGTGTCAGTCCTTTTTTGCCGAAAAAGAGGACGGACACCAATAATCCTTCCGGCCTCGGCATCACTTGGGTGCTAATCGATCAGGCCTGCCTCTTGTAGCGGCTCGAGTACTCCATTCTGAAGTTTGCTCCTGTCAAATCCTTGCTCGGACTCGGCACGTACCGATACCGTGACTTCGCCAGCGAGGGCGGCGAGGTTGGCAATCGCATTCCAGGCCGCGAAGAGCGTACTCTGATCTGCGGTAAACGTGAGTTGGACCATCTTCTGCGGCGCGGGGGTCACCGGGCCGATGGCCGGCCCGGCTCCAGTCCCGCCAGGGTGCGGAGTGACTCCCCCAGGTACCCCACCACTTGAGCCAGGCGTTCCTCCTCCGGGCTCGACCGGGGTAGATCCGCCTCCGGGAGGTGCGACTGGTTGCGGGATTGCCTGCGGCAGCATCAGAAAGCCGGTGTCGAGATCGACTTCATCCTCCGCCACGGACGTCTTGAACCTTACCTTGGTCTGTGCGACCTCGAACTTGCCTTGAGCCGAGAGTCCCGGTTTCGGGCCGGAGACGTAGCCGAGGTGGCCCTCCTCGATGCCCCGGGCTATGGACTTGCGGATCACAGCACGCGACATAAGGCGGGTGAATCCGAGGAACGAATAGAACCCGTCCACGACCTCCGCGCTGCTGATTCCGAGAGTGGGAGGATCGCCTTCGCCGAGGCAGAACAGTTCAATGATCTTGGTCGGGGCCAGCGAGTTGAAGACACGGGGTTGCACCACAGTGACTAACTCGATGATCCGCTGGTGAATCATTGCTTGCTTCTTCTCGTCAAGCGTGGTCTGGAGCGGCCGCCCGCCTGCTGCGACCTTCTCCAGGCCGAGGCCGCCTGCCTCGGTGCGCGGGAGCCAGACCTCTGTATAGAGCTTGAGCAGGGCCGACTCCGCCGCCGCCTGCTCGGTCGCTTCGCGCTCGCGGAGCTGGCCTTTCTGCTCGTCGCTGAGATTGAGCTGCTTGGCCTTGCCCTTCACACTCTCCGCCGCCATCCGGTAGCGGACCGAGCGCCTAAGGATCTCGACCTGGTCGGCGGCTGGAATCGCGACCCCCAGCCCGTTTCGATAGGTCCTGGGCTTGTCACCACACTTCGAGAGGAGCTCGGTAGCAACCGCATCCTGTTCCTTTCGGGGTTTTCCGGCGAATTCCAGGGGCAGGTAGCCGATCAGGAACGAGTAATCGCGATCGGGAATATCCACGGGATTCTCGGGCCAGACGATCGCGCTGCGAGAGCCGGCGAGCCTTGCTTCAATCATCTCCTTGATGCGTGTGCGTACCTGCTTGTCGTTTCGGCCGATCGTCTCGGCCTCTTGCTCGACAAGCAAGGTCACATTGGGGTCTTTCTTGAAGCAGTAGCGCGCCCCGTCGAAGTGGAGGTAGAGGCACTGCTCTTTCAATTCCTTGAGGCACGCCAGGGCGGTCGTGCTGTCGAGGTCGGGACCGACACACACGGAGAGAAGCTCGGCCTCGGTAATGCCTGGGGGAAGCATCTCACCCCCAGAGCCGGCCTCGCGGCGGAGGCCTCCGAACGAGTACATCAGGATGGCCGTCGCGAGGCGCATAGCCGGCTTGCGTACCGCTTCAGAGGGGTTCTCCTTGGTTCGTCGATCGTCGATCCGCTTGGCCCTGGCATTCGCCCCGACTAGGTCGTGCTCCAACACTGCCTGGAAGTCGGCTTGCTGCCCGACTTCTTTGAAGAATGCGAGACGCACCTCGGGATCATGGATCGCCACCTCGCCAGGCCCCAGCACCGACCGGCTCTTCCCTTCACGATGCGCGGCGCGCAGACACGCCGCCAGGAACCGGAGCGCCCCCCGAGTTCGCTGGAAATCCGGGATGGCAGCCCAGCGCTCGCGCATCAGGTCGATGAGTGCCGGATGGAAGGGATAGGAAGCGCGGATGCGATCTCGTAGGACCAGCCCGTCCTCCTCAGCTTGCTGCCGCTCGGCATTGCTCTGGGCATACGCCCGGCGCATCTGGGTCACGGTCTCCTGGAACGCATTCGCCGCGGGGCTGGCCTCGGCCTCGGTCGGCAGCTTGGCGAGCAGCCGCCGCTGGATGACCGAGAGAATCTCGTTCCCTTCGACCGGCTCGCGGCGCTGGTCCTTCCGGGCGGCCAGGTGATCGATTGTCTGGAGCAGGTTGACATATTCGAGCGATTCCCGCTTGCTCGACTGGAGCGAGAAGATCAGGGCGGTATTGTCCGTGTTCCCGACGGCCACAGTCAGTCGTTGAATGAAGGTAAGGGTCTCGTCCCGGAGAGTTGTTTGCTCGACCTTGACACCACCCGCGCTGATCAGATAGTTGAGAATCTCGTCCAGCAGGATCAGGTTCGGACCTTCAGCCAACAGCTCAAGGATCTCATCGGCGCCTGGTGCGACCCGCGCCTCATCCTGTGCCCTGAGGAGCTCGTACCCCTTCTTCTTACCCAGGGACGAGGCGATCCAGCCCCACATCGTGCGAGCGCGGAATTTCTCGTCGGGGATCGCCTTGCCGCTGGTCGCGTCGAAGAACTGTCCGTCAAACACGGCCCATCGGACCTTTCCTGGCTTGGGCAAGGCGATGCCTTCGGGAATCACATCGAGCGCACTGCGGTTTCGCGCGGCATGCAGCAACGAGGCCAGCGTGTGCGACTTGCCTCCTCCGAATGGCGTCATGAGCTTGAGGACCCGATTTCCCGCCCCTCCTTCCAGCCGGGAGAGCACATCCTGGAGCAAGCTGCGGAGTCCCTTCGTGAGGTAGGACACGCGGAAAAAATGCTCGGGATCACGATAGACGGCAGGTACTTTGGGGTTACCATCCGCGAGCGGACCCAGGTCCAGGGCAAAGATGTCCTCGGAGAAACTCTCCGAGGTCACATCGGGATGCAGTGAAGCTACTTCAACCCACGGTTTGATGGGGGCGGTGCTCATGGGTGCTTCGTCTCCGCGAAGCGGGCTGCTCCCGGCCCGCTCACCTACTCAAAGAGTTTCCCTTGGCCGCGCTTCCGGTCGGCCTTTTCTGCGTGTGGCACGGCCTTGTTCTCGATCACGCTCCGCCAGTTGGACGTGAGCTTGGCGAGGGCGGCCATCTCGCCAGTGGGAGAGATGTCAGCCATTTCCCCTCCCTTCAAGGCGGGACCGGCGAGGGCCTGGGCCACAAGGCGCATCTGATCGCGGTTTGGCTCGGCCTCGCGGAGATACTCGGCAAGCTTCAGGGGCCGTTGCTCCATTAACCAAAGAGTTCGGTGCAGGGCGTCAATCAGCGAAGTCGCCTGGCCGCCCTCGATCGGCAGTCCGAGCCGGTCATCGTCGCCGCGTTCCTTGTAGTCTCGAAGCCGATACTTGCCTTTCATTTTTTCGACGAGGGCGTGCGCTCCGCTCGACAGTCCGCTTGATCCGTCGAGTTCGACGTGCGTGCCGTTTGCAAAGATAATGGCTTCGCCCGCGTCAAGTTCGGCCCCCCGATAGGTGTACCTCCAAAGTGTGTAGAACCGCGTGGCCGGATCGACTCCCGCGAGGCTTGTCTTTCCGCCGTTACCTCCGACCTCCTTGGACAATCGACCCAGAATGCTTTCGAGAACGACGGTTTCCACTTCCGCCAGGAACCGCTCGGCGGGTACTTCATCGCCATTAGCGTATTCGACACGCGCGAAACGGGTAAAGGCCCTGAGCCCCGCACCGACGCAGGCGATCACCAAATCAGCCCCGGAGACGCCTTGATCCCAGAGTGTCTCAACTCGTTCGCGGACGATAGCTGCGAGTTCGGGTTGGACGTCGGTTTCGTAGGACCCGGTGGCGTTGCCTTCTCGTTTGCGACCCACGAGGAAGATGCTGGAGGCGAGAGCAGCGGATTCTTTGGCTCTCATTCGAGAGACGTTCTCAGTGTCGAGCGGCCAAGCCTCTGTAACTGAGAACCCGGACCTTCTCAGGCCCTCGACAAGTGTCGCCCAGCCGAGCGTTGTCTTGTGAGCGTAGACCACAACAAGTGGTGCTTGCGGCTTTAATACTCGGAACGCCTCTCTGAAGGATGCTTCCATCAACGCCTCGTATTTAGAATTGGCTTTCGCTCGGTCCCCGTGGTGACCGCGGACATCTGCAATGATTTCATTTTTCTTCGGGGTTGTTATTCCGGAAAAGTGCTCAGCAAAAGTGTGACCGATCGATCGCTTCAGCCACACATAAAAATAATCAGAAATACTTGAATAAGGTACGTTATCGTAGTAAGGGGGGTCTGTAATGACAGCGTCGAACGTTCCTTCCTCCGCGGGAAGGTTGATTGCTGATCCTCGGTTCACGTGGGCGCGAGACATCCGCTGATCGCTCAGGGTCTCAAGTTCCTCAACGACTATGTCCAAACAGACCGGCCAGCTTGCCGCTTTGAGATAGAAGGGGTTGGTTTCAGCATAGTCCCAAACCATCGTAAGCACTTGGCGAGCGAACACGTGCTTGACTCCGCGTCCACCGTCGTGGAACCAAGTGCAAAGTGTTGATGAGAAGTTCGAAAAGCGGCTAGTCACGAGCGACAACGCAGCGGTAGTTGCCGTGGCAAGCTCAATTGGGAGGTCTTGCAGGTTCATCTCTTTCTGAGCAATGCGGGTGAAATGAACACATTTGAGCAATGCGAGCTGTTGCCTCGATGTGTAGAGATCTCGAAACCGCCTGATACCATAAGGACGAACGGTTATCCCAAGGGTGTTCTGGGGGTCTTCGTCTGCGAGATTGGCGATCGGTTCGTCTGGTGACGTGAGTCCGTCCTCTCGTTCGAGCCCAAGCAGTTCGGCCTGGATCCGCGTAGCCGGAGGGTAATGAATATCCAAGTGTTTTCCAGCAATATACTTTTTCCCTACTTCCCCGTGTCTTGTCCCTACGAGCGCCATCAGTTGATTGCCCATACGGCCCTGCCATCCCTCGCTCTTGACGTATTCAATATCAGCCACTGTTCCGCAAAACGGACATGTTGCGTTACCCCCCTTCGAGAACTCCGATGGGTCGAACCCTAGTCCTTTCTCGCTTTTTGCTTCGATAACATCAAAGGTCACAGACTTAGAGCTTTTCTTCGCGACCATTCTGAGTGCAACATACTTGTCGGGCTTTTTACAAAGCCAGGTCTGCTTGACCAATGGGACTGTCGCTTTGCAGGTCGGATTCTTGCAGACGACGGTACGGGTCCAAAGGTAAGCGACCGGCACCAGGTATCCCGGCGGGGGTTCATCCTCTGCCGCGAGAGCGTTCTTCTGGTCCTTTCGATCAACGTGATAGGCCGGGTCGGGGATCAGCGGGTAAAGGTCGCCGATCTCGGCCCTGACTTTCTTGAGAACCCACTCACCCCAGTAGCGCACTTCCTTCGCCAGGCCGCCCCATGTCGTCTCACCCTGGTGGTTCTTGGGCCCCGTCATGCCGCGTGCGGTCGGGTCGGGCTTGCCATACTTCTGGGGATAGACCAGCGTGCAGAGCTGGATGATGTGCGCGACTGGGTTCAGGTCGAGGGCGTAGGCCTCGCAGCCAAGTCGGAGGGCTTCGAGTGGAATTGATCCGCCCCCCGCGAACATGTCGAGCACCTTCGGTCGCGGCGCGCGCCCCGCCTCGATGTCCGCTATCGTCACCGGCTTCCCCGTTTCCTGGGTCAACCGCGCGGCATGGGCTTCGAGGATGTGTTTCTGGGCCTCGGCGATCACCTTGGGATCACCAGGATACTTGCAGAGTCGCGCGACGAATGCCGCCGCGCTGTTCCGCCCCTTGGCTTTCTCGTCCTCACTGGCCCCCTCCGGTACGAACCGCGACGCCGGAACGAGCGCCCCATGAACCGCTGCCCGACATGCAACCAGCGGACGCCTCGCCCACCACAGATGAAGCGTCGAGATGTGCCCCTTACGCACCGACTTTTCCCGTGAAGCCTCGGTGCTGATAGCAACGATGGGCAGGTAGTCTTCGATCAGCCTCTTGTCGTCACGCATGTGTCGCTTGTGGGGTCAGAGACTTCGCTTCGCTCGTGATCCGTTCCAATTCCTGGAGAGCAGTAAGGGCCTCCGGCTCGCTCACGTGAGGCTTCAACACGTGGATTCGGCTCGCGCGCTTCGAGATCTCGGTGGTGTCACCCATTTCTCGGGTCACGAAAAGGGCGGTGGCCAGCTTCTCGAGCTCGGTGACTCCCCTGGTTCCGAACGCCTTGGCGATGAACTCGATCTGGCGACTGTTGTTGGCCAACGTTCTCGGGTACCGAGCGCGAAGTTCCGCACTTGTCGGAGTGGGTACCAATCCTGGACCGTAACCGGGAGTGCGGTGATTGAACTCCATGAGAAAGTCGGCGCGCAGCGCGGTGAGGTCTGCCGTCAGGTCGAAAGAATAAGGTCCGTGCTTGTAGAGGATGTACTCAAAGCCGGTCGGGACGCCGAGGACTTCTTGGAGGAAGTACACGGCTTTCTGAACGTGCGTCTCGCCACACCAGCTACCGCGTGCGCGAAGCTGATCCATGAGCTCAGTCAGGATCGCGGCGCGTTGAAGGCGGTCCATGCGTCATTGCTCCTTCGGGGCCTGAATGATCTGTTCCCGGCTTGCTTGCAACCATGCGGTCGCGTTTTTGAGCAAGTCGGGGTTGATGAAGACGAAGTCCACCGCGACCACGGGCAAGTGCTGCAAAACCTCCGACAACTGGCTCGCCGTGACCACACGACCATCCTTGCAAAGGACCGGAAACAGCACCGGATCGCGCTTCTGGGTGTAGGAATCGTGACGGACGTTTCCTGCTCCAAACTTCGCCTCGGCCGCGTCGAATACAGCTTTTCCTGCGTTTGGATTGATGCGAATATCGTCCGGGTGACGCTGATACAGGACCTTGTAGTGCTTGTGTCCCACGATCCTCCCGGCGGCATCATGACCCGGAAGAGCCGGATCTCGCGCGGCGGACAGGATACGGCCGTTCACTTCATTGTCGGTCTTTTGCAGGTGCGACTCAAGGTCCGTGGAGAATTTTTCTTCGGGTAGGTCGGCGGCCAGGAAGTCTTTGAGATGGATGTCGTAGATCCGACGAACCGGGTGAAAATAAACCTGCGAATACATGTAGTAACGAGCTAGTAACAGTGCTTCTGCGGAGTGAAGTCCCCCCTCCTCCACGCCGAGTGCCGGATGCGCCGAGTCGCTTTCGCCAGACGGCAGGATTCGGAGTGTGTCGATCAGGCGAAAATGGTCGAATCTGCCATAGGCGACACCGGCGTGATGAGAGTCACGGAGCAGGTAATCCATCCGATCCACACCGAAGGCATCGCCGACAATGATCTCGGAGAGAATCGTCTCCCAAGTCGTGAACGCGAGATCCTTCGCCTTGCGCGGGCCGACCGCGAGCTTGACCACGTCCAGCGGTCGAAGCGGCGGGGTCATTCCGTCCCAGATGCTTTCCATTTCCTCGGACAGCACGATCTCTCTCGTCAGCCGCTCGTGGTCCCAGCCATCGGGGAGGAGTTCTTTTTCCGCCGCGTGCGAGAAAGGGAGGTGCCCCATGTCGTGACAAAGAGCGGCCATGCGTAGGACTCGCCGCCAGTATTGAAGTTGGTTTGGCTGGGACAACTCGGCCACGGCGTTCCGAATCTCATGCGTCACGTCGATCGGGTTGCAGACCACGTCGAAAACACGGCCCGCCAGTTCCATCACGCCGAGGGAATGCTCGAATCTCTTGTGCGTGGCCGCAGGGTAAAGTAAATAGGTCAGAGAAAGTTGATGGATGTGCCGCAGCCTCTGAAATGGCCTCGAATCCAGAACCGCACGCTCATCCGAGTCCAGGCGGACGAAGACGTGGATGGGATCACGAATTTCATGGATGTGCTTGCTCAAGACCCACTTCCTTGGCTTCTTGCCGCTCCCTCGACCGCCTGTGCCGGGATGTCGTAATGCCGTGCTGCAATTACCTCTCGCTTGGCGTGGTCGAGGTGCTTCACCGGGTTGCGGATGATGAGCGGCTGGGTGCTGGGGCTTTGAAGGGGGTTCCAGACGACGTAGAGCCAGTAGCTGTCGCCTAGCTGCGATGCCTTATACCACTCGTTCGTGGTAAGTCGGATGGGCTGCCCGGGCGTACGCCCCTTCACCTCGATGCGACGGATACCTTCTATCGGATCACGATAGCCCGTCCGTGGATCGGCCGGTCCCAGGCTACGCACGTCGAAGCCGATCTTCAAGTGGTGGAGCGTCGAGATATGCCCCTTGCGCACCGACTTCTCCCGCGAAGCCTCAACACTGATGGCTTCGATGGGGAGGTAATCCTCGATGAGCCGGCGATCATTGTCCCTCATGCCTGCTCCCCGCTGCAAACCAGTCGCGCATCAGGTCGCGGAACTGCTGAAATGCTGGATCCTGGCAGTCCCTCAGGCTCACCCGCTCCGCCAATTCACGAAAGACGGCTGAGGACACTCGAATCCCGGACTCGCGAAGAGCCGCCTGGAAGCTCTCCTTGGGTCTTGGCGGCTTCCGGAGATCAGCGGGCCAGAACCCTCGACCGGCAAGCCAATCCCGGAGACGCGGCGCCCTGCCGGACCACCCGAGCATGCGATCGACGTGTGGGGAATCGCTCCAGACCCAGGCCTCCAGCTCGGGCGCAATAATGAGCGCTTCGGCGCGATCCCCCCATCCCGACGCGCAAAGGCGACGTTTCAGCTCGGCGGCCACTTCATCAGGGGCCAATTTCTCCTGTCCGGATCCTTCGTGGTCCAGAATCACTAAGGCTCGGCTGGCCCGACGCTGAAAGACCTGGAGAACGTCCGGGGCTTCATGGAAGCAGCCCGGGTCTCGGCGCGGGTGAACCAGAATCAGGTAGCGGATGGAGCGGATGCCGAGGCTCTTCTGCCTTGCGCAGAGCAAGCCGTCCACAGTCTCACGGTCGTCCTTGCCGGGGACAAGCACCACCAGATCAAGTGGTGGGTCAGTGGTCATCCCAGCACCCCTGTGGCGAAAAGTGTCCCAAGATCGGCCTGACGCCGCCAGTCTCTCAGGTTAGGATGTTCGCTTCCGCGAACAACGTCGGTTGCCCCATCGTTGTCCCGGGCGAAGCACAAGACCTGCTCCGGTTCGGCCAGGGAGAGAACGACGGGAGAGTGACTGGCGCACATGATTTGGCTGCCGTAGGCGGACGACAACGATTGGAAGACGGTCTCGACGGCCTGTGGGTGAATGCCGTTCTCAGGCTCTTCGATCAGATAGGTTCGCCCAGGTCGGTCGAGATAGGCCAAGAGGGTCAGCGCCAGAAGACGCAACGTACCGTCCGAGACGTTCCAGGAAGGCGCTTTCAGTGCCGTCTTGTAGACGACCTGGAGATACTGGTGTCTGTCTTCGGGACGTTCCACCGTCTCGATTGTTTGGACATCAGGCAGGGCAGTGCAGATATGAGCGACCCATCGCTCGAACTGCTCGGGGTTGGACTTCCTAAGTTCTCGCGTCACCCACGGAAGATTGGACCCATCGGGCTGGAACTCAACCGGACTGCCCGGCGGGGCCGGGCGGCGCATGGCTTCACTATTGAGAGCTAAGTGTTGGATGCCCTCCATCAGGATCCGTTTTACCCATGTTGCCACCGGAAAGCGCTCCTCGTCCTCGGGTAAGTTGGCCAGCGCCATCCGCTGTGGGCCGAGTCGGAAGGAGTTATTCCAGCCCGTTGTCTCGGACATGAAGTAGTCATTCCCCGCCTCCGGCTTTTTCGTTACGACTTTTTTCCAGCCCTTGGGGGAGTGCCGACCTTCCCAGAGCAGAAGTGTATCTCGCGGTTTGGCTGGACGCGGGAATAACTGCCTCTGCACTTGGCGTTTCACCTCGGATGGTTTTAGCCAGAGGTTTTCCCCCAGGATCGCTAGTTGGCCCTTGACGTCCAAACCTATGGCAACCTCGTACCGCGCGTGCCCGTAGCCGTTCTGGGGAAGTCGGCGAGAACGTTCCGCTGGGATCTCAAGCTCGACGGCGAGATCGCACCGATGACCCTGGACCATCCAAAGGAGGTCCAAGAAGTTAGGCGATCGCTCGCGGACGGCCACGACCAATCCCCCCTTCAGAAGCTCCCCCAGGAACCTGATTACATCCAAGAACGTCGATTTTCCACTCGCATTCGGGCCTACCAGGACTTGGAAGTTCCCGACCTCCTGGCGGACGTCTCGAAGACAGCGATATCGTAGCGCCTCGACAAGGCGGATCATATCAGCTCTCCTCTGGAACCAGTCGGCGGCACCCTTGGCTCATGTTCAGGTTCCTTTCTGTGCCGCGAATTCGATCGCGTTCGCCGTGATGTCATAGTGACGGGCGGCAGTCACCTCGCGCTTGGCGTGATCGAGGTGCTTCACCGGGTTGCGGACGATGAGGGGCTGCGGGTCGGGGCTCTGGAGGGGGTTCCAGACGACATAAAGCCAGTAGCTGTCGCCAAGTTGAGCTGCCTTGTACCACTCGTTCGTCGTCAGCCGGATGGGATGGCCTCGGGTCCGTCCCTTGACCTCGATGCGGCGGATTCCTTCAACCGGATCGCGGTACCCCGTTTGTGAATCCGCCGGTCCCAGGCTACGCACGTCGAAGCCGATCTTCAAGTGGCCGACTCGCTCGCAGATCCAGCCCCGGGCTTCTTCGAAGGCGACGACCAGGTTCTCCGCGGCCTTTTCCGACCGTCGCCGGACGTTCGGGTCGAGGTCTTCCGGCGCCCCGCCGAATCCAGCGCTCGCCCCGGCGGGTAATACGAGGGCGGTCGCGATGTGTCGGACGGGGCCGTGCTTGACGAGGGTCAGCCGGTCCAGGCCCGCCAGCCGCTCACGTCGAGTTCTCTCAAGATCGCTCAGCTCGTTCTCGGCACGTTGCCGGGCGATCGCCACTTCAGGCTGGGAGGATTCACGTAGCCGCAGGGACATGACCCGATCCTGTGCGGCTCGGACCCGGGCACCGAACGAACGACTGAGATAATCGCGGCAAATGTCGACGAAGTGACGGCGTTCCTCCAGACAGCGGGTTCGCAGCTCCATCTGATAGGTGCATTTGATGAAGTCGGCGGCGGTGGCCGGGTCGAAGTTCCCGAGCGACTGGGTCGGCTCTCTGTGCGGAGGCAAATCGAGAAGAGTGTCGGCGGGCACGATGCTGAAACGCGCGTTCCCGGTCGTTGGCCCGGTGAGTTCTTCCCGAACCGCCACCAATTCGCCGTGAAGGGTCTGGTGCTCCCCTTTGCTCGATTGACCCCTGATCGATACCTCGAAGAAGTGGAGCCGATAAGATACCTCGCTCTCTTCGTCGACGAAGACGCCGATCCCGCCGTTGATGCTGCTGAGCTCCTCCCCGAGACGCTCATCCAGGGACGCGTAGAGCGAGTGGCCCGGGCCGATGAGAACAGCGTCGAGGTGCTGATCCTGGTCGAGGTGCTCCTTTCGGAACGTCAGCTTGCGGTAGGACGTTTCCGGTTTGCCTGACCTCCTCACGGAAGCGAGACGGTAGGAACGGAGGTCCGCTAGCACGTGCTCGACCCGCCACAGGCCATCGGCTCGCGGCTCGACCTTCTGTCCGATCGCGGCGGCTGCTTTGATGAAATGTTCTTCCACATACCGCGGCATGAGCCGGCGCTCTTCGGCCTCGGCGTTCGCCTGCTGGAACGCGGAGAAGTCCACGTTGGCCTGGGCCAATGCGATGCCGGTGGCTTCTTCGTACTTCTTGAGCTTCTCGGGATCGACCCGCGCGATCTGGTCGAGGTAATCGTCGAGCCGCCGGGGGTCGTAGGCCGCATCGCGGAGGATATCAGGCAGGTTCACTTCATTGATGGAGAGCACTTCACCGATGACGTCGAATACGCGGTCGGCCAGGACTGAGCGCATCTGCTCCAGCTTCTCCAACAAGCGCTCCAGGATTCGCCCCTCGACGATCGGGTGTCCCTCCTCGGACTCACTGGCGACGAAGTTGAAGGCGTGAACATCACGCTCTTGGCCGATTCGGTGGATGCGGCCGAGCCGCTGCTCCAGGCGGGTGGGATTCCAGGGAAGGTCATAGTTGATCATCAGCCGGCAGAACTGGAGATTGATCCCCTCTCCGGCCGCCTCCGTGGCCACGCAGATCTGTCTCTCGACGCGAAAGTGTTCTTGAGCACGCTTGCGCTCATGCGGGTTCATTCCGCCATGGATCAGACAGGTCGTGTAGCCCCAACGATTAAGCCATTCGCGCAGATAATTCAGGGTGTCTCGGTGCTCGGTGAAGATGAGAAGCTTCCCCCGACCATCGCCCAGCTCACGAAACTCCGCGCGTTCCAAGCATTCCTTGAGTGCCGCGAGCTTGGAGTCCGATGCGTGGTCGCGAACGCGCCTGGCCTGAGCCAGGAGATCCTGGAGGGCAGCGATCTCGGCACGGAGTTGGTCCAGGCCGACGGCGGAAGTGAACTGGTCGGCAAGCTGATCGCGCTCAGCGTCATCCAGGTCGTCCTCGTCCTTCTCGCCGTCCGCCAGCCGGCCCTGCAACTGAGCCAGCCTCTTTGCTCGCTGCGCGGGGGTAAGATCCTCCAACTCCTTGAGCAGTTCCTGTTGTCGTTCCAACCGGCGGCGAATGGACTCATAGATCGCCATCGTCGAGCTGGCCAGCCGCCGCTGGAGCACGGTCCTGGCCAGAGCCACGCTTGCCTGTCGTCGGCCACTCGCCTGAGGAAGGAATTCGTTGATGTACGCGGTGACTGCCTTGTAGAGGTCGAATTCCTCCAGGTTCAGCTTGAACGCGACCGTGTGCGCGTGCCGATCTGGAAAGAGCCGGCGACCGCGCACGTCGCGAAGATCCTCCTTAAGTCGCCGAAGTGCCCAGGGACAATCCGGGCCGAGTCGGAGGATGTCCCTTCGGATCTCCGTGGCCTGGTTGCCTACCCGATGCGGCTCCGGGAACAAGTCCGAGTCGATGAGTCGGATGAAGTGCGCGAAGCGGTCGTCGTCGCCATGGTGCGGCGTGGCTGTCAGGAGAAGAATGTGATCCGAGTTCGCCGCCAGGCGTTCCGCCACTTGATAGCGCTTGGTCTTGTCTACCTCGTCGCCTCGGGTTGAGCTGCTCTTTGTGTAAGCGCTGCACTTGTGGGCTTCGTCGATGATCACCAGGTCCCACTTCTCGCCCCACACTCGTTCGCGGATCTCATCCTGCTTGGCATAGTCGAGAGACGCGATGACCTGGGTCGAACGATGCCACGGATTGACAAGCTGCTGTTGATCGA
>Ga0181521_10004980_pt1 | contig 14959 bp, 12 predicted proteins | sample PEATcosm2014_Bin_32_FD_119764 | JGI IMG/M metagenome (GOLD analysis project Ga0181521, IMG submission 119764) | Peatland microbial communities from MTU Mesocosm Facility, Houghton, MI, USA - PEATcosm2014_Bin02_60_metaG | ecosystem: Environmental > Terrestrial > Soil > Wetlands > Peat | place...
ATGGTGATCGCGATGTATCTTCCGATCTTCAAACTTGGCCAAGTCATCGGATAGCTCGGCGCGGCGCAACGCCGATCTGGCCCATGCTTCTCGATCTCGCCGTGCTCTATACAGCCAGTCCCTGGCTGTTCACGGGCTCGGTGTTCGTGCTCGGTCTCATCGTCGGCAGCTTTCTCAACGTCGTGATCTATCGGCTGCCCATCATGCTGGAGCGCGAGTGGCGCGCCCAGGCCGCGGAGCTGCTGCCTGCGGGCGATGATTCCGCGACGACCATCACGGCCGCGGCGGCGGAGCCGTTCAGCCTGAGTACGCCCCGATCCGCCTGCCCCGCCTGCAAAGCGCCGATCAAGGCATGGCAGAACATCCCGCTGATCAGTTGGCTCATCCTGCGTGGACGCTGCGCCGCCTGCCGGGCCAAAATCTCGGTGCGTTACCCGGTGATCGAGCTCGCCACCGGGCTGCTCTCCGCCTGGGTGGCTTGGCACTTCGGCTTCGGCGCCGCCGCGGCCTGTGCGATGGGAGTTACCTGGGCGCTGATCGCGCTGACCGGCATCGATGTGGACCATCAGTTGCTTCCCGACTGCATTACCCTGCCACTCCTGTGGGCGGGCCTCCTGGCGGCCGTATGGATCGGCCCGCATGCGGGCAGCGCCCTGCCGGTGTCGGCGCGAGACGCCATCATCGGCGCCGCCGCCGGCTATTTGAGCCTTTGGCTCGTGTACCACGCCTTTCGCTTGATCACCGGAAAGGAGGGGATGGGGTATGGCGATTTCAAGCTGTTTGCGGCCTTGGGAGCGTGGTTGGGGTGGAAGCTCTTGCCCCTGGTGATTCTCTTGTCTGCGGCCACGGGGGCGATACTGGGGATACTGATGATCGTCCTTCGCGGCCGCGATCGCGCCGCTCCGATGCCGTTCGGGCCCTATCTGGCAGCGGCCGGCTGGCTCGGCATGATGTATGGGGATGAGCTTCTGAGCGGCTATTTGCGCATATCGGGCCTTCAGCATTAGCAGCCTGACCATGGCGCGGCGCCTGCGCATCGGGCTCACCGGCGGCATCGCAAGCGGCAAGAGCACGGTCGCTCGACGATTCACGGAACTCGGAATTCCGGTGATCGATGCCGACGAATCGTCGCGCTGGGTGGTTGCGCCCGGACAGCCCGGACTCGAGGAAGTCATCGACAGATTCGGTGCGGGCGTATTGACCGCAGCGGGAGCGCTTGACCGGCGCGCCCTGCGCAATTTGATATTTGCCGATCCGGTGAAGCGCAGGGACCTCGAAAAGATCCTCCATCCTCTGATTCGCGCCGACATGGAGCAGCGCGCCATGGAGGCGCCTGGACGTTATCTGGTGCTGGCAATTCCCTTGCTCGTGGAAGGCGGAGCGCGGGATCGCGTCGATCGGATTTTGGTCGTCGATGTGGATGAGGCGATCCAGTTGCAACGGCTTCTCGCCCGCGACTCCCACGGCCTCGAACACGCTCGCGCAATCCTAGCCGCGCAGGCGAGCCGCGCGAGTCGCCTACAGGCTGCGGACGATGTGCTCGTGAATTCAGGGACTGTTCCCGAATTGCGACAAGCGGTCGATCGCCTGCACGAGCGCTATCTGCGTCTCGCCGATGCAATGCCGCCTTGAGTTGCGCGCCCCTCGGCAGCGATTTAAACCAAGACCAAGGTTTACCATCGGCCCGGTGTTGGCTCACAATAGGGAAATGAACTCCTCTCCCGAACCGCGGACCGATGCCGCCCTCGAATTGGCGCCGGTCGTCTATGAACAGCCGCTCAACGAGCGCATGCGTACCTTCCTGCGCCTGGAATTTCTCTACACACAGGCCACTTATCACAGCGAATTGGATAATGCCTGGAGCGCGCGCGCCGCGGTATCGAGCCTGCTCGAGATCTTGGCCATTACGGCGCGCGGCGACTCGCGCAGCGATGTGCTCAAAGAGCTGGAGCGCCACGTCAATGTGCTCAAGGAATATCAATCCAAGACCGGCGTCGACCCCGGTCGACTGAAGTCGCTGATGTCGAATCTGCTCAAGCTGCGCGAGGATTTGGCGACGGTTGGCGGCAATTTCATGGGACCCTTGCGGGATTCGGAGTTCTTGAGTGCCATCAAACACCGCAGCGCCATACCCGGCGGCACCTGCGATTTCGATCTGCCCGACTATTCGTATTGGCTCAGCCGTCCCGCGGAGGTGCGCGCCGCGGAGTTTGGCAGCTGGCTGGCGCTCATCCGGCCGTTGTGCGACAGCATCGCGGAGCTGCTCTGGCTGACTCGGCAAAATACCAAACGCAAATCCGAAATCGCGATTGGCGGCATTTTCCAACTCCAGTTCGATCGCGAGAATCCTTGCCAATTGGTTCGAATCACCTTGCCTCCGGACAGTGATCTTTTCCCCGAGATCAGCGGTAACCAGCATCGCTGCACCATTCGATTCTTGAATTGGACCGACGGCACGAGCCGCCCTGTTCACGTGGAAGTGGATGTGCCCTTTCTCCTCACCTGCTGTTCCTGATTCGAACGGCCGCCTTGCATGACAGCCCGGGTGAAATGCCCGACCTGTGGGCGGCCGGTGGAGTGGTCGGCGGAATCGACCTATCGGCCCTTCTGCAGTGATCGTTGCCGGCTCATCGACTTGGGCGCATGGCTCACCGAGCAGCACGCGATACCGGACGAACCCGGCCTCTCGCACGAAGCACCGCCGGGCGACACGCCGGAGGATTCGTGAACCATGCAGCCTGAATTCTGGCACGAGCGCTGGCGCACCGGCCAAATCGGGTTTCATCAATCGGCGGCTGACCGAAATTTGGCGCGCCACTGGGCCGGTCTCGAGCTCGCCGCAGGCAGCCGCGTATTCGTTCCGTTGTGCGGCAAAAGCCTCGATATGCTGTGGCTGCGCGATCAAGGGCATGCCGTGGTCGGCGTCGAACTGTCGGCCGTTGCATTGGAAGCGTTCTGCCTGGAGAACGGTGTTCCCGCCAGGCGCCGGGCGCGGGGCGGCTTCGAGGTCTACGAAGCGGTGAATCTTGAATTGCTCTGCGGCGATTTCTTTGCGCTGGCACCCGCCGCTCTCGGCGACGTCGCGGCAGTCTACGATCGAGCCGCCTTGATTTCTTGGGCCCCGGAATTGCGAGCCGCGTATGTTGAGCACATGGCCGCTCTCGTGAAGTCCGGCACGCGGATGCTCCTGGTGACTTTGGAATATCCGCAGCCGCAAATGGCGGGGCCGCCGTTCTGCGTGGCGAGCGAGGAGGTGCTGCGACTCCACTCGCCCCACTACACGATTCGAGAAATTGCGCGTCAGGATGTCTTGGCGAGTGAACCGCGGTTATTCGCACGCGGCGTCACGCAGTTATTCGAGGTCTGCTACACCCTGGTCCGCCTGTAATCACTGAAAGGTTTGAATTCATGGCCGAATCCCGTACGCCGGGCCGCTGCTTGGGGCCTGCGCTGATCGCCTGCGCCGTGGCTGCATCGCCCCACGCGGCCGAGCTTACGATCGATCGACTCTTCGATGCGCCGGCCCTGGCGGGACCCTCCATCGCGGGCTTGAAATTCTCGCCCGATGGTTCGCGCGTGACTTTCCTGCAGGGCAAACCGGAGGACAAGGACCGCCTCGATCTATGGGAGTACAACCTGCGCGATAAACGAGCCCGCATTTTGGTGGACTCGAACCTGCTCGCGCCGGCCAACGAGCAGCTATCCGAGGAGGAACGAGCGCGCCGCGAGCGCCAAAGAACGGCGGCACTTTCCGGCATTTTGGAATATTCGTTCGCGCCCTCGGGGCACGCATTGCTGTTTCCGTTGGCCGGCCGCCTGTATTACTACGACCTTGCCAAGTCCGCGACCGAAGCCTTGACACAGATTGGGCCCTCCGCCGGCTTTGCCACGGATGCGGCCATTTCACCGCGTGGCCGCTATGTGGCGTATGTGCGCGAGCAAAATCTCTACGCGTATGACCTGGTGGCTCTGAAGGAAACCACGTTGACCCGCGACGGCGGCGGCCCGATCAAGAACGGCATGGCGGAGTTCGTGGCGCAAGAGGAAATGGATCGCAGCACGGGCTACTGGTGGGCCCCCGATGATCGGCACATTGCGTTTGCGCGCGTGGACGAGAGCCCGGTCAAGCTCACGCAACGCTTCGAAATCGCGGCCGAAAACGTCGCTACGTTTGCGCAACGCTATCCGGCCGCGGGCGGCGCCAATGTGCTGATTCGTATCGGGGTCGTCGACGTATTGACGGACGCCGTGACTTGGATCGATTTGGGAACCGAGCAGGATATTTATCTCGCCCGCGTGAACTGGCTGCCGGACGGCAAGACTCTCGCGATTCAGCGCGAGAGCCGTGATCAGCGCCGGTTGGATCTGCTGTTTGCCGACATCGACACCGGCGAAAGCCGCGTGGTGCTGACCGAAACCAGCGACAGCTGGATTGATTTGAACGATGAACTCTCGTTTCTCAAAAAATCCCGGCAGTTCGTTTGGGCATCGGCTCGCGACGGCTTTGAACACCTGTATCTGTATGACTACAGCGGGCGCCTGGTGCGGCGACTCACGGCGGGTCCCTGGAGCGTCGATGATTTTCGCGGACGCGCAATCAAGCGTATCGACGAAAATCATCGCCTGATCTATTTCACCGCCACCGAAAAGTCGCCCATCGAGCGGCATTTTTACCGCACGTCGCTCGACACGGAGAACCCGCAGTCGGTATTTCGTATGTCGAGCGAGGCCGGCTTGCACAGCATCACCGTGTCGCCCGATGCGCATTTTTACGTGGACAATTTCAACAGCAGCGTGCAGCCGCCCAACGTCAGTTTGCGCGCCGCGGACGGCAAATTCATCGCCTACCTGCTGGAAAACCGCTTGAATGAGCAGCATCCGGATGCTCCCTATCTGGCGGACAATGCGATCCCGGAATTCGGCACCCTCGCCGCGGCGGACGGCCAGGTGCTGCAATATCGGCTGTTCAAACCGGCCCACTTCGATCCCGGCACGCGATACCCGGCGATTGTCGAGGTGTACGGCGGACCCGGCACGCAGCGGGTCCTCGATAACTGGACGGGAAGCTCGTTCACGCAAATTCTGACCCGTGCGGGCTACGTCGTTTTTCAACTCGACAATCGCGGCAGCGCCGGTCGCGGCACCGCCTTTCAAGCACCGCTTCGCGGTCGCCTCGGCGAGATCGAATTGGCGGATCAAGTGCTGGGTGCGCGCTGGCTGGGTTCGCAATCCTACGTCGATCCGTCGCGCATCGGCGTGTGGGGCTGGAGCTACGGCGGCTACCTGACGCTCATGTTGATGTTCAGGGCGCCGGACGTGTTTCGCGCCGGCGTCGCAGGCGCTCCGGTGACGGACTGGACGCTTTACGATACTCATTACACCGAGCGCTATCTCGACCGGCCGGCGGATGACGCCGCCGGCTACGAGGCGAGTTCCGTTTTGCCCTACGCCAAGGATCTGCGCGGCAAACTGTTGGTCATTCACGGAATGGCTGATGACAACGTGCTGTTTCTGCACAGCACGAAGCTGTTTCGCCGGCTGCAGGATCTCGGCAAACCATTCGACGTCATGGTGTATCCGGGTGCGAAACACGGCCTGTTGCGTCAGCACGACGGGCGTCATGCGTGTGCGACGCTGTTGCGGTTCTTCGACGAGAACCTGCGCCCGTGACGCCGTGCCGCCCGGCATCGTGCCGCCCGGCATCGCGCCGCCCGGCATCGCGCCGCCCGGCATCGCGCCGCCCGGCATCGCGCCGCCCGGCGTCACGCCGACGGCGAGGTGCCCGCCCAAGCGATCATGTTGCCGACGCTCGCATGCAGCATCCAGCCGCCGATCCCGCCCATTGCGCGGCGGCGCAGCCACCCATGCAGCGGACGTTTGATCGGCCGTGGGATCGGTAGCAGCCGCGTCCAGTAATGCAGCGGATAGCGATTGGCGAACGGTCGGATTTCCGCGGCGGCGAAACCGGCGCGCTGCAACGCAAACTCGAGGCTCGCCGGGGAAAATACCTGCAAGTGCTCGATATCGATGATCGGCGAGCGAGCGCCCAGCAGGCGCATCAACCAATGCCTGTAGTTGTGCGAGACGATCATCAGCGCTCCGCCGGGCTTGAGGAGGCCGCGGGCGGCGGCGAGCAGCCCTTGGGGATCGCCGACGTGTTCGAGCGTCTGGTTTGCAACGATGAGCGTGAAATGCGCCGCGGGTAAGCGCGCCGGATCGAAACTCTCGACGCGAATCAGGGCGCGCAGATCGGACGGCGCCGACGTGGCCGCTTCGCGCGATGGCTCGATGCCGATCAATTGCTCGAATCCCAGGGCGCGCAGATGCGCAAGCAGTGCGCCGTTGCCGGCGCCGATCTCGAGCACGCTGGCATGATCCGGCAGCCGGCCGATCCGTCCGCGCAGCGCCCCGGCGTAGCTCGCCGCGGCGTCGCGCGCTGCGGCGTCGCTGTCATAGCCGGCATCGGCATACGCGCGCGTGAGAAAGTCCGCCGATGGAACCCGCGGCGCGTACAGCAAATCGCAGCGAGGACACACGACCATGCGCAGGTTCATGTACTCCGGCTCCTTGCGCGCGGCATATGACATCGCGTTGATGCGATCCAAAACCACGCGCTCGGGGTAGCGCTCGTGCGTCTCGTCCGTGCTGCCGCAGACGGGACACGCACGCGCGGCCTCGGTCACGTGCCCTCCTTGTGCGCCAACACCGTATATCCGAGCGTATCCTCGGCGCTGCCCGGAAACTTGAGACCGAGATTGCCCACGAGCGCGGCCAGCGCGGCGACCGGCAGCAAGCACAGCCCGAGCAGTGGTGAGAGCGCAGCCGCGGCGCCCCGGCGCCCCTGTCCCGCCAGCAACAGCAGGACATAACCCAGCACTTTGTAGCCCGCGACCGCCAGCGCGCCGCCGCGCGCGTACACGCGCACCTCACGGAAGCCGGCCTGCGCCAGCAGATGCTTGAGGCCCGACGGCGTGTAGCGCCAGTAGTCGTACGGCACGAAGTGCCAGCGAGCCGCAAAGGGCACGGTCAGAATGAGCCGTCCGCCCGGCGCTAGGGCGCGCTGCAGTTCGTTGAGGAAAGGAGCGGTATCGAGGACATGCTCGAGCGTTTCGGTGCAAAGCACCGTATCCGCTTCGCCGTCGGCGAGCGGCAGCACGCTGCCGCGGAAGTGGCGCGTATCGGGAGCGCGGTAGCCGAACCGGCGCGCCGCGTCATCGATGTCGACGGCTATGTAGCGTACGTCCGGCCGCAACAGATCGCGGAAGGGTTGCGCGCCGCAGCCCACATCGGCGAGCGTCCCATGAACCCGCGGCAATAGCACGGCGAGGTCGCGCCAAATCGAGCCGAACTGCAGGTCGACGAAGCGCCGCAATGATCCTGTGAACCGCGCCGCGGCGCCCCGCGCGCGATCGTGCGGCGGCGGGCGAAAGCCCTCGCGCTCGCGGCCGCTCAGGTCGTCACGCGGCAGCGACCAATCAGCCATCGCCGCCCGCTTTGCGTATCTCGCCGGCACGGATGAGGTGGCGGCGGATAAAGGTCGGGCGCGCCTTCACCTCTTCGAAAATCTTGGCAATGTACTCGCCGATCAGGCTGACGGCGAAAATGGTGAATGAGCCGAAGAACGTGATCAACAACACCACCGTGGTGATCCCGCGCGGCGCGAGCCCGGGGAAGAACAGACGCGCGAGCAGCTGCAGGCCGCCGAGGGCCATCGAGATCAGAACCAAGGCGATGCCGGTGAACGTGAGCACATCGAGCGGCGTGCGGCTGAACGAGAGGATCCCCTTCTTGGCCCAACCGAAGTTTTTCAGCATGCTGTTGGTCGAGTGTCCGAACATGCGCTCGGGACGCGTGTAGGGCACGCCGGTTTGACGAAAGCCGACGTAGGCGCGCAATCCGCGCAGGAACAGGTCGCGTTCTTCGCAAGCGAGCAGCCACGTCACCACGCGGCGGTCGATCAGTGAAAAATCTCCCGCATCGTGTGGAATCGGCACCGAGGAGAAGTAATCGAACACCCGGTAGAACGCCTTGTAGGCAATCTGCATGTACCACACCGCTTCGCGCTGAATGCGGACGCCGTAAACCACATCGAAGCCCTCGCGCCATTTGGCGACGAAGTCGGGAATCAGTTCCGGTGGATCCTGCAGATCTCCGTCCATCAGCACCACCGCATTTTTCGCGGCAAGCTCCATGCCGCTGCGAAACGCGGCCTGCGAGCCGAAATTGCGCGAATGAGAAATGCCCAGCACATGCGGATTGGCCGCGCTGATGGCGCGAATCACTTCCTCGGAATCGTCGGGGCTGCCGTCGTTGACGAAAATAATTTCGTAGTCGATATTGAGCTTCGCGAACGTACGCTCGAGGCGCTCGGCCATGAGCGGAATCGCCTGCCCGTCCTTGTAGCACGCTACGACTGCGGTGACGCTGTAGACACGGTCGAGCGCGCGCTTTTTGGACGCACGCTCATACATCGTCACGTCCTCGAGCGCGGCGTACCACCGGGCGGTGCGCGCCAAGCCTTCATCCAACCGGATTTCGGCCCGCCACCCCCAGAGCTCGGCAGCGCGCGCCGGATTGGCGTACCAATCCGTGAGATCCCAATCGCGTCCCTGCATCGTGGAGAACTCCGGCTCGACAACGAGGTGGAACTGCTCCTTCGCGAGATACGCGAGTTGGCGAATGGTGGTCTTCCGTCCGCTGCCGATATTGAAGGAGTTGCCGTAATGATCGGGACGCAGTTCGATCGCCGCACACAGGAAAGCGCGAGTCACGTCATCGACGAAGATGAAATCACGCGAGGTGTCCGGGTCGACGAAGGGCGGCAGGCGGCCTTCGGCCGCATGCGCAATCAGCGTGGGAATCAGCCGCGAGCGATCCTCGAGAGGACCGTATACCGAGTAAAGCCGCAGGTTGGCGCAGCGCAGTCCGCGGTGGTGCCCGCAATAGTACACCAAGCCCGCGGCCGCACTCTTGGTCACCGCGTAATGACTGTTCGGCGCCGGCGCCGCGCCCTCATGCGGGGCCGCCGAGTGCGCGCCGTATTCCGATGAACTGCCGGCGTGGATGTAGCAGTGGGTTCCCCGTCGCAAGAGTTGCTCGATCAGCTCTTGCTTGAAAACGACGTTGGTCTGGTACATCCGCTCGACATCCTGCTCGAACGAGTAGGCTCCGTAGGCCACACAGTCGAAAACAGTACGCGGCTCCACCCGCTTCAAGAGCGCCACGAGGTTGCCGCGCGCGAGCAGATCGACCGTGATCACGTGCTCGGCGTCGCACGCGAGCAGCCGCCAGGCGGGATCCCGCGAGGCGGTGCCGAATACGTCCGAGCGCACCTCGCGCACGGCGCGCATCAGATTGGCGCCGACGAAGCCGCTGGCCCCCAGTATCAGGATGGGTCCGTGCAGCTCCCGAGCCAAGGATTCGATCGAGTTCATGTGCGCTCGGCCATGCGCTCGGCCATGCGCTCGAGAATCGTCGGCACATCGAGCCCGCACTCCCGGCGATGCCAGCGCTGCGAGCCGTAGCGTCCCGACGGGTATCCCTGCGCGTGAGCATGCACCAGAGCGGGCAGCTTGCGGCCGAGCAGCGCCAGGGCATGCAGCAACTGCTGACCGAACCCCCCTTGGGCGACATGCTCTTCAACCACTCCGAGCGCGGGCGCGGCCGCAATCGCATCGAGCAGCGCCGTGGGCGGAGTCAGCGGCGCATTGCCCTCGAGTTCGCTCACCACCCACAACGCCGGACGCTCAAGGGGTGCGCGATCGCGTGTCGCTTGCCACAAACCGCCGGCGATCGGCCCGACGACGACGATCACGCCGGCCTCCCCCTGCTGCAGCCGGCGCCAGGGCGCATACGGCGGCAGCGCGCGCTCGTCATCGAGCTCGGAGCGGCCGAGACGCAGATAGGCCGGCTCGGCGCGCTCGCTCAACGCGCGCACCATCGGCTCGAGATCGGCGGCAAAGGCCGGAATGTAGGCGCGCATTCCCGCCAACGTGAGCATCACGCCGTAGTCCTCGAGTGCGTGATGAGTGGCTCCCATCGAACCGTAAGCGTAGCCGCCGCCGTTCCCGACGAGACGCACCGGTAACCGGTTGAGACAGACGTCGTTGCGGATCTGTTCGAAGGGTCGTGCGTAGCAAAAAGGCGCGATGCTGTAGACCCAGGACTTACCGCCGGCAAGCGCCATTCCGGCCGCGACCGAGACCATGTTTTGCTCCGCAACTCCGGCATTGATGAAGCGCGCACCGAGCGCCTTCTCGAGGGGCTCGAGCGCCATGAAGCCGAGATCACCGGTCAAGAAGAAGAACGGCTCGCGCGCGGCGAGCGCCACCATGGCATTGCAAAACGCATGTCTCATGGCTCGAGCTCACGCAGCGCGGCCGCATATTGCTCACTGCTCAAGGGCAGGTAATGCCATTCCATGCGGTTTTCCATGAACGACACGCCCTTGCCTTTCACCGTATGCAACACGATCGCCGCCCCGGGATGGGTGCGCGCGGCAGCGGCAATGGCAGGGTGGTCGTGCCCGTCGACGTGCACCACCGCGATCCCAAAGCCTTCGATGCGCCTGCCGAGATTGTCCATCGAAGCGACCTCGCGCGTTGCGCCGAAGCCCTGCAGGCCGTTGAGATCGACGAGGACGGTGATATTGCGCAATTTGCGATGCGCCAGGAAAATCAACGCTTCCCACATGGCGCCTTCCTGCCATTCTCCATCCGACGTCAGGCAATAAACATGCCCGGCCTCGCCGTTCAAGTGACGCGCAAGCGCCATCCCGACCGCCACGGGAAAGCCGTGCCCGAGGCTGCCGGTCGCGACCGGAATATGCTCGCTCCATCCGGGCACCGGGTGACCGGCGAGCAGCGTTCCGTCGGCATGAAACGTCTCGAGCTCGCCGTCCGTGAGCAGTCCAAGGCTCCATAACGTGATGTAGAGCGCCCCGGCCGCATGTCCCTTGGACAGAATGAATCGGTCCGCGGGGCCCATCACCCGATGATGGAGCGTGAGCATGGCATCCAGCGCCGACAGATTGCCGCCCAAGTGGCCGATGCGGCTCTCGAAGTGCATGCGCAGCAGTCGGCGCCGCGCATGGCGGGCGAGAAGCCGCAGCTCAGCCAAGTGCCGCAAGTCCTCGAAGTACCTCGCGCTCATTGAAGCAAGCCCCGTTGCCGCATCAGATCCGTGGCAGGGTTGTCGCATGCCGACCCATCCTGGGATCCGAGCGGCAGCGGATGCGGCCTTCGCAACACATGCTCGACCGCAGATTCGCCCGCGCCCGCGCCCGCGCCCGCGCCGAGCCGCGCCACGTAATGCGCGGGATACAGGCCGCATGCCGCTCCGATGAGAGTGGCTTGCAGATTGATCGGCCATGCATGCAGCACGGCCGCTCGCGCGAACTCCTGCAGCGGCGTCACCGCGCCGACCGCCAACAAGCACCCGAGAATTACTTGTTTGACTCTCACGCCGCGATTCGAGGCGTCCTTGGACAGAGCGAGGCACGCCCCGATCGCGAGCACGGTCAAGCTGGGAATCGAGACACGCATGACAAAGTCGTTTGCGGAACCGAAACTGAGCAGCGGCAACAACGCGAGAACACCTAACGCGAGCACGACCTGGCTGGAGCGGCAAATCGCGAGGACGGCGGTTCCAACGATCCCCGCCTCGAGCAGGAAAAACCGCGCTTGGGGCAGCATGTCATGCGCGATGTCGGCGATGCCCAGCCCGTTCCGGCCGACGGTCCAGCCTTTCGGGATGCGGCCCGAGTCGAGCCCCAGGTAGGCGGCCAGCAAGATGCCCACCACCAGCGCCGGCGCCCACACGCGCGGATCGAGGAGCCGTGGGAAGCGCTCGCGCGCCGCACGGGCGCATACGGCGTACAGCACGAACGGCACGATCCCGAGCGCCGCCAGCGGCGACCACAGCGCGACCGCCACGACGACGATCGGCAACAGCGTATCGAGCGGCGCGCCGCGCTGCGCCCGGCATAACAGCCCCATGGTGAGCCAGCTGCCGAGCGCGTGGTTCGGCACCCAGAACAGCTGCGTGGTCATGGACGAATATTGGTAGCTGTCCGCCCACCACTCCAAATGTCTCGCGATGTCCCAGTGAGCGATGAAATGCGGCACGGTCCATAGGCTGCCGATGATGTCGAACCCGCTGAAGAGCACGAGAACCGCCGCCACGGTCAGCGCAATTCCCGCCCGCGAAGGCGTCAGCGACAGCACCTGCAGCAGGAACAGCGTCGCGCCCGCCGCGGTCCATGCCGCCATCGCGACATGCGCCGCGAGCAGCCCGCCCCACTTGCCGATGAGCGCGGCGGGCAGATAGTACCCGATTGGTGCCCGCAGCAAGGTTTCCTGGCCGCCGAGTACCCCATAACCCACGGGCCACTGTCCGGCGACCAAGTCATGCAGTACCGCGTCCCGCAGATGCCAATCCGCGTTCGCGAACACCCAGTGCCCGGTGCCGCCGCACGCAGTCCACCCGCAACCCACGGCCACCGCGATGATGAGTTGCAGCCGCGTTGTCGGTAGCCATGTTGCGCCGAGCGGCCGCTTTGCGGCCAGCTCCCGGAGTGCGTAGGCCACGCAGGCAAGCAGCGGCACCGCCGCCCAGGGTTCGATCCATCCGACCAAGAAGATCACCAGCGGCAGAGCCAGATAGGCGATAGCCGTCCGATCCAGCGGATCGAGCGATGAGGAAGCCAGCGTCCTAGCGAACATCCTCAAAAACTACCATACTCTCCATCGCATTAATTCCGCTCGCGCCGAGCGCCCAAGCCCGCTCGAGCGGCACGCCGCGCGCGAATACCGGCACGGCCACTGCGTCGCACAGGGCCGCCAAATCGCCATCTGCAAGCGTCTCGTGCAAGACGAGGAAATTTGACCCGGCCGCCGCCGCGGCGGCGGCCTCGTCGGCATTCCGGCACCATACGCCCAGCAGCTTCGAGTCTTGTGCGGCGTGCCCGCCGCCGGCCGGGTGGTCTCGCAGAAGGCTCAGGTCGCCGACGCGGTAAAACGGCGTGCACGTCTGCCACAAACGCTCCGGCAGCCTCAATGCCGCCACAATGGGGCGATCCGCCGGCAACAGATCGGCGCTCGCCAGCTCGTCTTGACGGCACCAGCGCAGCTGCTGCCCGTCCATAGCTTGCGGACGACCGCGGTAGCGCCGCACGACCCACACATCGAGCAGGACTTCGCCGTAGGGGTAGGCGTGACGCAGCCGAATCAGCGGCCGGGGTTGCCCGATCTGGAGGCCGATTTCTTCCCTGAGCTCGCGCGCCAGCCCGTCCACCCGCGCCTCGCCGGGCTCGAGCTTGCCGCCGGGGAATTCCCAGCCGCCCGCAAGATGTTTTCCCGCCGGCCGCTGCGCAATCAGCACGCGGTCGTCCGCGTCGATCACCACGCCGGCGACGACATGGATGGGTCGGGAAGTGGCGTGTTCGAGGGGCAACCGATCGCCGGCTCAGCCGCTTGCTGGCTCAACCGCTCGCTTGCTGCAGAGCGCCGTGGCAATGCTTGTACTTCTTGCCCGAACCGCAAGGACACATTTCATTGCGTCCCACCTTGGGTACCTGGCGCACGAACGGCGTCGCAGCCGGCGCGGCGGCACGCGGCTCCGCCTGCAACGAAATGCCGCCGGAACCGAAACCGCCGCGAGCCGCGTTCTGCCCCGCGTCCTCGGGCCCCGGCCCCGCTTGGATCGGCGAAATCGCTTCCGCATGCTGCATCTGCAGTGCGCGAGCGAGGCGCTGCTGCCGCTCGAGTTCTTCGCGCTCGATCTCCGCCTGGCTGCGCACCTGAATCTTCGACACCGTCGTCACGGTATCGAACTTGATCCGGTCCAACATGGCGGAGAACAGCTCGAACGCCTCGCGCTTGTATTCTTGCTTGGGATTTTTTTGCGCATAGCTGCGCAAGTAAATGCCTTGGCGCATGTAATCCATCGCCGCCAGATGCTCGCGCCAATGCTGATCCAGGGTGCGCAGCATCACTTCCTTTTCGATGTAGCGCATGACCTGCGGGCCCACATTGGCCACTTTCTGCTCGTACGCGGCTTCGAGCGCCGTGATGATTTTATTCCTTAATAGGGCCACATCGCCGGCCTCTTCGGCCTTGACCCAGGCCACGATCGGCAGCAACGCGCCGAAATCGCGCTCGATGGCTTGTGCCAATCCCGGCACGTCCCACTGCTCTTCGGGGACGCCTGCGGGCACGTACTGATCGACCAACTGCGCCACCACGTCCTCGCGAACGCCTTTGATGGCCTCGGCGACGTCTTCCGCAGCCATCAGATCGGTACGCTGCTGATAAATCACGCGGCGCTGGTCGTTGGCGACGTCGTCGTATTCGAGCAGCTGCTTGCGCGCATCGAAGTTGTGTTGCTCGACACGCCGCTGCGCGCGCTCGATTTGCCGCGTGAGCATGCCGCTCTCGATCGCCTCGCCCGCCTTCATGCCGACTCGCGTCATGAGCGACTTCATGCGCGTCGGATCGCCGAATATCCGCATCAAATTATCCTCGAGCGAGAGGTAGAACCGGCTGGAGCCCGGATCGCCCTGCCGCCCGGAGCGGCCGCGCAATTGGTTGTCGATGCGCCTGGATTCGTGGCGTTCGGTACCGATGATGTGCAGGCCACCGGCGCTGAGCACTTGCTCGTGCCGCTCGCGCCACTCGTCGTGGATTTTTTTCAGTTCCGCCTCGTTCGGATTCTCGATGGCGTCGATCTGCGTTTGGGGGCTGCCGCCGAGCACGATGTCGGTACCACGGCCCGCCATGTTGGTGGCGATCGTAATCGCACCGGGCCGTCCGGCCTCGGCCACGATATGGGCTTCGCGCTCGTGCTGTTTGGCGTTCAGGACCTCGTGCGGGATTTTGGTCCCCACCAGTAACTTCGCCAACCGCTCGGAGGTCTCGATCGAGGTGGTGCCGACCAGCACCGGCTGGCCGCGCTTCACGCA
>Ga0181521_10004994_pt1 | contig 14940 bp, 13 predicted proteins | sample PEATcosm2014_Bin_32_FD_119764 | JGI IMG/M metagenome (GOLD analysis project Ga0181521, IMG submission 119764) | Peatland microbial communities from MTU Mesocosm Facility, Houghton, MI, USA - PEATcosm2014_Bin02_60_metaG | ecosystem: Environmental > Terrestrial > Soil > Wetlands > Peat | place...
GCCCCGGCGGCGCCGTCATCGCCCTCAAGCAAAACCCGAAATCCCCATAGACTGTCGCCGCAGGCCCGCGGGTTCGTGCTTGGGCGGTTTTCGTACGCCTGAAGGCATCCGAAAACCTTCACCGCAGAGGACGTCTATCGCTGCCCGGCGGGACAAAAACTCCCCCGCCACATGACGACGGTCGAGAACGGCATGGTCCTGCACCGCTACTGGGACCTGGCGAGTTGTACCGCCTGCGCGCTGAAGCCTCAGTGCACAACCGGCAAGGAACGGCGGATCACCCGGTGGGAGCATGAGAGGGTGATTGAGGCTATGCAGGCGCGCATGTATCGTGCGCCGAAGATCATGCGGGTGCGGCGAGCGACGGTCGAACACCCATTCGGGACGATCAAAGCCTGGATGGGAGCCACACACTTCAGAATGAAGACGCTAGAAAAGGTCAAAACGGAGATGAGCCTTCACGTTCTGGCCTACAACCTGAAAAGAGTGATCGAAATCCTCGGCGTCGGGCCTCTCTTGCAGGCGATGCGGGCCTAATCGCCTGCCAGGACTTCGCTCGAAAGAAGCTGGATGCTCCAACCGCGTCGCCATCCCCAAGCCCAACAACATCAGCGGATCGCGTTTACACACGGCCTCGGTGGATTCCGGACATTCGAATTAGACGTACCGATAGGCGAGATGCGCCAAGAGCGGACCGAAATGTCAGCTCCTGACTCTTAACGCGAACTCTCACCTTGCCAGTGCCGGCTATAGGATCCTCGAAGGGCTCCAAGCCAAGATTGCCGGTTCAATGGGCCAGCAATTGGCAGAAGGACGATTGACCGAGGAGATCGCGCGTCACCCCGCCCAAAATCCATTCCCGCAGCTTGCCGTGGCCGAAACCGCCGGCAACGATGAGGTCGGCGGCTCCCTTCTTTGCGAGCGCTTCGAGCTGCGTGGCAGGGCTGTCGCGCAAGGGCTCGACCCTCCCCGCGCCGCTCACGCCATGATTGGCGAGCCACGCAACAACGTCATCGACCCGGCGTTGCGCGGCCGCAGGATCGGGGCCCACGTCGATTTCGCAAACGGTCACATGTTGGGATTTTTTCAGGAGCGGCAATGCGTCGAACACCGCACGCCGGGCTTCGCGCGCATCCTTCCAGCCAACGAGGATTCTCTCAGCCTGCAACGTCTGGACGTGCTGCGGGACGATGAGGAGCGGACGGCCGGTGCGCCCGATCAAATCGCTTGGATTGATCTGCCCCATCGGTTCCTGCCTTTCGTCGCTTGCTGTCTTTCCAATCACCAACAGATCGGCGGCGCGGCACTGGCTGGCGATATAAGGAACGGGATCTTCGAGCGAAGACCGCCATTCGAGCTGCCTTGCTCGACCTTTGAGAGCGGTCCGGAAACGTTCCTCGGCCTCTTGCAGCCGCTGCTTGATTACCGCGAGGCTGTACTCCATTTCCGTCGGGTCATCCTCGACGAATCCAGCCACTCGGTCGGCCGCATAATAGGCTGGCAAAATCTCGGCCTGAGCGGCGACCCCAATGACCCGCGCAGTGAACCGCTCGGCGAGATCGCCGACGATTGTGAGCCGCGCGTCATTTTTCTGGTCCAAATCGAGATGAACCATCAACGTGGCGTAGGACATGATTACCTCCCATAACGACGCGGGAACGACGCGGGCGCGCTATGATCCGCCATCAATGATCATGCCGGCCATTCGCCGATGTTCTGTCTTCGAACCCACGCCCTGCTAATGTTCATGTTTTGTCTGAGTTAACGTGGTCTGACGCACAAACCTTGAGGTGCCCCCAGGCTCGCCAATGATGCAATTACGCAGTATTGCGGGCGCTGTCGCCCGCTGTGACGTCGAAGGTGGCGCCCGAAACCATGCGCGCAACATCGGAAGCCAGGAACACCACCATAGGCGCGACATCTTTGGGCTCGATCCAAGGCACGCCGAGCGGCGTCTTAGCGGTTAGAATCTTTCGGGCCTCTTCCTCGTCCGCGGTTGATCCCGCCGGCGACTTGCCGGCATCTTCCAGCACTTGTGCGTAGCGCTCTTTATGGCGGGTGAGCGGCGTGTCGATCAGGCCGGGAACGAGAGCGTTAACCGTGATGTTATAGGGCGCAAGCTCAAGCGCCGCTGACTTCATCAATCCGACAATTCCCCATTTCGACGCCGAGTAGGAGGCTCCGTACTTTGTGCCGTGCTGCCCTTGGGTCGAGGAGGTCAGGATAATGCGTCCGCCACCGCGTTTCACAATATAAGGCGCGATGGCCCGGATGGCGTTGGCCGTGCCCGTCAGGTTTACGTCGATCGTGATATGCCAGTCTGGATCCTCCATCTCGAGCAGCGGATGGAAGCTTTGAATGCCAGCATTGGCGAACAAGATGTCGATGCCGCCGAATTCCTGTTCGCCCCGGAGGGCGGCCGCTCGCAGCGCGGGCAGGTCGCGCTGGTCGAGCTTGATGCCCAACCAGCGGCGGCCGTCCGTCCGGACCAATCGCCCGGTTTCCTCCAAATCCTCCGGGGTCGATGATTCAACACCGGAACGAGGGTCTACTGGCGCACAAATATCGAGACCGATGATGTCCGCGCCCTCACGAGCGAAGGCGATAGCCGTGGCGCGGCCGATTCCGCGGGCGGCGCCTGTGACAACGGCCACCTTGTCCCGCAGAAGCCCTGTTGACATAGCCGGGGTCATCAATTCTCCGTTCGGTTGCCATAAAATGACGCGTCACGCGAAACGCCGCGGTTCTTCCTAAGACGTGCGGCGCCCCCGCCGGCCAGTTGACGCCGGGCCGAAGCCAATCACTCGGGCATAACGACCGGCTCGTTGTTTGGAAACTTTGCGATTGTCTCCTCGCCCACGTTGAGGTGCTGGGCGACCATTGCCGGCGGCGTATGGGTCAGCCAGTCGGACAAGGAAACGTCCGCGAAATAGGAGCTCCTGAATACTTCGATGAACTGCAGGTCGGTGTCGCCGATGTTCTGGACATAGTGCCCGTTCGCGCGCTTTACGTAGCCGATGTCGCCGGGGTTAAAGTCCATCGTGACAGCCTTGGGCCCGGTGTTGAACACGGTCATGCGCCCTTTGCCCTTGACCCAGTACTGCCATTCATCGCCATTGGGATGCCAATGCATCTCCCGTAGGCCGCCAGGCCGTATGGTGACCAGCGCGGCGGCGATCGTCTTGGAAACGTGGAAATTGCCGCTGTCGGCGACCCGCACCTCGCCGCCCCTCGTCTGACGCGCAGGCGCAGCGGACCCGAGGGAGAAGGTGAACGGTTGCGGCGGAAAGCCCTTCGCTCCCTTCACCGCCGCCTGGTCCGCGGCGAGTGCGCCAGGCTCCTTGCCCTGGAAGATGTAAAGCTGATTGAGCGGGATCTTCGAAAACGTATCAGCCGGAACGCCGAAATTCGCGGCCAGTATGTCCGGCGGCGTATGCGCAAACCAGTCCGTGACCAACAGGGTGTTGTATTCGGTCGCTTTGCCATCGTCGAAACAAAGGAGGAACTCGCACCCATCCGGCCCCAGTCCTTGTAGTGAATGCGGCAGGCCGGCCGGGAAGTACCAGATATCTCCCTCTTTCACGTCGGCGACGTAGGCCCGGCCCTTTTCGTCGAGAATGGTGACCCGGCAGGCGCCATAGGACACGAAGCCCCACTCGGCCGCCAGGTGCCAATGCATTTCCCTTATGCCCCCGGCGGTGAGTCGCATGTTGACCCCGGAGATTTCTTCCGCGACCGCGAAGTCGAATTGCGTCACCTGACGCGCCCAGCCGCCGTCCTGGATGCGCTTCGGCGCATTGTTGAAGGAGGCCCAAAACATCGGCATGTCGCCGACATCGGTCGTTGGCGGGGACTGCGCCGACGGAAACTGGCCGCCTATCGCAGGGTTCCGCGGGCCCGGATCGGTGAGGCTGGCAGGATTGCCTATGGCGTTGATGGCGCCCTGCGGCGGCTGATCTGGATTGCCGAATGTGGGAGCCCGCGCCGTCGTCGCGGCGGCATGAAGCGGGTCCTCAACTCCGGGTTGCTTCGGTGAATCCGCCATTACAATACTCCTCCTGAACAATTTTTTATCGAAACGGCGTGGGCGACGGCGACGGCGCACGCTTTGGCGTAATAATCTGGATGGGAGAGCAGGTGACTAAAGAGGATGGCTTTTCAGCCTTCCTCGTGTCGCTCCCTTATCGGAAAATATGCCTCGCTTGCGCCGTTTGCACCAGAGCCCCCCAGGAGAACTAGCGACGCCGCAAGGCCGCCGAGCACGGAGCGCCGGCTCGGGCGGCCGGAGGAGGGTTCCTCGGCGATCTCTTTTGAAGCCGGCATGTTCAGCCCTTTCGACATAGCGCCCGTCGCCGTCGCTCGTCAGTCTCCTGCAAAGCTCTGGGGGCGGACGCCGGTGATCTTGCCCGCCGCGTCGAAGCCGAACAACAAGGTGGTGGCGTCGCCGCGCGGGAAGATGAACTTCACGATATAGAACGTCTGCTCGCCGATCTTGCGGGTCTGCGTGATTTCCGCGCGCAGCGGCGAGGCCCCATATCGGTTGAGGTCTAGCGACATCATCTTCACCGCCCCATCGGTCACCTCGGGGGCGAAGGCGGGCGCGTATTGCGTGCGGTCGGTGCGGCCCGCCTGAATCTCGGCGAACCATCGCATCGCCCACGCCCTGAGGTCCGCGTCCGTCCCCGACGCGGCCGGGGGGGCGGCGCGGGCCGTGGCGACGGGACCGACGGCGAGCGCGGCGATGGCGATCAGAATCAAGGCGCCGATGCGGGGCGCCGCCGCCGATCCGCAGATCCTGTCGCGCACCTTGACGGCGACGGCGCACGCGCCTCTCGGAGCGGATATCGCCAAAGCCATCCCTCCCGTTTTGGCCATCGGCATGGCGCGATCAGCCGCCGTTGCCGAAGGCGCGCGGCTCATTGCTGTCCTTCAGCGCGGGAACCGGGTCGTCCGGACGCTGGAGATTCGGAATGAGGTCGTTCGAGGCACCGCCCGGATATCTCCTGATGTTCGGATATTTCATGATCGATTTGTCGAACTCGATGATTGCCGGGGAGATGATCGCCCCGACCCAGCCGTTGTCCTGGCCGGCGTATTTTCCCGGCGACGACGACATCACGCGCATCGGCGCCGCGCCGTTGAACGTCATGTCGTACTTCTCATAGGGGTCCATGGTGAGATTGTAGAGCGCGCCAATCGCGCCGAGATTCGCCTCGACGCCAAGCCATGAATCCTTCGCGGTGTAAAGGTATTTCCAGGCGATGTTGAGCCATGGCTCTTTCGGATCGCCGCCGATGTCGGCGCGTACGCCATAGAAATTCTCGCCGTCGATATAGACCCACGACTTGCGCGCCGAGTGTTGCGCCTCGCCGAGGATGTAGGCGCTGTTGTCGATGCTGTCGAAATAAATGCCCTTGCCGTCGTTGCCGACCCAGTCATGCGGCGGCGGCGTAAGCCCGGCCATGCCGGCGAGGGTCGCCCAGGCGTCCATATTCGACATCATCTCGCCATAGCGCGCGCCGGCCGGAATGTGATTCGGCCACCACATGACGCCCGGAACGCGCCAGCCGCCTTCATAGGGGCTTCCCTTTTCGCCGCGGAACGGGGTGGTGCCGGCGTCGGGATAGGCGTCGAGCCAGGCGCCATTGTCCGCGGTGACGATCACGATCGTTTCGGGCGCCTCGGCGCGAACGGCGTCCATGATCCGACCGATGTCGGCGTCGAGCTCCATCAGCGAGTCAGAATAGTCGCCAAGATGCGAGCGTCCCTGAAACTCGGGCGCGGCGTGGGTGGGGTTGTGCATCTTCAGGAAGTTGATGTCCATGAAGAACGGCTTGTCGCCTTTCGCGTGGCTTTTGATGTAGTCGACCGCCGAATCCGTCTGGCGGACGTCGAAGGTCGCCATGTTGTCATAGGTGATGACGCCCACTTGCTTCGCCGGTTGCCCGGCGACGCCTTCCCATTCGCCGAGGTTCACGACGCTGTCGAACATCTCTTTGAATTCCGGATTGAAGGACGGGAACCAGGGGTGAAACGCCGGCGAGGTGTCGTCATAGGCGTAGACGCCGGCGTAATAGGCGGCGAAATGCTTCATCTCGTCGAAGCCATGCTCGGTCGGATAGGAGTCGGGTTTGTCGCCCAGATGCCATTTGCCCGAGAAATAGGTCGCATAGCCATTCTTCTTGAAGAACTCGGCGATGGTCGGGGTCTCCTTCTTCAGGCGATTTTCGTCGCCGGGCGAGACCACGACCGACAGCGCCGTACGGATCGGAATGCGTCCCGTGATGAAGGAGGCGCGGCCCGCGGTGCAGCTCGCCTGACCGTACCAATTGGTGAAGACCGCGCCTTCCTTGCCGAGTTGATCGACGTTCGGCGTCGGGTGGCCGAGCGTCGCGCCGCCGCCCGAATAGACGCCGAAATCGTTCCAACCGGTATCGTCGGTCATCAGCATGATGATATTCGGCCGCTTCTGCTGCGCCTGAGCAGGCGGACTGACGAAGGCCGCCGCTGACAGCGACGCGCCAGCGGCGACTCCGCATGCAAATTTCATGAATTTCGACTGCATTTTGATTTAATCCTTCCCAAGCCGCCCTCTTGCTTTGGGGCTAATCGCGCGAAGGCGCGTCACCGTCCGACCATCTCCCGCGCGTCGCCAAATGCCGATTAACATCAGTGATCATTTCAGCGCGAGCAATGATCCAGCGCAAAATTTCCGAAAGCGGCAGAAACTCTGGGGTGACGGGGAATAGGAAACCACCCGCTTGCTCCTGCGATTGGCGTAGAGCGCCCCCTCCAGGCCGCCGTCGGTCATGTCGGCCGGCAGAGGCCAGACCAGCCCCGAGCTCTCGAAACGCTTGTCGCGCTGCACTTAATCATAAGACAGCCAATTGAGCGATTTCAATCCTTTCCGAGTGCACATAATTTGCGACTGTGTAGTTTATCGTGAGACCCGGAACGGATTTATGCAGTTTATATGAGATTGCGCGCCGTTGACGTTGGTGAAGCATTCGCGTTCAGCACGGCTACGGAAATACGATAGCGGCCATCGTCGCGAAATCGTTTACCCTCGAAGCACGCTTTGTCGATGTAGTCTTGACAACGGCTATACCAATCTCACATTTGCAGCATATCTGAGACTGGATGGTCGTTGACTCTCACGATTTACTGCAGCATTTTTCACGAACCGGGTCAGTCTCACCATTACGTAGAGCGCGACATCGAAGGCGAGGTCAACGCCAAGCTGCCTGGCCTTATAGGCAAGGTTGTGGATGTTGGCGGCTCCGGCAAGGGAGGCTGGAAGCAGCGGCCAATTGCAGACCTCGATGGCTCCACAGCACGGGCGCGGATTGGGGCGCCTCCGCAACCAATTCGACCTCACTCGGCTGTTAGTGCCTCTGCGGCGCCCTCACGGACCGCGCAGATGTGAATGAATTACAACCGGTATCGCTCCGCCCCTCTTGTACGCCGCTAAGTAACGACGAGGTCATGACAGAGCCGCGCGCGCGCTCTGCGTGAGCACGCGCGGCACGGCGCGGGGAGCCTTCGTCCGATCGTCAAAGAACGGCGTGGGCCGACTGAGCCCGCGCACCCACCAGCCGAGCAGTTTTGACGCGCGGTGGGCGAAAAGCCCGACAGACGGCGGGCCGGGCGCGTTCGGCGGCAGCTGCCCGACGGCGGAGCGTTCGAAGATGCGGCAGAGCGGTGGACCGAGCACCTCGTCCCTGGAACGACCGTCGGCCTCGTGGTCCATGAAGGAATGAACCATGCCGACGACCGGGAAGTCCGGCCCAGCGGGGGTGTTGGCAATCGGCGTCCGGCAACATTCGGTGTACCAGCGCAAGACCTGGTTGGAGATCCGCAGGCATCGCATGGCGTCCGTGCCCGCGGTGAACTTCACGCGCCCGGGCGGCATGTGGAAGATGTCCGTTCCGCCTGCGAGGTCGAGCACGTCCGCCCGATCGAGGAAACGGGCGAACGCCTGGCAGTCCTTGCAGTAGCAGACGAAGCGAAAGCCGCTGGATGGGGAGACGTTGCTTGCGACGCCGCGCATGCGGCCGCACCGGCACCGAAGCGGAAGGTCCAAGGGCATGCACTCCGGCGAATGGAACGGCCGCGCGGGCGGGACGTCGACGATGGATTTCATCAGTTCGTGAAAGCGATAAACCGAGGGCGCGATGCCGTCAACGGCGAGCGTGACAACGAGGTGAAGCGGTTGGTTTGGACGGACCGCTGCATCGGCCGATTTGGGTATTTGCGACGGAGTCGAGCCAGCAATTCCGGCCATGTCAGCTATGCCGCCGAAAGCGAAACTAAATTCAGGACATTAGCGGTTCCGCTGCGTGCGGTTGCGCGTAGTTGCAATGGCCGGGGCGTGATTCAAGCTCCCAAACTGGGGGCTCGAATCATGCGCTACGAAGTCACTACGAAGTCACTGACTATGAATGGACAGCCATCAAACCTATACTACAGAACAAGCCGCGTGGCGTTCGGCGTGTAAATGACCGTCGCGGTGGGCCGGAAGGGGAATGGCGGTTTCGGGGCGATAGGAGGCGAACGCGGACGTTCGACTGGCACGCGGAGGGTTGAAAGATTTTGTTGATTTAGTCGCGGAGCGTCTATCCCGCATCCCGATGTCTCCCTGGCGAAACAATGGAATCACGACCATATCCAGAGCGAAAACGGTTTTTCAGCAGCCTGTTAGCGGTCAAAAGCCTCGTCCGTTCAGACCCTGAAGCCGACCAGCGTATTGGGACCGAAGGTGGTAATCCGAGGTTGAAACATGGCCGCTTGTGGTGCATTTCGGCTGCGGGCGCATTTAATCTATATCGACGAGACGGCGGTCTGGGCGGATGGGACGACGCTCCACCAAGGGGATAAAATCACCGGCCAAGAGTATGACCCGCAACAACCAAACGCCGGTAAAGGGGGATAAATAATCTGCGATCCCTCACAGAGCCACTTCAGGTCGCGAAGGACAATGGCGCAAAGCGTGCGCTCATGCCCATCGAAAACAAGCGAAGTTTCTTGGATGTGAGCTCCGACATAATGGAGCACGTCGATCCGAAATTTTACGGAGATCTCAAGACTGCCGCCATGAAGGTGCTGGGAACCATGTAGAAGGAGCGGTCGCGAAACCGACTTTCGGTATTAACGGATTATTAAGCCTCTCGGCGCCGCGCCACCTGACCCTCATATAGGAAAAGCGACCCGGCCGCCAAGCGAAATGTGACAATTCTGTCGCAGTCGACCGTCTCCGTCCGCCGCTTCCGGGGGAACAACTAGCCCCCGTCGTAGAGCCCGTCCTGCCCCGGCTTCCCGAGCGGCGCGATCGAGGGCGACACGCCGGGGGCGCCCGGATTGATGACGATATTGTAGGTGGCGCATTGCTTGGCCGGATCGGACACGCTGGGCCGGCCGATGATGAAATCAGCCTCGGGCGTCCCGCGCTCGTCGAGCGTGATCAGTCCGTTCTCGGCCTTCAGCGTCTCGGCGAGCCAGGTCGGGTCGCTCTGCGCGATCGTCGCGTTGAGCTTGGACAGCCAGGAGTTGATCGACACAACCGTCGTCGCATAGGGCGCGAGCGGTTCCGGCAACACGACCGCCGTCCTGAACAGGTAGCCCCGCTGCGCATGGGAGAGCTTGCCGATTGCAACGCCCCCCTCGACATAGCTTGGCGCGACCCCGGCGTCGGCCTTTCCCGCCCCCTGCCCGTCGACTCGCATCCGCCACATCAGACTTGGATTGGAAGGCGAGTTTGGCGCCAGCGCGAGCCGGACAATCGCCGCCGTGGGGAGGCCCGTCACCGTGAAATGACACACGTAGGAGGTGACCTTATTCAGGTCTGTCAGCGCCAGCGGCGTCGAGTCATTGACCGAGTAATGATCGACAGGGTCCCATTCCGGAACGATCGTACTTTGCGGGTAGCCCTTGACCTGGTCGATCTTCGATCCCTTGTACCGCGTGACCACGAGGTTCGCCTTGAGAAGTTCCCGGCACTGCTTGCCGGCGACGTCGGCATTGACCGCCATCGAGCCGCCGCCAGGAGGGATCGTTCCAGGAGCGGGCGCGGGCCCCGGCGAGTAGGAAATCATCCCGTAGGTGGTGGAGGGCCCAGGAGTCCCGCCCGTGTGCGGGATATCCTCGACGTCGTAATTGCAGGCCGTGCGCGGCAGTACGAGCGTGGCGGCGAGCGTGCCCTTGCTGTCCTGCGGACCGGGCATCGTGAGTTCCAGCGCGCTCGACAACTCCTGGCCGGGCGACGTGTGCATCTTGAAGTCGTTGAGGGAATACCAGTCGACCGCCCCGTCGAACAGTTGGGTCACCCACTTCACGCGCGGGCCGCCATTCGGAAACACGTTGGACGTGTAGTTTTTCTGGGCGGCTGCGAGCAGCGACTGGGCCGACGCCGCGTCCTTGTTGGTCGATTCGATTGTGGCGTAGTTCTGCCGAACGAAGCCGTTGATCGTGGCCTTGAGGTCGTCCTGAGCCTTTGCGATCGCCGCGTTGATCGCCGGCTTGACCGTCTTGTTCACGAAGTCGTTGATCTTCGAATGGATGTCGTCGCTCAGCGCGACCGTGATCCCGAACGTATCCGCATCCAGCTCAGCCAGCACTTCGGACAGGATTTGGTCGACCCCGCCGAGATCGTAATTCACGTCGACCTTGTAGGTCACATGCTGGGGGTTCAGGCCATTCTTGTCGACGAGCTCGGAAGCGTCCAGCGGGTCCAGGGACAGGTCCTTGACGTCGGCGCGCCCGCTGACGGTCGCCTGAACCTTCCCCGACGCCGTCTGGTTCGGCCACGGGTCGGGCGGATAAATGTCGAACTCCACAGTCGCCTTGACCGTCACCGCATTGTTGAAATTCACCGAAAGGGTCTGCCGGCCCTGGCCCCCGCTCAGCGACAACTTCGGGAATCCCTCAGCGCCGGCGGACCATTGAATCCAAAGATTGATCTTGACGCCGAAGGACAGGACGCCTCCATACTGAGGCGTCTGGCAGGAGACGGTTGCCCCCGGCCCCGCCGCATAGCCCGTCAGCGTATCCGACTTGCACACCCCGGAATCATAAAGCCCGTCGTAGATTTTCTGGGCCGCCGTGGCGATGGCGAAGGTGTCGAGCGCGGCGTACGGGATCATCGCGCCTCCGTAGCGGCGGCCCGCAAGCGGCGTCTGACTGTCGATGTTGTAGAGATCGATCAGCTTTTCCGAAGAATTCGCGAGGTTGCGCACCGACTGGAAGACGCTCTGCACCTGCCCCTGCAACTCGCCGGCGATGTCGTTGTGAGGGATCTGCATCGCGCCGGCGAGGGTCGAATCCAGCTGATTGAGTTGGGAGGCCGCCTGCGAATAGCCGCTCTCGATCTTGTTCAGCACCGCCGAGAGGTTCGAGAGGTCGATCCTCGGGAAAATCGGCGCGACCACCCGGGGATAGAACGCGGGCATGATCACTTCCGCTACGTCGTTGCAGCCGGACGCAGCCGACTTGCCTTCGTTCTCGGCGATGCAGTCGTCGACCGTCGCCTTGGCGACGGCGATCTGCGCGTCGAAGTAGGCGTCCAGGGGACGCGTATCGGCCAGGGCCCCGGTCGCCGCGCAGGCGAGCGCGAGCGCAGGAAGGCTCAGGGTCCAGGAGGAAATATGCCGCCATGCAGTCTTCAAGAAATGCTCGGCCGTCATGAAACCGCTCCGTGCAAAAGATCGTCAGGACAATCGATGGTCTCACTCTCTGAACCGAGATTCCCCCGCAACATACCGACCAGCGCATGCCGGCCGTTCTTACCGGTGCGGGCGTCGGCGAGCCTCTCACTGGCCAACTCCGAAAGGCCGAGCGCGTCGTCGAGTTCCCGGTAGGCGAGCAGGCCAGCGTCCGACGTGACGACCGAACCACGAAATTGTAGCGTCAGTCGGCGGTCGAAATCGAGCCTGAGCGCCTCGCCGCTCGATTCACCCGCCGGGTTCGTCATGATATCGGCTCTCGAATCAGCTTAAGATCATATTGTTATAGCTGATACGTCAGAATTATGCCTCAGATTGTGACGTCATCCGCCGAATACCGGGTAAACTGCACTGTTTGCGTTGAATCATTGTGTCCGGAGGCGTCATGGCGTGTGATGCACTGAACCTACCAATAGAAACTTAGGAGGCGATAACCGAAGCGCTGTCGCGGGAATGACGGTCGCTTTCTTCTGGCGGCGCCACCAGGTGATGCAAGGGGGGAAACGTTGTTCAGGATGGCTGGATCGCCCAGCATCGTTCGGACATGATCCTTTTGGCTCGCGATACCTGGTTCTTGTCAATGGCGGACTGCGAGGGCGACGCCTTCCGTTCTGCAGCCAGTACATTCCCAACCACCCGGGCGCCGCGCCTTGCGTTAGGCCTACTCGATGCGTCAGTCGCTTGGGTGGTCGCCGCCAGTCTTGATCTGCTCCAGGACCTCTATGTCAAAAAGGAGGTTGATATGCTCTTCGGCTCCTGCAATTGCATTTCCAAACCTGCATCCATATCGAGACGCAAACTGCTTTGTGTCGGAGGTTCGGGTTTTGTCTCAGCGCTGGTCAGCACAATGATCGGGAGCGGGCGGACGGCGCAAGCTAAGTCGCTGAGCGGGGCGATTCCGGAAGTCGATCGCCTGAGCGTTCGCATTGTCGACGATATCATCGCTCGCCGATATGGGATATCGCAAAAGCTTGACGGCCTGACGATCGAGCGGATGCAGGGTAATGAGACCCCGGACGCTCCGCCGCGCGCCACGCTGGTCAGTGAGTGGGGCCTCTCGATGCATGCCGAATCGCAGCGCGGCAACGAGGTGCGCAATATCCTGGTGGATTTCGGCTACAATCCCGTCACGCTCCTCAATAATATGGATATCCTGAAGTTCGACTCGCAAAAACTCGATGCACTCGTGCTCAGCCATGGCCATTACGATCATTTCGGCGGATTGGTAGGTTTCCTCTCGGCGACGAAGGGCAGGCTCAAGAGCAACCTGCCGTTCTTCGTCGGCGGCGAAGACTGTTTCTGCACTCGAACAGCGCCGAACGGTGGGCAGTACGGAGCGCTCGATCGCAAGGCGATCATCGACGCGAACCTGTTGCTCATGATGGCGGAAGGGCCGGCCGTCGTCGCGGATCACGCCTTCACCACGGGGAAGATCGCGGAAAGCGGGTTCGAGAAGCCGCTGCGATCCACACTCGAGAAAGTCGGTATTTTCGACGGGTTTGGTTGCTTCCCCGACAAGGTCGAACCTGCGAAGAACACCGGAAACTTTGTCCCAGACGATTTCGAGCACGAGATCGGCACCAATTTTATGTTGAAAGGCAAAGGCTTAGTCGTTCTAACGTCCTGCAGCCATCGCGGTGTCATCAACACAATCAGACAGGCACAAATCGCATCCGGCGTAGAAAAGGTGCATGCCGTCATCGGCGGCCTCCATCTCGTCCCACCGCTGACCGACGACTACTTCCGGCAGATCATTACGGCGCTAAAGGAAATTAATCCCGACTACCTAATGCCGGCGCACTGTACCGGCGAGCCGTTCTACGACATGGTCCGCCAAGAGATGCCAGGGAAGGTGTTCCAGTCAAACGTTGGAACCCTCTATACGTTCACCACCTAGCAACGGAATTGAAAAGATTGCACGTGCAGTATATGCGCCGTCAGCGCCTATGACATAGATCGGCGCTAGAATTGGCGTCTTTGGCAGGCTAGACGGTGGTCGCTAACAATGGCGAGCGATGGTGAAGAAAGCGAACGCGAGTAAGCGTGTCTCGTTGGCGGTTGGTAGCGTTTTCGTGCTGGCGTGCGTGCAGGGAACCGCCGCCGTTGCGCAGGGACTCCATCCAAGGAGATTGCCGCACGGACCGAGCTGACGCCGATCGCGACGCTCACGCTGTCGGACGCGCAGTTCCTGAAAGGCGACGCAGCCGGCGCCAAGCCCGTCACCATCGCAGGCGAGTTCCGCGCGGCTCAAGGGCCGGGCCGTCATCCGGTGGTGGTGATGATCCATGGCTCCGGCGGGATCGGCGGTAACTTCGACCCTTGGGAACGGCTGTTCAACGCGATGGGCATCTCCACCTTTACGATTGACGGCTTTACCGGGCGCGGACTGCAAGCGACCAATACCGACCAGTCGCTGCTCGGGCGCCTTAATTTCATCCTGGACATCTATCGCGCGCTGGACCTGCTGGCCAAGAATCCACGCGTCGATCCCGATCGCATCGCCCTGATGGGCTTCTCGCGTGGGGGGCAGGCGGTGCTGTATGCAAGCGTCGCGCGGTTCAACGAGATGTGGAACAAGTCGGGCATCCGGGCCGTCGCCTACCTGGCCTTCTATCCGGACTGCACCACCACTTACATCGATGATCGAGACTGGTTGGCGGACCGGTGCATGTGTTCGGCGGCGTGCCCGACGACTCCAACCCGATCGGTCGCTGCAACCCCTTCGCCGAGAGGGTCACCGCCGCCGGACACGAGATTGCCATGACGGTCTACCCGAAGGCGCCGCACAATTTCGACAATCCGCGGATCAGTCGCGTGCCGGAGGCTGGGAAGCTGTCGCAGACCGTCCGCAATTGCGTGGTGCGCGAGGAGCCAAAGGGCGTTCTGATCAACGCCATGACCGGTAAGCCGTTCACCTATGCCGATGCGTGCGTGGAGCTGGGTCCGCATACCGGTTACGACCCCGAAGCGACCGCTGCAGCGCGCGCCGAGGTGACCGAGCTGCTACGGACAGTGTTCAGGCTGGAGTGAGCCGACAATCCCCGATAGCCGGCCCATCTCGCCACCTGATCGCCCGATACCCCCTAAGGGCATTGACACCACTAGACCCTATGATTGCTGGGCCTGAGGGTGGCCCGTCATCCGATATGCAACGGTGCGAGGGTTAAGCCGGCTGGCCGGCGCAGAGCCTCATGCATAGGAGACGGGCCTCGTGGAACATACC
>Ga0181521_10004998_pt1 | contig 14936 bp, 9 predicted proteins | sample PEATcosm2014_Bin_32_FD_119764 | JGI IMG/M metagenome (GOLD analysis project Ga0181521, IMG submission 119764) | Peatland microbial communities from MTU Mesocosm Facility, Houghton, MI, USA - PEATcosm2014_Bin02_60_metaG | ecosystem: Environmental > Terrestrial > Soil > Wetlands > Peat | place...
CTGGTGCTCGGTTTCAGCGCCGGAGCAGTGGTTGCCGTCGCATTCTTTGACCTAATTCCCGAAGCGCTAGTCCTCGCCGGCCGATCCCACGCGCCGGCGACGGTGCTCTCCTGGGTCGCGCTCGGATTCCTGGTCTACCTCATCCTCGACCGCATCCAGGTCCTTCGCGGCCGCAGCGCCAACTTCCACGGGGACGCCGCGGGACAGCTGCTACAGCGAGGCGCGCTCGGCGCGGCGAGCTTGTCGATGCACAGCTTCCTCGACGGCATCGCAATTGGAGTGGCGCTGCAGGCGTCCACCGCAGTCGGTACCGTTGTGACAATCGCGGTGCTGGCGCATGATTTTTCGGACGGCATCAATACCACGAACATCGTGTTGAAAAACGGAGGCAGCCGGCGCCAGGCGGTGGGCTGGCTGCTGACTGACGCGCTGACGCCCGCCGCAGGCATTGCCTCGACGCTGCTGTTCAGAATTCCCGACCCGACCCTCGGGATCGCCCTCGCGACTTTCGCGGGTTTGTTTCTTTACGTGGGTGCCAGCGATCTGATTCCGGAAAGTCACCATGCGCACCCGAAGCTGCTCACGACGGTGATGACCTTGCTCGGGGCTGCGGTAATTTACCTGGCCGTGATGCTCGCGAGCCGGTAGGGCGGCGGCGGCGCGCCACCGCGGTGTCTGCTTCCCCGTGCGTCAGACGCAGATGCTGCTGATTGCGACGCAGTTGTGACGGCGGCGCGAACAGGAGATATGCTCGCCGTCGGTCCTTGGATCCCACTCCGCCCGGGGCGCTTCGACAAGCGCCACGTAACGACGTTGATTTTTGAGCATGATGCCGATCTTGAATCGCAGCGCGTTCGATCCTGCCATCCGGCACGGCACGCCGGCCACTGAGCTCGTGGCGCCCACAATCGTCCGCGCATCATTCGCGGCCATCGGCGACCGGGCCGGCGTGATGCCGCCCCCGGCGCCGCGCGGGGTCGTCTGACAAACATGGCGCAGCGCGATCCGACGTGGGATCCGGCATTCGGCGGGCCGGGTGGCGGGCTGCCGCGGATCGCGTGGGGCCGGGGCTCGTACGTCTACGACACCACCGGCAAACGGTACCTGGATGGCTCCGGCGGGCCGGCGGTCTTCTGCCTCGGTCACGGCCACCCGGAAGTCACCGAGGCCATTGAGCGCCAGCTGAGGCGCATCGCGCATGGCTATCGCTACACCTTTACGAGCGACCCGCTCGAGGAGCTGCAGGCGCTCGTCGCGGGCGCATGCGGCCCGGACCTCGGCGCGATGGTTTTCGTCTCCGGTGGTTCGGAGGCGGTGGAGTCGGCACTCAAGATTGCGCTGCAGTACCACAGCGCGCGCGGCGAGCAGTCGCGGCGGCGCTTCATTTCCCGGCGCCGCTCCTGGCACGGCAACACGCTCGGTGCGCTATCGGTGTCGGATTTTCGTGCCCGACGTGCGCCCTTCGAAGGCGCGCTCATCGAGACGTCGTTCCTGTCGGCCGTGAATGCCTACCGCCCGCCGCCGGGCGTCGCGCCTGACGCCGTGGCAGCGGTGTGCGCCGCCGAGCTCGAGATCGAGATCGAACGCCTGGGCGCCGGGCACGTGGCCGGGTTCATATTCGAGCCGGTGGTCGGCGCCGCCGGAGGCGTCGTGCCCGCGCCACCCGGCTATGCAGCTCGGGTTCGCCAAATCTGCGACCGCCACGGCGTACTGATGATTGCCGACGAAGTGATGTGCGGATCGGGTCGCACCGGCACGTGGCGTGCCCTGGAGCACGATGGCGTCGTGCCCGACATCATGACGGTGGCGAAGGGCCTAGGCGGCGGCTATGTGCCCCTCGGGGCCGCGGTCTACCACCGGCGCATCGGCGAGGTACTGCAACGGACCGACGGCGGGCCGCTGACAGGGCACACGTTCACCGGCCACACGGCGGCCTGTGCGGCGGGCGTGGCCGTGCAGACGATCGTCCGGCGCGAGCGGCTGGTCGAGCGAGTAGCGGCCGACGGGCCCCCGTTTCAGGCGGCACTCGCGGCCGATCTTGCTGATGTTGAGGCGGTCGGCAACGTTAGAGGGCGGGGTTTCTTCATCGGCATCGAGCTCGTCAAGGACCGGTCAACCCGGGAACCGTTCCCGGCGACACTGGGGCTTAGCGCGCGGATCGGCAGGGCCGCGATCGCGGAAGGGCTGATCTGCTACCCGGTGGCCGGCAACGTCGATGGCGTCCGCGGCGATGCAGTGATCCTTGCGCCCCCGTTCAACGCGAGCGCGGCGGAGCTCGAGGAATTGCGCTGGTTGTTCGGCCGGGCGCTGCGCCGAGCCGTGGCGAGCCTCGCGTCGCACGCATAGTGACCGGCCGCAGAGTCGTGGTCGATCCGCGTGCTTGAGCCGGCCCGGTTGAGACAGCCGCATCGTAAATCTTGAGCAGCGCCAGGCGGTAGCGCGCCGCCCCGGCGGGTTCGCCCCTGATCACTTTCAATCGCGACGGTCGCGACAACACGCGGCCATCGGCTGTCGCGTCGATCGCCGCGCCGCGCCGAGCGACACAGCGACGCCACCCGGCGGGCCAATGATGGTTACCGCGAGCGGCGTGTGCCGCATGACGCGGGCATCTCCTCGAGCAAATCGCCCGTTCCGCCAGGACGCGTCAGGTCGCGCTCGCGACGGACTGGCCTGGCCCTGAAACGTGATGCCGGTCCCGTACCGTCCTGCCGAGCCCGCCTGCACTGTTGGATACATGTCGGAAACTGTGAAAGCCGTCGCAGACCTCTGATCCACATGTCGTTTTCTTATCCGTCAAGATGTGTCAATCTACCGCCAGTTCGTCAGGTAACTGTCAGGCCCCACGGAGCTTCCGCAACATGAGTACCCGCCTCTGCCCCGGCGCGACGCGCGCGCGCGGCTTCACGCTCATCGAGCTGATGGTCGTAATCGCCATCGTCGGCATCCTGGCGGCCGTGGCACTGCCGGCTTACCAGAACTACGTGATCCGGGCACAGGTGACGGAAGGCCTGAGCCTGGCGACGGGCGTGAAGACGGCCCTCGCCGACTACTACACCACGAACATCGCGTGGCCGGCGGCCGGTCTGACCACGGCCTCGAGCGCTGGTGGCCTCGGATACGCGGCTTACCCGTCCGGCAAGTACGTCTCCAAGATCGACGTTCCGGCCGCTAATGGTCAGATCGTGATCTATTACGGCGGCAAGGAGGCGAACGCGAACCTAACCGCCGCCACGACGCTGAGCGTGAGCCCCGGCCTGACCGCCAACTCAGACATCATCTGGATTTGCGGTACGCCAGCCGTGCTGCCGACCCTCGCAGTCGCGGCGCCTGCGGCTGCCGCCGGGGCGATTACGAAAGCGCAGTGGCTGCCGGCCTCCTGCCGCTGATGCTGCGATAGACCGAACGCCGGCGCCGGCGCCGGCGAGGCAGACGATAAACTGCATGTATGGTGATGCGCGGCCTCGGTGCCCGATGGCTGCCTACCCTTTCGCCGCGCTACAGGGACTGCGGCGCCCCGGCGTAGTGCAGGTGCACCCGGCGGTCCCCGGACCGGGCGCGGCGCAACGTCGCGCTTCGGCGCGACAAGCGGTCGGCAAGCCCGGTTCGGGCTTCACTGGAAGTGCTCGCCACAGCTGACAAGAAGATAAAAGCTGGGTGTGTCCGAGGCGTACCCGCCGGGCCTGCTGCATCAAGATGCTCCTCGGCGGCCGAGCGCGGGGTCCGCTGTACCGGGCGACAGCCGGGCCCTGGAACTCAAGGTTTTCAACGCGCTGATGCAGCCGGATCCCACCACGGCCGGATTCTCCAGCCCGAACATCGATCGTGCAGGAATTGCCGGACTCGGGCTGCCGCCGATGCGATCCCGGTGTCGCGGACTGGGGTCACGTGATTCCGTGCTCGCGCGCGAGCGTGCGCTCGCCCCGGCCTGAGGTGGCGCGTCGGTCAGGACCGGCGCGCGCGCTGCGCCACCGTCAGCCCATCCTTCAGCACGGATGCGTCGAACCCTCGCTCCTTCAGGATGAACGCGCCGGCCGAGCTGCGCCGGCCGGTGTCGCAGACGACGACGTACCGAAGCTTGGAATCGAGCTGTGTGAGCTTCAGGCGCAGGAAGCATAGCGGCACGTTGATCGCGCCGGAAAGATGCTCGGTGTCGAACTCCGATTGCAGCCGCACGTCGAGCCAGCGAGCCGCGCCGCCCGCGATGAGCTCGTTCGCCTTGTCGAAGTCGATCCGGTCAAGCATCGGTTCGTTCAGCAGCGTGTTGAAATCGTCTTTCCCGAGGCACGCCAGCGAACCGTCGGTCAGCATCGTGACCGTTGCGCCGCGCTTCGACTCGGAGATAAGCGCCTCTTCGCCGAAGGTATCGCCCGGACCGAGCACGGCGAGCCTGATGCCCTCGCGATTGGCCGGTGTCTCGCGGGTGACCGCGCAGCTGCCGGTGGCGATGGCGTAGAAATAGTCGCCTTCATCACCCTGCTTGATGACGACGTCACCGGCGCGATACGTGACGCGCCGCATACGCATGAAGATCGCCTGCAAGTTCGACGCCGGAATGCGATGGAACGCCTTGGTCTGCAGCAGCGTCGTCATCCAGTCGTCACTCACGACGAGCGAATCAGCGGTGAGCTCATTGACCTCGTATACGCCCGTCTGGTCCCACGTCATCAGCACGTCGAGAAGGTCGCAGTCGATCGACAGGTACTGGATCTCGGAGGCGGTGCGCGCGGTAAAGAGTCGCGGCTGAATGGGCGCCAGCGGGCTGCGGGCCTCGACCGTGTCTGCCCGGATGACGGCGACCGTGGAGTCGCCCGAGCGCAGCTCGACCTCGCCGCGCACCAGGTAGACCGTGCGCCTGTCGTTGGTGCCCTCACGAAACAGGTTGCGACCCTTGGGCAATACCTCGAGCGCGGTCTTGCGCGCCAAAGCCGCCAGGGTTTCTCGCTTGAGTCCATCCAGGGGCGAGAATTTCTTCAGCAGCGCCGGGTCGATTGCTTGGTCGGCCATCGCAAACCGCGTAGATGAACGTTGTGTGACTTTAACACGGGCAGCCGGTCGCTCCGGGCGATGCCGGCCGCGTCATGACCGGCGGCCGGCGCCGACACCACCTGTCCACGACCATGAGCCGGACGGCTCGGTACTCAATCGCATTACGGCGCAGTTCGAGGAGGTGGTGAAGCTGTTATCCACCTCAAGAGCCTTCTAATGCGCTGTTCTATAACGCCAGAAACCATGGCGCGGTCGATAGTTACGCCCAGAGTCACTCCCGCCGCCCGCTGCCGCTCCTGTCGGTCGAAGCATGTCATTCCGCCTGCGTCCCTGCCCAAGTGTTACGCAGTGCGGCATTAATTCCCCGATGCCTAAGCACTCAGGCGCGAAACAATGACGCAATGGACATGGACCTGCCGGTGTGCGCCTGCTCGCCAAGCCTGTCATCTACATCGTCACCGTCGCCGAGCTCATCGGCTGCCGCCGCAACACGGGTGCCTGATGCCCTAAGTGTCAGCGATGGGCGGATCTCAAGCTGCACGAACTTGTGATGCGCGGCCTGGAGGATCGTTCGTTGGCGAGCCTCGACCTGCGCTGTGGAGACTGCAGCGCGACGTGGAGCGTCGCAGCGCGGTAGCTCGGCCATATCCGCTGTTGAACCTTTAGCTGGCTGTGGCGAGCGTTCCCTGTAAGGCAGGCACCTGAGCCGTTATGTCGGAGACAAAGAAACTGCAGATGCCCCGACCGCCGAGGCGTGGCGTCTGGAGCTTTCATACTATTATCAGATCATGACGCCGAACGAGCGCGACGCCGGGTTGGTTCGAACGGTGGGTCCCTGGGGGCTGGCGGCGAGCATCGTCAACATTGTCGTTGGCGCTGGCATATTCGCGGTGCCGGCGGCGATGGCAGCGAGCATGGGACCTTACGCCTTCATCGCATTCCTCGTGGGAGCGGTTGCGATCGGGGCGGTCGCCGTCTGTTTCGCCGAGGGTGGCAGTCGGTTACCCACGAGCGGCGGCGCCTACGGCTATGTGGTTGCCGCCTTCGGGCCCCTCACCGGTTACATCGCAGGGACGATGCTCTGGTTATCCAGCGTCCTGGCCTGCGGCGGCGTCGCAGCGGCTTTAGGCGACGTAGCGGGAAGTCTGTGCCCGCCGGCGTACAAATCGGCACTACACGCGGTCGTAATTGTCGGCGTCATCGGCGGCATCGCACTAGTCAATCTTGGCGGCGTTGCACGCGGCGTCCGCCTGGTCACGGCGGCGACCGTATTGAAACTGATCCCGCTCGCGACTTTTGTCATCGTCGGGGCGGGCGCCGTGCATCGATCCAATTTCGAGTGGACCGTGCAGCCTGGAACGGCAGACCTCGGACGGGCGTTGATCCTGGCCCTGTTTGCGTTCACGGGCATGGAAACGTCGCTGTGCGCCAGCGGTGAGGTGGAAAGGCCGGCGCGTACGATCCCCCGCGCACTCGTGATTGCCCTCGCGACCGTGACCATACTTTACGTCTCCATCCAGTACATCTCCCAGGGCATCCTCGGCCCTTCACTGACGCATTCGACGGTGCCGTTGGCAGATGCGATGGGGATGATCAGTCCGGCATTGCGCCTGCTGATGCTGGTTGGCGCCGCCGCATCGATGGCCGCCTGGATCGGTAGCGACATTCTGGGCACTCCTCGCATGCTTTTCGCCTTCGGCCGTGACGGGCTGCTGCCGCGTGTGCTGGGCACGGTACATGCCAAAAGTCAGACGCCCCGCATCGCGATCACGTGTTACGCAACGCTCGCGATTGGCCTCGCACTGACCGGAACGTTCGCCGAACTCGCCGTGCTCGCCACCTTGGGATCTGCCGCGCTGTATATCGCCGGCTGTGCCGCCGCGTGGCAACTTTCGCGTACCGCCGTGGCGTTCGCCGGCGCGCCTCTGAACTTCCGCTGGCTGGGTATCGCTGCGGCGATCGGGATTTCCAGCATGCTGGTGCTGATCCTTCTGGCGTCGCGCGCTGAGATGGTCGGTCTGCTTGCAGTGATTGGCATCAGTGGCGCCGTCTATTTGATTCAGATCCGGGTCGGACGCGCGTTAGCGTGAGGTGAACGTCGATTCGCTGCTTTGCAGGCCACACGTGCGTCGTCTGTCGACATGGAACTGCGATGCGGCGTAACTGCTGAACGGCGGCTTCGGGGCGACCATTTCGGTACTCTGAATGGTCGGTATCAGCCGGATGCCGCGGGTTGCCTGCCAGTCGACTCCCGATGGCTGCACGCGACGCAATGGCGATGCTTCATCGTATTCGGGCCTGCAATTCGTGGATGTCCACATCGATCCCGCGGCGTCAGTTGCATCGTATCGTTGCCGGGACGCTCAGTGAGTCTGGTCGTGAGAAACGACCGCGCGCGAAATCGTAGCAATCGCATCGTTTGGGCAAAGCACCTTAGAATCGACCGACGTGGCACTCGCATACGAGCGGCGCGCAGAAGAGGCAACGAGCCCTGATCCGTGCCGAAGAGTGCCGCGATGTACGGCAAACTGCGCGGGGATGGACGAAGGAGGTGGAAATGGATAGACAGGAAGTTTCGGAAAAGGTCGATCTCTCAAATGTGCTGGCCGAAGTAGAGACCCGTTACCGGATTCGCCGTCCGATCAGTGCACAACGCCAGCTTGCGGCCGCGGAGCACATGCCGGGCGGGAACACGCGCACTGTGCTGCACTTCAGCCCGTTCCCTGTCGTATTCGCGCGCGGTCACGGGAACCGCCTTACTGACGTAGACGGACTTGAGTATCTGGACTTGCTGGGCGAGTACTCGGCAGGCCTTTACGGGCACTCGAACCCAGTCGTCCAGGCGGCGATCAAGCAAGCGCTCGACGATGGCACGGCACTCGGCGGCCCGAACCAGTACGAGACCGGACTCGCCGAGGCGATCCGCGCCCGCTTCCCGTCGGTCGACCTCCTGCGGTTCACCAACTCCGGGACCGAAGCCAATCTGATGGCCCTGTCCACGGCGCGCGCTCTGAGACCAGGCCGCTCGCGCATCATGGTGTTCGACGGTGGTTACCACGGAGGCGTGTTCAATTTCCGCGGCCGCAGCGCGCCTCTCAACGCCCCCTTCGACTGGCTGATCGCGCATTACAACGACGTTGAGGGCGTTCGCGCAGCGCTGCGCGCACACGGTGCCGCCACCGCTGCGGTGCTGGTCGAACCCATGCTCGGCGGCGGCTGCATTCCGGGTAAGCTGAATTTCCTCGCGATGCTGCGCGAGGAGTGCACGACACGCGGTATCGTGCTGATCTTTGATGAGGTGATGACGTCGCGACTATCGCCATCCGGCCTGCAGGGTCTGCTCGGCATCCGGCCCGACATGACGACCTTCGGCAAGTACCTGGGCGCTGGAAGCAGCTTCGGTGCCTTCGGCGGGCGGCGCGACCTGATGGAGCGCTTCGATCCCGCCCGGCCGGACGCCCTTGATCACGCCGGCACGTTCAATAACAACGTGCTGTCGATGGCTGGCGGCCTCGCTGGCCTTACCCGGGTATTCACGCCCGCGGAGGCCGTGCGAATCAATGCGCTGGGGGACCGGCTGCGCGAGCGGCTGAACGCAGTGGCGCGGGCGCGTTCCGCACGGTTCCAGGCAACTGGCACCGGCTCCTTAATCGGGCTTCATTTCAGTTCGGACCCGATTCTGAGGCCTGATGATGCCGAGTTCACGGGGACGGCTGCGCAATCCGGCAAGCGCCTGCTGGAAAGGCTGCTTCATCTGGAGATGGTCGACCGAGGGTACTATGTCGGTCGGCGCGGCTACCTGTCTTTGTCATTGCCGACGACCGCCGCGGATTGCGAGAACTTCGCCGCGGCAATCGATGACTTTCTCGCGACGCGTGGACCGCTGATCGAATCGGTTCTCTCTTAGTCCGCGCGGGCAGAAATCTTGGCGGTGCCGGGACATATGACCGGATACCTGCCTGATGGCGCGCCGACCAAGTTCCGAAATCTGCCAGATGCGCGACGCCGCCAGCCTGTGTCAAACGGCGGCTTGCGGCGAAGCATTCCGAGCCTGCGTGCGGCCGGTTTTGGCCGGGGGCTGCCTGTCAGGAGCCGGTGACCCCGATTAACGGCCTACGTCCGTTGCTGCTGACCCCGAAGCAGACCAACGCGAATGTCCATCCCATTGGTATCGAGCAGCCCAGCTAGGGCGTCTGCTTCGCCACTGCCTGGCGTGCTTCCTTTAGCTGCTTCCAATTCGGCGCGTACTTGAGCGCCGCGTCGTACTTGGCGAGTGCTTCCTTCGCGTGGCCCTGCCTCGCGAGTACGTCACCCCAAGCTTTCAGCGGATCGGCCCAGTGCGGACCCTTCTGATTGGCGTCCTTGAGCTTCGCCGCCGCAGCGTCAAGATCCCCCCGCTTGGCAAGCGCCATGCCCCACGAGTAGTAGCCAGACGGAATACTCGGGGCAAGCTTTACGGACTTCGCATACCATTCCTGAGCACCTGCCCAGTCCCTGCGCGCGTCAAGGACGTCGCCTCTGAACCGGTAACAGTCCACGAACGTGAGCTTACCGACGGCGTTGAGCGCAGCATCCGCCTTCACCGGCTGGCCGGTCTTCTCGTACGTCGGTGCCGCGTAACAGATGCCAACAGGGAAGTTTGTGGAAACGGTGGGATTGGCATACGCCGCCGCATAGGCGTCCCAGGCCCGCGCCGCCGCCTCAAAGTCGCCCTGCTCTTCGGCAAGCCTCGCCCGCGCATACGCCGCCGCTGCAACATCGGGGGCACTCTTCTCGTTGACGGGCGTCGTCTTGAGCCGGAGTGCCGCAGCCTCGACTTCATGCAGTTGCACATCGATCCCGGCTGCTGTCAAATTTTCTGAACCGCTCGCAGCCGAATTTGCCCCGAGGCCGCCGTGTGATTCCATATCGGCGATGATGCTCGCGCGAAATGGCAAGAGGTCGTAGAGCGCTTGGTCCAAGTTCTGATAATCTTCCTCGGGTGCCCGTCCGGGCCGTCCGCCGGCGACTTTGAGCATCTGCTCGCCCACCCGTACCAAACCTTCTTCATCGCCGAGCCACTCAAGCGCGTTCATGACGTTGTTGTAGCCGTCCCAGTAGTCGGGCTTGAGTCTGATAGCCTCCCGGTAGAACGGTAGCGCTTCGCGCATCGCACCGTCGCCACCCTTGTCGAGGATTGCATTCGCCCAGTAATTGAGTACATACGGGCGCTCGCTGGCGTCCACTGTCGTGTAGGCTTCCTGAGCGAAACGGATCGCGTCGTCATCCCGGTTATTATTCGACAGGTATGCTGTCCACAGTCCGGGCTGGGACTGCCCGTAGGCATACTCACCGGCTTCCGTGAGTAGTTTGTCGAGGTCGCCCTTCTCGTCGGTGAAGGTCTTAGGAATAATGCGCGTGCCTCGGACGGTGAGCGCAAGTCCGCCCGCCTTGGTCGTCACCAAATCGCCGTCGATGTGCTGGTCATGCCCGAAGCGCGTCTTCAGCGCCCGTTCGAGCTGCCCGATCGAGATGCCCGTCTCCGGGACGTTGATCGCGATTTCGTTGGTCCACGCGTTCGAGAGCGCTCGGCGCTCCGCACTTGTGCGGGTCGCCGCTTGAATTCGCGTCAGTACGTCGAGAAGCCCTGCGGCAATGATCTTGCCGCTCGGGACGTGGTCGGCGATGTTCGGTGCGACCTCGAAGGGATCAATGACAACGCTGCGCGAGTGAACGGCATCAAAGAACATCATGGTGCCGCCGATGCCGATCACAGTCGCGACCAGCACGAAAAAGAGCTGAAAGCCGACCCGAATTCGAAGACCGAACCTGCGGATGTTTTCCTCACGGAGCTGGTGACGCAGATGCGCCAGGCGCAGCGCGTGCTCATCTTTCAAGTGCTCAGCTTGGATCTCGAGTAGTTGCGATTGCTTATTTAGAAATTCTACTGTCTTGTGCGCAACCTCAGGATTCTGAATCGAGGCGTGGTGCGCGATGGCCGCCGCAAACGCCTCAGCGCCGGCGAGTGCTTCCGGAGCCTCTGCTTCCGGCCTTCCTTCCTCGCCCCCGAGGATTCCGCCGAGCACTCGTTCAGGCATGTCATCCCCCACAAACATCAGCCATGTTCGTGCCCCCGCCGCTCAGGGTAACCCGGCAGCAACTCTTGTGCCCGAATGGCTTTTGGGCAGGCAAATCGACCGGCGCGATGGCCGGTCGTGGCCGGGTGCCGCCGGTCGGGAGCCGGTGGCCCCCCGACTCAGGGCCAAGGTCCGCTCCTGAACCGATATGCGACGTTGGCGATCGGCCGCTATCGGGAACCGAAAAAAGATAGTCCCAGTATCAACAGAAGCACCAAAAGCAGCGGCGCGCCGACTGCTCGGACCACCTAGGTGATGATCGCGTACCTGGGAGTCCGTTTCCCGTCTGGATCGTTGATACCTCCCGGCAGGTCATCTTCCAGAGTTGTTACCCAGCCATTCACCAGCAATGCACCCCCGTGATTGCCAGGCATAGCCAAAAGTTGAGCTGGGCAAAGTGGCTGACTGTCGCCGCAATCAAGAACGCTACGCCCCTCGAGATCGCGGCTAATAGTCCCAGCAGCCAGAGCAACTGTTGATGAAGTTCAGTGTCGTACCGTTCACCAGTATCTCAACGGACTGCAGCTCAAATGCGCCGGATGCGTTGACCGCGTAGTTGATCGTTTCGCTGATCGACTGCCCGTTGACCGTGCCAGTCGCGTATGTGGTCAATAGTACGGTGCTGGCGTTGTTCGATGCTACTGAGTAGGTTTCTGTCAGAGAGCCGATACCATCGTTCGTATTAGCAACGTAATAAGTCCCAGAGCCGAGCGGACCCGAGCCCCCGACGGTGAGCGTCGATGGCAGCGGATCGATGCTGTTATACAGGAAGTCAAACTGCCCGCCGTTAGACGAGACGGTCAGTCCGAGCGGCTGGTAGGGGTTCTCAAGGTAGTAGGCCGTGTCGATCTGAGTGACGATCGGAGATCCGTGCTCGGTGATCGTCAACGAGATCGTGCTGGTGTTGGCCTCTTGCCCATCGAACATTGTAGTGCCATTGTTGGGCGTCTCGCTGTAGATTGCCGTGTAAGAGTTACCACCGCTGCTCGTCGTTAAGGTCGCCGAAGGAACGTTGAAAGGTTCCGCTGGTGCGGGTGCCGATTTCAGGCTCTGTGGCGGCGGGCTCGATTGCATGGCGGTGCCTCCGCCACCTCCGCCACCTCCGCTGCCACCGCATCCAGACAGGCCGCCCATAAGAACGAGCAAGACCGTCCACATTGAAAATGTTCTCATGGGATCGCCCTCATAGAGTCACGCCGTGATTGGAACTTTGGAAAGTTCTCTCGAATAGACAGCTCCGAACGATGTTTGCCGTCGAGGGATGGCTGCTCGCGCCATCGGCGTGGACCATCTGAAACCCCAGCCCGCCCTCAAACGGCCGTTATTACGATACTCCGATCGCGAAATAATGAAATCCTTCAAGACCCACTGCGCGGACTTGCGGGGCGATGCTGCGTTCCGGCGGATTGCTTGGCGCTCGGCGTCCGGTGAGCGCCGAACTTTGCGTCGTTCGTTCGCGGCTCAGTGGTGACGGTGCCGCAGGCCCGAGAAGACGTTCCGGCCGAAGAACTTTCAATACGTGCGCGGAACCTCTGTGCGGTTGCACGGCGCGTGCACGCGCTGCACAAACGGCAAAGCCAGCTTTCGCCGGCCTCGAACGTCCATGATTTTATTGATTGGTGTGTCCCGATATCGTTCCATAAGTTATTGATCCATTTTCGATAGCGGCGGCCATCTCGGAGCATCATCTCCTTGCGCTGCCCGGCGCTGGTGCGAAGCGACGTGGAGCGTCCGCGCATAAAAAAGCCCGGCGCGTAGCCGGGTCGCGCGAGGCTCCGCGCCCCTCAATTGATGTTGGCCAGCCAGTCTCGAGCAGCGCGGAGAATGGCCCGGAGGTTGCCGACATGACCCCCGCGAGCGGCAGCTATCGGGCAGGCATTCCGTTCGCCCGTATCTCTGCAGTTGACCGGGTGCCGCCTGTCAGGAGACAGAGTCCCCCCGAATCACGGCCTATGTCTGTTCCTGAACCCACCGCAGACAGTGGCGAACGGCCGGTTTCGGGAAGGCCAGTGAAGACCGATTGTGCGACCGCGGCACGGCGTCACATACAAGCCGCTTAGTCGCGCACGGCCGCCCCAATTGAACTACGCGGCATTTTGAGGTGCACGCGCGGTGGAAGGCGACCGCCAGGGCTCGGCTGGGGCACGGGCATACTGCTGAACAGCGTGGCGCCATGGTATGACCAGCGGCACTAGGATGACTCCCATGAGGCACGCGAACAGGGACTCGGACGCGTATGGATCGAGCCCCGGACCAAGCCACATCGGCAGGGCGGATGCAACGACCCAGATAACCTTCCAGAGCAACTCAAACAGGAGAAGTGGGAGCATCTTCAACGGATATCTCAGGCCAAGCAGAGACAGCATCGCGAGCGCCCCCAGCAGCGCTCGGGCCACCGAAGACGGCCCAGCAATCAAATTAGGCGGCGAGATGATGTGGGGCCAGACGGTAGTTGCCAAGCCCGCCGCAATGAGCAAGTACATCGCTCGCAGCATGTAAAGCCGTAAGGTACTGACCTCATTCATGCGACTGGCCTCCGCTTGCGGGGATGGGAAACGGGTGGGGTTACGTGCCGCCTAACATCTCATGAACAGCCCGGTATTCAATATGATGGGGAGCAATTAGCCGCAACGATTGTCGCAAAAGTCGGCGAGTTGCTGTGCCTCGGCAGGCGATGGTCGGTGAATCAAGCGGTACGTCCGCTGCTGAACCCGTCGCCGTCAGTCGCGACCGGCCGGTATCGGGCGGCTCAAATTTGTCGCCTACGTTGTCTCCGCAGACCCTAATGGGCGTTTCCGCCACAGCCGCTAAAGTGAGGTCTGCACAAGTACGGCGCATTCTTTTTTCGTTCTGACGGCTGCGCCAGCTATCGCATCGGCAGACCAGGTGCATACCCACAGTGGCTTTACGATTTCCAGTTGCTGTCCAAGTCGGAGGAGACCACCGATCCTCGAGTCAGCGGCCGCGCCGCGCCGCCTCGATCGCGGCGATGTCTATCTTTTTCATTGGCATCATCGCTTCGAACGCGCGCTTGGCCGCTGCGGGATCGCGGTCGGAGAGCGCGGCAATAAGGGCGCGCGGAGTGATCTGCCAAGACACGCCCCACTTGTCCTTACACCAGCCGCACTGGCTTTCCTGACCGCCATTTCGCACGATCGCGTTCCACAAGCGGTCGGTTTCGGCCTGGTTGTCGGTCGCGATCTGAAACGAGAACGCCTCGTTGTGCTTGAACTCCGGCCCGCCATTAAGCCCGACGCAGGGGATGCCAATCACAGTGAACTCGACCGTCAGGACATCGCCCTGCTTGCCGTTGGGATAGTCGGCCGGCGCGCGCAGGACCGCGCCCACGGTGCTGTCGGGGAAGGTCTCGGCATAAAAGCGAGCAGCGTCTATGGCAGTACCGTCATACCACAGACAGATCGTGTTCTTGCTGGCCATTGTCGTTCTCCTATGAGGGTAGCTGTAAGGTTGTCGAGGTTCAGACTGGCGCACGGCGAGCCGTAGCGCTAGCCACTTGCCCCCGGGAGCTGCCTTTCACAAGCCGACGACCGCCAGTCGAGGCTAGACGTCCGGTACTGAAACCCAGAGCAGACGGTCGCAAACGTCCGGATTCGGACAAGCCAGCGGCCAATGAGGAGCGGTTGAGCGGTCGTGGGATGCCGGTATGTTCGAGCCACGTTATCGTTCCCGGCCGCTCCAGCCGACAGTTAGGGAAGCTCTGAAGAACTGGTCATGAGAGTGAGCTTCGGCAGGGAATGTGAGCGGAGACTGCGGAGCGGATCGGTTTCCCGGTGCGGTTCGGCGTTCTTTGCCTCAAAGCACTGTATTTCTCGA
>Ga0181521_10005000_pt1 | contig 14930 bp, 11 predicted proteins | sample PEATcosm2014_Bin_32_FD_119764 | JGI IMG/M metagenome (GOLD analysis project Ga0181521, IMG submission 119764) | Peatland microbial communities from MTU Mesocosm Facility, Houghton, MI, USA - PEATcosm2014_Bin02_60_metaG | ecosystem: Environmental > Terrestrial > Soil > Wetlands > Peat | place...
CTCACAGGCAGAACTGAACCGCGTCGCTCGTCAGCTCAACCGACGACCTCGCGAGACGCTCGGCTGGATGACACCATTGGAGAAAATGAGAGAGGTCGTTGCGACGACCCCCTGACGCCGCCGCCTATCAGCCGCACGAGGCAGAGCCGGCCATTGCAGGCGCTTGGTCCTGTGTTGGGACCTCGCGCTAGCCGTGAATCCCCAGACTTGGCCCACACTCGACTCGTAATCTCGTCCGCTGACACCGGGCGGTCGAGTTCGTGCGCGCCAGAAGGCTGTCGGTCCGTTGGATTCTTACATGGCTCTGTGCTTGGTCTTATGGAGCACCTAGTAGGGGAGTACATAGTGAGAAACATGATCACTGTTTCCCGCCCCCAGCCTCGGCCGGAGCAATCTGTGCGCTCCTCAGTGGAAGCTGGTTTGCGCCCGCGCGTAGCCGAGGCTCAGTCCGAACCTCTAAGGGACGGCGCCGCAGACCTGGCATCCGTCACGGGACATCCGACAAATCGCGTGGCTGCTGTGATGTTCCCCATCGATGCGAAAGAGCGGATGGCCCTAGCGACTGCATTCGGCGGCGGCTGGGAAGTCCGCGATGGGCTCAACACCGAGCGAGCTACGGCCGTGCTTCTACGGCCGTGCAGCAGCCAGACCGTCGCGGCCGTGCGTCGGAGGTTCCCCGACGCCCGCATCGTCGTGGTGGAAGGCACACCTTTCGACGGCGCCATCCAGGTTCGCGGTCCGATCCAGAGGCTGCTCGAGGCTGGAGCGGACCTGTACCTTGCTGAGGTGGGAAGCATGGCGGCCTGATCGGTCGAGCACCAACCCCTCGTTTTTTCACCCCGACAAGGGCGCTCAGGAATGCGAGCAGGGTCCCGAAGCGACATTGACGCTCACCGAGCGTCCGGTGGGCGCATTCTCGACTTCGAGGAGCTCGCTACCCGGCTTGGAGACCACGGTGCCCCCAGAGACCCGGGCGCAGTACCCGTCGGGGTAGTGGACCTGGGTTGGGACGAAGATCACGGTCGGCGCGTGGATCCCGCGATCTGGCACAAAGACGAGGTGAAATGCCCCGCTTGTCGGATTGAACGAGAGTGATGTCGGCTGTCCTGCGATCGCCTCGGGGTATGTGCGGGCGAGCACCTGGGCCGTGGGCCGAAGCTGTCCATTCGACATGACCAACGCCTCGGCGGCGCTCCCGGTGGGATCCTGGTAGTACTTCCACGACCAGTAGGTCCAGCCGACGAGAGACTGGTCGGCCTCGGCCGTTAACCGGTCAAGCAATGCCGCGCTCGACGTGGCACCGAACTCACTCACGAACCACGCCGGACCGTGTGGTTGGGCGGGTGTACCGAGGTCGCCTCGGTCCTCCGAGCGTGTCTTGAGCGAACGCTGCTCGTGGGCCGCGCAGGCGGCAATGTTGGTCGGGTTTCCCGTCTTCCCGCTGCGCTCGCCGCAATAGACGTGCACGTTGAACACCAGATTCGAGAAGTTCATCGGTCCGACGAAGTTCGGGTACCCACGATTGCCGAAGATGTCGGGCTCGTAGAAGATCAAGTGGCCGGGATCCACAGCGAGAATCCGAGGGATGACGCCGATAGCCGGATCGTCTGATGGGCATGTGATCGCGGGAGCGCCGTGGATGGCCATGCCGACGGAGGCGTTGCCGGTGTAGAAGCACTCCAATTGGCTATCGAACTGCTCGTTGCCACTGGTGACGAGCGATGTCGAGAACGGCTCGTTGAACGGGTCGTAGCCAAGGACCCAGGGGTTCGTCCGAAAGTAGCTGGCCACGGCCGCCCAGACCCGGTCGTACTCGCCTTGGAGATTCCCGACCACGTCGTTGGTCCAGAAGTGCCGATAGGCGACCTCGGCTGCGGTAGTCCCGTAGTTGCGAGACCACCTTCCCGGAGGATCGGTGTTCCGGACGCCGTCGGTGCACACCGCCCAGTTCGGCGCTCCCTCGCCGTCGAACATCTCGTTGTAGACATCTTGGTGCATGTCGAGAAGTGTGTAGATGTGGAAGCGACCGAGCAGGTCGACGGTCTTGCTGAGCTTATTGAGATAGCTGTCAAGAACCGCCTGGTTGAACTGGCCCGGATCGTGCGGCGTGCCGCTCGTGCAAATCGCAGGGTCGTTCGCCGGGGCGGTCCCTGGCTCGAGACCCTTCCAGGTCATTCCCAGGCGGACGATGTTGAATCCCAGCCTGGCCATTAACGACGCGTCGGCAGCGGTGAAGTTCCAGGGCTTTCCTGGCGCCGGATAGAGCTCGTATGGAGGGAGCTTGTACACGGCGTTCACCCCGTGGAAGAACACGACCCGACCTTGCTGGTCGTAGAGATATGGACCGCCTGGCGAGCGGATCGGCCCTTGGACTGCCGATGCCCCGATACTCGACGGGTATCGGATCGGTGAGGCGAGGCTTGGCAGGCTCCCGGTGGTCGATCCGCTCGTGCAACCTGCCAGGGTGGTCACGACGATTGCGAGAGACAAAGGGAGTGCAAGGTGGGCCAGGCCACGACGGCCCCACACCCTGGGAAACGTTCTCCGCCGCTTCGTGTGGCAGACCAGTCTTCCCATGCAGCCGCTCCACGCCATCAGTGTGTCCCCAGTCATTCAATAATGGGGCCCGCTCCCCGGTGGCGGCTCCTTTGCCGTCACACTAAGAGCCCGCGCGGATAGGCACTGACCTGCGGAAATGAGTTTGTCAGCGACGAAGCGTTCGTACTGGTCAACGTGCTGAGATGGCGCCTTCACTCTCCCGCGGTGGCTTGACGAGTCCGCCTATCCGCTGAAGCTCTAAGGGGGACTTCCACGAGTTTGTAATCGGCTTACTGGACGAGCCGACTACGAAACAGTAGGGACGGTTGAACCTCCTTCACTGGATTCGGCCTTGGGCACAGGAAAGATGAGGCGCTGGTAGATGACGAACTTGGCCAACCAGAATGTGACGCTCACCACCAGAAACCCAATACCGACGATGGCAAGGTGGAAGCGGTGACCGGTCGGCACCAGGTTGGCGATAGCGCCTGTGGCGACACTCGTTCCGGCAATGCAAGCGATCGAGGTGGTCCAATACAAGACGACCTGACGGCCGACACGGGTGCGTGCTGCATCTCTCCAGATCCAGTAGCGGCTCATGAAGTACGAAGGGACCGTGCCGACAAGGTTCGCTATGAGCGCGGCCACCGTCGCGTCCATGACCCCGCTTCCATACAGAATGAGAAGCGTCGCCTCACTCACCCCAAAGGCAACCACCGAGGTGGCGGCGTAGCGTGCGAGTCGCGCAATCTGGGCGCGACGTTGTGAGTACGGACCGCAATCCCTGATGACGCTGCGGACGAGTGGGCTCAAGCGACCGGGATGGAGGACGCGGGGAGCGGACTCGATTAGCGCGTCGCTGAGGCCAGCCTCGATCGTTGGGGCCCAGTCGGGCGAAGCCTGATCTTCGTCGACAGGTTGCCGGTGCGCGATCGACGACGCGTCCGGCTCCCTGGCTCGGGTGCAGTCCGGCGCTCTCAGTGGTCTAGAGGTATACGAGTGCTGTGCCATCGAGGGACACATCTCCGATCGAGCTACACCGAGTGCAATCCGCATTCTGTCTTGCTCGTCCCGGGCCACCGGCCGGCTCGCGGGTCCTCGAGCAGTGACACCGGGCGGGTCGTCGGGCTACAGCCGATGGAGAGATAGCCCTCCTTCCTCAAGGGGTGAACGGGAAGGTGGTGGTCGGCTTCATAGCGGGTGACGTCGTCACGGCTCCAGCGCGCCAGGGGATTGATCTTGACCAATCCCCTGGTGGAGTCCCACCCAACGACCGGCGAGGTGGCCCGATTCGGAGTGTCGACCCGCTTCAGGCCGGTCATCCACGCGGCCCGTCCCGCGAGCGCTCCGGCCAGGGGGACCAGCTTCCGCAGCTCACAGCATCGCTCCGATCCGCAGGGCCAAGCCTCGGCATCTGGACCCGGCATGGTCACTCGCAAGTTGAGGTCGTAGAGGGCACGGACCTCTTCGACGAAGGTCAGCGTCTCCGCGAAATGCGACCCGGTGTCGAGGAATATGACCTCGACCTGGGCGTCGACCCGTGTGGCAAGGTCAATCAGCACGCAGTTCTGGAAGGAACAGACGAGGCACAACCTGGGGCCGAACAGGTTCAGCGCCCACGCCACGACCTCTTCGGCGGGAGCGGACTCGAACAGCGCCGCGAGCGCCAATACATCAGCACTCGACGGCAGAGCCGTGCCCAGGGCGCCATCCGTGCCGGCACGTCCCGGACGGAGTGCGGATGGCTGGTTCATGCCGATCGGGGATTCCTCCGCTTCCAAAGGTGCCACTGGCAACAAGTGCTTGTGTCCGGACCCAATCAGTGCTGCCGTGAGGGAGATCTCAGTTTCCGAATCGGACTGTTGAGCAAGTGCCATTCACACCTCAGATGCTTCTCTTGATGCCGGAGGAGCCGAGGGAGAGATCTTCTGAGTCGCCCCGCCCTCTGCTGATCGTTCAGTCGTGTCAGATCCACCGGCGGAGCGGCCGACCACGTCCTGACCCATGGTCCAATGGCGCCAGCCACTGGCAAGTGGGCGAGTGCAAATCACGGGGTCAATCGCACTCCCGTTTCGGCTGCCATCGGCGCCCCGGTCAGGCCGCATGTGCTGCGATCAGGTCGGGTCCCACCCGATTTGAGGTTGCCGTCCACTGCACGCTCGGTGCGAACAGCCTCCGGTCTATGCGGTCCTGGTGCCGGTTGGCGATCGCGAACAAGGACTCGATGAGCGTGTCGCTCAGCAGGTGCGGCTCTAGGCCCAGGTCGGCCAGCCGTGAGTGCGCAGCGTGGTAGTAGTGCTCGGCGGCTTCGACCCGAGGGTTGTCGATCGGGGCGATGCGGACCGGTCCCGGGTAGGTAGCCCGAATCATCTCGGCAATTTGGAGGACCGAGAACTGCTCGGTGAACTGGTTGAACACCCGGAATTCCCCTGCCTCGGCCGGGTGCTCAGCCGCCAGCCGGATGCATTCAACCGTGTCACGGATGTCGAGCATCCCCCGGATCTGGCGACCGCTGCCGTAGACGGTGAGCGGATAACCGCACACCGCCTGGACGACCAGGCGATTGAGGACGGTGCCGAACACGGCGTCGTAGTCGAACCGAGTCGCCAACCGAGGGTCGAGGCGGGTCTCGTCGGTTTCCTGTCCGTAGACGATGCCTTGGTTCAGATCGGTGGCCCCGAGGTTCCAGGTCCGGCAGGCGAATTCAATGTTGTGGCTGTCGTGGACCTTGGAGAGATGATAGAAGGAGCCCGGCCGTTTGGGGTACAAGATGGTGTCCTTACGGCCCTTGTGGGTGACCTCGAGCCAACCCTCCTCGATGTCGATGTTGGGCGTCCCGTACTCGCCCATGCTGCCGAGCTTGACCAAATGGATCGCCGGATCGATCTCCGCGATGGCATAGAGCACATTGAGCGTCCCCACAACGTTGTTGACCTGGGTGTATACCGCGTGGGCCTGATCGATCATCGAGTAAGGCGCCGAACGCTGCTCGGCGAAGTGCACGATCGTCTCAGGACGAAAGTCATCGATCGCCGCACGCGTGAAGACGGGGTCGGTCAGGTCTCCGACGAATGTCGTGATCTCGTTACCCGTCAGGTGCCGCCAGACCGCAACGCGTCGTTCCAGTGCCGCGATGGGCACCAGGCTTGTCACACCCAGCTCTTGGTCATAGCCACGCCGAGCGAAATTGTCAGCCACCGCCACGTCATGGCCAACCGCAGACAGGTGCAGTGCGGTCGGCCAGCCGAGATACCCGTCGCCCCCCAAGACCAAGATACGCATCGCTCCTCCCATCTGCGAGGTTGCTATCCAGTAGAACCGGCCGATCTGAAGGATCCTTAAGTTCCGCCTAAGAGTTCTTGAAGATCGGTTGTGAGAACATCGCCAACAGAACGTTCCCGGTGGAGTTGACCCGGCAATCCGGACACGTGCACTGAGGTGGTAACACACCTCGGGAAGGAGTCCGTGTGCCTCGTCCTTATCCGCCGGAGTTCTGCCAACGACGCAGCCGTTGAGTTGGCTCGTGTTCACCCGGTCGATCAACGGCCCCCCAAGCTCCGGCGTGTGTGGCCCTATGCCGTAACGTCGGTGGTCGCGACCGTGGTGAGCGAGACAACCCTGCGCCAACCCTCCCGTCAGGCCGCGCGGAGCTTTAGAGTTCAGCGACGAGGCAGCAGTGCCGACGTGCCGAGTGCAACCACGGCGAGCGGCCACAGCTCCCACAACCCGACGACCGCCTGGACGAGCACGGCGGTGAGGACCACGGCCGCTGAGACGGCGAGGAGCCCGGGGCGCAGCGGTGTGGAGGTGAGCGGCCGGGCGGTGGTTGCTGGGACGCGCGATGGCAGATCCGCGACGAGACCCGCAAGCTCGTGACGGTGACGACTACATAGCACCGCGTCGATGCGCCGCCCGCCTTCTTCGAGGCTCAGGCGGCCCTCTCCGACCGCATGCGAGACGAGGCGTGTGGCCTCCTCTCGCTCGAGGTCGGACGCGAGCACTGGCCGCACCGTGTGAGTGTCACTCGTGATGGCTGGAGGGGAAACAGCCGGGGGCTTGCGCTTGCTCGGAAGAGCGTCAGCCTGGCGCCTACCCCAGCTTCCGGCCGCCAAGAGTACGAACAGGAGGGCAAGGAACAGGAAGGGAAAGACCAGCTCCAGCAGCGAAGCAGGACCCCCTGCCATGTAGTGGTGCCAGGGATGGCCGGCGAGGTTCCCGGGCATCAGCGTCCAACCGGTCCGGTCGTGACCACGGATCCGAGCTTAGGCACAGCGCCGCGATCAGAGCACCGCTGCCGGGCTGAGCAGTCCCGACGACGCGGAAGCCGCGGAGAGCGACGCAGAAGCCCTGGCAGGCGACGCCGAATCACGCGGAAGGCCTGGGTTCAGCCCGGAGAGACGCGGAAGAGCGGACCCCAGTCCAGCGCCTTCCGACGCCGCCCCCCTGCTCTCCTCTCTTCCCTCGGCTCCGGTCTCCGGTCTCCCTCCGGTCCCGTCGCCGTCGCCGTCGCCTCTCGGCTTTCTGGGATAGGAGATAGAGGCCACCGAAACGCCGCATCGACAGATCCGCTGGGGGTGGTTGGCGTTCAAAGCGTCCTGCCAGAGTCTTTGGCTAGCCCTACATAGCGAGAGAGAATGGGAATGCTTCCGTCTGCCCGGCGTTGGAAGCCCGGATCACCTCTCCTTCAAGTGCGCAGCACCGAAGAGGCGCGGCACAGGCCCAAAACGACAACGTCCGGTCAACGCGATCAACAGGGCCGTATATGCCTGTGGCTGGGCTCTTGGCGCCGTGACCTGGGCATCTGGTGATTCAGGCGTGGCATTTCGGTAGCAACGGGTGTAGCGTCCACCCACCTTCGACAACGAGGGTTCGGAACGTTCGGTTGTGCAGACCGTTGCACCTCGGAGGCTGCGACTTTGTGCCCAGGTCCTCGCTGTCGATCAAAAGAACAGCCTTTTTAGGGGCCGTGCACTGCCCGATGGTGGTCAGCCGTACCGTGGTGACCCAAGGGCACGGTCCGTGTCTGCATCGGCGCAGTTGGTGGGTCCGCGCGTGAAACGGTTGCGGGTGTCGCGAGGCGTGCGGTGGTTGATGATCGGAGCGGGCGCCGCCCTGGTCACGGTCGGGGTGCTCGGCCTGGTTTTCTCGTGGGGCTAATCGTCTGGGCTCGACGGAGTCGGCTGCACACAGTCGGACTATTCGGGTTCGGTGCCCTGTTGGTCACCTTTCTCTTGGGTGCAGGGGTGGTTCCTGCAGCGGCGCAGGGCAATACCGCGACGATCAACGGCACCATGATGAGTGGCACTTTCACCGTCAGCGCTGGTATCTATCGATTCGGATTCAACCAGCTGCCGAACGAAGCCAGCTTGTCGTGCGGGCCAGGTAGCACGACCGCCCCCAACGGGGGACCCCAGGGAAACTCGCTCGAGTGCGTGTTTCCCAATCAGGTGACCACGGGTACTTGGACCATGGTGGGCACGACGCCGTGGCCGAACAGCGTCACGATTACGCCCTTTGTGAGCCCCGACAACGCGACCTACGTCACCGGCACGCCAATCACCGTCACGGCATCTGCCCCAACGCCGACTGCGGTGACAACGCCTCCCGCAGCGACAACGCCGACCGCCGCACCAAAACCAGCTCCTGGGCCAGCAACGAATCAACCGAACGCCAACGTCGGCGGCGGCAGTCCCTTGTTCTGGTTGCCCTTGGGAATCGGAATCGCACTCGTCGTCGCTGCCTCTTTGATCCGCGAGAAAGCCGAGGATGACGAAGAAGAGCTGGAAGAGCCCGATAAGGAGGAGGAACTCTCCACCAACTGCGCGGCCGAGCGGGCCGCCGTTGCCGCCGCACAAACAGCAGCCATCGGCACGGCAATGGTCGCTTCAGCTGCACAGGCAGCCGTGGCCGCGGCGCAACAGGAGTTCGACGCGGCCAGCGCTGCGCTCGACGAGTTACAGCGTATGGCAAAGGACAATATGCCGGCCGGGACGCCTTACGGAACCGAGGACGAGGCGGTGTGGAAAATGTTGTTTCGAGAGATCGAAGTGGCCGCCACCCGGGTGCGCAAGGCCCGACTCGAGCTCGAGCTAGCACAGGATCGGCTCTCTGAGGCACAAGGGCAGGCCGGGGCGGCAAAGTGGCGGCTCGTACAGGCACAGTCGCGGCTGGCTACCTGCCTTGGGGAGGGTGGCCCGGTCACCGATGGATCACCGGGGGTTTACCCCGATTACTCATCCGAGGACGGGGGCCTGCCTCTGCCGCCCCAGCGCCCGTCGTCAATTCCTGGCATGGCCTACGGAGGGGGGGTCGTCGAAGTGCCGCCGTCAGGTGACGATGGCGAATCGGAGGACGACCCCGAAGGCACGGGAACCGAGACCGACTGGGAGAGGCCGAGCGAGAACGATGACCCGGCTCCTCCGAGGACGCCCATCGGGTGAGCGCGCTCGTCGACCTGGCGGCGCGCATCGAGGCCCAGGCTCGGATCATCGACAGGCGCCTGCCTGAGGCGGCGCGCTGGCGCGGGCTGATCCGGCGTGAGCTGCTCGGAACCAGCCACGCCCGGGCGCGTACTCAACTGGCGGTCGCCTATGACGGGCTCGCCCGGGCGCCCAGCATCCCGGCTGATTCTGGCGAGCTTCTTGCACTCCACGACAAGATGGGTGGCGGCGGGGGGTTCAGGACGACGCGTGCGCGGGTTGGCCCGCCCGGCAGTCGCTCGGCGCCTTGTGCGCACCCGGCCCAGATCGCAGACCTGGTCGAGAGCGCGCTCGGGCGTGCCCGGGGTTCGGCCGATCTGCCCCCGCTGCTCGCCGCTCGTCTCCATCTCGACTTGGCGCTCGTTCATCCGTTCGCGGATGGCAACGGGCGAGTGGCGCGCCTCGCAGCAAGCGCCGTTTTGCTCGCGGCCGGCTACCGCTCGACACTGGGAGCCTTGGTCGAGCAGCACTGGACACACGACCCGGCCGCGTATCGTGCCTCATTCCTGACGTTTGCCGAGAACGGCGACGAAGAAGCCTGGCTGAACGCGTCGCTCACGGCAATGCTGCGCCGTGGCGAAGCCGTCGCTCGCTTCCGGAGGCGCGAGCTGACGCTGCGCCAAGCTCTCGCAAGCGCCGGCATAGATGACGAGCAACGGCAGTCGCAGCTGCTGCTGAGCTACGACAGCGGGTGGCCCGTGTCGAAGAGCGGCGCGCGGGCGTTCGACGTGCTCCGAGCCCGGAGTGCTCCCTGGCCGGAGCTCGAGATTTCCTGGGGTCCGCTCGCGCAACGACTGCTGCCCCAGCTGGAGCGCCTTCGGGCCGAGGAGACCGAGACCGAGACCGAGACCGAGACCGACGGACAGATACAGGCCGGTGCCTCGACGACTGCGGACCGGGCGCCCGTCGTAAGCGTTATCGTGCCGGCCTATCGTGGCGCGGACACGATCAGGGGTGTTCTCCGAGGCCTTGCAACACAGGATCTCGATGAGCCCTTCGAGGTGATCGTGGTTGCGTCGGGCGGGGATGCGACCCCTGACATCGTGCGCCGCGTCTTTCCCGAAGTCATACTGCTCAGCGCGAACGGCCGACTCACTCCGGGTGCGGCTCGCAATGCCGGGGTTGCCGTTTCGCGGGGACCGATTATCGCGTTCCTTGCCGACGACTGCGTGCCCCAGTCGGATTGGATTCGCCTACGCCTTGCCGCACACAGAGCGGGGCATGCACTTGTCGGAGGCTTCATCGACGTCGCCAAGCCGAGCACGTTCGCCGGGTGGGCACAATATTTCGCGAAGTTCTGGGGCATGCAACGCCAGGTGGGACGTCGTTCGGTCGGCCGCGGGCCACTGTTCCATCTTTCCTATCAGCGTCTCCTGCTCGCGGATCGATTCGACGAGGAGCTCGTCGCAGGCGAAGACACGGCATTCAACCATGCCCTCGTCGCGGCAGGTCACCAGGTTTTCTTCGATGCCGCGATTCGCGTCTGCCACGTCAATGACCGTCACCTCGGTGATGTGCTCGCAGCACAACGCGAGCAGGGCGCCGCGGCGGGTGAACTCTGCCGGCACTCGGCTCTCCGCATCTACTATGCCCCCTCGGTTCGAGGCGGACCGTGGACGCCCCTCATCCAGTGTGTGAAAGCGGGATCGACCATCGCCCGTTACCGTCGGTCCCTCCTCGGTCGGTTCTTGTTGTCCTCGCCACTCGTTCTCCTCGCGATCACCGTCCGGCGGCGTTCCTTTCGACGCGCGCTGTCCGGACGGGCAAGCCCTGCCACTATCCCGTGCGCCGGCAGGCCTAGACGTGTATCTGGAACTGCACCTCGCCGAGTCAGAGTGTCGGCCATCGTGCCCGCATACAACGAGGAGGCCGCGATCTGCGACTGCCTTGATTCCTTGCTCGCCCAGACCCTCGACGAGCTCGAGATCCTCGTCATCGACGACGGCTCGACTGATGCCACCGCAGCAAAGGCCGAGAGTCGCGGCGTGCGGGTTCTCTCGATACGCCATGGTGGCCCTGGTGCGGCCAAGAACATAGGCGTAGCGACGGCCTCGGGCGAGGTCGTCGCGTTCATCGATGCCGATCATGTTCTCGAGCGGGACTGCCTCGAGCTCCTCTGTCGACCGATCCTTTCGGGAGCGAGTGCTGGCACCTACACAAGGGAAATCGCCGTCGCGAACCCGGAGAACCCCTGGGCGGACTGCTGGACGCTGAACCGGCGCGCAGCCCGGGGTGACCACTTTCCCGCAGGGATGCCTGATCGGTGGCAGAACTTCCGCGCCATCAGGCGCGATGTCTTCCTGGCGGCTGGCGGGTTCGATGATGTCGGCTACGGCGAGGACATGACGCTCGCTCCCAAGCTCGGCCTACTCGCCGACGCGGTTCCCGGAGCGCGGATGCGTCACCGCCATCCCGACTCGCTCATCGAGATCTGGGAAAACGCGCGGTGGGTCGGACGCGGCACGCGGATTCGGGAGTTGTCGAATGTCGTACGCCGCTACAGCCTTCCTCGCTCGCTGCGCCGCGGCATCAGGGGCTCTCGCGTTCTCGGCCGGCCCCGCTACCTGCTTTTCGCAGTCGTATACGACTTCGGCGTTCTGAGCAGCTACCTCGAGACGCGGCTCGGCCGTTCCCGCCATTCCAAGTAAATCCCTAAGCCAGGTCGACTGCGGATCGCCGTCACGGCGGCGCCCCCCAAGTTGGCTGATCGAAGTCGACTCCCTCCCAAAGGAGCGTCCTACCTGCTTCTCGGACGAGTCGCTGGAGTCGGGCCAGAGCCGCTGCACCTGAAGCATCAAAGATCTCGGCCTCTCCCATGTCCATCACGAAGGACTCGATCCCTTCGGTAACCAGTTCGTCCATCACCGATAGCAACCGATCTCGAGTGGTTCGATCGAGGATGCCGACCAGTCGAATGGTCACCACGGGCCGGTCGCCATCAACCCAGATCTCCAACACCGGGTCCATGCTGTCCGCGGATTCGAAGCCCATGAACGGGGCGAGATCGAACGGGTTGGCACCTGGGTCGCAATCCACGTCAGTGGCGTCGGATCCAGCTAGTGCGAGCGCAGCGGGGAGTCGGGTGCTCAATTCGGCCCGTTCATGTCGACTACGGCTGGAACGGCCCACTCTGTGTCCAGACACTCCCACTGCCACTGAATGCTGCGGGTCTGCCCGGTCGCGAAACTCTCACCGGTTTGGAGGCAAAGACATGAAGTGATGCCGCTGCTCGCATCCTCGGCCTCTCGTTCGTCTCGACCGCAGGGCAGGGGGTCATCAATTGCCCCGCCACGCCGCACGGTAACCACGCCCGGGACTGCGATCAATAGGGCTTAACCCCCAGCATTCCGGGGCTGACCCTATTTTTTCGGTGGCGTCGTGGGCGATATGGTCGGTCCTCAGCGCAGCTCGTGTGGCGCCTGTGTCGTCCCCATCCAACCGGAGCTTGAATAGGCCGCCCGCCGAAGAGTTAATGGGCGGAACCGGCGTTCGGAGGCACCCTTAGCACGGTTAATGACGTGCGTTATTGGACACCGATGCTGGGACACTGCCGGACGCGAAAATCACTGAACCGCCTGAGATTAAGTAGCGCCTGCTGAGGTTTGAAGGCAGACTTACCCGACGAAGTCTGGGGGTTCCGAGATGAGAAAGTCAGCAGTCAGTCTGTTTGTGACTCTGCTCGTATGCTGCCTCCCCCTACCTGCCGCGTCGGCGACGGTCAAGCTCAAGTCCGAACTACTTACACTCTCCCAGCTCCCGAAAGGCTGGTTGACAAGCGCACCTTCCAGCACCACCGCCTTCGGATGCAATGCGAGTGTTCTACCGGCGAATCCGACGGTGCAGGCGAGCGCGGGGTTCAACTTCGGTGCTCTCAAGGGATTCCCCCTACTCACCGAGGTGCTGGCGTCCTACAAGAATGTCGACGCGGCGTTCAACGCCCTCACGTCTGGGTTAAGCGGCTGCAGCCATGTGAGTGGCACTAGGGATGGAAATCCATTCAGCGGCACAATCTCGAAGATGTCGCTTGGCACCTACGGCGACCAGTCCGCTGCATACCACGCCAGTGTCAATCTCCAAGGCTCGTCTCTCGTTGCCGATATTCTGGTCGTCCGCAAAGGGAGCGTCCTGCTCGAGCTTGAGGAAGGCAACAGCGGAAGCATCAGCGCGAGTGGATTCGAAAGCTTTTCGAAGTCCGCCGTCAAGAGGCTTTAGCGGAGCTGACTTGTTATTTTCAAATCATATGAGGGTGGCACTGCCCTAATTCATCGTCGGAACTGGGGCGCACAGAATGACGCCCCTCTACGGCAACCCGGACAGTCTGAAGGAGTGCATACTCGGCGATCTGCGCTTGGATAGGTGTCCCATAATGCGTGCGCCGTTGCGGGGTGCCCCCAGGGTGCCTGCTTGAGAATGGTGGAAGGTGCTGCGGATGATTCGTAGCATCTAGAGGTCCTTGCGGGTTGACTCATAAGTGCCTGCCTCTGGCGTCAGCCAAGTGGCTTCTTAACGAACAGCCTCCCGCTCGGGCTTCGCCACGGAGTGGCTCAAAAGAGGATCGAGCACGAACAGTCCACAAGCAGGAGTGCCCCCGTGGTTTCCCACAACCAAAGGAGGCATTGATGAATGTGATGATTGGGATCGATCCCCATAAGGCGTCGCACACGGCGGTGGCGATCGGTCGAGACGAGGACCAGCTGGCAACTGTGAAGGTGCGAGCAACACTTCGTCAGGTGGACCAGCTCTTGAATTGGGCGGAGCCCTTCGAGAAGCGCACCTGGGCCATCGAGTCAGCCGGCGGGATGGGTTATTTGCTCGCTCAACAATTGGTGGCACATGGAGAGGACGTGCTCGATGTCCCCGCCCAGTTGGCTTCGCGCATTCGAGTACTGGCCACCAAGCGATCCAACAAGAACGACCCCAACGATGCTCACTCGATCGCCATCGCCGCCCTCCGAGCTCCGGCGCTTCGCCAGGTCGAGCCGGCAGATCACGCCGAGGTCCTCCGTCTCCTCTCAAAGCGAAATGTACGTTTCTGATGCCGAGGCTCTCCTAAAGAAGGTGACCCCGGAGTCAGCAGCCCAGCAGATGCGCCTTAACCTGGTTCTCGAGCTCCTCGACGATGTGCGTCGCCTCGATGTCCAGACCAAGGAATCGCATCGGCGCATTCGCCTGGCGGTGAAGGCCTCGAGGACCTCGGTCACAGAGATCTACGGAGTGGGACCCATCCACGCTGCAACGTTGATCGGGTACTCGGGCGACATCCGTCGTTTCGCCAACCGGGATGCCTACGCCTCTTACAACGGCACGGCGCCGATCGAACTGTCCTCTGGTGGGCGGACCGTGCATCGTCTCTCCATGCGAGGCAATCGCAAACTCAACAACGCCTTGCACATGGCCGCCGTCACCCAGATCCGCAATCCCGGCACCGAGGGACGTATCTACTTCGAGCGCAAGGTCGCCGAGGGCAAGACCAAGACGGAAGCCCTTCGGTCGCTCAAGCGCCAGATCAGCAACTCGGTCTACCGCCAGTTGATCCTCGACGCCGAATAGGGGTCCGGGAGGACAGAAGGGACGACTCGTGGCCAGCGTGGCCGGCTCCACACCCTGAGCGGCCGGCTCTTTGGCGAAGTCACTCCCGGACCCAGTTCAACTCTAGGCAGCCGCGCCCTCTAATGATGGCTCGATCCGTCGCGCCCAGAATTGGACAAATCCAGGGTCTTGACACAAAGAGGATTCGTTCGGGGCGCAGCAACTACCTGCGAGTCCGCTGCCTCATGGTGGCTGACTGGGGGCGGATTCAAGGGGTGATCGCAACGGCTCTCTCCTGACGAAGGAGAAGCCATGGACCAGCCCAAAAGGAACCGGGTGTGGGAGTTACTCGGCGCTGGCCTCGATTGCCCCGCCGTCGCAAGA
>Ga0181521_10005003_pt1 | contig 14924 bp, 15 predicted proteins | sample PEATcosm2014_Bin_32_FD_119764 | JGI IMG/M metagenome (GOLD analysis project Ga0181521, IMG submission 119764) | Peatland microbial communities from MTU Mesocosm Facility, Houghton, MI, USA - PEATcosm2014_Bin02_60_metaG | ecosystem: Environmental > Terrestrial > Soil > Wetlands > Peat | place...
CCCCAATGCGATATCAACGGCACGCTGTGCGGAACACCTTAATCGTGGCGAAAGGCGCGACTGGTTCCGGCTGAGAACCTCGGCGGAGCCGAAGGCCCTCCATTCGCGGACGAAGCGATCCGCGCACGCTCTCAATCCCACCGGCTACGACGTCTGCCTCGAAGGGCAGACGCTCGCCCGCGGCGCGCGGTAGCAGCCGCGTCTGTCCCCGGGCGCCGCTTCTGCGCTATAAGCAACATCGATATATGGGACCACTCAAAGGAATCCGCGTTCTCGATTTGAGCCTGGTGGTATCGGGGCCGTTCTGCACCATGATGCTCGGCGACCTCGGCGCCGACGTTATCAAGATCGAACCGCCCGAGGGCGACGTGTCGCGCTACGTGACCGCCGATTCCCGCAACGGCGTCGGCGTCTCGATAATCAACTACAATCGCAACAAGCGCGCGATCCTGCTCGACCTGAAACGCCCCGGCGCCAGCGAAGTGTTTCTCAGGATGGCCGAGCGGGCGGACGTGGTCGTCCAGAATTTCCGTCCCGGAGTGGTCGACAAGCTCGGCATCGGCTATGCGGCTACCAGCGCACGCAACCGCAAGATCGTCTATTGCTCGATCGCCGGCTACGGCTTCACCGGTCCGTACGCGGACAAGCCGGCTTACGATCCGATCATCCAGGGGCTGGCGGGCGTGATGGCGTCGCAGCGGACGCAGGGCCGTCCGCGCGCGGTCAAGAATATAATCGCCGACAAAGTCACCTCGATGACCGCGGCGTACTCGATCACGGCTGCGCTGCTCGCCGCCAGAAACGGCGGCGCGGGGCAGCATATCGAAATCGCGATGATGGATGCGGTGGCGTATTTCCTGATGCCCGACACGATGGCGAACCGGACATTTTTGCCCGACAAGCCCGGCACGCTGCCCTCAATGGGCACGCTCGAGCCGTTCCAGACCGCCGACGGTTTCATCACGATCGCCGCGCTCCGGGACGATCAGTGGCAGCGGCTGTTCGCAGCCGCCGGCCATCCCGAATGGTTCGAGGGCGACGAGCCGCGCAGCGAGCGGCTGCGGCGCGGAATCAAGGGACTGATCGCGCTTTTTCCGAGCGAGTCGTCGGCCCATTGGCTCGAGCTGATCGAGGCGGCTGACGTGCCGTGCGCACCCGTCAATGACTACGACACGATTTGGAGCGATCCCCAGTTCGCGGCCAACCAGACTTTCTTCGAGTACGAGCATCCCAAGGCCGGGCGGGTACGCGCGGTGCGGTCTCCCGCGCGTTTCTCCGCGACCGCGCCCGAGCTCTGGCGGCACGCGCCGGAGCTCGGTGAAAATACCGATCAGATTCTGGCGGACTGCGGGTTCTCCAGCGCGGAGATCGCGGGCCTGCGCGCCGAGCAGGTCGTTAGATAATTCGCCGGCACAAGTCTCGCCACGGAGTCCTTGCGCTCTTCTACGTGGCGCCGGTCTACGTAGCGATGGTTCTTCTCGCTGGAGCGTGCGCGACGCAAACCATTCCGATTGCGAACTCGCAGGCCACCCCGGTGCGGCTCGCGCCGCCGCCGAAGGCCAATCCGCCGCTCGATCTGATCGTCGGCCCCGACGGCATGCTCTGGTTCGGCGAGCCCTTCAGCGATCGGATCGGACGCTTTTCCATTGCCGACGGGTTGAAGGAGTTTCCGCTGCCCGCCCGATGCTTTGTTACGCGTCTCGCCTCTGGCTCCGACGGCCGAGTCTGGTTCACGGATCCGGTCGGCAACCGAATCGGTTCGATCACTCCGAAGGGCGTCGTCGCGCTGTTCGCGCTGCCGGCGCCGGTAAGCGGACCCGCCGGCATCGCCTTGGGCGCCGATGGGAATCTGTGGTTCACCGAGATCAGGGCGAGTCGGATCGGGCGCGTGACGCTGGCGGGCGCGAAGCCGACAGGGTCGATCACCGAGTTCCCGACCCCCACCTCCGACAGCCGTCCGGCCGGGATCGCCTTGGGCGCCGACGGGAATCTCTGGTTCGCCGAGGAAAGAAGCGCGCGGATCGGGCGTATCACAACCCAGGGCCGAATCTCTGAATTCAGCGTGCCGACGCCCAGATCGGAGCCCGAGGAAATCACCGCGGGACCCGACGGCAACCTGTGGTTCACCGAATTCAAGGGCAAACGTGTCGGACGAATCACGACCGCGGGAGAAATCAGCGAGTTTCCGATCCCGGGCGCGCCGAGCGTCGATCGGATTGCCTCGGGACCTGACGGCAATCTCTGGGTCACTGCCGCCGGCGGCAGAATCTTCCGCGTGACACCGGCCGGCGTGGTCGCTGACCTGAAGCTGCCGCCCGGCGTCAGGCCTGCTTTCATCACGGCGGGCCCGGACGGAAATATCTGGTTCACGGAACGCACCGGGATAATCGTGCGGATGACTCCCGCCGGCGAGATAAAGGAATTCAGTCTTGCGCGCCCGGATTCCTGATCGGGGCCGATTTGGTCCGCTGTCGCGCGCGAGGCGATCTGCGCTATAACGCGATCGAGATTGAGACTGACTTGTAATTGCAGCCGATCGCGCGTCAGCACGGCTTTTGGGCAGTGAGAATCCAGCAAGGGAGAATCAACAACAATGGGCAAGCTCGACGGTAAATCAGCAGTCGTGACGGGCGCCGGACGCGGCATCGGCCGCGGCGTCGCGAAAGCGCTCGCCGCGCAGGGTGCATCGGTAGTGGTCAACGACGTTGGCGTAACGGTGGCCGGTGAAAAGGAAAAGTCGACGCCGGCCGACGATGTCGTCCGCGAGATCAAGGCGGCGGGCGGCAAAGCGGTCGTCAATCGCGACGATATCTCAAACGTCGCCGGTGGCGAGAACCTCGTCAATCAGGCGATCAAGGAGTTCGGCAAGCTCGACATCCTGGTGAACGTCGCGGGAATCCTGCGCGACCGGATGATCTTCAACATGAGCGAGCAGGAATGGGACGATGTAATCCGCGTCCACCTGAAGGGACATTACTGCACGATGCGGCCGGCCTCGGCGCATATGCGCGAGCGCAAGTATGGGCGGATCATCAACTTCTCGTCGCAGTCGGCGCTGGGCAGTCCCGGCCAGCCGAACTATGCGGCGGCCAAGGCGGGAATCGTCGGCCTGACTTACAGCTCGGCCAACGCGCTCGCCAAGTACAACATCACGTGCAACGCGATCATGCCCGGCGCGGCGACTCGAATGACCGACACGATTCCAGCCGGCCGGATGCCGGGTGCGGGACTGCCGGCCAGCGAGACCGCCGAGGGAACGCCCCGCGACCCCGCCAACATCGCGCCGATCGTGGTGTTCCTGGCCAGCGATGAGGCCGCATACGTGAACGGCCAGGTTTTTGGAGCCGCCGGATATCGAATCACGCGCTACTCGCATATCGTTCCGGAGCGCGTGCTGATGAGCGACAGTGCGTGGCAGATCGACAAGCTGTTCGAGGTGTTCAAGAACACGCTCGGCGTCGACTTGATTCCGCCGCGGATGTGACCGCGGCGACGATCCGACGCGCTCGCGCCGCGCCTGCGTGGCCACCTTCTGTTCCCTCTCCCGGGGGGAGAGGGAACCAGAACGGAGGGACGTCGCTCTCCCGGAAGGAGCGGGGACCAGAACGGAGGGATGGCTGTCGCCTTTGGTGGAAGTCAGGTCAGCGCAGGTTTCAATCGCGAAGCTAGTCGATCTTACCGCGAGCCTCGATAGCTCGATCGAACGGCGCGCCGTCTTCACCGTTCGCCGAAGCTGAGCCGTTCGGCGGAGCCTGATCGACCTGCGATGGCGCGCGCAGCGGCTGGTTCGACGCCGGTGCCGCGCTGCCGGTCAGTTCGCCGATTAGCTCAATCAGGGCCGACTTCTTCACCGGCTTGTTCAGATGCGTGGTGCAGCCGGCCTCCAGCGTGTTGCAGACATCCTCTTCGAGCGCGGAGGCGGTCAGCGCCATGATCGGCGTCGCGTCGCGGTTCTGCTCGCGTTCCCACGATCTGATCCTGCGCGTCGCCGTGTAGCCGTCCGTCACCGGCATCTGCATGTCCATCAGGACCAGGTCGTAGCTGGATCGCATGAACTTCTCGACCGCAACTTCGCCGTTATCGGCCTCGTCCAAGTCATAGGGAAAATTTTCAGGTAGGCCCGAATCAGCATCCGGTTGTCGGGAGAATCTTCCACCAGCAGCAGTCGAAGCGCGCGGTGATCCGCTTCGACGACCCGCTTGACCTCCGATCGGGGGCTTTGATCCAGGCTCGGCCGGTTTTCGCGGGCCGCGGCCAGCGCCTGCGTCAGTTCGTACCGCTTCACCGGCTTGACGAGATAGTGGAGGCCCATCTTGCGCACGCGCGCCAGCTTCGGGTTCAAGTTCTCGGACGTAAGCATCATGATGATCGAGTGCGCGCGGATGCTGCGTCGCCGCAGGCGCTTGGCCAGCTCGAAGCCGTCCATCTCCGGCATCGAGCAATCGATCAAAGCAACTTCGTACGGTAAAGCCGCATCAAATGCGCGTTTGCTCCGCGACAGCGCGTCCTTCGCCCGGGCGGATTCGGTGACCGCGGCGTCCCACGAAACCAGGGTCTCGGCCAGCGCCGAACGGCTGGCGGCGTTGTCATCGACTACCAGCACGCGCAGCCTGCCGAGCGCGGGCGCATCGAGTTCGAAAATTTCCGGCTTGGGCGCGCTGGAATCGCGCTGTAAACAGGAAAGTGCTGCCGCGGTTCAGTTCACTTTCAGCCCGGATTTCGCCGCGCATCAAGTCGACCAGCCGCCGCGCGATCGTAAGTCCGAGCCCGCTTCCGCCATAGCGGCGCGTGACCGACGAATCGGCCTGGGTGAAGCTCTCAAAGATCGTCTCGAGCTGCTCGCCGGGTATTCCGATCCCGGTGTCGCGCACGATGAAGCAGAGCGCCAGTTCGCCCTCGGCGGCGCTTTCCGGGACGGGCGCATTCTCGACCGTCAGGACGACTTCACCGCTTTCCGTGAACTTGATCGCGTTGCCGATAAGATTGATCAGCACTTGGCGGAGCCTGAGCGGGTCGCCGATCAGGCGCTGCGGGACGTCGGGCAGAATCCGCGTCGCGAGCTCGAGTCCCTTTTCGTGCGCCCGCATGCTCAGGGTTTCGGCCACCCGCTCGATCAGCGGATGGAGGTCGAACTCGGTTTCCTCCAGATAGAGTCTTCCGCTCTCGACCTTGGCCAGATCAAGGATGCCGTTGATGAGGTCCAAAAGCGCATTGCCGTTGCTGACCATGGTCTCGGTGAAAGTTCGCTGCTCGGAAGTGAGCGAGGTTTCAGCCAGCAGGTCGGCCATGCCGAGAATCGCATTCATCGGGGTGCGGATCTCGTGCGACATGCTCGACAGGAACTCCGACTTGGCCCGCGAGGCGGCGAGCGCGGCCTCACGCGCGGCGATCAGTTCGCGCTCGGTGCGCTTGAGCCGGCTGATGTCGCTGCTGAAAGTTACCGCACAGGGCTCGCCGTCGAGCTCGACGATCGCGCCGGAAACCCGGCACGGGTGCACGCTGCCGTCTTTCAACCTGAAGCTGGCCTCCAGATTATGCACCACTCCGCGCTCGATGAGTTGCCGGCTGAAATCCATGAACTCGCGCCGGTCCGCCCACATCACCAGCGTATCGGCCGGCTTGCGCATCATTTCTTCGCGCGTATAGCCCGACCGGGTGAACTGCGCATTCATTTCGATATAGCGGCCGTCGCGCAAGCTGTTGATGCAGATGGTGTCAGGGCAGGCCTCAAAAATCTTGCGCAGCTTGGTCTCGGTATTTTCCAGCCTGCGGCAGGTGTCCATGAGCTTGAGGCGCCATTGCGCCCAAAGCCGATTGCTCGCCAACGCGATTGCCCCGATCACAATCGTTGCCATCCAGAGCGTACCGGTCTGAGCGGTCGCCGGCCTGACCAATGCAGTGTCAATCGCTCCAGCGATAAGGAATCCGGCGGTCAAGGTTGCCTGCCACCGGACTTCCCATGGCACCAACGCGCAAGTCGCGCTCAACAGGACCATCATAATTATGAAGAGCCGGAGCTGTACTCCAAGCAGGATGCAGCCCGCAGTGGCTATTCCGATTAGTGACAGGCAAAAGCCCAGCGCGATTATCTTCCAGAAACGGGGGAACCGGGAATCGAACGTTAGCGCGCCGGCCACGATTGAGACGGCGAGCGCCATCAGATCGTAAGGCAGAATCAGGTGTGCTCTTTGGGGATCCAGGAATGCCGACCGCACAATATCGCCCAGCACCGCGGCGACGGCGAGCATGAAACCGACCCGGAGCAGATGAAGGATCCACCCCGGGTCGAGCGATTCACTACTGTAGGATGAGAGATCGCGGTCCGGCGCGACGTTCCCGCCGGCTCCGGCGCGGAACACTTCGCCGAAATATCCGCGAGAACGCGTGGAGGCCGGCGCCGGCCGCACCGACCCCTTTTCGTCAGCCGTAAGCACTCCCCCAAATTCCTCAGGTGAAACAGAGGGCAAAAACGATGCCGCCGCGCGCGGCACGCCCCGGCGACTTGGCGTCGGCTGGCGTCAGCGATCGGTACGCAAAATCGCGCCGGACCACATGGTCCGGCTATCTGTTGCAGGCGGGCGACAACTGCGTGTTGCGGGCCGGATACGATCCCTGTTCGAATCCGATTCAGGCTTCGCGCGAATGGGCCTGAGCCGCGAGACCCCCGCAGCGTTACTCGTACGACCCGGAGCCGGGGCGCTGGGAGCCACCCAGGTTGAAGTCGATGACTTTCACCTTGCCGAGGAAGGTGCTTGGCAACGCGAACCGCGTCATGTCGGTGAAGGCGTGCGGACAAACACTGGGACCGGCGGAAAGCGTCCAATCGAGCATCTCCGCGCCCGATCCGTTGCCGAAAATAGAATACTTACTCGAGGACGCCTTGGTATTGAGATTGTAGCTGCAAAATGCGGCGACCTGAGTAATCCCGGTTACCCAGAGCGATCCTTCAGAGTATTGGCCGTTTCCGTCCGGAGCAAGAAAGCCGCCGGCGTAGACGTTGCCATTGCTCATTTCGACGGTCTTGCGCCCGCTGAAATTGAAATCGTAAGACTCCGAAACTACCGCCGTAGAGACCTGTGCAGCGGGTGAAGTGTGAGCGGCCGGCGATCCCTGCGAGGCCGGCGACTTCGGGGGCGACTGAGAGTTCTCCGCAGCGGGCGCTATCCAGGCGGCGGGAGCGCTGTTCTCGAGCGGCAAGCGCCACTCGGGTCCGGGGGATCGCGGAATCATCGCAATCCGATCGGCGGGTTGCTTCGCGTCGGCGGTTTGCTTCGCGGCCGCGAGCGAATTCCTATCCGCGCGCGGCTTCTGAACTTCCACCGAGGTCAGCGCCGGCGGCAACCGTTTAGCACTCGCCGATTGCTGAGCGCGCGCAGGGATCTGAGGCGCGGTCGAACTCCGGGCCGCCGATCTTCGAGGCGCAGCCGATTCCTCGCTGCCCGATGAGTCCTGGTCGTCGGACTCATCGCGGTCATCCGCAGCGGTTGAACCGTCCTGCAATTTCTGCGACTTCGAAGCGATCGGCGGCGCCAGCAACGGGGGCGTGTGCGCAATCGGTGCCTGCTGTGCATGCGCCGAGATTGGCGCTGCCGTCAGGCTGCTCAGGGTCGTTGATTTTGGCGGCGCGGGCGCGCGCTCAGTCTTTGATGAGTCAGGCTCTGACGAGTCGGGCCCGCTGGATTCATCGCGATCGTCCGGGGAGCCGAACGAATCCAGCGAGCCCGGCGGAGAGTCGAGCTCGTCCCGTGACTCGTGAACGAGCGGTGGCGGCAGCGGAACCGGCATCCGCCGCGCGATCGGCGGTTGCTGTGAGTGCGGCGAGTTTGAAGCGGTCGTCGAACTGCCGACGGTCGCCGCGTTTCGCGTTGGGTTTTGCGAGGCCGGCAATTCCCCGGAATTCGAGCGGTCGCTCTGGTAAGACCGATCCAGGTCGTCGAGCGAGGTGAGAGTGCGAGCTGTTTCTCGCACCCGGTATGCGGGCTCGGTTTCTGGCGCGACTTCGGGCGAGGCTTGCGGTGCTTCGTCGAAGTTCTGGTCGTCGTCGTCAGCGTGGAAATTCTGGGCGAGGACGATATTTTGGGCGAGGGGGTGGGTTTGCCCGAAAGACCGCGTGCTTGCCATCACCACCAGCCCGATCGCGCAGGTCGATACCAGCCACCACCGCCGCCCCATAACTACTCTCTGTTGCGTGACGCGCCCCAACCACCCTCGCCCAAGTCGAAACTACCGTGCACCGCGCGCCGGTCTCAAGATCGGCAAAGACCAGCTATGCACAGGCCGGCTACTCACGGCCAAGATATGCACAGGCAAGCGTGAATTTGGCGATCGCGCCGCGCGAGTTACTGCATCGCCGCGACGCGCAGGCCCATCGCAGCAAGCCGCTGTGCCAGTTCGCGGCGCGTGTCGAGGATCCTGGGCATCGGATGCGGGCGTAAGCGGCGGATCTCGATCGCGGTATATGGTTTGAAATCGCCCGGCAGCTCGCTCCTGTTGAAAGTCGTGAGTAGCCAGTTGAGGAGATCGGCGATTTGCTGATCGCGCAGTGGAGAATTAGCTACGCCCGGAACCTGCGCGAGGTAAGCACGGCCCTCCGGCAGGTGAAGAAAGTAGCCCATCGAGTGCGCCAGGCGCGGGACGCTGCCGGGAATGCCCTCGGCGTGCGGCAGGTGGCATCCCCAGCAGTTGAGCGTGTAAAGCTGCGCCGGAGACGCGGCAAAGGCCGGCGCGATCCAGACCGGCGAAAGTGCGAGCGCGGCCAGGAGCGCTCCAGAGAGCGCTCTCATGAGCCGTGGGCCTTGAGCGCCGCTGCACCGCCAAGAGCCTTCATAAGAACGTCGCGCTGGTTGCGGACCTCGGAAAGTGACAGCTTCGCCGCACGGTCTCGCTTGACTTCATCGGCAGTGAATGGCTGAAAGCCCTTCGGCAGCAGCTTCGCGTTGAAGTCCATCAGGACGTGATTGAGGACCTGCGCAAGGTCGTCATCGGAGAATTGCGTCCACGGCTGCATGAAGCCGCTATAGGTTTGCCCCCGGCTAGAAATCGGTCCCATCATGCCGAACGAGACCACGTGCACGAGATACTCGCGTCCCTGCGCCAGCCGCACGTAATTTCCGATCGAGTCGGCCAGCGGTGGATAGACGCTTGGCACGCCGTGGCCGTCGGGCCGGTGGCACGCGGCGCAATGCGACCTGAAGATGGCGCCGCCGTTCGCACGCGCGATACCCGCGAGCGCCGGCAGCAACAGCATCGCCGCGAGCAGGCGCTTCAAGTCTTGGGTCCCAGCTTCACCGCGGTCGTGCAGTGGACGAAATAACTCTGCGTGCCGAAGCACCAATAGACCGAGTTATCGAGTTGAGTCCGGTAGATGGGAAGGTCGCCCTTGTTGTTCTGACAGAAGCATCGGTTGCAGAAGTCTTTGGCGCAGCAATCACGATAGGCGATGATGTACTCCTTGCCGTCGCTCGGGCTCTTGCACGTGCCGACCCACGAAGTCGGCGACATGATCGTGCCGGGAGCACATTCGGCGACGCTGCCGCCGCAGCAACTGCACAGGAACCCGTCGAAGCCGCAGTACCGCCAGTAATCGCAGTTCAAGGGGTCGCCGTCCTTGCCGTGCGGCTCGGCGGCATCGGCGGCGGCCGTCAGCCGGCGCACGGGGAGCAGCGGGAACATCGCGGCGCCGAGCAAAGCCTTGGCCAGCAGGCCCAGAACGCTCCGCCGGGAGGTTCGCCCGGCTACCTTGCGGCTCAGGTCTTCGATCAACTTATCCATCGCCAGCCACCTTGCGGTCCTGATTGATGACCGGACCGGCCACGACTCGATCGGCCGGCCGATGCTCGTGCAGGTAATCCTGAATCGACGCGACGCCAAGTTCCTTCGCTTCGATCAGGCTTTCGAGATGCTCGCGCGTATTGATCAGCCCCTTGGCGCGCACGACGCCCTGGCCGTCGATCAGCACTGCGTAGGGAAGCTTGCCGACGCGGTACGTAACGCCGAGCTGCTGGGAGAGCAGGTAGGGAAAATCGTCGAGCTGCTGCGCGGTCACAAATCGCTGATGCTCGCTCGGCTCGCCGTCACTCGCGAGCACAATGTCGAGCCATCGCGATTCGGCGCGCGCAATCGATTTGAGGATCGGAATCATCTTCTTGCATACCGGGCAGGTCGGCGAGAGGAAGAACAGCAGGATGCTCCGGCCGGCGGGGCTGACGCCGCCGAGTTTGAGCGCGCGCTTGCGCAGGTCCGTGAGCTCGAAGACCGGAGCGCTCTCGCCCTCCCTGGGTCCCTTGTCGAAATTGAGCGCGCCCATCGGCGCGATCCGTTCGTGAATCACGCCGACTTGGCGCAACAGCGCGAGCTGCAGGCCCGCCATCACCAGCAGCATCACCCACAGTGCGGCCTGCGATATGAGCAGCGCTTCGATCATGAAGCATCTCGCATCAGAGCAACTCGAGTTCGCGCGTCGCCAGCGCGTTGCCGAGCGCGTAGTTTGCGTTGGCGTAGAGCACCACGAAGGTCGCGGCGCCCATCACAATCGTGACTACGTCGAGCGACTGAATCTGGCGGGCGCCCTCCGGCATCGCGAGCGCCGCTGCCAGGATCATCAGAATCAAATTGCGCGCCACCAGCCATCCGCTCAGCTCCTGCCGGAGCGCGGGACCGAAGCATCCGCAATCGATATCGGTGCGCCCGCGCGCGAGATTGATTGCGATCGCGGCGGTGAAGACCACCAGGAGCAGGGCCAGCGCCGACGCGGCTATCGCGCGGGTCGCGGGAAACAATACGGCCGCCGCCGCGCCGATCTCGGCGATCGGCAGCGTCCATGCAAACGCCCGCTCGGACCATCGCGGCAGCAGAGCATAGTTCGCGAGCGCGGCGGCGAACAGCGCGGGATCGCGCAGCTTCAGAAGGCCCGACGCGCCGAAGATCAGCGCGAGCGCCGCCGCGAGCAGGTAGCTGATGGCGGGATCGATATAGATTTGTTGCATCGTGCTCGCGTCGCTACGGTGATTCTACATCCCGTAGATATGCTCGAAGATCGCCAGGTTGGGTTCCACCGTGCCCAGCAGCTTCCCGCTGGAAACCGAGTAGACCTGCACGTAGCCAAACGTGAGCGGCGGCGCGCTTTGCATCTGGGCGAACAGCAGCGGCTTGTCGTCCTGGGTGGTCATGATCGCGTCAACCGGCCGCTGGAGGGCGATTTTGCGCACCCGCCGATGGCTTTGGGGATCGTACACCCACACGTCGCTGCCGGGTTGTTTGTGACTCCACTCGCCGCCCTGATGCATCAGCACGTAGATCTGGCCCTTGCCGCGGTTGACGGCGAGTTGCTGGACGCCGCCGGGCTTCCATTGTTTGGCGGATTCGGCGGGCGTCAGCAGCGGCCACGGCTTGCCGGGTGTGGCGGGCTCGGTGGAGAGATCGACCGGATAGATCACTCCACCATAGCTCAGGAACCAGGCGCGATGGCCGATTATCGCGGGAATCGCGTAGACCGGATCCTTGTCGGGATCGAAGAACGGCTGCGGCGTGCGTTTCTGGCTGGTGGCCTTCCCAGCGTCGTCGAAGTCGGTGGTCATCATCGAGCCGTCGCCGCATAGCGAGATGAACTGGCGATTGCCGGTGATGAGGACTTCGGTGCATCCGGTCAGCTCGATTTCGCCGAGCACCTTGCGGCTCTTGAGATCGACTACGGTAGCCGTAGTGGCCGGCGTCATGTTGGCGACCAGCAGCATCTGTCCGTCGGGCGTGACGCTGGTGGTGACGTTGTCCTGCGCGGTGAGCTGGCGCTTGGCCGGGACGATCACTTCGCCGGTGGGGTTGAGAGTCTTGCCGTCGTAGATTGTCACCACGTCGGTGCGATCGCCGCGGGAGCCGCGCGAGTAGAAGGTATCGGCCAGGTAATACTCGTGATGGTCGGGAGCGGCCGCAAAGCCGCTGGCGAGCCCGCCGTCGAGAGTGCCGAGCACGGTGCGCGTGTCGCCGTCGATTATCGTCACGTTCGAGGGCGAGAACGATCCGAGCACCGCGAGGCTGTAGAAGAATCCCCAATGCGGCGACGGATTGGGAAGCTGCCGAACCGAGGTGCCCTCCGCGGGCGGTTCCTGGGCGAGCAATCGGGATGCGCCCGGCGCGCAGACCGCGATCGCGATCGCGAGGATCAGTAAGATTCGCCGAACAATCCGAACAGGCACGCGGTTTCTCCCCTCAACTCCGCTCGCGACTGTAACCCATCGAAAATAGAATGGGCAAGGCTGGCGCGCGTCACGGCTGGTCCCAGGGCAGGGAATAGGTCTTCACGTAGGTCATGCTCTTCATCGCGTCGATCACGCCTTCCTTGTAGCCGAGGCCCGAGGATTTGATTCCGCCAAACGGCGACCATTCGAGCCGATAGCTCGGCGCCTCGTTTACGTTGACCGTGCCGGTCTCGAGCTCCGTGATCACGCGCTGAATCGAAGGCCAGTGATTCGATACCACCGCGCCGGAGAGGCCGAAGGGCGTGTCATTCGCGATCCGGATTGCTTCATCGAGGGCCGCGAACCGGATGATCGGCGCCACCGGCCCGAAGGTCTCGCGTGCGACCAGCGAATGATCGTTGCGGACGAAATCCAGCACGGTCGGCGCGTAGACCGCGCCCGAGCGGCGATGGCCCACGAGCAGCTTCGCACCGCGCGCGAGCGAATCCGCGACGCGGGTCTCGATCTCGCGCGCCGTTGCTTCGCTGATCACCGTTCCGACGTCAGTCATCGGGTCGTAGGGGGCACCATAACGGAGCGCAGCGGTTTTTTCGGCGAGCGTCTGCGCGAACTGGTCCGCGATCGATTCGTGAACCAGCAGGCGCCGAATCGCGGTGCATCGCTGACCACTGTTTTTGAAGATGCCGGCGATCGCGATATCCGCGGCGAGGATGGGGTCGGCGTCGGCCAGCACCAGCATCGCGGAGCTGCCGCCCAGCTCCAGCACGACCCGTTTGTAGCCCGCGATCGAAAGTATCCGCTTGCCGACCGCGGCGCTGCCGGTGAAGGTGACCATGTCGACCAGCTCGCTCGCGACCAGCGGCTCGGCCACTTCATCGGTGGGGCCGGAGATCACATTGATCATGTCGTGCGGCATCCCGCATTCAAGCGCGAGCTGCACGATGTGGTAGGCCGCCATCGGAGTGAGCAGCGACGGCTTGAGCACGGTGGTGTTGTTGGTTGCGATCGCCGGCGCGATTTTATGAACCACCTGGTTGAGCGGATGATTGAACGGAGTGATCGCCGCGATCAGGCCCAACGGCTGGCGCATCGTATAGATCCGGCGGGGCCGGCCGGATTTGGAGACGTCGCACGGGAAGACTTCGGAGTCGTCGAGCAGCGTCTGAATCGCCGCGAAGCGCAGCACGTCGGAGGCGCGCGCGACCTCGTACCTGGTGTCCTTGAGGCAGAGTCCCGCTTCGTCCGTGATGAGCCGGCTCATCACGCCGGCGTCGCTTTCGAGCCGGGCCGCGATCCGGTTCAGAAGATCGTGCCGCTCGTGGCGCGAGAGCACGATCTTCGCCGCGCGGGTCCGCTCGACGACGGCGAGCGTGGTGGCGCGATCGGCGGCTGCCACGCGCCCGTCCACTTCGCCGCTGAACGGGTTGCGCACTTCGATCCATCCCGCACCGGGCCTCTGCTCGCCCCCGATTATGGTGCCGTATTCGCGCATGAGCGGCTAAGCCTCGATGCCGTTGCAGAGAAAATCGAGCAGGTCGTAATTGTTCGCGGCGCCTGACTCCAGGCGCCGGGCATACTCGGGTTTGAGTCGGCGGTTGCAGACCAGCGGCACCGCGCGCTCGTGCAAACCGCCGTGCGATCGCAGGCCGGTTTTCACCTGCGAGAGATCGTGCCAGTCCGCGGTTCGCCCGAGCACCGTCGATCGATCCGAGAGCAGAACCAGATCGCCGATTCGGTCGGACGGGAGCTGAAAACGCTCTGCGGCCTGCTCGCGAGTGAGCACCAGCTCGATCCCGTCCACGCGCCCGAGCGCCGCAGCCGCGGCCGCAACGTGATCCTTGTCGAGGTATACCGTCGCGTACGATCCGAGCGCGCCGTGATGGGCGACGTAAGGGTCGGTGATCGGCAGGATCACCCGGGCTTCGGCGAAGCCTGCCTCTTTCAAAATGGTCTCGACGAACTTGACTTGGGGCGAACCGTCGCGATTCACTTTGTCGTTCATGCCGTGATCGGCGGTTGCGCCGAGGATCACGCCCAATCGGTCGAGGCGGCCGAGGAATTCATCTACGCGGGCGAAAAAAGCGTTGGCGTCGCGACTCCCAGGCGGATTTTTGTGCTGGACGAAGTCGGTGGTGCTCAGGTAGAGCAGGTCGATCCTGCCGCGCTCGATCAGACGGACGCCGGTTTCGAGACAATAGATGCTGGCCTCGGGGTCGTAGATGCCGGGTGCGGGCCGGCCGACCATCGCGACTACGTCCGCGATGCCGTTCTCTTCGACGGTCGCATCCTCCGCGCGCTCGATCGAGATGCAAACGCCAGCCAGGTCCTTGCCGAGCAGGCGGCGCAGCTTGTCCTTGGTCGTGACGACCGCGACCGAGAGCCCGGCGCGGCTGAACGCCGAAAGGATGGTCGGACAGCGGAGGTACGCCGGGTCGTTCATCATCACTTCGGCGCCGCGTTCCGCGTCGTAATAGTAATTGCCACAGATGCCGTTGGCGCGCGGCGGCACGCCGGTCACGATCGCGACGTTGTTCGGATTGGTCAGGGTGGGCACGACCGATTGGACCTCGCCATACGCGCCGCCCGCAACCATCGCGCGCAGATTCGGCATCACGGCCGACGCGGCGTCGAGGTAGGCCCTGCCCGTGCCGTCGAGACAGATGGCGACGACTGGAACGCCGGGTCTCCGATACGTCCGGCCGTTGACGCTGATGAACGAAGCTTCCTGCG
>Ga0181521_10005004_pt1 | contig 14923 bp, 14 predicted proteins | sample PEATcosm2014_Bin_32_FD_119764 | JGI IMG/M metagenome (GOLD analysis project Ga0181521, IMG submission 119764) | Peatland microbial communities from MTU Mesocosm Facility, Houghton, MI, USA - PEATcosm2014_Bin02_60_metaG | ecosystem: Environmental > Terrestrial > Soil > Wetlands > Peat | place...
CAATAGCGGGTTACCTTGTTTAGGGCGAACACCGAACAGTCTACTCGGGCCGTCGCGAGGCCGACGTCGTTATGGCATCAACCGGACCGCTTTTTCCCACACCATGTGTCGATCTGAAGTGTGGGCGCGGAGAAGCGGCAACCAAGCGGTCGAAGGTGGGTTTACACCTCTGAGGCCAGCCGCAGCTTGCGAAGGAGGGCCTCGCCTTCGTCCTCGGTGATGACGTGCTTTTGCACCAACAGGACGACCAGATCTTCGACCACGTAGTTCTGATCGCTCTTTGAAGCGCTCGGTTCGGAGGCAGGGTTCGCATGGACGGGAAGGGCGGGGCTCTCGGCCGGGAGCGGCTCGGCCTCCGCTTCGCCTCGCAGCTCGGCGAACCATCTTTCGATGATGGGGCGCTGCGCGGGCGCAATCTCCGTGAAGAGCAGGCCCATTCCCATGCCGGTCTGGCAATATATCACGCGCGCTTTCGCGTGAAACGATTTGCCGTTCTTGGTCAGGCGCAGATTGATGTCGGTTTGCGCCGGAAACGGGTTCATGGTGTCTACGTAGCAGCCGTCCGCGGAGACATCGGTGGTGTGCGAGTCGATCTCGGTTTGCGAAACTGGTTCCACGGCGGCAACCGCGGCGGTAAACGAGCTTCGAACGCTGCGGCGACGCTCGGGCACTTGCGGCGCGGTTGAATCCGGCGCCCTCTCGTTTCGCGCTTCCTGATCCTTCTCCGGCTGTTTGGAATCCACGGTCGGTTTCGGCATCTTCGACCCTCTGCTGTGCATTTTTATTACGACTCAGGCTAAACCCATCGTGCCGCTCGCGTCTGTGACCCCGATCACCGACCATCGCATTGGAGTTCAACAAGACTAACGTATTGTGCTAGTTGGAGTTACGGCTGGACGCACAGGGGCCTTGACGCGTGGACCGCCCTTCTACTTCCATGCTGCTACGGAGGCAGCACGCAGTACGCCTGAATCACGCACGACAAAAGAACATACCCTCCAAAGGCGAGGGCTGGCACCCCCGCGACTCAGGATGCGTGAGCTTTCTGGGCCTTGGGCTTCGGCGGTTCTTCTTGATGCTGTTCGGTGCGTCCCGCTTCGAAGAGAAACCAGACGCGCCGCTGGCCTTCGTCGATCCAGTTCTCCAGAAGACTCGCCGTTGCGACGTCGTTCTCCTCGCTGCAAAGTTCATGTGCTTCGAACATGCTCGCAACCAGCGCCCTGTTGTCCTCGCGCAGCTCCGCCAGCATATCCTGCGCGTCGACGTAGTCCGCGTCGTTGTCGGCAATCCGCTGGAGGCGGGCCACATGCCCGATCGAGCGAATCGTCGTGCCGCCGAGTTTGCGCACCCGTTCGGCTATGTCATCGGTAATCGCGAATATCTGCTCGGCCTGCTCGTCAAGCAGGAGGTGGTAGTCCCGGAAGTGCGGTCCGCTCATGTGCCAGTGGAAATTCTTGGTTTTTAGATAGAGACCAAAAACGTCCGCCAACAGCGCGTTGAGCGCGCCCGAGATGTTCTTGACGGCTTCTTGTCCCAGGTCCGTGGGTGTCACGAGCGGCGACTTGCGCCGTTCCTTCAGTTCGGTTCTATCCGCCATGGTGGCTCCTTTCGGTTCCCGTCGATTCGTCGTCCATGATGCCACGAAACCGGTCCGGTGTCGCAACGACTGATTGGATGACCGGGGCGGCTGGTTTGGCTCATCCTTATTGAGAAAGGGTGCCGGGATGCACCAAATCACGCGCCGAACTGGCGCAGGTGATGATCCATGTGCAAGTACCCCCAGCGCATCCAGTCGCGTTCGGACATCGGGCCGAAAATTGGATGAGGCTGCCGGGAGAACTCGCGGGGGCTCCGCACGAAACGCTCGAACAGCCGCTGCAGTTCGTGCACGTCCGCGGCAAATTCGGCGGGCGGCGTGCCACCGTGTTCCTGATCCATCTCCGGGCGCGTCTGGAGACCCTTGGGCCAGTGCAGCGGAACGTCGAGCGCGATCCACTTGATGAATTTCCGGGGCACGCGGCTGGGCGCTTCACTCAGCGGCTTTTCGCCCATCACCCCGCGAAACGAGTCCGCAAGATGACAGATCATCTGGTGAGGTGACATTCGGCCCCACCTCCGCGCTCTCTCTGGACCGATCAACTGCAAACGCCGAAGAATTTCCTCCTTATCCTTTGGATCGGAGAGTGTTTTCATGATGCTCCCAACGCCACAAGCATAGCGCATTCGGCGCCCGCGGGACGCGGCAGTGGGTCAGTTTCCGGTAATCCGATTTATCAGGTGTTAGCCGGAGCAACCGAGGAGCGGCTCACTGGCGATGGATCCCCGAGGCAAATTAGGCCCCGCTTTCATTGCGACAAGTTCTTCGGGTGGCGGTGAAGGTACCAAGACTAATTCGTTTGGTGTTGGCGCAATCTTTCTGCACAAAGGCGCGGGGCTAGCTGTAGAATGCGTCGTTAGCCTCTTTAAGCACTCGGGACTTCAAAATGGGAAGCCTCTGGCGATTCGCGTAGGCCACTGAGAGTCCGCGATTGAAGGGTCTCTATCCATTCCATGGATTGATGAAGTCCAAGGTGTTGTCGCGCTCGATCAAGATCGGCGGATTATTGGCTGTAGTTGTGATCGGCGGCGCCGCTGTGTTGGTGGCAAGCCACTGGCCGTTCACGCGGGACACCATCGTCAGGGCGCTGCAGGAAAAATTCTCCAGCACAGTCGAATTGAAAACGTTTCACGCCACGTATTTCACGCCGGGGTGCGTTGCCGAAGGAGTGACCTTCCGCCGCAACAGCGATCGAAACGCTCCGCCGATCGCCGCGATCGAAAAGCTCACCATCCAGGGGAGTTACTTGGGGCTTTTCAGCATTCCGAAGCGTGTTCGACGTGTCAGGGTCGAAGGTTTGCACGTATTCGCGTCACCGCGCAGTGAATCCACCGGCAACGAACCGCGACCTGCCGCCAGCTTGGAGCAGTTCGCACTTGTCATCGACGAGATCATCGCGGACGGTTCCGTGGTGGAGTTTGATTCCGGCGAGCCCGGAACAGAACCCCTCAAGTTCGAAATTCACAAATTGAAGCTGAACTCTGTGGCGGACGACCGGCCAATGTCGTTCCACGCCGCGCTGCGGAATCCGAAGCCTCCCGGAGAAATTCGTGCGGACGGGCAACTCGGCCCTTTGCGGCCGGAGAGCGTCGGCCAGACCATCCTTTCCGGCTCCTATGCGTTTCAAGATGCGGACCTGGGCGTATTTCCCGGCATTGGGGGAACGCTGTCCTCCACCGGCAAATTCAACGGTGTGCTCGAAAACATCGAGGTCGAAGGCAGCACCGACGTGCCCGATTTCCAAGTAACGAGCAATCACGCTGTAGACCTGAAAACGCAGTTCCATGCGATTGTGAACGGGATGGATGGAGACGTCGCTCTACAGTCGGTGCACGCACAATTTGAGCGGACGTCAGTCGTATCGCAAGGCGAAGTGGCAAACAAGGCGGGCTCGGAAGGCAAGACCGTTTCGCTGGGCGGGACGGAAACGCAGGGCCAGATCCAGGACTGGTTACTCCTCCTCTCCAAGGCGGATCCTCCTGCGATGACCGGAGCGATGAACTTCAAGGTACAAGTCCTGGTTCCGCCTGGGAAGCGACACTTCATTGAAAGGGTGAACCTGCAGGGAGACTTTGGAATCGACTCGGCGAGCTTCACCCGCTCGACGACGCAGGGGAACGTTAACACCCTCAGTCAGGTGGCTGAGGGCGAGAAGGAGAACACCAATCCGGCGAACGTCATTGAAAATCTGAAGGGACATGTCGCGCTCAAAGACGCGATCGCGACCTTCTCAGATCTCTCCTTCAGCGTTCCCGGCGCGCTTGCTCACGTGCACGGCACATACGGCCTGTTGACGGAGCAGGTGGACCTTCACGGAACCTTGAAAGTCGATAACAAGCTTTCCAAGGGATCGAAGGGGATGAAATCATTTGTGCTTAAATTGGTGGAGCCATTCTTAAAGAAGAAGAATGCCGGAGAGATCGTGCCCATCAAGGTCGGCGGAACAATCCACCACCCGTCTTACGGACTGGATGTGGTCCCGTAATTAACGGAGAAACGCCGAGCGATAAGGACGGACCTTGTGAAAGCCAAAAAATGCAGCCTAAGAGTTCCTTGCGTTTGCAGGAACTAGAACGACGAGCGTGTAGGCGCCAAGCGCGATGCCGAGGGGCCCGTTGGTTAGACCGAAGAAGGCCGCGACCAGACCAAGCGTTCTCGCGGATTGTCCGCCGGACATCAAGGTCAGGCCGGCGATGATGGAAACAACGCCGGCAACGATGCCTAGAATAATCACGAAAATCAAAACAACATGGAATAAGTTCATCAAGGCGAATGGATTGGGGACCCGATTGAGCAGCGCGCCCCACATCACGGTTAGCGTGCCGCTGTATAGAAAGGCTCCAAGCGCGCCAACAAGCCGGAGAAGGCCATATAGAACCCATAGAATGCCAAGATTTCGCATGGATACTCCAGGGCCGGAATTCCCGTTTTCACTTCCCGGCCGGCCCACAATGTACGTTTTCCGAATGGGCGCTTTGCACTGAATCCCGGGGCACCAGCATTTGGCAGAGCCCAGACCGAAAGCCAGGACAATATTTTAGCCCGACGTAACGCTACACCTAGAACCGCTGAAAGCAAAGTGGCGTTTCCGGCGGCAAATTGAAGGAGAGGAAATTGCCGTCGAATTCGCTCCATGAAATCATGGGGATTATGTCCGAATGGAACATACATCGCGAGGCAGAACGGAAAGTGTCGAGCGCCGGGGACTTTCTTGACGCGGGGGTCAGCGATGTCCTCTAATCGCCGGGGAAAAATCACGTGAGACCGATCATCCACACCATTGCGAGGGCTTTGTTTCATGCGGGCGGATTGGGATTACTCACGCTGGGCGCGTTTGATTCGTCGCCTCTTGTGGTGCCGATGGGCAACGACTTGCTTGTGCTGGCGCTGTGCGCACGCTATCACGAGCGCATGCTTTATTACGTGGCGATGGCTACGGCGGGATCGCTGATCGGGTGCTTTGCGACGGACTGGATCAGCCGAAAGAGCGAGAGCGGGCAGAAGAAGTTCGTGTCGGGCAAGCATCTCGCCTACATTCGGAAGCAGGTGGAAAAGCGGGCAGCGTGGACACTTGTGGTGGCGTCGCTCGTGCCGCCGCCGTTCCCTTTTACGGCTTTTGTGGCGGCTGCGGCGGCGTTCCGGTATCCGCGAAGCAAACTCTTGAGCTGGGTCGGCGTGGGAAGATTTATTCGCTTTGCGATCGAGGGCGCGCTTGCGATTCACTACGGGCGGTGGATCATCAAGCAGGCTGAATCGCCGTTGCTCGACCACGTGATGATCGCGCTCATCGTGATTTCGATCGGTGGGAGCGGGTTTGCCATTTACCAGTGGATGGACGGGAGCAAGCGGACGGCGCGACCCGCGGCCTAAAATCAGCGGAGCGGCGACATCGGCCTGTTCCTCTTCGCACGCGCACATCAGATTCGATAACCACTCCTGCCCCACAAACACGTCGTTGTCCATCAGGCAGATCCAATCAGCACCTTTGTTCGCTTGTACGATGAGATTGCGCGACTGGTTCGGCCGTAGATATTCATCGCAGCGAATAACTTCTGCATTTGGATGTCGCAGAAGCACGCGGTCAACGGGATCGCGGTAGCGTCGTGGCATCGCACAATCCACAACGACGAGGCGAAATGGCGGTGCCGTCGCCTCAAGCACGCGCTCAAGGACCGCGGCCGTCGACGAGAATCTCTCTCGAGGCACGACGCCGATGATCACTTCTGAAGTTCCATTCTTCATGGCCGCTTCTTCCAACCTGACGACTGGCTGAGCTGGGCCAAGACCTGCGCGGTTGGCATCTCCTTGCGGTGGCTCGTGCGGGCTTGCCGGCCGCGCGATTTTCAAGCGTAGCGAAAAACGTCTCCGAGTCTAGGGACGAGTGAACGTGCTTCGGATTGTACCCGTATTCATATAACCAGCCAATCCTCTCTCATGAGAGGAACGCAGACTATGGCATTGGCTACTGTCCGGCTAATCTCGAAGTCCAACCCACTGCCTGGGCCGTCGCGGCGGTTGCGCGATCTTCACCACAGCGGGTAACATGCCTGCGCTCCATTAAGCGAGGCTCCATGAAAAAGTCGCCGTTTGCGCTGACCGCGCTGGCCGCTCTAGCTTCGATTGCATTGATGGCATCGCTCCCGGCTCGCGCGCAGGCCCCCGTGAAGGCCACCGATTTTCCGCCGCCGAAGCCGGCGTTTCCCGGCCAGACGAACGCCCCCGCGCCTGCGAAGCCGTCAGCGCCCGTCGCGGTTCAGCCGGTGGTGCAGGCGCTCAACAGGCCGTGGACGTTCGTGTTTCTGCCCGACGGCAAGATCCTGATCACCGAGCGCTACGGCACCATGCGCACGGCCACGAAGGACGGCGTGTTCTCCGCGCCGATCGCGGGCGTGCCCGACGTCAAAGTGGTCGCTGCGCAAGGCCTGCACGACGTGGAGCTCGATCCGGATTTCGCGAAGAACCGCCTCATCTACTTCACCTATTTTGCGCCGCCGCCGGGCGAAGATCCGGCCGTCTGGCCCAACGAGTACTTCTACGCGCGGGTGACCAATAAGCCGCTGGCCGAGCGCCGGACGGTGTCCGTCGGAACGGAGCGCGTGGCGCGCGCCCGCCTCAGCGAGGACGACAAGCGGCTCGAGAGTATTCAGACTCTGGTCGACGGCGTCGACCGCCGCATCGTCTTTGCGCCGGATGGCACGCTCTTCATCAGCGGCGCGGACCGCTTCCGCTTCTACGACTCCGACATGGACGGCGTCGAGCACGAGTTCACGGATCAGACCGTTCTCCGCAACTTTACGGGCCGTGTGGCGCGCATCAATCCGGATGGCTCGATTCCCAAGGACAATCCGTTCATGGCCGACGCCACCGTGCTGCCGGAAACCTTCGCCTACGGATTCCGCGACCCGGACGGCGCCGCGATCAACCCCGCGACCGGAGAGCTCTGGATCGTCGAGCACGGGCCGCTCGGCGGCGACCGCGTCGTAATCGTGCGCTCCGGGCATTTCTATGGCTGGCCCAACGTCAGCTACGGCCGGCAGTATTCGGGCGTGCCGGTCGGAAAGGGATTGACCGCGGAAGAAGGCGTCGATCAGCCGGTCTATTTCTGGTATCCCGACATCGCGCCCTCCAGCGCCATGTTCTACACGGGCGACATGTTTCCCGAATGGAAAGGGAACTTGTTCGTCGGCGGGCTCGTCAGCAAGTGTTTGATACGCCTCGTGCTCGACGGCAATCGCGTCGTTGCCGAGGAGCACTTGCTCACCGATCTCGGCCAGCGCATCCGCGACGTCCGCCAGGCCCCCGACGGCGCGCTCTACGTGCTCACCGACGCGGGGAGCCTCCTGCGTCTGACGCCGAAAAAATGAACTTCACGATACGTCTGCTGTGAGCGTGAACGCGCGCACGCCCAGCCCGTCCGCCGGGCGGATTTGGTGGCCGGTCGTGATGATGCTGGCGTGCTCGTTCCTGAGCTATCTCGATCGCCAGGTCCTCGCGGTGCTCTCGCCGATGATTCTCGCGGAGCTGAAGCTCAACGCCCAGAAATACGGCGAGATCATCAGCGCGTTCAGCGTCGCGTACATGATCGGCAATCCGATGTGGGGCGCGATCCTCGACCGCATCGGCCTGCGCCGCGGCATGACGGTGGCCGTCGCGCTGTGGACCATCGCGTGCGGCGCGCACGCGGTGCTCTCGGGATTCCTCGGATTCGCGGTGGCGCGCGCGGTGCTGGGATTCGGCGAAGGCGCGACGTTCCCGGGCGGCCTGCGCACCGCGATGGACTGGCTGCCGCCGAAGAGCCAGTCGCGCGGGCTTGCCGTCGCGTACAGCGGCGGCTCGCTCGGCGCGATTGTCACGCCGCTCGTCGTCACGCCGATCGCGCTGGCGTATGGCTGGCGCGCCGCGTTCATCGTCACGGGCGTGGCCGGGCTGGTGTGGGTGCTGCTGTGGCGCGGAACGGTCGATTTCTCCGCCGCCACGCACGTACGCCTGAGCGAGCGAATCATCCTGCCGAATCTTTTCGAGCGGCGATTCTGGAGCCTCGTGGCTTCGTACGGACTGGCCGCGCTGCCCATCGGGCTGATTCTGTACCTCGCGCCGCTCTATCTCTCGCAAGTGCTCGGTTTCACGCAGGCCGGGCTGGGGCGCGTCCTGTGGCTGCCGCCGCTCGGCTGGGAGGTCGGATACTTCTTCTGGGGCTGGTTCGCGGACAAGTTCGCGTTGGGCAATCGGCGTCCCGCGTGGCTCTTCTTCACGCTGGCCGCGATCGGGCTGCCGCAGGTCGCGATCGTCGCGTTCCGGAGTCCCGCCGTCGCGCTCGGATTGATGTTCTGGGCGATGTTCGTGGCATCGGGATTCGTGGTCGTGTCGCTGCGCACGAGCGCCTTCGCGTATCCCGGGGAGCAGACGGGCCTCGTCGCCGGAATCGGCGCGGGCTCGTGGTCGGCGATCAACGCGGTCGTGCTGCCGTTGCTCGGGCGCCTGTTCGACGCGAAGCACTATAGCGAAGCTTTCGTGCTCGTCGGCGTCGTGCCCGTGCTCGGCGCGATGCTCTGGTGGGCGCTGACGCTCCCGGATCCCCGCCTGCTCGAAGTGGACGCCACGAAGTAGCGCGCGCCGCGCAGACCGTTGCCTGCCCCGGCGGTCGGGTGTACATTGTCGCCACTCGGTGCGTCCTGAGGAGGAAATAAAATGAGAAAGCTGATTCTAGCCGGGTCCCTGCTGGCGTTGTTTTTGCCCGCCGTTGCGGTTGCGCAGAGCAGTCTCGACGGGACGTGGAAAGTTGATCTGAAGACCGCGCAGTTCCCCGCGAAGCCCGACGTTTTCGTGTTGCAGGCTGGCATGTATCAGTGCAAGACGTGCGTCCCGCCGATCGAAGTGAAGGCGGATGGCGAGGACCATAAAGTGACCGGTCATCCGTACTTCGACACGGTCCGCATCAAGATCCTCGACGACAACACGATCGAGGAAACCGACAAGAAAGGCGGAAAGACGGTCACGGTTTCAAAGTCGACGGTTTCCGTCGACGGAAAGACAATCGCGTTCGAGTTCACGGACAGCAGCAACACCAACGCCGCCCCCGTCACCGGCAAAGGCACGGCGACTCGCGTGGCGGCCGGACCGGCCGGATCGCATGCGATATCGGGATCATGGCGGACGTCCAAGATCGAGAATATCTCGGAGAACGCCGTGAAGGTTACGTTCAAGGTCGAAGGCGACAGCCTGACTATGACCAGCCCGACAGGCCAATCCTACACCGCGAAACTCGACGGGACGGATGCGCCGTACAAGGGCGACCCGGGCGTGACCAGCGTTTCCGTCAAGCGCATCGACGCGAACACCGTCGAGGAAACCGACAAGCGCGACGGCAAGCCGATCAACGTCACCCGCATGACCGTGTCTGCCGACGGCAGGACCCTCACCTTCGCGTCGCATGACCTGCTGGCGGAGACGACGGCCAAATTCACCGCCATGAAACAATAGCCGCAGGAACTATTTCCCGCTGTTGAACCGTCGGGTGCCCCATCCTCGCGTCTTCCGCGAGGGTGGGTCCCCTCGACCCTCGCCCCCTCAATCCTCGTCCACATCTTCGTGCGTAATTTCCGAAATGAACTTCAATACGTCGCCTTTCCGCAGCTTCGTGCACAATCGGCTTAACGTCTGCTGTTCGCGGCCGTGGAGGGCGCGCATCAGCGCCTTCACCACCTTCGCCTGTTTCGGCAGGACGCTTCCGATCAGCTTCTCTCCCAGCGGCGTCAGGCGCACGATGCCGATTCGCCGTCCCTTTCTCGCCCTGCCCTTCATGGGAGAAAGCCTCACGATCTGCCGGCGCACCCATCCGAATTCTTCCATGGTGGCGATCGTGGCGTGCGTATTTTGGCGATTGCGGGCGCGCCTCTCGGCAGCCATGCTTACGGTGAGCGGCCCGTCGCGGTAGAGCATCACGAGCAGGCGAAACTCCTCCATCGTCAGGCCAAACGATTCGAGCGGCCCGCGCAGTTCTCTCCGAATCCAGTCCGCCGTATCGACCAGGTCGAGGTATGCGCCCCACGCCCGCTGCGTCTTTTCCTTTTGTGTCACCCGGTACTCCATCGCCCGATCTCCTGGGAACCACCTCTGCCGTACGCGCAGAATTATCGACCGAGCTTCTGGTCCTGAGGTCAAGTTTTCCCTATGGACTTACCGGGAAACTCTTCTTTGCGCTTTTGTGGTTGGGAAGGAACGCCGGCTCTTGCCGGCAATGTAGCTCAGGTCTTTAGACCTGAGGATTTGCGGAACAACGTGCTCGTTAGCGGGTGTTTAAGCCTGCTTTTGGTGTCGTGGACCATGCTGTAGTTGCTGCACAAATTGTCTGCACGGATCTAATGGAGGTTTTAATGTAGCGCCGCGGTCTTCAGCGCGGCAGGTGTTTGCTTCTTCTCGTCTTCCTCAGGTCTCAACGTAGCGCCGGGTTCTTCAGCCCGGCAGGTGTTTGCTTCGGCGCGGCATGTTTCCACGGCGGGGTCCATTCGGCGTGAGCGGAACCTTTCAACATTCTCGCGCCCACCTCGGTGAACGATCCCAGAAACGGATAATCCGCTGGCGCGCGGCAAAGACCCTTTCGCACCGGATTCAACCAGATGTACCAGGCGACGCGGTCTGCGGCGTCGCGGCCGCGCAGAATGTGATCGTAATATTTGAATTGCCAGAGAGGGCGATGCGTCCTGCGGGCAAATTCCAGCGAAGTTTCCTGTTTGAACGACATCACGAATTTGAGCATGTTGCTCGCTTCAGAGGCGCCGCCCGCGAGGATGTGCACATGGTCGGGCATCACGCAATACGCATGGACGAAGGATTAGCAAGCGGCGGCGTGTTTGCGGAGTTCGTCAATGATCCAGCCAGCGGTGCGTGCGTCGGAACCCAGACGCCGACGATTGTGGAAGCAGAGCGTGACGAAATAGAGTCGGCGTCCGGCATAGCGTTCGGCGGGCAGGCGAATATTTTTGCGGCGAAATTCGGGCACGGACATTAACGGGCAAATCCAGGATGCCGGGCTAAAGGACCCGGCGCTACGTTCAAATCAAAATGCAAAGGGCGGCTCATTAGGCCGCCCCTTGGTTTTGTGCCGGGCTGAAGAACCCGGCGCTACGCTTGAACCTACGGCGTTTAGTACATGCCGCCCATGCCGCCACCGCCAGGCATACCGCCACCGCCGCCCGCGCCTACGCCCGCCTTCGTCTCTTCCTTGATGTCCGCCACCAGAGCTTCGGTGGTGAGCATCAGGCCGGCGATCGAAGCGGCGTTCTGCAAAGCGAGGCGAGTGACCTTGGCCGGGTCGATTACGCCCGCCTTGACCAGGTCGACATACTCCTCGGTATCCGCGTTGAAGCCGAAGTTATCGTCCTTCGATTCGCGGATGCGGCCGACGATCACAGCGCCTTCCTGTCCGGCGTTGAGTGCGATCTGACGCATGGGCTCTTCGAGGGCGCGCTTCACGATGTTGACGCCAGTGGCTTCGTCTTCGTGAAGCTTGAGCTTGTCGAGAGCGGCGATGCAGCGGACCAGCGCCACGCCGCCGCCGGGAACGATGCCTTCCTCGACCGCCGCGCGTGTGGCGTGCATGGCGTCCTCGACGCGAGCCTTCTTTTCCTTCAGCTCGGTCTCGGTTGCCGCGCCCACCTTGATGACGGCCACGCCGCCGACGAGCTTCGCGAGCCGCTCCTGGAGCTTCTCGCGGTCGTAGTCCGAGGTGGTGTCCTCGACCTGCGCCCGGATCTGGCGGACGCGGCCTTCGATCTCGCTGGGCTTGCCGGCTCCCTCGATGATCGTGGTGTTGTCCTTGTCGATGGTGATCTTCTTGGCGCGGCCGAGGTCCTCGACCTTCACGTTCTCGAGCTTGATCCCGAGATCTTCCGTGATGGCCTTGCCGCCCGTGAGGGTGGCGATGTCCTCGAGCATGGCCTTGCGGCGGTCGCCGAAGCCGGGGGCTTTTACGGCAGCCACCTGCAAGGTGCCGCGGAGCTTATTGACGACAAGCGTGGCGAGCGCCTCACCCTCGACGTCTTCCGCGACGATCAGCAGGGGCTTGCCCGTCTTGGCGATCGACTCGAGCAGGGGAAGCAGGTCCTTCATCGAGCTGATCTTCTTTTCGTGGATCAGGATGCGGACGTCTTCGAGCGCGCACTCCATCCGCTCCGGGTCGGTGACGAAGTAGGGCGAGAGGTAGCCGCGGTCGAACTGCATGCCTTCGACCACTTCGAGCGTCGTCTCCATCGTCTTCGATTCCTCGACGGTGATGACGCCGTCCTTGCCCACCTTCTTCATGGCCTCGGCGATGATCGATCCGATCTGCTTGTCGTTGTTGGCGCTGATCGTGCCGACCTGCGCGATCATGTCGCCCTTCACGTCCTTGTGGAACTTCTTGATTTCCTCGACGGCCACTTCGACGGCCTTCTCGATGCCGCGCTTGAGGGCCGTGGGGCTTGCGCCGGCCGCTACCGTCTTCACGCCTTCGCGGAAGATGGCCTGCGCCAGCACGGTCGCCGTGGTGGTGCCGTCGCCCGCGACGTCCGACGTCTTGGAGGCGACTTCACGCACCATCTGCGCGCCCATGTTTTCGAGCGGGTCCTGCAGCTCGATTTCCTTTGCTACGGTGACGCCGTCCTTGGTGATGATCGGCGCGCCGAATTTCTTTTCGATCACCGCGTTGCGCCCCTTCGGGCCCAGCGTGATCTTCACGGCGTCGGCTAGAATGTTGACGCCGCGCAGGATTGCCTGGCGCGAAGCCTCGCCAGTCACGATTTGCTTTGCCATCTGTCAGTCTCCTCGTCGATTTTCTTCGGAATGGTTACCCGGGAGCCCGCCTCGGCGGGCGCGTCCGGCAGTTACTTTTTGCCGCCGGCCGCCTTCGCCGAGTGGCCGATCTTCGCGAGGATTTCGTCTTCCTTCAGGATCATGTATTCCTCGTCGTCGATCTTGATGTCATTTCCGCTGTACTTCCCGAACAGGATGCGGTCGCCCACTTTCACGTCGAGTGCGACGCGGTCGCCCTTCTCGTTGATCTTGCCTGCGCCGACGGCGATCACTTCGCCTTCCTGCGGTTTCTCTTTAGCCGTGTCGGGGATGATGATTCCGCCCTTCACGGACTCTTTTTCTTCGAGCCGCCGCACGAGCACACGGTCGTGCAACGGTGTGATGTTGACAGCCATTTTTGCGATCCCTCCGGTGGTTGCTGAGTAGTTTCGCGGGGAAGGGTGTACCTTAGCACTCCTCCACGGCGAGTGCTAATATAGCACGGCAGGGCTTGCTGTCAAGGCGAAAGCCGACAATTTCGGACTTCGCATTTCCACTTCCGACTTCCGTGTAAGTGTTTTACCTGCCATAGCTTAAGAGCGTCGGATTTTTCTGACAGTTGGGCATTGCGTTAGCAATGCCAAGAGGGCTAGTATCCTGCAACCAGGGGCGTTAGGTGGCGTTTCTCTTCTACGTTCGACTGATCGCCTACACGGCGGGGACTCTCGTCTACCTGTTTCTGATCGCGCTGATTCTCGGTCATCGCCGCCCGCGGTTTTTCGAACGCCTGCTCTTCTTTCTGGTTCTTTCGCTGTTCGCGATCTACGCGGGCGGGCTGCTCGAAATCAACGCGCGAATTCAATACGGCACGCCGCCGGAAGCCACCCGCCTCTTCTATTCGATTCTCTATCAGCTCGGCTTGGCCTTTCTGGCCGCTCTGCTCGTTCACGTGCATTTCCAGTACCTTCGGATGTTGCGGCCTTCTGCGATTCCGCGATTCTGTTACCCGGTTCTCTGGCTGTTCTACGCGGCGCCTTTCGTCTACGCCATGGGACGTGCATTCATCCTGCGGCAACTCATTGCCGCACATGCCGTGCGACTGAGCGTTCCGCTCGTGATGTCATGGCTTGCCGCCGGCGGCGCCCACGCCGTACTTCCTTCGGTGTTGCTATGTGCGCTAGTCGATTGCGCGATCTTGAGGTTTTCGACGGTTCCACTCGAACGGCGGTTCTTCCAATGGCTTCGCATGATCTCGACCCTGGTTTTGGTGCCCCTGCTGCTGCGGGAACTCTACGCCCGCAGCGAGCCGCGAGACGATGCCACCGCCACGGCTTTAATCGTATTCTGCGTGCTGCCCGGCGCGCTGCTCATCTACTACGCGCTGAAGCACAATTTCCTCGAGTTCGGAGCGCAGCGGAACCTGGTGTACGCGCTTTCGGCGACGCTTCTCGCGCTTCTCTATCTCGCTCTCGTGCATCGAATCAGCGGATGGCTGGCGCCCGTATTTCCGCCGGAAGCGACCGCGAGCGTTTTGCTCTTCGTGCTGATTTTTCTTTTCGAGCCGCTCGAACGCGCCATCGGACCCGCGCTCCATCGCATTTTCCGCGAGCGCATGGATCGTTGGCAGCGGCTGGCCATCGAACTCCAGGAGCAAGCCCGCCATGGAGACGTGGCGCAGCTCATCACAAACGCCGACCGGCGCATCGGCGAGGAATTCAGCCTGGCCGCGGTGCGCATTTCCGTGTCGAGCGAACCATCGCAGAAGCCGCTCGAATCTCCCGGCGGTCTGGGCCACGTGGTGCGCATCCCGTTGAAGAAGGGCCGCGAAGAAATCGGAACGCTCGAGGCTGCATCGACCGGCTCGTATTTGACCGGCGAGACGACCGCCGCGCTCGAATTTCTTGCCGAGCAGTTGCCGGCGATGATCGACCTCTGCCGCCTGATCGAAGAAAAGGTCGCGCTTGTGCAACCCAACGAGCGCGCCGTCTGGGTTCACGACCCCGCCCGCCCCAATAAAAGCTATATCAGCCCCAAACCCCTCCTCATCATCCCCGTCGG
>Ga0181521_10005007_pt1 | contig 14917 bp, 11 predicted proteins | sample PEATcosm2014_Bin_32_FD_119764 | JGI IMG/M metagenome (GOLD analysis project Ga0181521, IMG submission 119764) | Peatland microbial communities from MTU Mesocosm Facility, Houghton, MI, USA - PEATcosm2014_Bin02_60_metaG | ecosystem: Environmental > Terrestrial > Soil > Wetlands > Peat | place...
GGCATCCTCTGCCAGGGCCGCGGCTCGGCGGCCAACAGCGCCGTCTGTTACTCACTCGGCATCACGGCGGTCGACCCCGTCGGCATGGACTTACTCTTTGAGCGCTTCCTCACGGAGGAACGCGGCGAGTGGCCCGATATCGACATCGACCTGCCCAGCGGCGAACAGCGCGAGCGCGTCATCCAGTATGTCTATGCGCGCTATGGCAAACACGGCGCCGCCATGACCGCCAACGTCATCACTTACCGCGGACGTCTGGCCGCGCGTGAAGCCGGCAAAGTCCTTGGCTTCGATGTGACCACGCTCGATAAGGTCTCGGGCCTCGCTCCCATGTGGGGTTATAAAGATCCGGAACACACAAAGCGGAAGCAATTTCTCGAAGCGGGTCTCGATTTCGGCAACCTTAAAGTCCGCAAGTTCCTCGAAGTCGTGGTGGCCATGCAGGACATGCCGCGCCACCTCGGCCAGCACTCAGGCGGCATGGTGATCTGCCAGGGACGCCTCGACAGCGTCGTGCCCCTCCAGCCCGCTTCCATGCCTGGCCGCGTGGTTGTGCAGTGGGACAAAGAAGACTGTGCCGACCTGGGATTGATCAAGGTCGATTTGCTCGGCCTGGGCATGATGGCCGCGCTGGAGGACTGTCTCAAACTGGTGCGCGATCACTGGCGCGAAGAAATCGACCTCGGCCAGCTTCCGCCCGACGACCCGCTCGTCTACCAGACGCTGTGCAAAGCCGACACGATCGGCATGTTTCAGGTCGAAAGCCGCGCGCAGATGGCGACGCTGCCCCGCCTGAAGCCGGAGAAATTCTACGATCTCGTCGTCGAGGTCGCGCTCATCCGGCCCGGTCCCATCGTTGGCCAGATGGTGCATCCGTACCTCGCGCGCCGCGCGGGCAAAGAGCCCGCCGACGCTCTCCATCCGCTGCTCGAACCCGTGCTCGCGCGCACTCTCGGCGTTCCGCTTTTTCAGGAACAGTTGTTGAAGATGGCGATGATCGCGGCCAATTTCACCGGCGGCGAAGCCGAGGAGTTACGCCGCGCCATGGGATTCAAGCGCTCGCAGCAGCGCATGGTCGAGATCGAAGCCAAACTCCGCGCCGGCATGGCGGCCAATGGCATCACGGGCGAAGTACAGGACCGCATTGTGCAGTCCGTCACATCATTCGCTCTTTACGGATTCCCCGAGTCGCACGCTGCCAGCTTCGCACTGCTGGCCTATGCGAGCGCGTACATCAAATGCCATTACCTCGCCGCTTTCACCTGCGCGCTGCTGAACAACCAGCCGATGGGCTTCTATCATCCAGCGGTTCTCGTCAAGGACGCCCAGCGCCACGGCCTTCGCGTCCTGCCCGTCGACGTGAACAGGTCGGAATGGGACTGTACGATCGAAGGCCCGGATCGTGCCCTGCGTCTGGGTCTGCGCTATGTGCGCGGCCTGCGCGCCGAAGCCGGGAAGAGGGTGGCCGAGGCGAAACCGTTCCGCGATGTCGATGAACTTTCGCACCGCGTGCCGCAATTGCGCAAGGACGAACTCGAAAAGCTCGCCAGTGTTGGTGCGCTTGCCAAACTCGCTACTGCTCACCGCCGCGACGCATTGTGGAAGGCCGGACGCGCCGGACGGACTGTTGGCCCTCTGCTCGAAGAGATTCCTGAGTCCTCTCCCGAAACCCCGCTGCGTGAGATGACCACCGCCGTGCGACTCGCAGCGGACTATGAGGGCGCCGGCCTGACCATCGGTCGCCATCCCATGTTTTATATCCGCGATGCGATGAACGCCCTCGGCGTGACTCCGGCCAGCGATCTCCGCAAAGTCCCCAACGGCGGTCTGGTGCGCGTAGCGGGATGTGTCATCGTGCGCCAGCGGCCAGGGACGGCCAAGGGCATCATGTTCCTCAGTATCGAAGATGAAACTGGCATCTCTAATGCGGTCGTGATGCCCGATATGTTCGCGGAGAATCGACTGACTCTGGTTACTGAGTCTTACTTACTCGTCGAAGGCCCTGTACAAAACGTGGACAATGTCATTCACGTTCTCGCCCGCCGCGTCGAACGGCTTGATCCGGTTACTCCGGCGCTAAGTTCACATGACTTCAGATGACGGTTACGTCGAACGCTCCGGTCACCACTTTTCCCGCTCGCTTCAGCTGAACAAAGATCTTATACTGGCCCACCGTCGGTATTCCGTACGGAAACGAAACTACCGGTCCGACGCTGGTCTCGTGCATCGCGATCATCGCTGCGGGCGATGCCACCGCGACCGACGCCATTGGTACTGACCCCGTTGGATGAAGATGCGCGAATACCGATCCATCGTCTTTGATGAACTCCGCGTGTCCGCCCATACCCATATACGGTTCGAGATTACTTGCTGGCTTGCCATCCAGCCCGACAATCTCGAACGAGAACAGCGCGACCTGCTTCGCAATCACCGGCTTCGATTCGCCGTGCACCCAAACCATCTTGTAACCGGTCTCGAAGACAGTCGGCCCTTCCGCGTCATCCCCTGTAACAGGTTTGCCGTCGACATTCGGCAGTGCCAGCTCTCCAATCGCTGTTTCGGCGAAGCCGCTCTCGTGCACGATGTCCCCATAGACACGATAAGTGCCGGCGGGAAGGGAAGGCAGCCGGGTCTCGAAGAAGCCGGTCGCAGTCTGCTCCGGATGCAGGTGGGCAATGCGGTCCATTGCCGGCCATCGCACCAGGAACAGATGCATCAGGTGGCCGTGATCCGGAATCAGATCGTCGAGGCGGCGCTGTTTGAGCCAGCCCGGGTCGGTGACTCGCAACTGGAGCTGGTCGGGCTGATTCAGGGTCGCTGTTATTCCCAGTGGCTTGTAAATCCTCTGACTGTAAGTGGCTGCATCGGAAACCCACCATGCGTTGCCACCCCAAAGTGCTGCTATCACTACCGCCGAAGCGCATGCCATCGCAACAGTGGTCTTTCGGCTCCAGCGCTTCGCAGGAACTTCCGGATCGAGCGTAGCCTCGCGTACGCCCGCCCCCACGATCGCCACTATGCCAACCGCAAGCAGCGCCATCATCCCTAACAGGAAGTAACTCACGCCCCTGCTCATCGGCTGCATCCGTAGTGCGACTGCGGGCACGGGCACCGGCAATTCGCCCGTGCCCTTCGGACCGCTGGCGCGAATATGCACCTCCCACGATCCGACGCTCATCAGCCATAACGCGCCTTCGAAACTCTGGGTGTCGCCGGCCACGCGCTGTGCCACATCAGCCACCGGTGGATGCGTGGACGCGATGCCGGTCATCGGCGTTGGCGTCAGTTCGATCTTCTCGACGCCGGGCGCAAGACTTCGTACCTCGATGCGCGCCACGCCCGGAATCACGTCGGGCGGACGAATCGTTACCAGCAAGGGATAAGGTCCGGCGTTGCCCTGAAAGAAGACATCCGGGCTGCCGACATGCGCAAACGCCGTGGCCGAGACGAACGCGAGAACAACCGCTTGCTTACGCGCGCGGCTCAGAAATGGGCTTACTGAGCCGTGACCGTGAGGGAGCGGTTGGTCTGCCTTAACGCCGCGCACGTTTCAGCCACTCTCCCGCGCCCATCCCGAGCCACGTCGAGACCATCGAGCAGGCCAGCGCGATACCGAGCCCCACGCGAAACTGTATCGCGTTCTCCAGAGGCACGAATCGCCAGGTTGCCGCATAGCTTTGCGGGCTCTGATTGTAGTCGTAGTACGAGCTGCCAAAGACGGCATTGCGCGCGGCGGGCGATTGCAGGAAGTCGGCGAACGGCCACTGGACCGGCAGAAGCACCACAAGAAACAGCGCGCCCGATACCAGCGCCTGCTGCCACATTTTCCACGCGACCATTCGCGGCCACAGTAAATCCAATACAAAGGCCGGCGCGATGATGAGCAAAGGAAATCCGCTGGGGATGAGCTGGGTCACTTCGTGCAGCACCGGCCCGAGTTTCGGCTGCGCCGGCACAAGAGGTAGAATCCAAAGCAACCCGAGGAGAAAAACCGTGTACATCGCCGTCACCGTTGTCGCGGCCCATTGTCTGCCCGTGGTTCGGGAAGCGATGGCCAGAACAATGGGCGTCAGCATGCTGATCACGCGGTAACTGACAGCCGTATGAAGGAACACTCTGTGCGTGTACTCGAGGACCACAACCAGCAGTGCCACCAGAATCATGCTGGCCACATAGAGAAACAGCCATTCGAGTCTGCGGCGCGCGGCGCCGGCGGACCGGTTCATGCGCGCGGCGATCAGCACCAGACATCCGATTTCAACGGCCACCATCCCGATGGCCAGCACCACGTGCGGCGGGCTGAGTATCTTCACGTCCAGCCCATAGGCGTTGTGCCACCAGTCGTCGAACGGCGCCGAGGCGATCATCGTGAACCCGCCCCATGCGCAGATGAAGGCGCCCAGCGGCCCGCGCAATCCGAGCACGTTCACCGACACGGCGCGCAACGGCGCGTTCGTGAATGTGGTCCACAGGATCAGGTAGCCGCAAGTGATGCCCGCGATCACGCCGCACAACTGAATCGCCACGTGCGGCGGCGTCCAGAACGTGTCGCGCCCGATCGAGCGGTGCCACGCAATATCCCAGTGCACGCCGATCATCGCCGACGTCACGCCGAACACCGACAGCCAGATATACCAGGGAATCGAGTTTTCTCGTTCCATATGCGGGATCAATCTCCATGCTAAACGGGAAGGTTGAACAACCAGTGGTTAACCCATGGCTGATCGCCGCCGCGGTGATTGTCCCGACCTTCATGGAAGTCATCGATACGTCAATTGCGAGCGTCGCGCTGCCGCACATTGCGGGCAGTCTCTCGGCGACGACGGACGAAGCCACCTGGGTGCTGACCAGTTATCTGGTTGCCAACGCGCTCGTGCTTCCGGCCAGCGGATGGTTCGCGCTGCGCTTCGGCCGCAAACGGTTTCTGCTAGCGTGCATCCTGATTTTCACGGCTTCGTCGTTCATGTGCGGCGCGGCCACCAGCCTCGGCATGATCCTCGTCGCGCGCGCCGTGCAGGGAGCGGGCGGAGGGGCGTTGCAGCCGCTCTCGCAAGCGATCCTTCTCGAAAGCTTTCCGCCGCAGAAGCGCGGCCTGGCCATGGCGGTGTTCGGCCTCGGCGTCGTTGTCGCCCCGGTGCTCGGTCCGACCCTTGGCGGCTTCCTGACCGACCAGTACTCGTGGCGCTGGGCTTTCTACATCAACATTCCCATCGGCGTGCTTGCGGTCTTTATGCTTTCGCGCTTCGTCTTCGACCCGCCTTACATCAGAGACGCAAAACCAGGACGCATCGACGCGATTGGCTTTGGTCTGCTCGGCATCGCTTTGGGCTGCCAGCAGGTTGTTCTCGACAAAGGCCAGGAAGTCGACTGGTTCGGCGCTCCGTGGGTGCGGTGGACAACGTTCGCCTTCGCCATCGCGCTGGTGGCGTTTCTGGTTCGCGAACTCACGGTCGGCGCGCCGCTGGTCGATCTCAAAGTTTTTCGCAATCGCAACTTCGCGACCGGCTGCGTGCTGATGGCACTGTTCGGCGGCGCGATCTACGGCCTTGTAACGCTGCTTCCGCTCTTCTATCAGACGCTGCTCGGCTACAGCGCTGTGGCGGCGGGCTGGGCAGTCAGTCCGCGCGGGATCGGGGCCATCTGCATCATGCCGATCATCGGCATCCTGACGGGCAAGATCGATAACCGGTTGCTCATCTGCTCAGGCTTCATCGTTTTCGGCCTGACCAGCCTCTGGATGGGCGGCTTGACGCTCGATATTTCACCGACCTCGCTGTTATGGCCCGTCATTCTCAGCGGCGCGGGCTCCGGCATGGTTTTTGTTCCGCTCTCGACATTGACGATGGGAACGCTGAAGAACGAGCAGATCGGCAATGCCACTGGTCTGTTCAATCTGATGCGCAATGTTGGCGGCGGGGTGGGAATCTCGATCGTGAATACACTGGTGGCGCGGCACACGCAAATTCATCGCGCGGAACTGGCGCGGAATTTCGGGCCGGGAAATCCGGCATTCCAGAGCGCCCTCGATGCAAACCGTGCGGCCATGGCGCAAACCGTCGGGCCGGGCCTTGCGCAAGCCAGGGCATACGGCCTGCTGCAGTCGACCCTCGATCAGCAATCCTCCGCCTATTCCTATGTGGATGTGTTTCGTTACCTCGCGCTGGCATGCTTCGTATGCGCGGTGGGTGTCTTCATGATGAAGCGCATCCGCGCGAAGAGAGGCGCGCCGGCCATGGCGCACTGAACCCGACGCCGTATTCTGATCCTATGCGAATTGGTTTTATCGGACTTGGACAAATGGGCTCGCGCATGGCGCGCAACCTCGCGACGGCAGGCCACGCGGTTGCCGGTTACAACCGGTCAAAGGAAAAGGCCGAAGCGCTGCGGGCCGACGGCGTGCGCGTGGCTTCATCTCCGGCCGATGCCTGTCTGGACGCCGAAGTGGTTTTCACCATGCTGTCTGACGATGCGGCCACGGAAGAGGTCGTATTCGGAACGGACGGCGTCGCCGACGCGCTGGTCAAAGGCGCGATTCACATCGCCAGCAGCACCATCAGTACGGCGCTGGTCCGCCGTCTCGCCGCCGAACACGCCCGGCGCGGACAGGGCTATGTCAGTGCCCCGGTATTCGGTTTGCCGCCGGCCGCCGCGGATCGAAAGCTTCTCATGATGGCGGCGGGTCCGAGCGAGCTGGTCGAGCGCTGTTTGCCGTTATTCGAAGCGGTCGGCCGCAAAACGTTTGTCATCGGAATCGATCCATGGCACGCCAACGTGGTGAAGCTTTGCGGGAATTTTACGATCCTCGGTATGGTCGAGACGCTGGGCGAGGCGTGCGCGGCGGCGCGCAAATCGGGCGTAGACCCGGCGCGATATCTGGATGTGATGAACGAACTCTTCGCCTCGCCGATGTACAGGAATTACGGCAACAAGATCGTCGGCGACAATTTCGAGCCCGCGGCGTTCCCGTTGCGCCTCGGTCTGAAAGACGCGCGCCTGATCCTCAAAACTGCCGATGAAACGATGACCCCGATGCCGCTGGCAGCGATGGTTCATGCACACATTCTCGCGGCGCTCGCGCTCGGGCAGGGCGAAATGGACTGGTCGAGCTTCGCGCGCATCGCGGCGCGGAACGCGGGGCTTTAGGGTTGCCCGAAGAAGTTAGCATCGTCCGCTCCCTCACGGTCGCGTTTCGGTAAAAACACTCGATATCTTTGCCGAAACGCGACCGTGAGGGAGCGGACGATGGCCATTTGGCAGCTGCAGTCAGGGTTTCGCGCCGGTGTCCGGCTTGAAATTGCCGACCCACATGTCGTCGCCCTTCACGTTGACGGTCGCGGTGATGGCGTCGCCGACCTTAAGCTTGCTGAACTCGCCCGCGTCCTTCACCGGATAACCCATCGTCATAGCGCCCATGAAGCCGGGGATCTCCTGATGACTGATCGTTGCCACGTGTTGCCCGGCGTCGAGCGCGGTGATGGTGCCTCGCATCGGATATTGCTTGATTGCGGTGGCGCTGTCCGCGGCTTTCGTCTGTTCCGGAGCCGGAGACGACGAGCAGCCTGTCAACACCAGACATGCCACTGCGATTCGATATTTGAAGGGAATCATCTTTAGCATTGTTACACTGAATCTTCCCCCTGATTATGCTCTGGAGCAAGCTGTTCATACCGACACTGCGTGAAAACCCCGCCGAGGCCGAGGTTCCGAGCCATCAGCTTCTGCTGCGTGCCGGTTATATCCGGCAGCTTGCGGCGGGCATCTATAGCTATCTTTATCTCGCGCAGCGGTCACTGCTGAAGATCGAGCGGATCGTGCGCGCGGAGATGGACGCCATCGGCGCGCAGGAATTTCTGCTGCCGGCGCTGCACCCGGCGGAGATCTGGCAGGAGTCGGGCCGCTGGGACGTGATGGGCGACAACATGTTCCGCCTCAAGGACCGCTTCGGCCGCGATCTTTGTCTGGGCATGACGCACGAAGAAATCATGACCACGATCGCGCGCGGTGAACTGCGCAGTTACAAGCAACTGCCGCAGATCTGGTATCAGATTCAGACCAAGTTCCGCGACGAGCCGCGCCCGAAGTCCGGCCTGCTGCGCGTGCGGCAGTTCATCATGAAGGACGCCTATTCGTTCGATATGGACGCCGAGGGTCTCGACGTGTCTTACAAGAAACACTACGAGGCCTACCGGAAAATCTTCGCGCGCTGCGGCCTCGAAGTGATTCCCGTCGAAGCGCACTCGGGCTCGATGGGCGGCAGCCAGTCGATGGAGTTCATGGTGCCGTCGGACGCGGGAGAAGATCTCGTGGTCTCGTGCCCGGCCTGCCATTACGCCGCGAACCTTGAGAAGGCGATTTCACAGCCGGTGCCGCCGCCCATCGACGATCCCGATACGAACGCTGCGCCTGAAGAGTTTCACACCCCGGGCCGAAAGACGATCGCCGAGGTTGCGGAGTTCACCCGTCTGCCGCAGGCGTCGCAGATGAAGAGCCTCGTGATGGTGGCGGACGGCAAGCCGATCCTCGCGCTGCTGCGCGGCGATCATCAGCTGAACGAAACGAAGTTCGCGGATGCGGCAGGCGGGGCGCGCGAAGTCCGGCCCGCGCATCCGGCGGAGATCAACGACTGGTTCGGGGCCGATCCGGGATCGCTCGGGCCCGTCGGCATCACGAAGATGCGCATCGTCGCCGACCTCGCGCTGAGTGAGCGCCGCAACATGATCGCGGGCGCGAACAAGAACGATTACCCTTTGCGCAATGTCACGCCCGGTCGCGATTTCAAAGCCGATTTCGCCGACATTCGGCAAGTGAACGCGGGCGACGCCTGCGCGGCCTGTGGCGCGGAGTTGAAGCTTCTCAAAACGATCGAGGCGGGTCATATCTTCAAGCTCGGCTACAAGTACTCCGAGTCGATGGGGCTGCGCGTGCTGGCGGCAAACGGAGCGGAAGTCACGCCGATCATGGGATCGTACGGGATCGGGATTGAACGCATTCTCAGCTCGGCGATCGAGCAGAACCACGACGAAGCAGGCATGTATCTGCCGGCTCCCATCGCGCCGTTCGCCGTCATCGTGACGCCGGTGAACAACGCCGACGCGGCGCTGCGAGAGGCCGCGCAGAAAATTTATGCGGATTGCCTGGCCAGCGGGATCGATGCGCTTTACGACGACCGGGATGAACGGCCGGGCGTGAAGTTCAAAGACGCGGATCTGATCGGCGTGCCGTATCGTATCACGATCGGCAAAAAGCTGGCCCAGGGCGCGGTCGAGTTGGCGACGCGCGCCAGCCGCACGACGCGCGAGATTGCCGTGGGGAACGCCGTCGCGGAACTTCGGAAAGCGATCGATGCGGAGGTCGCCGCAGCCGTCTGGTCCGGGCAATGAACTGGGAGTCCGTGCGGGCGCAGTTTCCGGCGCTTGCACACTGGACCTGGCTGAACACTGCAACGTATGGTCAGGTGCCGCTGCGGTCGAGCGCTGCTGTTCAGCAACATTTCGCACGGCGCAACGAAACCGCGAGCAGCGATTTTATGCGCTGGTTCGACGATGCGGATGAGATCCGCGCGCTGATCGGCGAGTTGATCCATTGCAACGCGGACGATATCGCGTTTGTTATGACAGCAGGCGCGGCGTTGTCGCTTCTGCTGGGCGGCGTGGACTGGCGTCCGGGCGATCGGGTCGTTACGCTGCGCAACGAGTTTCCGAATCAGTATTACTTCGCGGCGTCTCTGGCTGAGCGTGGCGTGGAGTTAATCGAGATGGATATTTTTGATTCGCTGCCCGAGCGCACGCGTGCGGTCTGTGTGAGCACGGTCAATTACGCGAGCGGCTATCGTCCGGATATCGCGGCCGTGTCACGGCTGGCTCATGAGGGCGGCGCTCTTTTGTACGTCGACGGCACGCAGAGTGTGGGCGCGTTGCGCTTCGATGTCGCTGCGATGGGACCGGACATGCTGGCGGTGGATCCGTACAAATGGCTGCTCTCGCCCAATGGCGCGACGTTCTTTTATATTTCACCCGAACTGCGCGCGACGCTTCGGCCGAACGTGATGGGATGGCGCAGCGACAAAGGCTGGCGCTCGGTCGACGAGCTGCTGCACGGCGCTCCGGAACTGCCCGCCGGGGCTGAAAAATACGAAGGTGGCATGCTGAATTTCCCTTCGCTGTACGCGATGGGCGAATCGGTGCGGATGGTCCTGGAGATCGGGCCGGAGCAAATTGAGCGGCGCGTGCTCGAACTGGCCGGCGCTGCGGCGGATTTGTTGCGGCGCGCGGGGGCGGAAGTGCTCCACGAGAACACGAACATTGTCGCGGGCTGCTGGCGGGATCGGGATGTATCGGCGCTGGCGCGCAGGCTGCAGGAGCAACGTATCGTCGTCGCGGCACGACACGGCAATCTGCGCGTCTCACCGCACTTCTACAACACGGAAGCGGATCTGGAAAACCTGGAAACCGCGCTCAAATAAGATACTTGGACATGGCGCGCTCTGCGAACCGCCGAAACCTTCTGCTGATCGGCTGCGCCCTCGCCGGTCTCGCGGTGAATGGCTGGCTGGCGATTGCCAATCGGAGTTCGTGGAATGTCGATTTCAACCAGTACTACTCGGCAGGAAAATTAGTCGGAACGGGCCACCTCTACGACTGGGAGGCCATCCGATCTTTGGAACTGGAGCGAAGCGCCACAGCGGTTCCGTTCAGCCGCATTCCGGCCAATGCACTGGTCCTCAAGCCGCTTTCCCTCTTGCCCTGGCCGGTAGCGCGGGGGCTATGGCTGTGCATCGGCATCGCGGCCCTGGCGGGTTTCCTGGTCCTCTGGCCTTTCTCCGGCCGAGCGTGGCCGTTCGCGGCACTGTGCTGGTCGGCGCCTGTCGCCATGTGTCTCGCCTTCGGTCAGGATTCGATTGTGTTGTTATTCTTCGTGGCGCTGGGACTCCGCCTGCTCATGAGCAAACACGATTTCTGGGCCGGACTGGCTTTTTCCGCATGCATCGCCAAACCGCACCTCGCTCTTCTGGTCCCCGTATTCCTCGTCGCGCAGTCGAAATGGATAGCTCTGCTGGGAGGCGTGGCTGGCGGAACGGCAAGTATTCTGTTGTCGTTCGCCGTGGAGGGAAACGACTGGCCACAACGTATGCTTGGCCTGGAGCGCATACCGGAGTTCGATCCCGCCCCAGGACGCATGCCCAATCTTCGAGGGCTGCTCTCATTTCTCGGCGGCAGCCTCGCGGCCGAGGTGGCATTGGGGGTCGTTATCGTCGCGGCGATCTGGTTTTTAAGCCGTCGGCAACCGCTTCCAACCGTGGGCGCCCTCGCTCTGGCCGGGGGCCTGCTGCTGAGCCATCATGCCTATTTCTACGATGCGGTGATCTTGCTTCCGGCCCTGCTTTTGCCGTTTCAGGCGACAACCGCTCCCTTACGGTCACGGCTCAGTAAAGACACTATGGAATCTCCACAATGGCTGCGTAACTGGGCCTTCTTCCTGTTAACGCCTCTACCGTACCTGTTCCTGTTGACGAACGCGGGGATCGTGGGGCACCTTGCGATTACCGGTTACTCGCTGGCGCTGATCGCCGTAACCGTTATTCACCTGCGCGCGGATGAAATGGAACGGGGAAATCGCTCGCTTCCGCAATATCGAGATTGACGACGACAGGATCCTGTCCGCTGCGCACCACCACTGCTTCGACCGGCTCGTCTGGCCGGGCGTTCATTTCCTGGTGCGGAACAAACGGCGGGACGTAGATGAAATCGCCCGGCCCCGCCTCTTCCGAGAATTCGAGGTGCTCGCCCCAGCGGAAGCGCGCGCGGCCTTTCACGATGTAAAGCACCGTTTCGAGTTCGCCGTGGTGATGCGCCGCGGTGCGCGCGGCGGGATCGACGACGACCGTGCCGGCCCATAATTTTTTCGCGCCGGCGCTGGCATGCGTGATGGCTGCGGCGCGCGTCATGCCGGGAGTCTGCGGCGTATTGGAGTCGAGCTCGCCGGCCCGGATCACGCGGATGCCCTGGGTCTTCCAGTCAGGCATGCGCGGGGTCGCTTTTTGGCGAACGGCCGGCGGCCCACGCTTCGCGAATTTTCTTGATTTGCCGCGCGTGCGAATCCACATGGGCCGTGAATCGCTCGACCCAGTCGCGGACGGTGAGGATTCCCCGCTCCGCATGGATGCCCTCGCGATCCAGCCCCTGGGGCGTCAAACCGGCGATCAGGGCAGCGTTGCTTTCGCGCAGGTTCCGAAACTGCGCCAGAGACTCGAACGGATCGTATTTGCCGTACCCGAATTCCTTCGCCCAAACGTCCTGATCGAATACGGCGAGAGTCGGTTTGTTTTCCGCAATCATCTGCCGGAGACGCATGGCGGCAACGACCTCAGTATCGAACAGATGCCGCATAATTTCGCGGATGGTCCACTTGCCCGGCGCTGGCGAAAAGTTAGACTCCGCTTCGCTAACGCCCTCCAGCGCAGCGGCGAGAACGGAGGACCCGTGGCGGAAACGGTCGACAAGATCGGTGGAGTCGCTCATAGCTGTCTCAATAATAATCGGCGCAGCTCAGGTAGTATCCGCACTGCGCGCAAAAAAGCTTGCACTTGCGGCTTTCCAGCCGGGTCGAACACACAGGACAAAAGAGCATCGCCTCCTGCCCGGATGCTGGTTCCGGATCCGGAGCGGGACGATCGGGCGCGGCGGGAGGTTGCGATTGTGGCACGGAACCACGATCATTATATAAAGCCGTTATGAAACTTAAATCTGGCCTTTTATTTTTTTCGTTGGGAACCGTCGTTTTCGCGCAGCGTCCCGCGCCGGAGCGGCCGGCGCAGTATTCGGCGCGCGGGACGCCCGGCGCGATCGCGGCCGGCAGCGGCTATGCGACCGACGCCGCAATGCGCATGTACTACACCGGAGGGAACGCGGTGGATGCCGGAGTGGCCAGCATCTTCGCCGCGGCGACCACCGAGTACTCGCACGTCGGATGGGGCGGGGAAGCGCCGATCCTGATCCGCACCAAAGACGGTAAAGTCCATGCGATCGCGGGCGTCGGCACGATGCCGAAGCTCGCCACGTCCGAGTTCTACCGCAAGCGTCCGCTGCAGTTCGGCGAGATTCTGGAGCCGCCGGAAAAGTCGGGGCTCAGGGGAATCATTCCGGTGGCTGGTCTGATGGCCGCGCTGGTGCCGAGCCTGCCCGAAGCGGCGCTTGTAGCACTGCGTGAATACGGAACGAAATCTTTCAGCGAGGCCGTGGCCCCGGCGATTGAATTCGCCGACGGCGCTGCGATCGACGAAATGCGCTCGGGCGCCATTCAGAACAGCCGCGAATTTTTTACGCTGTGGCCAACCTCGATGGCGCACTTCATGCCGAACGGGCGCGCGCCGCTGCCGGGTGAAATTTTCCGCCAGCCCGATCTGGCGAAAACCCTGCGCGCGATGGTGGATGCCGAAAAGAAAGCGCTGGCGAAAGGGGCCAGCCGCGCCGCCGCCATCGATGCCGTGCGCGATTACTTTTATCGGGGCGAGATCGCGAAGAAAATCGATGCATTCAATAAGGCGCATGACGGCCTGATGCGCTATGAGGATCTCGCGGCGTTCAAGCTGACGCCCGAAGAGCCGGTCTCGACCGAATTCCAGGGCGCGCGGGTTTACAAGCCGGGCTTCTGGACGCAGGGTCCGGCCATGATCGAGACGCTGAACCTCCTGAAGGGCATGGACGTGGCGGCACTGCGCCAGAATTCGGCCGAATATATTCACACGCTGACCGAGGCGCTCAAGCTGGCCTACGCCGATCGCGATACGTATTACGGCGATCCGAAGTTCGTCAAAATTCCGCAGGAAGAGCTGCTCTCGCAGAAGTATGCCGACGAGCGGCGGAAGCTGATCGGCGAGCGCGCATCCCTCGATTTCCGGCCCGGTCAGATTGCCGGATATCCGGGGATTCATCCGTCGCAATCGGAAATCGCGCGCACGAAGATCGACGATTTTCTGATGGCGCACGACACCACTTGCGTGGATGCGATCGACAAAGACGGCATCATGTTCTCGGCGACGCCTTCGGGCGCCTGGCTGCCCTCGGTAATTGCGGGGGACACGGGGATTCCGCTCACCGAGCGCGCGCAGAGCTTCCTGCTGGTGCCGGGCAACCCGAATGAACTGGCGGGCGGCAAACGGCCGCGCGTCACACTCAGTCCGACGCTGGTGACGCATGACGACGGGACGCCGTGGGTAGTGCTCTCGACTCCGGGCGGCGATAACCAGGAGCAGGCGCTGATGCAGATCCTGTTCAACGTGATCCTGTTCAAGATGAATTCGGAAGCGGCCATCGAAGCGCCGCGTTTCGAAACGCGTCATCTGGTTTCGAGCTTCGACAATCATGCGATGAATCCGGGAGACCTGCAGCTCGATGACCGGACGCCGGCGGCGGTGATCATGGATCTGGCAGGGCGCGGGCACAGGGTCGGAACGCGCACGCGATGGAACAGCGGCTCTGCGCCGGGACTGGTTCGTATGACGCCCGGCGGCGTTGTCGAGGCGGGCGCCGATCCGTGGGGCTACCGCAGTATGCGGGCGTGGTGAAAAATATGGGCAATCGAATAACGGTCGGTCTGTTTTTCGTGGCGGTTTCCGTATTCGGGCAGACCAACATTCCCGCGCCCGCTCCCACGACATTGACATCGACGTCGAACTTGCCGCCAGTGGGTCTGGCCGTTAGTGAAACTGCGCAGGTCAATGTTGGCAATACGGCCGCGGCGACTTCCAGCAGTACAGCGCCATCCTGCACCGGCACGATAGCGTTCTATAACTCCAGCGGAACCATCATCGGTACAGCCACCAGTTTCACAGTGGGAAGCGGGCAGATTTTTTCGGTAACGCTCCCATACAGTTCAGCCTGGGCCTCAGGCTCGCGGACCGTCGTTCGGGCTGTGATAA
>Ga0181521_10005009_pt1 | contig 14914 bp, 18 predicted proteins | sample PEATcosm2014_Bin_32_FD_119764 | JGI IMG/M metagenome (GOLD analysis project Ga0181521, IMG submission 119764) | Peatland microbial communities from MTU Mesocosm Facility, Houghton, MI, USA - PEATcosm2014_Bin02_60_metaG | ecosystem: Environmental > Terrestrial > Soil > Wetlands > Peat | place...
CAATGCGAAGTATTTGATTGGCGTGCTCTGCAATCAGTTTGCCCCGAAGTTCCCGCAAGTTCTGTTCAGCCATAGGCAATGCATCTACCTACGCATTGTATACAACCTGTATTAAAAGCTATGCACAGCCATGTAGGTGTCTTTATAGGCTACAATATGCCTACATGTATCCTATGAGCCTAGACTCAACAGTTGGCCTAGCACGACCACAAACGAAGTCACTGCGAGCAACCATACCCGAAGGAATCGTTGCCTATCTCGGCATACAAGCAGGAGACAAACTAGACTGGACTATGGAGAACGATAAGGACGGAGAACGCATTATCATAGTCCGAAAGTCGAAAGTCATTTCACCTTTCGAAAAACAATCGAAGAAACGCAAGTGAGAATGTGAACGGACCGCAAGCCTCGATTTTTAGTGACAACGATGATTTCATTGATAAATATCTGCATGACAAGAAATCCTTCACAGAAACAGGTCGATCAGTCAAGCTTAGCAATCCGCTATCGGGTGATTCGGACACACTGCCGAACGTTGTCGCTCAATTAATCCATGAGTACATGTGGGCTAAAAGCCAACAAGAATTCCTCGGCAATCTAGCCCTGAAGACAGAGAGTCCTATGCCTGATGTGCTTGCCGAACAGGTGGCAACAGCGGTAGATCGGTTTAGGAACGCGGCCTACTATCTGCATAAAGTGATTATAGAGATTCACGCCAAGAATTACATGGATGAGGGACTAAGTAGCAAACTAGCGAATCGTGACGCTACCATCAACAAACTGCGAAGAGAACTTAGGGAATGCAGAGCAGAGTTGAAGGAAGGGTACAAGGGGAGAGTTAGTCCGCTTGGCCGAGGCAAAAAGGACGACAAAACGCAGACTGGGGGAACCGAGGCCCCAGTTCCATAGGAGATTGAAGGGGGTGAGGTCTGTTATGATTAATGTGGGCAGGTGCGGCAGATGTGGTGCATTTCTGATTGGTGAGCAAAGCAAATCGCACACTTGCGATGTGGGCATCAAAGATGTGGTAGATATTTACCTAGACTGGATGACGGATGGGGTTACAAATGAAAATGGTGACCTAGAGAGGACAGCTCTAGCCAACGATGGAACCTTATACGGTCTAATCCTGTGCAAACACAAGCCATCCCATGCGGCTGAGTCCCGATGGGTAACAGGCAAAAACAGGTCCCTAGAAGGTAACAGTACCCGGGCGCGGGTTCTGTTGCGTTCATGGGACACCTAAATCACCCGTTTTCTTGTTGCTTTTCGGGACACGGCTAGCGTTCTGGATGAGTGTAAGCCACTTATCAGTCCCTTGAACATCAATTCCCGCTAAGTCAGCGGGCGTTCTACCCTCTAAGGCCATGTGAGGGCGCACGTAGTTATGATAGATTTGGTAGCCTGAAATCAACGGGCTATCAGAGTTCTTTACACCACGAACGACCTTTTCTCGGTCACGAATTTCCCCGTTCAGCCGTTCCATCTTATTGTTGTGGATTTGGCCGTCAAACCGAATATCGCGCTCATGAACTAAGGCTAGTTGTTTCTTTTCTCGAAAGAACTCTGCTTCAATTCCAGAGTGAAAGTTGGGAGCCCCGTCAGTAATTATGTGGAACGGAGCCTTACCCGTAACCTTGCGACCTAGTTTGAACAAGTCGTGAACGTTAGCATGATACTTGGTATCAGCTACTTCTTTCGCAATCCAAAACCGCGTCTCATCATCCATCAAGGCATAAAGGTACTTCATATCACCGTGAATTTTCAAGAACAACTCATCTGCTCGCCATGTATTGCCAACTTGAGGCTGTAATTGTTCTAGGTATCTACCCATAATTTCCGTGTATTTCTTGACCCAACGATAAACAGTTGTGTGGTCAACTCCGACACCTTGTAATCGTAGAAACTTCTGAACATTCCGTAGTGATTCTCCCGTGAAGTAAAGCTGCATAGCAGAAGTAATCGATTGAGGATTAGCCTTCATACCCTCAAAACCTAAGTTCTGAGAGAACCGTTTCCCACAATCGCGGCAAGTGAACCTCTGAAGGTCCCCATATTTGTTGTGTCTTAGCCCGTGTCGAACTAGCTTCGTTCCAGCGCAGTAGGGGCAAACGCTCGGACTTAGCGGCTCAATGACTACGCTTTGTTTGACTTTGTTTCTCAAGGCTAGTGAAAATTCGACCGCCCAAATATGCTTACACTTAACCTGACGATGAATCCAGTCAGGACAATTGCAAACCCAACGCATAGCAAACTTATCACTTCTAACCACATCATACATTCCCTGCCCCGATTGCGAGGCCACCTTGTACGCATCTTCATCTAACCTCTCAATTTGGTTTGGTTGCTGGGCAATCATTCTTCCCCGTTCTTCACGAGTTATGATTACGGTTGCCATGCGCTTTTCATCTGTTACGATATAGTAACGCAACCTAAATATAAGGCTTGTTACTATATCGTAATGGATAAAACTTGGTTCGAAAGGAAATTCTCGGTCCGACTGAGCGTAAGACGCTTGAAGCCTACTTGCAAGGAGAACGACTGAAAGGGTACAATGTTCTGTTGTGGCGTATTCGCCAAATGGGTTTGAAAGCGATAATAGAGGGCTGCAAACATGACATTCTTTTGCTTGAGCGGCTAATGAAACATGAAGCGAAGAACGGATAGGGCTAACCTCTAGAGATTGAGTTGATGCTAGTTGAATGGCGCAACAATCAGGCGTTTGGGCTATCCACTCCTGCTGGTCGGGATCATCGTGTTCGCCGTCTATGTTAACTGGGTCAACAACGCTCAGGAAATTTACGTTCCCCCTCCCGTCATAAAGCCGCTCATCCCAATCTACTTCAACTACCCCGACACCATCGAACTCAGCACCAATAAAACTGGATTGCGAATCGCTTTCGCACTCTACGCAAATAGCCCAATAGCCGAAAACACGACAGTTATGGTTGGCACGCACTATGCGGCAATAGTCTCGCGAGAATACGGTAATGTGTCCTTCGTTCGGATAGTTTTTGACGAAATTGCGCCCTCGACTTTCAATCTCCAACCGAATCAAGGATGGATAGGAGGAATAGAAATGGGGGCATGGTGGGAACAACAATACCCAAGTAAGAATGCGAGTCCCACCACACCCGTAGTTCTTACAAATATGACGATCACGCCTTTCAAATGGCTTGTCTCTGGGGACTACTCGCCAACAATCCAGATTCAATTCTTCAACAGTTCTGTCCTCTTGCAATATACCTATGAAGAAATCAAGATTCATGTTGCCTCTCTGATTGACATTCAAAATCAGCAAATTGCAATTGAGGACCAAAACCTCACCGTTCAGAACGAAAATCTGAGCAAACTGAATAATGTGCTCACTTATGCGTTGGTCGCAGTAGCTATCGCTGAGGGATTCAGAATAATCGAAGATTTCGCTAGAGACCAAGACAAAAATCCTACCATTAAAGTAAATCTTCTTACTCATGGCGCGGTAAGAAAAGCAGAAGATAGCCGCACAGCCAAACTCCGAAAGCTAAAGCGAGCAAAGCAATCCCCATGACATTTTGGTGGGCTGTAACAAGCCCGAAACCCACAATCATCGTGAAACTACCGAACCACATGAGGATTACACCATAGGCCACCAAGGGGCTCTCTCGCACGCCTCAAGCCCCCAGCCCTCCCTGTTTTGCCCCTGAAAACAGCCCATGTCCCGACACGCAACGGGTGTCGAAGCCATGGTTCGTGTCCCAAGGACGCAACAGGGCCCGGGCGCGGGTTCTGTTACCTTGTCGGGGCTTGTTTTCGGGTGTTACCTGTCGGGACTTTCTAGCTTAAGGATAGATGCTTCGGGTTCGGCGTCTGATTAAGCTGTACCCGATTATCATGAAGATTACTAGTACCGCTAAGCCTAACGGGTATTCAGGTATCGGTGGAGGTGTTGCTGCGGGCATGACTGTGAACTCCACGCAACCAGACGAATCATACGTAATGTAGGTGCTGTATTGACCCGCTGGTAGGCCGGGAACAGTCACAGTAGCGTGCCCATCTCCCATTGTAATAGGCCCGTAAACTACTGTGCCAACACACGACGGAGCAAGAAAACCAGAGAGGATATAGAGAACAGGGGGTCCAGCTACTATTCCCTGGGTGATTGTAAAAGGGACTCCTGCCGTGGGTGATGTGGGGGTAATGGTGAGCGCCCACGCAGGCCTCACATTAACAAGTATCAGAGTTAAGCCTAGGATGACGAATAAACCTAAAGCAAGCCCCCTACCCCGCACCAGCACCACACACCCAGCTAACTGATTGAGTTACTGAGAATATAAGACTGGTCATCCTTTGCGCTTACTGGCGTTCTGAATTAGAGTAAGCCATTTGTTCTTGCCTTCAACCTTGATTCCAGCTTTATCTGCCGGAGTCTGCCCGTCCAAAGCCATGTGTGGGCGCACGTAATTGTGGTAGATTTGAAGCCCTGAAATCAGAGGGCTATCAGGCTTCTTTACTCCTCGAACCACCTTCTCTCTATCGCGAAGTTCCCCATTGAAGCGTTCCATGCGATTGTTGTTTCTGTCTCCGCTCATGCGTACGTGGCGTATGTGTTCAATAGCTTGGGCTTTGTTCTCTCGGTAGAACGCGCTCTCGAAGGCTGAACTGAAATTGTATGCTCCATCCGTTATCAGAGTGTGCGGAGCTTTACCTGCAACATGCTTTCCATCTCGAAACATCGGTGAAATGTCAGCTGTGTACTTAGTATCCGAAACCTGTTGGGCTATCCAGAAGCGAGTTTCATCGTCCATCAGGGCGTAGAGATAGAGGGGTATCGCGTCTTGCCATTTGGTCGGTAGGGCTGGGTGCTGTCGTTTGGTGGTCCGTTTGAGTTAGTAGTTCAATTATGGTTTGGGTAGGTCGCCCAACACCACTATTATCTTGGTGCTAGGATGATTGTGAAGGGGACGCAACGAGAGCCACTCTGCTCTGCGCTATACTGACCTGCCGGTTGGCCTGGGACCGTAACATTAAACTGGCCAGGGCCGACTCCGCGGCCAAAAAAGGAGGGGCCTGAACATGCTCCATTGTTATAGACAATCAAGGAAGTTGCGCCTCCAATTATTCCGCTGATGGTGAAGGAGACTCCAGCCGTGGGCTCGGAGGGGGTAACCGTTATTGTGGGCAATGGGGGGCCAACGGTACCGTTACCACCGATACCACCGAACACAGTGGTATTGGTTATCGCTGAAGACAAGGCTAGAACAATCGTTAGCAGAAGGATAGCGGTAACATCCAACTTGCCGAATTTTACTTTCATCTTTCATACACGAACCAAACGATTTACAAGTATTCTATCCATTTAATCGGTTATATAGTTATATATCGCTATAGTATATATATACATATAGTTAGTATGACTCTCGTTCTAGCATCTGAACCAACACCTTACCACTCGTAGATCGCAAAACCAAGCTGGGACATCGGTTGGATACTTCGCATGTAAAGTATCGGAAGATGCGACGCCTTACATGGTCGATTTTCGACTTAGCACCTTAAGTGTGTTCAACGCATACTCATTGGCTAGGAGGAGATATCAGAATGAACGGAAAATCAAAAGGAATAGCTATCGCTCTTGTTGCCGCAGCAGTTGGAGCCGTTGCAAGTTTTTGGGCTTCAAACCCTAAGAATCGCAAGATGCTCACTAAACAAAGCAAGAACATAAGCGACCAAATTAAGAAAACAGTCAACTATAAGAAACCTAATAGAGTAGCTTAGAATTTTTCTGCTACAACGATGAACCCAAGCCTATGGCGCATATTCAGGCTTGCTGGCGGGTTCTGTTACGCCCTAAGGACGATTCACGTTCGGGTAACGCGCTGCCCTTGTTTGGTACGGGAAGGTGCGGCCGTTTGGCATTCACCCTAAGCCTTCGCAAAATAAACGGTATCATATCTACCGCTACTCGGTTCAATGACTTTACCTAGAACCTCTCCTTTCCCCATCAAGTTGTCTAAAACCACTTGTACTGATGCCAGGTGCGATCCATATCTCATAACACTTGGGAAGTCTTCTATTCGAGGTTGGATAAGCTCATCAACGATCTCCATAATGGTATAGGCTTCTCCTCGCCTTCGATGAGAAACCTGAGAACTTGCTCTTCTAGTCTTTTGAGCGGTCTACCTTTCTCAAACTCAGCCCTAGATATCGGCAACTTAATTCTAAAAGAATCTGAGGCTCGTAGCTTAAGAATTCTTGCGTGAAGCATCCTGAATTAGAGTTAACCACTTGTCTTGCCTTTGACAGTTGTTCCAGCTTTTTCGGCTGGCGTTTTTCCGTCTAATCCCATGTGTGGCCTAACGTAGTTATGGTAGATTTTATACCCTGCTAGAAGTGGGCTACCAGTTTTCTTGACGCGTCGAACTATCTTCTCTCAGTCGCGAATTTCCACATTGAAGAGTTCCAATTCCTTATGTTCAGTCTCCGTGTGAACGTGACGAGCATCCTGTCGCGTTGAGGTTTCCGTTTGAGATCCGCCGGAGACAGTGAGTAGTGTAGATAGGATAACAAAACACTAGGGATTAGAGAGCGACAAACTTTCCAGAGTGTCCGATAATTCATTGACGGGCATCAGGATTTTTCTGGTTCTTTAAACTTAGCTGTGTAGGCGTGGCCTGTGATACCCATTGCAACTCTTTCTATGCCGAGGAGTATCAGTGCAAATGCTAGAATGTACACAACAAAGAGAACCCCTAAGGCTGGAAACACTAACACGACGAATCCAGCCACAAGAGTGACTAACCCTACTACGACCGCTAGAGCTCGCGCCCAACCGGGCAACTTTCGACTTTCAACTTCCATTTCCGACTCACCCCCTCCTAACTAGCTAACCCTTGAAACCTATTTTGGAACGCATATAACAGCTAACAAACCAGGAGAAAGAAGTCACGGCATTCCTGGTATGAATAACTTCTCCCAAGGGGTTACATCGAGCCGCATCAATTTGCACCCATGGATGGTAACTGTACGCCCATGCGGGTTTACAATCAAGTCGCTTATTGGTTATCTGTCGCTTTCAATCCAGCACAATTAACGCAGAACTATGACGCCTAATCGCCGGAATCCTTTGTGGTGGGACCTGAGAAGTCAATGGCGTGTTCTCCATAGGGCTGGACTCCACCGAAAGAGGGGGGACGCCAGCCCTTACAGGCCTCGAATTAACCGAGAATAACATTGTTCCATGGGTCCGATAGGAGCTTCCATACGTGGAGTTACAGGATGACTTGTATGTATCGGAAAAATGATGTGTAATCACCTGTGGCTGCGTAGAAAATGGCGATGGCTAGGGGGATGTACCAGCCGATATGCGAGCGTCCCAAGGATAGCACAGTAATGTACCACAGAGCTCGGGTAGTGCACTCAGGCTCATATAAAGGTCGACTCCAAGCTCGACATACATCGAAAAGATGAATGGTCGATCCTCGGCGTAATTCTGTGCGTGTTTTACATAAACGAACGAATAGTTAGCTGAGTCAATGGGCGACTAACTCGCCCATCTTGATATGGAGGGGACCGGGATGGCACACGGTGAGGCCTCATTTGGTAAAGTCGAGTAGGCTTCGATCATCACCCTTGCCCCCTTCCCCCGCTGGAGTTTTTGCTTTCCCGCCCTCGCTTTCGCGATCCCGCGTTTCGGCGAGAAGCACGAGGGATTCGCCTAACGGTATGCTTAGCCGTACAGCTAGTTCTTTCGGCAATATGTCTGGGCGCTCCTTGAGCATTACTTCCTGTACGTAACGCTTATGGCTTTTGTACATCAGGAGCGCGTGCGCGGTTTCAACGAGCGCATTCCATAGCTCTTCTTTCTCGATTGAGTTTTGAAAGTTTGACATTCAACTCCCCCGTGGATAATCTTCTTACTCGTGTGCGAAATACACGGTTACCTTATCTGCCTTAATCTCATCAATCCTTCCGAACCCGAACCTTACAAACTGGATTACGGATCCAATAGATTCTGCGCGAAACCCTTCCTCAGCGAACCCATTGGTTTGGGTCGCGTCGGGCATCACAACCGTTACTGGGAGTTTCTGTTCGTCGGGTACCCATTGTAGTATCGGGACATTCTCGGATTTCGAAATCGGTTCGCCAAGGCATTCTCCCCTCAGCTCTCCATCCGAGAAGCCGACGGGGCGCATGTTGAAGAGCCCCATTAACCGCACGACGTTTCCGGACACTAGAAGTGTTCTGTCGCTTCCGGCCAGAAGGAGGGTAGACGTGCCGTCGTGTGATTGCACCCTCAGAGTCCTACTGCCCATTTCCGGATGTTGTGGATGGAGGGGGGCGTGTATATCCCTGCTCTCCTTAACGCCACTTACCTTCATCCGAATTGGGTCGGGGGCGAAGTAGTATCGGTGGGAGGTTGGGTCGATTATCTTTCGGTTCATGGCGTTGATGTTGTCCCAGCTTATAGTCACGTCTACAGGTTTTGGTCCTACGTCCCACATCAGCTGCCTAATCGTCTCCGCGCGATACCCTCGCCTCCGAAGTGCTGCCAGTGTCCCGAGTCTTGGATCGTCAACCCCTTCAACTTCTCCATCGTCAAGTGCTCTCATCATCCTCGATTTGCTCAAGTTCATTCCTTCGACCTTTAACCTGCCGAAGTGAACGGCGTCGGGATACTGCCAGCCCAGGTGCTGGTACATGAACAGTTGACGAGCCATGTTGGTCAGATGTTCCTTCCCCCTGATCACATGGGTTATTCCAAGTTCGTGGTCGTCCACCCCTGACGCCATATTGTACAGGGGCCAGACCCTAAACTCCGAACCCACACGTGGGTGAGGGTTCTTGATTGTGTCGACAATTCGGAACCCGGGCCAGTCGCGAATGGCAGGGTTGGGATGGTTCAGATCAGTTTTCACTCTATAGACGGCTTCGCCTTCATCGTACCCTCCATTCAACATCTTCTCCCATCTTTCAATTTGCTTCGCGACGCCTAACTCTCTATGTGGGCATGCTGTCTTAGCGCTGACCAGTTCGCGCCACTGTTCTGGTTGGCATTCGCATACGTAAGCTGCTGCCTTCGAAAGAAGTGTTCTACCGACCTCGTAGTAATTTAGAATCCGATCACTTTGGATATACTCTTCATCCCAACCGCACCCCAACCACTTCAGGTCCTCTCGGATGATGTCATAGTACCGTAACCGGGCTTTCTTGAGACGGGGGTCAGTGTCTTCGAATCTTACTATGAACTTGCCTTTGTACATGCGAGCATAATCGTGACTGAGGATCGCGGCGCGCGCGTTGCCGATGTGAAGTACAAAGTCGGGATTGGGCGCTACTCGAGTCACTATTCTCGCATATTTGTCCGCGTTTGGCAGTGGGGGAAGCTTTTTTTCTTCTTCTGGTTTCTCTTTCACTAGTTCCTCCGGCCATTTCTCGGATGCTTCTCGATTCAGCTGTCCCAGCGTGGTTGAGTTGACTTCTTGAACGATACGCCGGACCGATGTCATGAGTTCTTTTGCTTTTGGCTTTAGGTCGTTGTTTTCCCCGAGAAGATTGCCCAGCACAGCACCAGGATCTGCCTTTCCATTGTGTCTGATCGCGTTCAGAACCGCTGCTTTCCTGATCTTCTCGTCGATGTCGGGGGTAGGCATTTGGCTTGCTCTCGGTGGGGTTTCTGCGTCTTATTCGATCACGCCGGTTATCGTCGCAACTTTGCGTGCGGCATCTTGAGTTAGGCCACTTTCTCCTAAAATTGTGTAACGCTCGGGCCTTATCGTGTGGGCCATAGTTAACGCTTTCAATATGTACTCCGGCTCAATTTGCAACTCTTTTGCTGTTGTGGGAGCGTCGATCTTGTGAAGGAAATCCTTGATCAGCTGCCAATTTGCTCCATGCAAATACGCGCACATGATTGTACCGACGCCGCACTGTTCACCATGCAGGGCCGGTTGCGGGGCGATCATAGCGAGGGAGTGGCTGAAGAGATGCTCTGCTCCGCTGCAAGGCCGACTTGAGCCCGCTATGCTCATCGCCACGCCGCAACTGATCAACGCTTCCACCAAAGTTCTCACACCTGAATCGGACATAGCCCGAATACTGCTCGCGCTCCTAATCACGACTCGTGAACTCATTAAAGCAAGTTCGGCTGCGTAGTCTCCGTAGTATTCGTTCTTTATTCTATGAGCTAGCTTCCAGTCTCGCACAGCCGTATATTTTGAAACCACATCCCCACACCCACTCGCGATTAGCCGGTACGGCGATTTGGCGATAATGGTGGTGTCCGCGACTATGGCGATTGGAGAATGGGCCACGTAGGAATAGGGGCGATCCATGCCCTTCATCGAAACGAGCGGGCTAGCGATGCCGTCATGTGAGGCGGTGGTTGGTACGCTTAGGAATCGAGTGTCAGCTCTCATGCTGCCGAGCTTGGCTACATCGATGTCTTTACCGCCCCCAACACCGACGGCCACGTCGGGTCTCATCTCACGGATTTTGTTCTCTACCTTGGTGACTTCCTCAGTCGTGGAACTCTTAACGGTCATTGTTTCCGTTTTGAAACCGCGAAGTTTCAACGATTCAAGGACCGTATCGCCTGCGATCGAGAGTACCTTCTCACCTGTGACTACAAGAACTGGTCCATGAAAACCGAGCCTTGTAAGCATCTCACCGACCAAGGGCGCAACATTGTTACCAATTAGAACCTCCCGCGGAAGCTGCATGTAATGCGAGTCGCCTGGTACAGCAGGGATCATTGTCACACCAAGAATAGCAAGGATAGGATCGTGATTAGAACAACCATTGGGAAGAGTGTGAGCGAGGTTAATTTCGATATCCGGTAGACCGTGCCCATTACCCGTCTTAGTGATTTCTGGCCCAGTGTAGTAACTGGAATTTGACCCGAGATCACGCCGACTTCCCCCTCTTCCAAGTTATTCAATGCCTCACGACAAACGGCGGTAACTTCCTCAATTATGCGGTCGCCCGAAAAGACTTCGCCTATGGGGTGGTAACCCAAACGTGCGGATACGATTCCGTTGACCATGTGTGTATCGGTTGTCATCACTTCTCCATCATCAAACCCTGCCTCTTTGACGCTCTTCAGAATCTTCTCCCTTAGCCCCCTAATCATATTGTTCCCGTCGATCGCTATGTAGGCAAACCGATTTCCGTTGGCCTTCCCGTCCACCTCGACCGCGATAACCGAGATTCCGCCCGGACCGAACCCTTCTTTTAACGTGAAACTCTTAGGGATGCTATGAGCTGCCCCAACTTTGAAGTTTCGTGCCTGCTGTTCCGAGGAGACCTGTAACGAAGCCAACGCTGCTTCCTGTAAGGCTCCAACCTTTTGAGGAGTCATAGTTGCCGGGCCAGTTAGGCAGTTGTGGGCGTCTATTAGGGCGAGGCTACGGAATTTTCCCTGTGTTAGCCCAGACAGATTCTTTGACAGCTCGGACGGGACATCTTCCATGTCGAGCGGCGAAGTAGTCATAGTCACTAGGGCGCATCCATCGAAAACCTGCGAAGTCGCCGTCGCTATTTCGTTGGCCTGTCTGTCGACAGGCGTGGCCCTGCCGTAGTAACTCGTGTTTTGGAGATTAGTGAGGACCCATTCTATGATCCTTTCATTCTGTTCCTGTGATACGAGGTTCAGTTCATGCCCAGATACACCATGTGGAACTAATGCTACGGCCTGAAACGTCCTTTGAATTAGAGATCCGAATAGGTACGGCATGACGCTGCTGCCGACATTGAGGAATGGGCCAGGGTGGAAGGTTGATACTAGGATGATTCCCTTGATCTTCTCGCTTCCTTTTCGCCGAAAAGCAAACGCAGCTGCATCTATCTCGGTTTCCACGCCAAGCTCGTAGAGATATGATTCAAGCTCCTCGTTCTGCCCTTCCAGCCAATCGGTCAGAAAAGCGCGAAACATACGAATCGGGGAGAACCCGATGGCCTTGCGGCCATTCAGTTCAATCGTACAAATCAATGCGAAAGCGAACGCTAGGCCAACAATTGAGGCAAGCAGCAGACCTGTAAGCATACGCCCTGCCGGAAGGCCGAACACAAGTATCACTGACATCGTCATTAAGCATGGCTCGACGAGCGCGAACACTAATCTTCTAACGAAGCTGGTCCTTGACATTGAAAAGACTGCGAGAGCCCTAGGCGGAATAACAGCAAACAGCCCTACGATGACTGCGAAGTCGGGAAAGATGAATCTCGAATCTGGGACGGAGATGACCGCGCCGAGTAGAAATATTATCACCATCGTGATCGTCGTGAATAGTGAGAGGGCAAGACAACGCCTCAGGTAGAATAGTGGATCTTTCTTCATTATCGTGAAATAGAGGATGACGTCCGAAGCGAATGCAGGGATAGTTAGCGCGACTAGTCCCCATGCGATGCCGAACAGAAACGAAGCGGGAGTACCCTTTGAGATTAGGAAAGATAATCCCGTCCCTAACGTCGTGAAGAGTAGGGAGCTTAGAACGATCGTTTTCGTCGAAGGAAACGCTACGCGTCTAATCATGTTGTAGTAAGGTGTGGTTCCACTGATGCGTTTGGAGAAGGAGTGCGCCAAGCGGCTAACCTCGCCAACTGTCACCGTATGGCTCTGATTATCTCGCGCAGTTTCCTCACAGACGTTTTTTCCGCAATCGTACCCGTAACAATTACATCGACGCCTGCATTTACGAGTCTTACGGCTTGCGAGGGTGATCTAATGCCTCCGCCCGCTATGATGTGCATGCGACAAGTCTTCCGCACCGCCGAAACCATTTCCGGGGAGACCATCTGTCTCGCACCCGAGCCAGCTTCAAGGTAAACAAATCTCATACCGAGATATTCGGCGGCCAGAGCGTAAATCGCGGCCAGCTCGGGCTTGTCGTAGGGTATGGGATTCGCGTTACCGACGAAACCGGCTGCCCCAGCATTTTCCCCAATGATCAAGTACGCCACCGGAATCGGCTCGATACGGTACCGCTTGACTAAGGGAGCGCCGAGCGCTTGGGCTCCAGAGAGATAGTATGGATTTATTGAATTCAAGAGGGACATAAAGAAGACGGCGTCGGCATTCCGGCTCAACCCCGCAACATCGTTCGGAAAAAGGATGACCTTGAGGCCGGATGTCTTAATCGCCTTGACAGTTGCATCGAGTTCGTAGATTGAGGTCGATGTGGATCCTCCGACCATGGCCGCGGCGGTACCAGCCTTCTTAACCTCGGACGCCAATTTCTTGGCGGCAAACGGCGTTAGTTTTTCTGGGTCGAAAAGGGTTAGGTGAGCGACTCCTTGTTCCTTAATCACAGTCAGTAGATGATTCTCTACAGTCCCGATCTTGATTTCGGACAATGAATGAGACGCCCACCATCTTGGAGTGTTGCGAGAGATTGATTGTTGCTCAAACTGGGCGTGATACTATTAAAATGGTGGGTTAGAGAGAGTTGGTCACACATTACGAAGTAGGCCCAACAGAGTTGCAGCCGAACGCGAATTACTCCACAGTCCAGAAAATCGTTGGACTCCTAACTATGATGCGTTTGCCTAATTGCGTGATGATAGGCTTCGCGGTCATAGTAGGTGAGATCATTTCCTCTGCAATCGTTTCCGCCCGGGCTGCGTATTATGGTTTCATGGCTGGTTTCCTCCTCTTGGCCACCTCAATGGTAGTGAACGATTATTTTGACCTCGAGATCGATTCGATAAACGAGCCGAAACGACCTCTACCTTCTGGCTTAGTCAGCACGAAGGAGGCTCTCTCTTTTGCTGCGATCTTAGGAGCCCTCGGACTTCTGTCAGCATCGAAGACTGGGTTTCCAACTCTCTTGATCGCTCTACTGAGCCTGGTGATCATGATTTCTTATAATGCCAGGATGAAGAAAACGGGGCTTCTTGGCAACGTATTGGTGAGCACTAACGTGGCAATACCATTCGTGTATGGTGGGTTCGCTGTCGCCAGCCTGAATTGGTCTCTCGTCATATTCGCCTTGTTGGCTTTCCTCTCAAACATAGGCCGAGAAATTGTGAAAGGCATCGTTGATGTTCCCGGCGATACTTTCAGAGGGGTGAGATCGATTGCCGTGACAAAAGGAAACACGGTTGCTGGGAAAGATGCCGCCGCGCTCTTCCTAACCGCCGTTGCTTTAAGCGCTCTACCATTACTATTCGGTTTAGTTACTTACTACTACATACCATTAGTCGTAATATGCGACATTGGCTTTGTGTTGACCGCCTACTCTATTTTGAGTAATCCTAGCCCAGGGAATGCAAAGCGTAGCAAGAAGTACGTCCTCCTTTGGATGACGTTCGGCCTCCTCGCTTTCGTGGTTGGATCTTTGTGAAGAACAGGCCTTCGGATGGAAAAATAGGCGGTTCACAACACTTTTATGATATCAAAGTCGTAAGACCAATTGGCAGGGTATGATTTGAGAGTAAATGAAACTAGGATACGCGGGCTTGAATCTCGCGGCAAACGAAAGCTTTCGAAAGAATCGTTGACTGCCTTCCCCAAAGAAATTGTTGGAACATTCGCACGCTTACCCAAGGTCTTCAAGAAAGTCGATATCGACCGCCTAATGGGAGACAAGATTTCTCGCAGCATGAAGTGGCGGTATATTCGCCGTATGGAGCGCCTAGGAATCGTCAAACACGCGACCAAGAAGTACTACAGAAAGATGTACGATACGATTTCCGAGTGGATGGAGAAGGACGCGATTCCGAAGATTCGCCGCATGGAAATGCCGGTAGAAATTGAGACGCCGCCATCTCCAGCTAACCCTTAGTGAACTCCTCCAGTAACTCCTTCGCACGATCCACTCTTACTTTTCTTTCAGCCACCATACGCGCCGAAATCTTATCGATCAAATCGCCCTTCGCGCCTACGCTTATCGCTACGTTCCGCGCATGCAGGCCCATGTGCCCCCGTTGGATACCCTCA
>Ga0181521_10005010_pt1 | contig 14909 bp, 14 predicted proteins | sample PEATcosm2014_Bin_32_FD_119764 | JGI IMG/M metagenome (GOLD analysis project Ga0181521, IMG submission 119764) | Peatland microbial communities from MTU Mesocosm Facility, Houghton, MI, USA - PEATcosm2014_Bin02_60_metaG | ecosystem: Environmental > Terrestrial > Soil > Wetlands > Peat | place...
GAACCGCGGCATCCCCTCGTCGGCGCGAGCCCTGTAGATAAACACAGGCCTGGGGAAGGCCGACCGCACGGCTGCAACGCCCTCGCTGCTTTGAATCCATTTCGCCAGCGCTTGCGCACCTGTGTTGTCGAACATGAACTTCACCTGGCCGCTGGGCTGGCGCAATCCCACGATCACGCCGTAAGTGGGGTTGTTCAAAGGAGGGCGAAGGACGCCCACCAGGTCCTGCTCCCCGTACTTCAGCCCCGCCCGGTCGATGCGCGCTTTCACCTTTCCGGCATATTGAACATCGGAAGTGGAGTTGACGAACACCTCGTTCCGCTCGCCGACTTTGGGATTCAAGTACTTACCGCTCCACTGAAAGCTCTGGCCATCCTCCGCTGCGATGGTCGCCAGCCCGGCGTCTCTGAGAGCCGCGTACTGGCGGTAGAGGTCGTAGCTCTTGATCCTCTTGTCCTGTTGAAACGCAGCGATTCGCACGTCGATGGTTTCGCAACCGCCCTCTGCGCCCGAGAAATTCAGATTCTCCAGGCCAAATCGCAGTGCGATGCCCTTTGATGGCTCCATCGGCACCCGCAGGTCGCTGCTGCGCCAGCCGTCGATGGAGACCGGGGTCCCGTTCACCTTGATGTCGTATGTGAAGTAGCTGGACCCGGCTAGACCGGCTAGAGGGCCGCTCTGAATCAGGAATTCGGTGTAGCCGATATTCTTCGTTTCCCGCAACTTGACGAGTGCGGGGAGCGAGGGCACCAGCCAGCCGGCTTCGGCCTGGGTCTTAGCCGGCGGGGCCTGCGCGTAGGCGGCTGGAATACAGCACAGCGGCTGCGGCCGCCTGGAGGCATCGCGCGGGCAGTCCGTCGCCCAGCCAGGATCTTCCTGAGGGTGGACCGAACAGCCTTGATCCAGCCGGCAGTCGATTCTGGCGTAGTAGTGAGAGGTTCCGTTTGCGGGATTGACTGCTGCGCGCATGAAACACATATCCAAGGGCCGCGGATGCAAGTCGCCGGTATAGATCGCCCCTTCCTCGTTGAGCGGTTGAACCGCGGCCCTGAATTCCCCGGCCGGCGGCGGAAGATCGACTCTGACCTGATACAGGTTCCCATCTGGCAGCGCCGCCAGGCCCTGAGGCTCCATCCAACTCGGCTTTCGCTGAATGAACGATAGCGGCGGATGCTTCTGGGGATCCGCAAATGCAACCCGAAACTTCAGCAAGAAGGGAGAATTCGGTAGGACAACGCCATCGGAGACGGACTTCATCACGATCAGGACAAGACAAATCATCCCCACCGTCGTCCCGGCGATCGCGAGTGGATAGTTAGGCAGCTTCTCGCGCGACTGGGCTCCCTGGCGCAGGCGGTAGCGCAGGGCTGCCCCGGCAGCCGCGCCCGTGGTCAGCCAGGTCCACACGCTTGAGATGCCTTTCGACAACCAGTCGGGAAACTTGTCCAGAATCGACTTGCCGGCAAACGTGGCACCCAGCCACAGGACGAACAAAACGAGTGCCGACGAGATGAATAGGACAACTACGGTATCCAGGAGCCCGAAAGCCCTGCCTTTGTTCAGTGCCACGTTTGCACCCTCCACATTCTGGCGCAACCAAGCGGCCGGAAGTTCGGCTTAACGCCCGTCAACCATCTCCCACGGGAGCGGATCGCCAATCGCTCGGCGGGATCTCCGTTGTCACTTCAAAGCCACCATCGATTGTACACCGACCCTCCCGAAATGGTAATTTGCGGCTGGCGGAGAGCGCGGCGCGGGTGGCGGCTGGAGACTGGGGGGCGACCGAACAGTTCGACGAAGTTTTCCGCGAAGGCGCCGCCACCCTGCTGGCCGAGCTGGCCAACCTGAAGCAGATTATCAGGCGGTTCAGCGATTTCGCCAGGATGCCGGCGCCCGAAATGCGGCCGGTGAGCTTCAACGAGCTGGTGAGCGACGCCCTGAAGCTGTTCGAGCCGCAGCTCGCCCAAGCGCGGGTGCGGACGAGCGTCCTCGAGAGCGGCGTGCGCCTGGAAGTTTCCGATACGGGCCAGGGCCTCACTCCCGGGGAGTGTAGCCGGCTATTCACGCCGTACTACACCACCAAGACGCACGGCACCGGTCTCGGCCTGGCGATTGTGCAATCGGTGGTGAGCGACCACCACGGCCGCGTTTCGGTCGAAAGCGCGCCCGGCAAGGGCACCACCTTTCGAATTGAGTTGGGGTAGCTTGCCGTCCACTTAGCGCATTGAATGGGGCGTAGCGCTGGCATAGCCCCGTAGCCTGCCAGCCGGATTCCGGGAGCGGGTTCGTTGAAGGACCTGTCTCCAAGAAGCGGACATCCTGGACGCTTGTGCTGGTGTGAAGGAGGTTTCGCGACGGTTCCGCCTCCTAATCGCTTGCGGCGTCAGGGTGGATCTATCGATTGACCTGCCACATATCAGCAACAGGCGTTCTTCGGCCGAGTGACTTGGACCTTGAGCCGAGCTGCGCAGCAACCGTGAGCCAGCCCTCACGCTTTACCAAACAGATCTGCTGGCGCCACCGCTTCAAGACGGGGTCGAAATTCGGAAGGGAGCTTCGCCCGCTTGCGATTATTGCAGGGCCAGCAGGCAAGAACGATGTTGCTCGGGTAGTTCGTGCCGCCCTTGGAAAGAGGGATATAGTGATCGATGGTCCCGGCCCCCTGAAGGTCCTCGTGACAGTAGAAGCACCTACCCTGCTGCTTTTCAAACTGTCGTACGAGGTCGGCCTCAGTGAAATGACCGGGAGCGTCTTTCTGCGCTGCGCGTCTTCGTGCCGTCCGAAGTTTGACGCGCTCAGGGTTGGCTTGCACCCAGTCGCGAGCCCGCTGCTTGGCGAGCTCCTTGTTGTTCTCGTACTCGCGCTTTCGCGAAGCCGCGGCCTTTTCCGGGTTGTCCAGCCTCCATTGGGCAGAGTAGGCGATCCGTTTTTCCCGATTGCGCCGGTAGAAGTCTGCGTGGGAAGACCGTATCTTCTCCGGATTCTCATCCCGATAGCGAATCCTTCGTGCGACCACCTTTTCCGGATGCTCCTCGCGATTCTTGCGATTTGCTGCCCGCGCCCGTTCGAGATTGGCGAGGTACCAGTCTCTTGCGCGTTTCTTCGCGCATGCCCTGCAGGTGTAATCGAGCTTCCCGCGGGACTGCGGCCAGAACTCCGAAATGAGCGGAAACTCCCCGCGGCAAACGTTGCATACGCGGTGGGTTGGCGCTACGTAGGCTGCTTCGCGTTGGCTCCTGCGTTCAGCGCGCTGGGCGGAGCGCCTTGAACTGCTGTTCTGGTGATTGATGCGGGCGCGCTCTGGATGGGACTTGTACCACTCCCGCGAATAGGCGCAGGCGCATTCCCCACATCTGGGCTGGAGGCCCCGACCCCTCCGGTGCCAGAACTCCGTGGTTGCGGGAAACGCCTGCCCGCACATCTGGCAGATCTTCGTTTCGGGCATAGTCAACATGACGACGCCCATGCATTCAGATATTGCACGCACATTGATGTATCTCGGATGATCAGACGCCTGGCCCAGGCTACCGCCCTTCCTTAACGAGTCCCATACCCTTCCCCGATTCCGACAACCGTAACTGCCGCTCTACTTCACGTTCCAGCCTCAGTCGGCTTTCCCGATCCACTGTAGCTTCGTCAAAGGCCTCCTGGCTGATTTCTATGTAGATGCGCTTCTTCCCCGGACGCTGGATGAATGCGATGTGGATTTGGCGGGCTGCTTCATGACCCCAAGACAACTGGGCGTCCGGCCGCGCCGCTCGAATAAACTCTCCGAAGATTGCTTTGCCACGCTCGTCGGCTTCAAACTGCTTGCCTCCCATGTAGAAACCCTTGGTCCCAATATATCGCCAGTTCCCTGAAGCGATGCAAACCACTGGACGAGGAGCACATCGGTGCAATCCGCGATTCTGAAGCAATCGGCGACTAGTTCCGGAGGAGTGCAGCCGGTTGTTCACGCCGTACTACACCACCAAGACCCACGGCACCGGTCTCGGCCTGGCGATTGTGCAATCGGTGGTGAGCGACCACCACGGCCGCGTTTCGGTCGAAAGCGCGCCCGGCAAGGGCACCACGTTTCGAATTGAGTTGGGGTAGCTTGTCTTGCCCTTCATTCCTTGCCGGGCGAAGTCTCCACGGGCAGCTCGGTGTGCGCGCTCCAATCCTCCCAGGAGCCGTCGTAGAGCCTGGCGTCGTACCCCAGGTAGCGCGCCACAAAGTAGACCACGGTGGCTTGCTGACCGACGTGGCAGTAGGACACCACGCGATCGCCGGGCTGGATGCCGGCGTCGTGGAACATGGCGGCCAGTACATCGGGCGGCCTGAATTTGCCGCTGTCGTCGAGCAAGGTGCTGTAAGTCAGGCCGCGTGCTCCCGGAATGTGGCCGGCGCGCTTACCGTCGGCGTGGCTGGCGCCGGTGTAATACTCCAGGTCGCGCGCGTCCACGATGGCCACGCCGGAGTGATGCAGGTTCGCCCGCACGTAATCGACGCCGGTGATGACGTCATTCTGGGGGCACGGCTCCAGCTTGCCCCTGATTACCAGGCGGCGTTCCGTCGAAACTGGTCTGCCTTCGCTCTGCCAAACCGGGAATCCGCCATCCAGGATGGATGTCTGCGATCCCAGACCAATAGCGTCCAAGGTCAGGAAGACTCGCGTGGTAGGCGACACCATATCCTTGCTGAAGTAGAGAATGATGTGGGAATCGTTGGTCACGCCGAGTTTTCCAAAGACCTCGACCACATCCGCCACGGGAGGAAGCTCGAAGGTGAGATTCGCGGCGCTCTTGGCGAGCCGCGTATCCGCGTATTCCAGGTAAAGCGCGCCGGGGATGTGGCCCTGGACGTATTCGGCCCTCTGACCGACTGAGAGAATCACCAGGTTGGGATCTTGCAGGTGGCCGGCAAGCCAGGCGGTAGAGACCAGCATGCTGTCTCGGGTTCCGTGGCCTCCGCACGCCGGAGCGGCGCCGGCCGTTTTCGGCAGCATGAAACAAGACACGGAAAGTGCGGCGAAAGTTGCGAGTTTGCCGGCGGTGGTGCTCATACAAATAGGGTACCCTCAAACTTGGCGCACCTGCTGATTGTCGACGACGACGCCAGCACCTTGGCGTCCCTGGCGCGGGCCTTCCGCCTGGCGGGCCATGAGGCTACCGTGTGCGATAACGCCGCGCGCGCACTGGAGCTGCTGAAGTCGCAGCCGTTCGACATGCTTGGCGCCGTCGATTTCCTCGAAAAGCCGCTTTCCACGGACAAACTTCTCCTCACCGTGGACAACGTCCTCAAGTTGAAGCGGCTGGAGGACGAGAACCGCGAGCTGCGGCAGCGCGTGGGCCAGTATGCGATCGTCTACTCGGGCGAGGCCATGCGGCGCGTGATGGCGCAGGTGGACGCGTGGCGGCTAGCGAAGCGCGGGTCTGCATCATGGGCGAGACGGGCACGGGGAAGGAACTGATTGCGCGCGCACTGCACCAGCGCAGCCCGCGGCGCGGCGGGCCGTTCGTCACGCTGAACTGCGCCGCGGTCCCGGGCGAGCTGATTGAATCGGAGCTGTTCGGGCACGAAAAGGGATCGTTCACCGGCGCGGCCTCGCGGCACATCGGCAAGTTCGAGCAGGCCCATCGCGGAACCCTCTTCCTGGACGAAATCGGCGACATGCCGATGGTCATGCAGGCCAAGCTGCTGCGCGTCCTGGAGGAGCGCCAGGTCGACGTGCGGGTGATCGTGGCCACGCACCGCGACCTGGACAAATTGGTGACCGCCGGCGGATTCCGGCCGGACCTGTACCATCGCGTCTATGTGTTCCCGCTCGTGCTGCCCCCGTTGCGCGAGCGCGGGGAAGACATCCCGCCGCTGGTGGCGCATTTCGCGGCGGAGGTTGCCGAGCAGAACGGCTGGAGACCCAAGACCTTCGAACCGGAGGCCATCCAGGAACTGCAGCGCTATCGGTGGCCTGTGCTAATTTCAGAGTAGCCATGGTCAAGTTTCTCATCGGCCTGATTACCGGCGTCCTGCTCGTGTTTCTGGCATTCATTTTCCTGGTTTTCATCCTGTTCCAGTTTCGGGAGAAGCCGCCGCAGATCGCGGCGAACTCCGTCCTGGTGCTGCGGCTGGAGGGCAACATACCGGAAAAGCCTCCCCTCGAGCTGCCTGCCTTCCTGGGCGCCGGCGGACCGGGGCTGACGGTGGCGCACGTCTGGATGACGTTGCAGAAAGCCGCCGCCGATTCTCATATCAAGGCCATCGTACTGGAGCCGGAAGGGCTCTCTGCAGGGTGGGCCAAGATCGAGGAGATCCGCGCCGACCTGGAGCGGTTCCGCAAGTCCGGCAAGCCGGTCTATGCGTTCCTGCGGGCGCCGCACACGGGCGACTATTACGTGGCCCTGGCTGCCGACCGCATCTATCTCGGCCCTCAAGATCCCCTGATGCTGAAGGGGGTGCGGGCGGAAATGATGTACTTCAAGAAGACGCTGGACAAGCTGGGCGTCAGCGTCGATGTGGAGCACGCCGGCAAGTACAAAGACTACGGCGACATGTTCACCCGCAGCGACATGAGTCCGGAAACCCGCGAGGTGATGACCAGCATGGTGGATGACCTGTACGGAAGCCTGGTGGCGCGAATCGCGGAGGGACGGAAGAAATCGCCCGAGGAAGTGCGGGACATCATCGACCAGGGGCCGTTCACGGCGGCCCAGGCGCGCAAGGCCGGGCTGGTGGACGAACTTCGGTTCGAAGACCAGGTGTGGGGCGAGCTGAAGGACCGGCTGCATTCGGGCGAATTGAAGAAAGTGGCGGCCGGCGAATACATGAAGGTGCCCATGGAGGCGGTGGGCCTTCAGGGCAGGAGCCGCATCGCCCTGGTGATCGGCGAAGGCGATATCACCCGCGGCGAGGCCGCCGACGACGGCTCGACCGGGAACAGTCTCACGTCGTACGGATTCGACAAGCTGCTGCGGGAGGTAGCCGAAGACTCCACGATCAAGGGCGTGGTGGTGCGAATCGATTCGCCCGGCGGCGAGCAGGTGGCTTCCGACGAGATCTGGCGGCAGATGAACCTGCTGAGCAAGAAGAAGCCGCTGGTGTATTCGATGTCGGACCTGGCGGCATCCGGCGGATACTACATCGCATGACGGGCGACCCCATCGTGGCGTATGCGGAGACGCTGACCGGGTCCATCGGGGTGGTGTTCGGCAAGCCCAATCTGCACGGGCTTTACGACAAGCTCGGCATCACCAAGGATGCGGTCCAACGCGGGAAGCACGCCGGCATCGATTCCGACTACGCCTCGCTGACGCCGGATGAGCGGCGGATACTGCGGGACGGAATCGACGAGAGCTATCGGGATTTCGTCGGCAAGGTGGCGGCGGCGCGGCGGCGCGGCTTCAACGACATCGAGCCGCTGGCGCAGGGGCGCGTATGGCTGGGATCGCAGGCCAAGGCGCGGGGGTTGGTGGACGAACTGGGCGGCCTCGACAGCGCCATCGAGCTGGTGAGGAAGAAGGCCCATATTCCAGCCGGCGAGAAGGTGAGCCTGGTGATGTATCCGCCGCAGCGCAGCCTGCTCGATATCGTCATGCGCCGGCCGCAGGACGACATGCTGGAGTCGAAGCTGGCGCAGGCCTTCGGCAGCACGCCATTCCACGCATGGATGAAGGGCGGGTTCCTGCGCATCATGCCGTATTGGGTGGAAGTGAAATAGCCCGCCGGCGGGTAAACTGGAGAGAGGAGGAGCGGAGTGCATTCGCACGTCCACAGCCATCGCGGAGCCACGGGGAGCATCCTGGGGTGGTCTCTGGCCGCTAAGTTCGGGTTCGTGGCCGCCGAGATATTCGCGGGAATCCAGGCTCACTCGCTGGCCCTGATTTCCGATGCCGGCCACAACTTCACGGACGCACTGGCGCTGCTGCTGGCCTGGTTCGGTTTTTACCTGGAAGCCAAGCCCGCGGACGAAATCAAGACCTACGGGTATCACCGTGCCGGCGTCCTGTCGGCATTTGTGAATGCGCTGACACTGCTGGCTCTCTCGGCCTGGATCTTCTACGAAAGCGCGCTTCTCCTGCGCCACCCGCGGGCGGTTCACGAAGGCGTGATGATGGCGGTGGCGGCACTGGGACTGGTTTTGAACGGTGGCATCATGTGGGCCTTGCAGTCCGCCAGCCGCCATGACCTCAACGTCCGCAGCGCCTTCGTCCACATGCTGGGCGACGCGCTGGGGTCGCTCGGCATCATCGCCGGCGCCATCGTCATCCGCTACACCGGGTGGGAGCAGGTGGACCCCGCGCTCTCCATTCTGATCGGCATCCTGATCGTGTGGACGGCCTGGGACATCATCCGCGAGGCTCTGAATATTCTGCTCGAGGGTTTGCCGCGGGGCATCCACCTTCAGGACGTGACTTCCGCCATGCGAGCTATCGAGGGCGTGCTCGATGTTCACGATCTGCACATCTGGAGCCTGGGTTCGAGCACTCACGCGCTGAGTTGCCACGTACTGATCGCGGACGTTCCGCCCTCGGCGAGCGACGCTACCCTGCAAAGGCTGAATGCCATGCTCGCCGAGCGTTTCCACATTTCGCACACCACCGTTCAGTTTGAGCAAGCCAGTTGCGCGATCTCAGAGAACGGCTGCGCCATTCCCGTGCACATGGAAAGCCACGAGGGGCACTGAAGCTCTCAGCGATCAGCCATCAGCTTTCAGCTACACCTGGCGCTGCCTTTAGCTGATAGCTGATAGCTGATAGCTTCAATTAACCAATGGAGTACTGGTCCTTCAGTCCAGCCTGTTGTATAGTCCAAGCGCGTGCCGGTTAAGGCCGGGGCGACGAGCATCCAACATGATAAAGACCGCGAGAGACGTAGCGACGCCGATCACCAGGCCGGATTCCTGGCCCGTGATTCCCGACCGTGTAGAGGACCTGGATATTCCACGCAGCTTGGTTACCGATCTGATTCTGCGGTACTTGTGGCTGCATGGCGCGGGCACGCTGGCGACCCTCAACGCGGCCTTGAAGCTTTCCTTTCCGGTGCTCGAAACTCTGTTCCACCAGTTCCGGCAACAGCAACTGCTGGAAGTGAAGGGGATGCTGGGAAACGACTACTCGTTCACCCTGACCAGCGCGGGGCGGGCGCTGGCGACGTCGCGGAATGACGTGTGCCAGTATGTGGGTCCGGCGCCGGTCTCCATTCAGCAATATCACCGGGTAGTGAAGGCTCAGGCGGCCCACGTGAAACTGAGCCGCGAAAGCCTGCGGCACGCGTTCCACGACCTGGTGCTGGCGGATGGGTTCCTGGACCAGCTTGGGCCGGCGCTGATCGGGCATCAATCGCTGTTTCTGTACGGCGGCACGGGCAATGGAAAGACCAGCATCGCGGAGCGGATTCTGCGGATCTATCACGACACCATAGTGGTGCCGTACGCGGTGGCGGTGGACGGCCATATCATCACGCTGTTCGACCCCGTGGTTCACCGGCAAGCGCCAGACGGCGACGAGATGCTGGATCCGCGCTGGGTGGTTTGTGAGCGGCCCTGCATCACGGTGGGCGGCGAGCTTTCGGCGTCCATGCTGGAGCTGCGGCTGGACGACTCCACTCGGGTTTTCATTTCGCCCTGCCAGATGAAGGCCAACAACGGCATTCTGATCATCGACGACTTCGGGCGGCAGATGCTTTCGCCACGCGACCTGCTGAACCGGTGGGTGGTTCCGCTGGACCGGCGGGTCGACTACCTGACACTGGCCTCGGGCATGAAGTTCCAGGTGCCATTCGAGCTGATGGTGGTGTTCTCGACCAACCTGAATCCGCACGACCTGGCCGATGAGGCGTTCCTGCGGCGCATCCAGACTAAAGTGCTGGTGGAAGACGTGAGCGCCGAACTGTTCGACCAGATCTTCCAGCGGGTGGTGGAGACCCAGGGCGTTCCCTGCGAACCGGGCTGCGCGGAGTACATTCGCGAGCGCTGCCTGGCGGCAGGCTCGAAGTGCCTGCGGGCCTGCTATCCGCTGGATATTTACCGGCTGGTAGAGGCCATCAGCGAATATGAAGGCCGGCCGGTGTGGCTGACGCGAGCCGACATCGACCGCGCAGTGGGGCTGTACTTCGCCAAGAGGGTGGACGCCGCCAGCGATTGACCAAAGTCAATTCGGCCGCTACCGCAGGATGCCGAACATGTTGGAGAAGTCGTCGGTCCACGCGCGGAATGGCCGCTCCTGCCGCAGCACTTTGCCTTCATGCTGAAGGTCTGGATGTGCCGCTACCGTGGCTCGATCCATGATTAAGGTCCAGGAGCATGAAAAGCACAGGAAGTCGTTGGGATCGGGCGTGTAGTCGTATACCAGAGCGACCTTGCCAAGAGCGGCGGCTGCCCGTTCCACAACCGGTTCGAGATCCAGATACGTGTTGGTGATGTTGACCGCGACGATGCCGCCGGGCTTCAAATGGCGAAAATAGGTGCGGAATGCTTCACGCGTGATGAGGTGGACCGGCACGGAATCGCCGGAGAACGCATCCATTACCAGAAGATCGAACTGCTGGCTGGGCTCCGACTCCAAGAGCAGGCGGCCGTCTCCCAACGCGACCTCGACTCGCGCGGGCGTGTCGCGAAGGTACGTGAATTCCCTCCGCGCGATGTCGAGCACCAGAGGGTTGATTTCGTAGATCCGTAGGGTATCGCCCGGCCGCCCGTAAGCGGCCAGAGTGCCGCAGCCCAAGCCCAGGATTCCGATGCGCCGCGGCGGGCCTTCTTGCGCCTGCATGGCCCGGCCGATGCCGGATTGCGGGCAGAAGTAGGTGACCGGCCAGCGCCGGTAAGGCGCGCGCAGGAATTGCTGGCCGTGGTTGATGGTCCCGTGGATGAGCTCCCGGCAGGCATCTTCATCCATCTTGGGATTGCCTTCATCCTCGACGCGGAGCAGACCGTAGAAGTTGCGGGCCACCACCCGGTATCCATGCACCATCTCCCGCATCACCACTCCCAGACACGCGAGGTAGCCACACAGCACGAGTGCCAGCGCGACGGCACCCCATCGCGGGCGGGCCCAAAGGGCGCCCCCGGCGAGGCGCCACAGTCCCCGCGCCAGCACCAGGAAGGCGACGGCCGCGCACAACCCGAGTCCGATAGGGAATTCGTAGTACGCGCGAAAGAGGTTGGGAGCCACCAGCCCGACGAACAGGCCGCCCATGGCGCCGCCGAGCGAAACCGTGACATAGAAGCCCGTGAGATAGCGCGGGTGCGGTTTGAGGCGGGCCAACTCGCCATGACAGACCATGCAGCACGCGAACAACCCGGCGGCGAAGGAAACGATGATCCAACGAATCGGCATGTGCGTGAGGAAGCTAAGCCAGCGGGGATCGAAGTCGGTGCGGTACGGCCAGAGCCGGTATGCCATGAAAGCCAAAGCCAGCGCCAGCAGCGGAAGAAAGACGGCGCGCCGGTAGAACCCGGGAGATTCGAAACAGACGATGAAGCTCAACAGGTAGACGCTGAGCGGTAGGATCCACAGAAACGGGATGGCGGCGACATCCTGGGTGAGATGATTGGTGACGGCCAGCAGCAGAACCGAAGCGCTGGCGGCCAGGCCCAGCCACAGGAGACGCAGCGTCCAGCCGGGGTTGCCATCCGTGGCTGGGGCGCCCTCCTGAGCCGCCGCATGGGGCGCGGTGGCGTGCGCGGACGATCGCCACGCGGTGGTTCCGCAGAGCGCCGCGAAACAGATGTATGCGGCGGACCACACCAACCCCTGGATGCGCACCGGCAGGTTCGGCTCGACCAGGAATGGATAGCTCAGCAGCGCCAGCATGGAGGCGAAGTTGGAAAGCGCAAACAGGCGATACGGCATCCCCTCGCGGTGGGTCCGCGCGTACCACGCCTGCAATAGCGGACTGGTGGAGGAGAGCAGGAAGTAAGGCAGCCCCACGGTGAGCGAGAGCAGCGCCAGGATGGTGAGAGAGGGATGCGCCACACCGGCGCTCTTCCAACCCGGATTGGGCAGGATGGGCAGCGCGGCGAAGCTCACCGCCAGGGCGGCGATGTGAGCGACGGCTTGCTGGCGCGGCGCCAGTTTTTCATGCAGCCAGTGAGCATAAAGGTAGCCCAGCAGGAGCGCCACCTGAAAGAACAACATGCAGGTGCTCCACACCGCCGAAGAGCCGCCAAACCATGGCAGGATCATCTTGGCGACGATCGGCTGTACTTGAAAAAGAAGGAACGCTGAAAGAAAAATGGTCAGGGAGTAAAGTAACATCCGGTCCGCTCAACATTGAAGGCTGGCACGGGCGGCGCCGGGCTATTTCTTCGCCGGTGTGATATCGGTCACCGGAAGATCCCAGTGGGCCAGCAAGATCTCGAAGCGCCGTTGTTCCTCGCGTTGGTAAGTCCGCTGGTCGGGCCAGAGCTGCTTGATGAGACGCTCTTCGTTGGGATCAGCCGTCGTCGCCAGGGTCGAATTCTTGAACCGGATCGTAACGCGAAAGTCCCAGCGCCCGTCCTCGGTCGTGTGATTGGCCGGCTGCTCGATCTTCAGCGAGAGGATGCGGCCGCTCGCGGCCTGCTTCTGGAGCAATGGGTAGTGGTTCTTCAGGAACAGTTGCAGGAATTCCTGCTGGTGCCCCCATTGCACTTTGTAGTAATACTCCATTGCGTAAGGCTGATCGGGCGCCCCTTGTGGCGGCGCACCCTGGGCGAGCAGCGGCCGCGCCACAACTGAAAGCAGCAGCGTAAACAATATGTTTCTCATCGGTCCTCCAACTACTGGGTGACTTGGATTCTAGCAGGCAGCCGGGACGCGCCGCAATCGCCTATACTACAGACTAAGAGCCCACATCAATGGCGCTGTTCAAAACGCGCAGCGCCGCCGTTTACGGCATCGATGCTCATCTGATCGATGTCGAAGTCGACATGTTCTCGTCAGGCTCGGCGCGCGATTCCGTGATGGTCGGTATGCCCGATACCGCGGTACGGGAAAGCCGTGAGCGCATCAAATCCGCCCTCATCAATTCCGGTTTCGGCTATCCCAATAAACAGATCACGATTAACCTCGCGCCCGCCAATGTCCGCAAGGAAGGCGGTGGTTTCGACTTGCCGGTGGCGCTCGGCATCCTGGGCGCGATGGGCGTGGTTCGGGGACTCGACCGGCATATCCTGGTGGGCGAACTCTCGCTTGACGGCACCATCCGTCCGGTGCGCGGGGCCCTCTCGATCGCGGTCTGCGCGCGCGAGGAAGGCATCCTGAACCTGATCCTGCCGGCGGAGAATGCCGCCGAAGCAGCCGTCGTCGAAGGCGTCGCCGTGTACGGTATGCGCCATCTCGCCGAAGTCGTCGCCCTGCTCGCGCGCCCCGAGGAATTCACGCCCGCCACGCCCAACGGCGCCGGCCATGAAGCGGCGCCTGCCGCCGCGCCGGACTTCCGCGATGTCCGCGGACAGACCATGGCCAAGCGAGCGCTCGAAGTAGCCGCCGCGGGTTCGCACAACGTGCTGCTGATCGGCCCGCCGGGCTCCGGCAAGACCATGCTGGCCCGGCGGCTGGCAGGCATCCTGCCGCCTCTCACCTTCCCGGAGGCCATTGAGACCACCAAGGTCCACAGCGTCGCGGGTCAGTTGGGCAGCAACACCGGACTGTTGCGCGAACGGCCCTTCCGCGCTCCGCATCACACCATTTCCGATGCCGGTCTGATTGGCGGGGGCGCAGGCGTGCCGCGTCCCGGCGAAGTCAGCCTGGCGCACAACGGAGTGTTGTTCCTGGACGAGTTCCCGGAGTTCCCCAGGGATGTGCTGGAAATGCTCCGCCAGCCGCTCGAAGACGGCTCGGTGACGATTGCGCGCTCCAGCATGACGCTGCGCTTCCCCTCGCGTTTCATGCTGGTTTCGGCGATGAACCCCTGCCGCTGCGGCTTTTGGGGAGACGCCACCAGAGAATGCCGCTGCACGCCCGGACAGATCCAGCAATATCTGGGCAAGATCAGCGGTCCGCTTCTGGACCGGATCGACATTCACGTGGAAGTTCCCGCGGTACCCTACCAGGAACTGCGTGGCAACTCAACGGGCGAATGCTCGGCCGAAATCTCCGCCCGCGTGGAGAGGGCCCGATCGGTGCAACAGGCGCGCGGCTACTATAATTCCCGCATTCCCGCGCGCATGATCCGCAAACTTTGCGCCCTCGACGATGCCGGCGAGCGAACTCTGGAGATGGCTGTCCGCCGCATGGGCCTTTCCGCCCGCGCACACGACCGCATACTCAAGGTGGCGCGCACCATCGCCGATTTGGGAGGATTGGAAGGCGTCTTGGCCAAACACGTGGCGGAAGCGGTGCAGTATCGCAGCCTGGACCGGAACTACTGGAGTTGAACCAAATGACGAGACTTCCAAAAGCGCCCGCGCCTCAGGACGCGGCGGCCCTGTTTCGCGAAGTACTTGCGCGCGGCGAGGCGGTACTGGGCTGTTTTCTTTCGCTGGGATCTCAGGCGACCGCCGAATTGATGGCCAACGCCGGTTATGACTGGGCGCTTATCGATCTCGAACACGGCGCGGGCGATGAGCGCGACGCGCTGCCCCAGATTCAAGCCCTGGCAGCCGGTGGCTCGATCGCCATTGTACGGGTGGAATCGACGGCGCGGCAGCGAGTCCATCGGGTTCTCGATTTCGGCGCGCACGGAATCATGTTCCCGCGCATCGATTCGGCGGCGGAGGCCAAGGCCGCCGTCGCGGCCATGCGCTATCCGCCGGCGGGCGTGCGTGGCGTGGCGTTTTCGAACCGCGCCGGCGGATACGGCTCCAACTTCCGTCCCTACATGGCGGGGTCGGAGTCGTTGATGACCATCGTCCAGATCGAGTCGCCGGCGGCGGTTGAAGACGCGGACGCCATCGCGGCTGTTGACGGCGTGGACGTGTTGTTCATCGGCCCGTCCGACCTGTCGCATGC
>Ga0181521_10005015_pt1 | contig 14900 bp, 15 predicted proteins | sample PEATcosm2014_Bin_32_FD_119764 | JGI IMG/M metagenome (GOLD analysis project Ga0181521, IMG submission 119764) | Peatland microbial communities from MTU Mesocosm Facility, Houghton, MI, USA - PEATcosm2014_Bin02_60_metaG | ecosystem: Environmental > Terrestrial > Soil > Wetlands > Peat | place...
GGCCGGTACGCACCACGGATGGCTCCGCGGGTGCTAGTACCAGATAATCACGTCAAACAGGCGGCGGCGTCCCACCAACCGGGGTGAATCATGGCAGTCAGCTCCCGGGACCGCCAGATCGTGTCACTCGAATGCACCCGGCCAGCCAGTCCGCCTCGGCCATCTAATGGCTGACGTGGGGCTGATCAGGAAGCGGACTGCCGGGCACTGGATGAGCTCGTGCCAGTCCTCGGCCGTGACCTGGTTCACTGTCACGGGCGTCTTAGCGTAAGGCCCCTCTTGCCTAGGTTTCGCTGGCGCGAGACGGGATGCCCGCCTGGTCGCCGGGACCGGAGGTGGGCGGCGGCTCGTCGGGCTGGGGAGGCTTGATCCGCTGGAGGCCGACCTCGTAGGCGGCGAGCAGCACGCCGATGATGAAGTTGCCCACGACAAACGCGCGCGCCATTTCGGCAACGCCCTCCATGCTGCGCGCCGCCGCCAGGCGGTCCGGTCCCTCGAAGAAGCGGAGAAAGCTGCGGTAGATATGGTCCCGCCAGCTGAGCATGAAGTAGACGAGAAAGGGCACGAACGAAACCATCAGGATGAATTCGTAAACGGTCCCGAGGCGTTCGTAGATGTAATCGCCGATCGGGTTTCGGTCGTCGTGGATACGAACTTCCTGAATCGCTCCGGGCAGTGCTGGTACGGGCGCCGGCGGCTCCGCCGTTTTGCGGACGCGTTTCTGCTGTTTGGGCGGCGCCGCGGGAGGTGGATCCACAGGCTGTGCCGGCTTGCGGACCGGAACCAGCATGTGCGCCGTCTTGTCTTCGATCTCCTGAATCTTGTCGGTAATACCCGTGATGAGCAGCCCGAGCCGCTGCTGAAATTCGGGCGCGTCGTTCACCAGGCTCGAGAGCTGATTGTAAGCGGCAAGCCCGGCGAAATAGAGCACGAGCAGCGCGACAGCTCCCACGATGAAGGTGGCGATCGAGCGCGGCACGCGCAGGCGTGCCAGCAATCCGACGAATGGCTCGAGAATCAGCGCAATGATCACGGCGGTAATCGCAGTTATAAAGAAGACGCGCCCCAGGTAAAGAATCGCGACGATGACGCCCCCCGCGATCACGGGCAGCGTGTAGCTGTGTACCCGCTCCTCGATCAATCCCGGCGATATTTGACTGCGCGATCGGATCACCAAGGAAAACCGCCTGTTCCCTGAGACTAGCACGGCGCAAATACAATCGAATCGTGACCCCCGGCGGCCGCATACTGGCTCTCGACCTCGGCAGGAAACGTATCGGCCTCGCCCTCAGCGACGAGCTGGGCATCACCGCGCAGGGACTGGAGACAATGGACCGCATGGGCCGGCGCGACGATATCGAGGTGCTGCGCCGTCTCACGGTCGAACGAGGCGTCAAACTGATTGTGGTGGGCGACCCTGTCCATATGAGCGGCGAAGCCAGCCGGCAGAGCGCATATACACGCGAGTTCGCGCGCGAACTGGAATACAAGACCGGATTGCCCGTGAAGTTCTGGGACGAGCGGTGGACCAGCCGTGAAGCCGAGCGAGTGCTGCGCGGTTCCGGGATCGCGCATGGCGAGCGGAAGCCCGCCATCGACCGGCTGTCGGCCGTCATTCTGCTGCAAAGTTATCTCGATTCCGCGCGGCCGGAGCCCGCGGCGTGAGACTCGCGCTGAAGTTGTCGGCCGCAGCCGCGCTGGCGCTCGCAATCGTCGCCGTCTGGCTGAGCGTCCAGCTGAACCGGCCTTACCGAAGTTTCTCCGAACCGGTTTTCGCCGATTTCGAGCGCGGCACCAGCACGCGGGAAATCGCCTCACTCCTCGCGCAAAAAGGCGTCATTCGGAACCAGTGGCTCTTTCTCGCCGCGCGAGCCATGCGCCGCGGCACGACTCTGCAGGCGGGCGAATACAAATTCGAGAAGCCCGCATCGCCGCTCGACATCTACGGCCGCATCGCGCGCGGCGACATCTTTTACATGGAGCTGCTCGTGCCCGAGGGTTTCAACATGTTCGAGATCGCGGATGCGGTGGGCAAACTCGGCACGATCCGTCCGGAAGATTTCCTGGCCGCCGCGCGCAATCCCGCGCCGATTCAGGATATCGACCCGCGGGCGCCTTCGCTCGAGGGATTCCTTTTCCCCAACACGTACCGCCTCCACCGCCACACGACGGCCGAGCAACTCTGCCGCATGATGACGGACGAATTCCGCGCGCGCTGGAAAACGCTGCACATCGGCGCGAACGTCCACGAGACGATCACGCTCGCCTCGATGGTGGAACGCGAAGCGCGCAGACCCGAGGAGCGCCCGCTGATCGCTTCGGTGTTTTGCAACCGGCTGCGGATCGGGATGAAGCTCGATTGCGATCCGACGGCCATTTACGCGGCGCTGCTCGACAACCGGTACCGCGGCACGATTTACCGGTCGGATCTGGAAAATACGAGTCCGTGGAACACGTATCGGCATGCCGGACTCCCGCCGGGTCCGATCGCGAACCCCGGCCTCGATTCCATCCGCGCGGCGATCGCGCCCGGGAACACGCGCTACCTGTATTTCGTGGCGAAGGCGGATGGCTCGGGCGGACACACATTTTCCGAATCGCTGGTCGAGCATTCGGCCGCTGTTGCGCGGTATCAGCGTGCCACGCGCCGCTAAGAAACAACGCGTGCTGGATTTCGCCGGCGCGCGCGGGTGGACGTCGATCGGCGAAGCGGAGTGGAGCCTGTTAAGAGCCGCGCTGCCGGATATCTCCGAATCCACGATTCGCGGCGCGGGGATTCCGATCGCCCAGCCATGGCGCGGCGTTCAGCAGCATACGCTCGACGACCTCGAGGCATCCCTGCGGGAACTGAGCGAAGTCTATGCCGTGCGTCCCGATCTGCGCCGCTATTGCCGCGACCAGGTAATCGCCGCCAAAGACCGGGCACGCTGGGCGTCACGCAGGGAAGACAAACGTCAATTGAAGGAGGAGATGGTCGACTGGATGCTCGTGTGGCTGGACGACCCGGCTATGTTTCCGGCATGGGCGGAAATACGGCGCGGAAGGGTTTGACGAACGCGCCTGGCAGCCGCATGTCCACTTAGTAGCGCGGCGAGTGATGGAAGAATTTCTTCTTCGCGTCGGGCCAGAATTCGTCCCAGGTGTTAGTGCCCATTCGCCCAAGGAATCCAAAAGCGATCCGGTCCAGCGCCTGGCTGTTATTGGCCTCGCTCGGTTCGCGCCATGAGTTGGACAGGAAACTGGTACCTGCAATCGCGAGGTAGCGGGCATATGCGGGCCGCAGCGTACCGTCGCCGCCCGGCGCCGCGAAGGTCCACTTAACGACGTGTCCTAAACGACCGCCCATGGATGAGCCGACGCTGGCGCGGCGGTACCGGGGGTCTTCACCCCAGATTGCGCCGAGACCCGCCTCCATCGCATTTCCAGTCACGACGCTGCTCATGACCATGCCGTAGCGGTCGCCGAAACCGTCCCAGTGCGTGCCGTATTCGCGGGGATCGTTAAACAGCGTCCCCCAACCCGCGAGGGCGGCGCCTCCCAGCAGATTGGTTGGCGCGATCGAGGCTTTCGTGAACCATTCGAGCCGTTCATAGGGTGTGATCGGGCGAACCGGTGGTTGTGGCTCGCTGACGATGTCTTCCGTCTGAACCGAGGTCACCAGTTCCTGTGCTGACACACACGAAGGAATCATCCATCCGGCCATGATCGAAAGCAGGAGCGCGTGTTTCATGGTTTAGTAACAAGCAAACTCATGGCCGTTGCCGCGCCAGGCGGTAAGATTGAACAATTGCTCCGTCATCTGACCGACGCCCTGATGGCCTGGGGCCCCGCGGGCATCCTTCTTCTGTCGATCCTCGATTCCGCAGGCCTTCCCGTGGCGGGGGTCTTCGACGCTCTGCTCATCCTGATTGCCGTGGAACGTCCTTCCGCCGCATGGTACTCCGCCGGACTCGCAGTCGCCGGATCGACAGTCGGCAGCGTGATCCTGTACTGGACAGCGCATCGGGGCGGCCGGCGCTTCATGAACAAAGCAGCTCCGGAAGGCCGGGCTGCGAAATTCCGCGAGTGGTTCAAACGCTACGGAATGGTTACCGTTTTTGTGCCGGCGCTGATGCCGATTCCGATGCCTCTGAAATTGTTCGTGATCAGCGCCGGCGTGCTGGGCGCATCGTTCACCGAGTTCTTCATTGTCGTTGTGGTGGCGCGCGTCATACGCTACTTCGGCGAAGCCTGGCTCGGCATCACCCTGGGCCGCGAATCGACCGCCTTCCTGAGGACGCATGTGTGGCACTTCGTGTTCGGCTCCGTGGCGCTTTGCGCGTCGCTTTACGCGTTTATTCTGTGGCGCGACCGGGGACGCCGCCGCGCGAACGTGTGATCCGCAAGGCAGGACAACTCGCGCCGCTATACTGGCAATTTCATGCTGAGAGTTCGATTTGCGCCGTCGCCGACGGGTTATCTGCACATTGGCAGCGCGCGCACCTTCATCTTTAACTGGCTCTATGCGCGCCGTCATGGCGGCACGATGATCCTGCGCATCGACGATACCGACGTCGATCGAAACACACAGGAATCGCTCGATTCCATCTTCGACGGGCTGAAATGGCTGGGGTTGAGCTGGGACGAGGAGTACCGGCAGTCCGAGCGTCTGGCGCTGCACAAAGAGCTTGCCGAGGCGATCCTGGCGAAGGGCCTGGCGTATCGCGATTTCACCCCGGCCGAAACGGAGGACACGGAGAAGACGCACGCTGGCGGTCCGTGGCTCTTTAATCCGGGGCAGCGAGAGATTTCCCGGGAGGAAAGTGACCACCGGGCGTCACTTGGAGAGAAATTCGTGGTTCGGTTTCGCGTGCCGCGCGAAACAAGCGAGGCTGTGACCTTCCAGGATCTGGTGTATGGCGAGCAGTCCAAAGAGACGCGCGACATCGAAGACTTCGCGCTTCTGCGCAGCAACGGAGCGCCGACTTACCATCTGGCTTCCTGCGCCGACGACGCAGATCTGCTGATTACTCACATCGTTCGCGGACAGGACCATCTGACGAATACGTTCAAGCATCTGCTGATTTTTCGCGCGGCGGGCGTTGAGCCGCCACAGTTCGCGCATCTGCCGCTGCTCACCGCGCCGGATGGCAGCAAACTCTCCAAACGCAGGCACGGGCCTGTGGTCTCCGTGACAACTTATCGCGACGCGGGTTTTCTGCCGAGCGCCTTCATCAATTTTTTGTGCCTGCTCGGCTGGTCGCCCAAGAACGATCGCGAGCAGATGACGCTGGAAGAACTTACAGACGCGTTCTCATTCGAAGGCGTCAATCGCAGCAACGCGGTGGTCAACTTTACGGAAGAGGATCCTTTCGATCCGAAGGCAGTCTGGCTGAATGCCGAGCACATCCGTACGATGCCGGTGGACGAGCTGGCCGCGCAGCTTCTGCCGGTCGTCGAGCGGGCCGGATTCGCCATCGATCTCGCGAAAATGAGGCTCATCACGCCGCTGATTCAGGAACGCATCCGTCTGCTGCGCGACGTGCTCTCGGTGGGAGACTTTTTCCTGTCGCGCGAACTCGCGCCTTATCCGGCGTCCGAACTGATCCCGAAGAAAGGGGACGCGGCCCTGGCCATGCGAGTTCTGAAAAAGGCCCGCGAGGCACTGGATTCGGCTGACTTCTCGCACGAAGGTCTGGAAAAAGCCTTGCGCGCCGCTGCCGAGAGCCTTGGTATTAAGGCGGGCCAGATGTTTGAGCCGGTTCGCGTGGCGGTCTGCGGCCGCAAGACGGCGCCGCCGCTTTTCGGTACGCTCGAAGTGCTCGGACGCGATCTCTGTCTGACGCGGATCGATTCAGCCATCGTAAGTCTGGAAATCGAACATGAACCCGTCCAAACCTAATCCCGGCGAAACTCCCCCCGCATCCAATTTCATCCGCGAGATCATTGTGGAAGATCTCGCGACGAATAAGTTCGGCGGCCGTGTGCACACGAGGTTTCCACCGGAGCCGAATGGGTATCTCCATATCGGGCACGCCAAGTCCATTTGCCTGAACTTCGGCCTCGCGGCGGAATTCGGCGGCAAAACAAACCTGCGCTTCGACGACACGAATCCCGAGAAGGAAGAGCAGGAGTACGTTGACTCGATCATGGACAACGTGCGCTGGCTGGGCTTCGACTGGGAAGACCGGATATTCTATGCGTCCGATTACTTCGGCCAGCTCTGCGAGTGGGCACAGCAGCTGATCCGCGCGGGTAAGGCGTATGTCTGCGATCTGACTGCCGATGAAGTGCGTAAGTACCGGGGCACGCTGACCGAAGCGGGTAAGGAGAGTCCTTACCGGAACCGCCCGGCGGAAGAGAGTCTCGATCTGTTCGCGCGCATGAAGGCCGGCGAGTTCCCGGATGGATCGCGCACGCTCCGGGCGAAGATCGACATGGCCTCGCCCAACATGAATATGCGCGATCCGGTAATGTACCGCATTCTGCACGCGGAACATCATCGCACCGGGAACCAGTGGTGCATTTATCCGATGTATGACTTCGCGCACGGCGAATCGGACTCGATCGAAGGCATCACACACTCGATCTGTACGCTGGAGTTTGAGGATCACCGGCCGCTCTACGACTGGTATGTCGAGCAACTTGGAATCTATCATCCGCAGCAGATCGAATTCGACCGGCTGAATCTCACTTACACGCTTTTGAGTAAGCGCAAGCTGCTGCAGCTGGTGCGGGACCGCCATGTGCGGGACTGGGACGATCCGCGCATGCCGACTCTCTCCGGAATCCGCCGCCGCGGTTACACGCCCGAGGCGATTCGCAATTTCTGCAAAGCGATCGGCGTTTCGAAGACGAACGGCACGATCGAACTGGGCCTGCTCGAGCATCACGTGCGGGAGGATCTGAACCGGCGCGCGCCGCGCATGATGGCCGTGCTGCGCCCGCTGCGCGTGGTGATCGACAATTATCCGGAAGGCCAGGTTGAGGAGATGGAGGCGGTGAACAACCCCGAGGACGCCTCGGCCGGAACGCGCAAAGTGCCGTTCTCGCGCGTGCTGTATATCGAGCAGGAGGATTTCCGGGAAGATCCGCCGAAGCAGTATTTCCGTCTGACACCCGGCCGCGAGGTACGCCTGCGGTACGCCTATCTGGTGACCTGCACAAGCGTGGTGAAGGACGATGCGGATGAGGTAGTGGAGATCCATTGCACGTACGATCCGGCGACGCGGGGCGGGAATACTCCGGACGGCCGTAAAGTGAAATCGACAATCCACTGGGTTTCGGAGGGTCAGGCCGTGGATGCCGAGGTGCGGCTCTACGGCAACTTGTTCCTGCGCGAAAACCCCAACGAGACGGAAGAAGGCGAGGATTTCACCGCGAATCTCAATCCTGCGTCTTTGGATGTCCTGACAGGCTGCAAGCTGGAACCGGCGCTGGCTGCAATGGCCCCGTTTGAAAGCTGTCAGTTCGAGCGGCTCGGTTACTTCTGCATGGATCCGGATTCGACGCCGGGCAAACCGGTTTTCAACCGCACCGTGGCCCTGCGCGATACGTGGGGCAAAATCGAAAAGCGGGAAACGGGCAAGTAGTGGCTGTTTCTTTCAATTTTTCACAATGAACATTCTCGGAATCGGCGGAGTGCTGGGCGACGCGGCGGCGGCCGTGATCCGCAACGGCGAGATCGCCGCCGCGGTGGAAGAGGCCAAACTGACGCGGCGTGCGCAGCCCGGGCGGCTGCCCGAGGCCGCCATCGCGGCGTGTCTCCGCATCGCGGGCGTTACGCCGGAGCAGGTGGACTACGTGGCCCTGGCGCGACCGCTGCCCGCCGGATCGGCATTGCCTGTGTCTTTGCGCGTGTTCACGAAAGCGCGTGTGGTCTCCATCGACCATCACGCAGCGCATGCTGCAGCGGCTTACCTGCCCTCACCTTTCGAGAATGCGGCGGTGGTGACGCTGGATCGCGAAGGCGACCTGCGCTGCGGCGGCAAATGGCGCGGCGAGGGAAACCGCATCACGCTCGAAGAGGAGATCCTCTATCCGAACTCGATCGGAGAGCTTTACGGACGCGTGACGGAATTGCTCGGGATGCAGCCTCGCGCCGACGAGCATCGCGTGCAGTGGCTGTCGGCGACCGGCGAACCGCGCTATGCGAGCACGTTCGCGGAAATCCTGCAGGCCAGCGCAATCGACGAGTCGTATTTCGAGTCGGGCCGGCAGGGACATGGCGGATTCGGTGCGAAATTCTTCGAGCGCATCGGCATCGACGGCCGCACCGAGCTGAAGCCGCGGGATCGCGCCGATATCGCGGCGAGCATGCAGAAGGCGCTGGAAGATTACGTCATGCGCCTGGCGGGCGACGCCGAACATGTGTGTCTGGGCGGCGGCGTGGCGTGGAATGCGCTGCTGGTGGCGGCGCTGGAGAACTCCGGCCGTTATAAAGGCGTCTTCGCGCAGCCCGCCGCGGGCAACGCCGGCACGGCCCTGGGAGCGGCCCTGAACGTCTGGAACGACCTGCTGGGCGAGACGCGCCGGATCGACGGGGGCGGCTATTACCTTGGTCCGTCCTACGACGCGGCCGAAGTGAAACAAGTTTTGGAAAATTGCAAGCTGCGATTCCGCGTGCTGGCGACGACGCCCGAGCTGATCGCGGCCACCGCCGGACTGTTGAAGGATCACAGCATCGTCGCGTGGATGCAGGGCCGCATGGAATTCGGGCCGCGGGCGCTGGGCAACCGGAGTATTCTGGCGTCTCCGCTCGACCCCTACTCGACCGAGAATCTCAACAACTTCATCAAGCACCGCGAGGCCTCGCGCAAGTTCGCCGCGTCGGTTCCGGATGAACTGGCCGACGAGTATTTCGAGGCCGGGCGGAATGCGCGCCATCTGGCGAGCGTCAGCCGGGTGCGTGCGAAGTACAAAGAACAATTCCGCGGCGCGATTCTGGCCAACGATCTCGTGCGCGTCCACACCGTTTCGCGCCTGGATAATCCGCTGTACTGGCAGTTGCTGCATGCGTTCGGCCACAAGACCGGCCTGCCGGTTCTCTACAACACGTCGTTCAACCTGTTCGGCGAACCGCTGGTGTGCACGCCGCGCGACGCTGTGCGGAGTTTCTACTCGTCGGGAATCGACGCCATGGTGGCGGGGAACTTCCTGCTCGAGAAGTGAAACATTCGCTCTGTAACGCACACACATAAATAGCTGAAATGATCTGGGACACTCCTCTTCCCGCCGCACGGAAGAAAAGTCCATTGAGATGCAGAATGTGCGACTCCTCCGATATGTGGCGCATTGACGAGCGAACGGGCTTCGTGGCGGCCATCATGAGGTACCGCGGCTGGAAGCCGTTCCAATGCCGGGCGTGCGGCGATATTCGTTATCGGCCCGCCATCAAAAAAGCGACCCGCCAGATCGGTGACAGCCTGACGTTCACTCGCGCTCGATAACCGCGTGGGCGCGCAGCGAATCGACCAGCCGCTCCATGGCGCGCTGACGTTTCTCGGCGACGAGGGTCCGCTCAATGCTGTCGCGAACCTCATCGAACGTCGCGGGGCGCTCGGGCTCGCGCCCAAACACGGCGACGATATGAAAGGCGTTGGCGCCGCGGATAATCGCGCTGGCCTGGCCGGGCTGAAGGCCGAAGATCGCGCGATCCAGTTCGGGCGCCAATTGGCCGCGCGGGATCCAGCCGAGATCGCCGCCGTTTTCCGGATGGTCGGAGGATCTGGCGGCGACCTCCGCGAAATTCGCACCCCCGCGCAGTTCGGCCTCGGCGGACTTGATCGCTTCCAGCGCGGCCGCTTCGTCGACTCCTTCACCGAAGTTCTTCACAATATGTCCGACGCGGGCACGCTCGGGCATCACGAATTTCTCGCGGTGTTTCCGGTAATACTCGCTGATCTCCTTGAGTTTGGGCGCACCGATACGTCCGGCGTGCCGCGTCACAAGCCGGTCGATGCGAATTCGCAGCTCAATCTCGGAGCGTTGCGCGTCGCCTTGCACGGATGCGGCGATACGGCGCAGAGCCTCTTCGATTTGCTCGGGAGGAACGGGTTCCGGGTCGGCTAACGCCGCCTGGCGCAGGAGCACTTTCTCAATCGCATTCTCGACCGCCCACTCCCGCAGGCGAGTTTCGACCTGCCGCGGGTCCGTGCCCGGCATCGACCGGAACAGATGCGGGCGCATCAGGTTGGCTTCTTCGCGTATGAGCGCGTCGTCGAGCGTCGCACCGTTCACTTTGAGGGGCATCCGCGGGAATTATATCCCGACCGATTTTACCGAGCCGCGACTGTGAAGGAGCGGTTTCTATTCAAGCGCGATGCCGGGCTTCGAAAGATCCGAAAGCTTCGTGGCGTTGTCCATGTTGCCGAAATCGCGCGGATGCTGTTTGTCGCGAGTCAGCTTCGGAACATCGTCGGTGACGAAATCGATGAGCTCGCCCGCCGTCACGAAGCCATCGTGATTCTCGTCGGCGGCGCCCTCAAGGCCTTTCAGCACCGACCAGGTGAACGCGCCATGGCCTCCGCCAAATTCCGGACCTTCGAGCGAGAGCTCGCGGGGACGCGCGGACATGAGTCCGAGCATCTCGCCGGACGCCTCACCGAGCTTTTCGACAACGGCGCCGAGCTCGGTGGTCTTCAAGCTGCCGATGGTCGCCGCCCGGCAGACGTCGGCCAGCAGCACGACATGACCCGCGGTGGAAACTTCGTTTTCCACCATCGACTGGATCTCGTTCATCGTAATGGCGGTGCCGGAGAGATTTTGCGGATCGCTGTCGTAAGTGAGGATGTAAGCGCCCTGGCTGTCCACGGTGCCGTGTCCGGCGAGCAGGATGAACACGGTGTCGTTTTTGCCGGGACGCTTGAGGAAGGTGCGAAATGCCTCGTGAAGCGCGGCTGTAGTCGCCTGTTCGTTGGTCAGCAGCAGCATCTGGTCGGGCGGAACGCTGCCGCCGCGGCCGCTGGCAAGATGTTGCGCGAACGACTTCGCATCAGCGTCGGGATACTGGAGCCACAGGTCCTGCGGCAATTTCTGGTATTTCGAAATTCCGACAACAAGCGCAAAGGTTTTCGCGTCCGGCGGGGCGTCGGCGGCGTGGAGAGAACACGCCAGCAGTATCGCGGGCAGGAGCCTGGCGGCAGGCCAAACAGCCTGCGCCACAAGACGCAGCCGCATCAGGCGGTTCCCGAATCTTTCTCGTCTTCCCAGGGCGAAGGAGTGCGTTTCGTGATCTGCTGCAGACTAGCGGGCTTCGGACGGTAAGCCGTGCCGTAGTGCTTGTCGATCTCGTCGCGGTAGTTCATCTGCGGCCCGGGAAAACCGATGAGCTGCCAGCCGATCAATCCGGCATTCCCGCCGTGCATGGGGTCGCAGAACATGCCCTCGATGGTGTGCGTGCGCAGGAGCTGGAAGAAATGGGTCTTCTCGATCGCCATCAGCTTCTTGTCCTGCTCGGCCGGCGTGAGGCTGACGAAACCGTCGCCCAGATCTTTAATCCCGGCGCGATAAACTTCGCGCGGCGTGTCTTTTCCCTGATAGCCGTGCTCCGGCACGGACTCGACCCAGGGCCCCTTCGTATACCGGTATTTGTCGCGTCCGTAAGGTCCGCCGAGCTGGCGGTCGATATAAATCACCACGCCGGCTTCCTTCGCGCCAGGTCCCGTCCCGTCGCTGGGAAAGATCCGGTCGCAGGCCGCCGAGACAATGCGGGCTTCGGCCTCGGTAAAAAACCGCAGGGGGATTTTGACGTTCCCGTCCTGCTGCGCGGCAAGCCGCAGGGGTTCGCGCGCCAGCGTGTAGATCAGAACGCCACCCAGAGCCTGAGCGGGCAATGTCAGGAATTCGCGCCGTTTCATACTGGATTACATTGTACTCGCGAAATGGGCCGTCATCCAGCCCGAACGGAAAAGTTCAGATCAGGGGCCAGGCAAAGTGCAATCTGAGAATTCGAACCCATCGCTGCACTAAATTGACGCATGCAGTGGTTTACACTAAACGCTTGCCGTCTCCGCGAAAACCAAAAGTGAACAGCATAGCGCCGGCATTCAGCACAAGTCTCGGAGCCGTCTACAACACAGATTGCCTCAACCTGCTGGCAGCGATCAGGGATGAGTCTATCGACTGCGTTTTTGCCGACCCACCATTCAATCTGGCGAAAGATTACGGGAATGGCAGTGAAAAAGATAACCTGAGTTCGGTCGAATATCTCGAATGGTGTTATGGCTGGATGGACGAATGCGTCCGAGTGCTGAAAACCGGGGGCGCCTTTTTCATTTATAACCTCCCCCAGTGGGCCTTCCACTTGGCGGTTCATCTGGAAACGGGCCATATGAAATTCCGCCATTGGATCGCGGTTTCGATGAAGGGGACGTTTCCCCGAGGGAAAAAACTCTATCCCGCCCACTATGCTTTGCTGTACTTCACTAAGGGCGACCCGAAGACGTTCAACCGCGATCAAGTTCGTCTGCCAATTCCGAAATGTCGACATTGCGGAAAGGACGTGAAAGACTACGGCGGGCATCGAAAATTTCTGAATCCGCTCGGCCTGAATCTCACGGACATCTGGGAAGACACGGCGCCAGCCCGTCACCAGAAATTCAAATCGCGCTGGCATGTCAATGAATTGAAGCCGATGATTCCGGGCCGATGTATTGAACTGTCAACGGACCCAGGCGACATCATCCTGGACCCGTTTGGTGGCGGTGGCTCCACATACGAAGCTGCGCAATCATCGGGACGTTATTGGCTCGGCACTGAAATCGTCGATTGTGCATTGATTGAGGATCGTTTCAGTCGTCATCTGCCGGATGCACAAACATCCCCGGTGATTCTGTCGGGGATCTTCAAAGAACCGAATCCGACCTTGCGGATTCAGATTTCAAATGCCCCGAATCGTCTCCGAGCAGTCATTTGATGGTGCGGAAGAACTTATCGAGCGCCTCGGCCTCGACGAGTTGCTGGACGAGGTTCGACGAATCCTGACTTCGTTCTCGCTTCTCGTCGAGGAACGCCGCGACTGCAACAGCGCCAAAGCCGTTCGCGTAATGATAGACGAGCAGTTCAGAAATGCCGGAGGTTGGAACCAAAAAAAGACCGGCGGCGTTGACTGGATTAAACGCCAAGCGATAAACGGAAGGCCCCGACACATTTGCATTGGCGTGGAGATCCAGGTTTCGGGTCGCAGCGACCTGATTTCGGTGGATCTCATTCACCTGCGAAAGGAACTATTGCAGGGGAAGATCGATTTGGCAGTCCTCGTCGTCCCCAGCGACAGGCTCGGCAACTTTTTAACGGATCGCGTTGCCAAACTTTCCGACGCAAAGAGGCACATCGAAATGGCTCGAGCAGAAGACATGCCATTTATCCTCATGGCAATCGAGCACGATGGCCCCGGTCCTTGTCTTCCGAAGCAGCCCAAGAAAAGCTCGGGCGCACCGAGTTAGAATGCGCCTGCGCGAGGCCGTCAAACCCCCGTTGATATGATGATCAATCACCCACAATGAGTCAAAAGACCCCCATTACAGTTGCGTACGGCGACGGCATCGGCCCCGAAATCATGGAGGCTTCGCTGCGCATCATCCAGGAATCCGGCGCATCGCTGGAACTCGATACGATTGAGATCGGCGAAAAGGTTTATATGCGCGGCAACTCCGCCGGCATCGATCCCAGCTCCTGGGATTCCCTGCGCCGTACGAAGGTGTTCTACAAAGCGCCCATCACCACGCCGCAGGGCGGTGGGTTCAAGAGCCTCAATGTCACCGCGCGCAAGCGCCTTGGCCTCTACGCCAACGTCCGCCCCTGCGTCGCGTACGCTCCTTACGTCGATACGAAGCATCCCGGCATGGACGTCGTGATCGTCCGCGAAAACGAAGAGGACCTTTACGCTGGCATCGAGTATCAGCTCTCAAGCGACGTGATGGAATGCCTGAAGCTCATCTCGCGCCCCGGCTCCGAAAAAATCGTGCGCTTCGCCTTCGAGTATGCGAAGCAGAATGGCCGCAAAAAGGTCACCTGCTTCTCGAAGGACAACATCATGAAGATGACTGACGGTCTCTTCCACAAGGTTTACGATGAGATCGGCGCCGAGTATCCGGACATCGAGAAGGAACACTGGATCGTCGATATCGGCGCGGCCAAACTCGCCGATACGCCCACGGCTTTCGACGTGATCGTGATGCCGAACCTCTACGGCGACGTGCTCTCCGACGTGGCGGCGCAGATCGCGGGCTCGGTCGGACTGGCCGGATCGGCCAACGTGGGAATCACGGCCTCGATGTTCGAGGCCATCCACGGTTCGGCCCCGCGCCGCGCCGGACAGAACATGGCGAATCCTTCGGGCCTGCTGCTGGGTGGTGTCATGATGCTCGTGCATATCGGGCAGTGGGAGGCAGCCGAGCGCGTTCACAACGCCTGGCTGCGCACGCTTGAGGACGGCATCCACACCTACGACATCTACGAGGCGAGCGTCAGTAAGGAGAAGGTCGGCACGCGTGAATTCGCCTCCGCCATCATCGCCCGCATGGGCAAGAAGCCGGAGAAACTCAAGGCGGTTTCCTATGCAGGCGCGCAATCCAAGCGCAAAGAGTGGGTTCCGAATCCCGCGCGCGTCTCCGAAAAGGTTGAGATGGTCGGCGTCGATCTCTACCTGGGCTCGAACGGACAAGCGCCGCAGCAGTTCGGCGAAGCGATCAACAAGATCTCGCACGAAGGCATCGGTCTCCGCATGGTGGATAATCGCGGGACCATCGTCTGGCCCGGCTCGATGGCGGAAACGTTCGTGGTCGACAACTATCGCTGCCGCTTCCAGCCAGTTGAGGCGAAAACGATCACGCACGCGCAGATCACGGCGATTTACCAGAAGGTGATTGCCGCCGGCTACGATATCGTGAAAATCGAAACGTTGCGCACCTTTGATGGCA
>Ga0181521_10005016_pt1 | contig 14897 bp, 9 predicted proteins | sample PEATcosm2014_Bin_32_FD_119764 | JGI IMG/M metagenome (GOLD analysis project Ga0181521, IMG submission 119764) | Peatland microbial communities from MTU Mesocosm Facility, Houghton, MI, USA - PEATcosm2014_Bin02_60_metaG | ecosystem: Environmental > Terrestrial > Soil > Wetlands > Peat | place...
ATCGGGGGCGGGCATTCTGACTTCCAAGATTGTGCGCGCCGGCGAACCCGTCTGGGGCACCCCCGCCCGGCCGCTCCGCCAGTATCTGGAGCAGTTGGCCGCCCTGGCCCGCCTGGCAAAGCGGCGCGGGAAATAACCGAAGCGGCGAGGAAAGTAAAAGGATGGTCGTTGTAATCGGCGGGCACACGCGCAACATCGGCAAGACCTCCGTGGTCTGCGGCGTCATTCGCGCTTTGCCAGGCTGGAACTGGACCGCCATCAAAATCACGCAATACGGCCACGGCGTCTGTTCGCGCGATGGCGAGCCTTGCGACTGTTCCGATCCGGAGCACCCCATCGCCGTTTCCGAAGAGAACGGCTCGTCTCCCTCCACCGATTCAGGCCGCTTCCTGGCCTCCGGCGCCGCCAGGGCATTCTGGGTCCGAACACCGGCCGGCCAATTGAACGAAGCCATGCCCAAGATCCGCCGCCTTCTGGCCGCATCGGAGAACACCATCATCGAATCCAACAGCATCCTCCGGTTTCTCAAGCCCGACCTCTGCGCCATGGTTCTCGACGGCTCCGTTCCCGATTTCAAGGCCACAAGTCTCCGTTTTCTCGACCGGGCTAATGCCCTTGTCGTGACTTCGGCAGCCCCTCCGGCATGGCCCGATGTACCGCCCGCGCTGCTCCGAAACAAACCCCGCTTCACGGCCCCTCCTCCGTCTTACCAAAACGCCGGATTCATCGACGCCATCAGAAGCGAAATGGCGGTTCACCCGCCTGCCCACGGCACGTAAGTACTTGAGGAAGAGTGCAGTTGGGCAGACGGATGCCGCCACGCGGCACGGTTCGCCGGGCACTGGTTCGAAGTCCGGCGGCAGTTTTCGATGCCGGGTTGTTGCGGGCTTACAGTGCGAGGATATTCAGCTTTTATAGAGACGCAGGCCGAAGCCTGCCCGTGCACGAACCGAGTTCAATTCTCAGATGCGGGTTTGATTTGATCGATAATTAGCATCTCGACTGGCGCGCGTTCAGAGACGAGACGTAAGCCAAGCTGTTGTTCGATCGCCGTGAAGATCGAGCCGTGGTTCGAGTCGGGTGCTGCAGGTGCGTCAAGACCGATCACTCCGCCAGTGGGAATCGGCGCTTCGTCCCACTGCAGCTGAATATCGTAGAGCCCACTCAGCTGGGTCCGGTCAACCACTGGTCTGCCCAGCGCGCCGGAAAGGAGTTGTGTCATCCGCGAGAGCTCTCCTCGCTCGAGAGAAATGGAATTTCCGGTGACCCGAACATTAGTAGAGCCGGGGTGCTCCGGCACCTTCAATTTGGGGCCTCCCTTTGCGATAGTCAGCACATACGCGGGACGCTCCTGTGTCCCTCGGTGAACTCGGAGGGCGAAACGCTCTGCCAACATGTTCTGAAGCATGCGACGAGTTTCCTCGACGTTGTGCTTGCCGCCGTCGTCACTCTTGGCCTCAATGTCCCACTTCTCGGTGCCGAACCAGCTTTCCCCACCCGTAATCTGCGACTCCTGAACATCGTAGGCCAGCATTACAAGGAGCTTTGCAACGCTGCCTATCGCGGAGAACCCCCCGTTGGACGGGGGGCGCACAAAGAAGCGATCGTCGTTCGGAGCGTGCGGACGGATACTGGCCACCGCAAAGGTTGGTCGATCTTCCGCCAACAAGCACAATGCAGAGAGGGACAGAAAACAAATCGTCTTAAACACGGGTGATCACTCTTGTTTTCTGGTTTTAGTATAGAGCGTGATCAGCGAAGATTAATCGCCCGCGACCAGTCGCGCCAATGTAGGGCGATCTGTGCGATTCTGCCCGAACGACGCGCATTGCGGAAGCTATCCACCAGGCGATCTCACGCCCGGAGCGCCGCGCGAGGCGGGTATCCATTGTTTCGATCACTCGCCGGCATTCACACCCGAAGTCGATTTATTTCAGGCGTTAACCTGCTCAAAACAAACGCCGCCCCCAGGCGACGTGCCCGAAAAGGCCCCAGCCGCGTGCAATCGTGAGGTCGTGAAATGTGGCAATTTAACAATCGACGGGCTTCTCGCGGGCAATCCCTCCGTGCGCCCTCTGTTTCCCGGAGACAACGCTCCCGCCATCGGATACCTGCAGGACCTGCTGCGCGGACACGGCTACAAGTTCTTACCCGATCCGCGCGCCACTGCCTGGGGCTCATATGGCTCTGAAACTTCCATGGCAGTCACGGATTACCGCCGAAAGCACGGGCTGGACCCCAGCAAAGACCGCGCCGGCTCCGGTTTGCTTCGCGATCTCATCATTCGTCCCGCGCTGAAGGCCGCTCTGGGACCCGCCTACATCCCACTCGTCCTCGATGTCGCCTTCACTCCGATTCTCCGCTTTGTCTGGCTCACCTCGTTGTTCGAGACGGGCGGAGCCTTCGAAACACTCAACCTGAACACGGACCAGTGCGGGATTTCCTTCGGCATTCTGCAGTGGTCGCAAAAGCCCGGTCAACTGCATAAATTTCTGGAAGCCTGCAGCGCTCGCGAGCCGGCCGAGTGGGCGCGAATTTTCGCTGGTGGCAGTATGGCGGGTAACGCCATTCTCGACTACACCGCTAAACCGAACGGCGGTCTGGACGCTCGCGGCTGGGCGATCGACGCGGCCTTCGAACTGACCAAAGATCCGTGGAGAAGCAAATTACAGGCGCTCGGGACGAGTCTCCCGATGCAGCGTGTCCAGCTGGATCTGGCTTCGGAAGCCTGGCGCGCCGAACTGGATCGCGAGAACGGCTACGCGAGCAAGACCACCTCCGAGCGCGGCTTCGCGTTCCTGCTCGACCTCGCCAACCAATTCGGCTCCGGCCGCGTCGAGCAGCAATATAAACGGGCAGCCCTACCAGGCGTCGCCGAGGGAGCGATTCTCAAGGCGATGGAAGACGCCTTCACCGCGATCGCCAAACTGCAATTCCAACCGCAGGTACGCGCGCGCCGCGAATTCTTCCGCACCACCGCGCTGCTCTCGGATCAACCTTCCCCAGCGCAGTAACCACTCAAAGCACCGGCGAATCGTTCCCCAACATCGCCCGCCTCACGATCTTAACCGGTGGAAACCCCTGCTTCAGGAAGGTGTCGTGAAACTCCTGCAGGTTGTAAGCGGCCCCGCGCATTTTCCTGTAATCCTCCCTCAGCTTCAGGATTTCCAGCTTGCCCAGCGTGTAGTAAAGGTAAGTCGGATCGGACGTCCCGCGCTTGCTCTCCACCTGAGCCGTACTCGGTGTCTGCATGCCTTCCTTCACGAAGAATTCCACCGCCTGGTCGAACGTCATCTGTCCCGTATGCATTTGGATGCCTACGATATACCGCGCATTCCTCAGCAGCGCATCCTGCAACTGGCCTAGCCGCAGCTTCAAATCCCCGGCGCCGTAGCCTTCGTCGATCATCATCTGTTCGCAGTAATGCGCCCAGCCTTCCGCATTCGAATTCGCCCCCAGAAGCTTGCGCACCTTCGACGGCGCACTCTGCACCCAGAGAAACTGAACATAGTGTCCCGGATAAGTCTCATGAATCGATGTGCTCGTAATCACGCCCCGGTTGAACATCTCCAGATGCTCCTCGACATGTTTCGCAGTCCAGTTCTTCTCGGGCAAGGTCACATTGAAAAACGCCTCTTTCGCGACCTTCTCATAAGCGCCCGGCGTATCCATGGATGCCGTCGTCAGCGCCCGCATGAACGGCGGAGTTTCCTCCACGATCGGCGGCACGGGCGACGGAATGGTCACGATCCGATGCCTCGTAATATAGGCGCGCAGCCCTCCCAGCGTGTCGCGAAAAGCGTCCAGCAGCTTATCCGGCGAAGGATGATCTTTCTCCGCCTCCTCCAGAATCTGTTGCGGCGTCTTCGCCGGATCGATCTTCTTCGCCGTCGCGCGGAATAACGCCTGGTTTTGCCGCAGATTCGCGTATCCGATCTGAAGAAGCCTGTCGAGCGGGATATCGACCATTTCGTCGTACAGCAGCTTCTTCCGATAGTTCTCCGCGCCGATCCGGAAATCGCCTTTCGACCGCGGCAGCAGGTCGTTCTTCAGGAACGCCTCGTAGCGTTCGAGTTCACGAACCACCGTCGCGTTGGCTTCATGAAACTGGTCGAGCAACGCGCGGTCCTTCACGCCGCTGAACGCCAGCGGCACGTCCTTCTGAAAGAAGCTGACGATACCGGGCAGTTGCTCGAGCGCGATCTCGGTATAAATGCGCGGCGGGTTCTTCAAATTCGCCCGCGCGGCCTCAAACATCTTCGGCATCTGACGCTCCCGCGCGATCGTCGATTTCAACCGCTCGTTCTGGGGCGCGAAATTCCGGCTCATGATCGTGAAGACGGCGTTAGTCGCCGTACTCGAGTAGCGGTCCGGATTCGTTTCCCAGGCCCGAATCGATTCGAGGTCGAGCAGCGATGACCGGATGCTGCCCAGCACCATCTCCCGGTCGGCCGCCTGATCGGGCGTCAGCTTCGTGGCGGAGAAATCGCGAACCTCGCGTTCGTACTGTTTGAGCACCACGATCTGTTGCCGCACCGCGTCGAGCGAAAAATCCTCGAGCCTGCCATCGTATTGATGAAACCCGGCCGACGTCCCCGCGCTCGGATTGAAGTGAAAATCCGCCTGATCGAAGAACCGATCAACCAGCGCGTCCCAGCCCTGCGTTTGTGCCTGAGTAATCCCCGCCAACAGAAACACCACCAACCGTTTCATCCGCCTCCCTGTCCCGATGTGGGGCGGACCCCCCGGTCCGCGGCCGACGCCCCCGTCGGCCCATCTCCCTAACTCACCGGCAGCATCTGCAGCAGCTGCGCTTCGCTGATAACCGGAATATTCAGCGACTTCGCCTTGTCCAGCTTGGAACCCGCGTCCTCGCCCGCCACCACGTAGCTGGTTTTGCCGCTCACGGCTGACGATACCTTTCCGCCGGCGGCTTCGATCCTGTACTTCGCTTCCTCGCGCGTCATGCGCGGTAAAGCTCCCGTGAGAACGAAAGTCAAGCCCGTCAGTGGGCCCTCCTTCCTCTGCCTCACCGTATATTCGAACGAAAGGTTCGCCTTCCTCAGCCGTTCCACCAAAAGCAGATTCTGCGGCTCCCGAAAGAACATATAGATGCTCTCCGCCACCTTTGGCCCGACTTCCGGCGCCTCCTGAAGTTCCTCGATACTCGCGGCCCCGATTTTCTCCATGGCCCCGAAATGTTCCGCCAGCAGTTCCGCCGTACGTTCGCCCACGAACCGGATTCCCAGCGCCGTGATCACGCGCGGCATTGGCAGAAAACGCGAGTGATCTATATTCCTGATCACGTTCGAGGCGGATTTCATCCCCATGCGCTCCAGATTCGCAATCTGCCCGACAGTCAGATCGTACAGATCCGCCACGCTCGTCACCAGCCCGCCGTCCACCAGCTGATCGATCAATACGTCTCCCAGCCCGTCGATGTTCATCACGCCCCGGGAAGCGAAATGCCGGATCGATTCCTTCAGCCGCGCCGGGCAATTGACATTGATGCAGCGGCTGGCCGATTCTCCCTCTTCGCGCACAATGCGGCCGCCGCAAACCGGGCACGTCTTCGGCATGCGGAACAACTTGCGATGCGTCCCCTGCATCTTGACGCGGACCACTTTCGGAATCACATCGCCGCTTCGCTCGACCACTACCGTGTCGCCGATCTGCAATCCCAACCGCGCGATCTCGTCTTCGTTGTGCAGCGTGGCCCTCGATACCGTCACCCCGCTCACCACCTTCGGCGCCAGATGCGCCACCGGTGTCAGCGCGCCTGTTCGCCCCACCTGCACCGTGATATCGACGACTTCGGTCTCCACCTGCCGCGCCGCGTATTTGAACGCGATAGCCCAACGCGGGGCCTTGGCGGTATACCCAAGCCGCCGCTGCTGCGCGATACTGTCTACCTTGAGCACAACGCCATCGATCTCATAAGGCAGAGCTTCCCTCTGCGCTTCCCATTCACGGCAAAATTCAAGCGCCTGTTCGATGTCGTCGCACAGACGCCGCTTGGGATTGACTTTGAAGCCGTTGTGGATCAACCACTCGAGCGATTCCCAATGGCTGTCGAAAATGGTGCGGCCCTGCTCGTCAAACAGGAAGTACGCGTAAAAGTCGAGCCGGCGCGAGGCCGTGATTCCCGGTTCCAGAAGGCGCAGGGAACCAGCCGCAGCATTGCGCGGATTCGCGAAGCGCGTTAATCCTTGCTCTTCGCGGTCCGCATTCAAGCGCTCGAATGCCTTCCGGTTCATGACAATTTCGCCGCGGGCTTCGAAGGCGGCCAATCCGGGAATTCCTCGTCCGGCGCGCAATGGGAGCGAGCGGATTGTGCGCGCATTTTCCGTGACATCCTCGCCCGTCGTTCCGTCGCCTCGCGTAATGGCCTGCGTGAACAGGCCGTCCCGGTATCGGGCCGCCATCGACAAGCCGTCCATTTTGAGTTCGGCAACGTAACGGTACGGTTCTCCACCCAGCCACTCGCGCACACGCGCATCGAATGCCCGCAGTTCCGCGTCGTCCAGCGCATTATCCAGGCTGAGCATGGGCGAGCTGTGCGGCACTTTCTGGAATCCCTCGCGCGGCTTGCCTCCCACGCGCCTCGTGGGCGAATCGGGCGTGACCAGTTCGGGATGCTCCGTTTCAATGGCCTGTAGCTGCCGCATCAGCGCGTCGTATTCGGCGTCGCTGATCTCGGGCTGATCCAGAACGTGGTATTGATATTCGTGATGGCGTATCGCCTCGCGAAGCTTGTCTGCTTCCGTACGAGGGTCGGTGGCGGAGGTCTTCACGGACATTTCGCTATAATCGGTTTCTTCAGAACGGCCTGAATCTTATTCCTCTATTACCCCATCGTATCGGAGTCATCTACAACCCCTGCGCGGGCGGCTTGAAAGGGTCCCGTCGCGCACGCCTGGACACCGCTGTTCGTATCCTGCGGGATGCCGGCCGGGAAATGGGAACCACGGTCGAGCTGATCGATACTCCAGGCCCGCAAATGGCTGGCGAGCTTGCCCGCCGGGCCATTGAGGCGGGCTGCGATCTCATTCTGGCAGCCGGCGGCGACGGCACCATCAACGAGGCTGTTAACGGCGTCGTTGGATCGAACGTCCCGTTTGGCATTTTGCCGGCCGGAACCGCCAATGTTCTGGCCAACGAAATCGGTTTTGCCAACCGGCCCGATCACGCGGCGAAGCAGCTGCTGGAATCCACGCCCGTGCGTATAGCACTGGGAGCGCTCGACAGGCCGGACCAGCCGCGCCGCTATTTCGTTCTCATGGCGGGAGTGGGACTTGACGCGCGCATCGTCTACGAGCTCGATCTGGATCTCAAGGGCAAACTGGGCAAGCTGGCGTACTGGCATGGCGGCTTTCGCCAATTCGGCCGCCCCGTCCCGCGCTTTCATTTGTTTGTGAATGGTTCCCAGTATTGCGCCAGCTTCGCTCTCATCACACGCGTACGAAACTACGGCGGCGATTTCGAGATTGCGCGCCGCATCCGTCTGACCGACAACGATTTTGAAATCGTTATATTCCAGAACCATCAGTGGCAGGACTACCTTCGGTTCTTCGGCGCCGTGATGACCAACCGCCTCCACGGCACAAGTGGAGTTACCCTCGCGCGCGCCACTCGCGTCGAAGTCGATGTTCCCGAAGATCAACGTATCTACATCCAGACCGACGGCGAGGCGGTAGGGGTGTTGCCTGCCGTCATTTCGGCGATTCCGGACGCGCTCACACTCCTGATGCCAAAGAGCTACGCTAATCGGTAGGAATGAAATCGATTCCGCTCATTCTCATCGCCGCGGTTCTGGCTCCGGCGCAAATTCCTCGTTCAGCTTCCGGAGCGATCGCGCTGCAACCGCCCACTCCAAGCAGTTTCGACTGTTCAGCCGACGGCACCGTAGTGAATTCCGTGACAGGCGAGCCGATTGCCCGGGCGCACGTCAACGTGATATCCGGCGGCACAACGTACTCGGCAGCCACCGACAGTTCCGGCAGATGGACGCTCTCCAACCTGGGCTGCGCCACGGGGCAGATGCAGGTCACCCGGCCCGGATTTCTTACCGCGGGCGTCGCATTTCGGCGCTTGACACTGATCTCCGGTTCGCCGGTTCACGATCTGAAGACGGAACTGATCCCGCAGTCTGTCGCCTGGGGCAAAGTGCTGGACGATCAGGGAGACCCGGTGATGGGTGCGCAAGTCACCGTGTTGGCTTCTCGCGTGGCCGATGGACGGCCCAGATTTCAGCAGGCCGGTTTGGGTACGACGAACGATCTGGGCGAATACCGTGTGGCGAATCTGCCGCGCGGAAAATATGTGCTGTGTGTCCACGTGAATCAGCCCAATGCACAATCGGCGTCCCAGACAATCACCGCCGATTCCTGCTACCCGGGGCCGCTCGAAGCAGGCGCAGCCAGCGCGATGGACCTGCCTGCCGGCCGCGAGGCGAAAGTGGACTTCACGCTGAATGAAGTTCTGCCGGTGCACGTGCGCGGCGCCGTCACCGGGCTCCCGGAAGGGCGCGGCACCGGAATCAATCTCGTCAGGCGGGGCCTCAATGCCGATTTCGGCGGGAACCTTCCCGGCTCCGTTCGCGACGGCAAATTCGACTTCCGCGTGCCCCCCGGCTCCTACATGCTGACGGCGGACTATTTTGAAGCCGGCAAGCGGCTGACCGCGCGCGTTCCGATCGACGCCGGATCTTCCGATATCGACAACGTCGTCGTGCATTTGGACAGCGGTTTCACCGTAACAGGGACCGTGCGCGCGATTTCTCAATCGGGACAGACTGGCCCCCTGCCGCAATTCGGCATCAACCTGCGCCCGTCCGAGCCGGTCAATGGAACCGGGCAATTCAAATGGGAGCCGGACCACACAACGTTCGCCATCAACGATATGGTGCCGGGCAGTTACCGGCTCGATATATTTCCGCCCGCGCCCTGGTATGTGAAGAGTGCGACGCTGGGCGGCCAGGACATCCTGAATTCCGAGGTCCCGATCTCGCAGGCTGCGGGACCGGTCGAAGTCATACTGCGTGACGACGGCGGTTCCATCGAAGGCGATGTGGCCGATGCCAACGGGCAGCCTGTCGCCACCGGAATTCTGCTGTTGCGGAATACAATCCGCGCCGCAAACTCGACGTCTCAACCGAACGGCCATTTCAAATTTCAGAATGTGGCTCCGGGCGATTATACGATCTATGCCTGGGACGAACCGAACGATGTGGAATATGCGGATCAGGATTGGATGCGCCGCAACGGTGGCGGCGGCGTCCCTGTCACCGTTACGGCGGGCCAGAACCAGCAGGTCAAGCTGACCCAACAATTAGTTCCCCGGCCGTAGCGGCCTGCCCCTCAAAGTAACCCCAGTCTCCCTGCAATGCGGACCCAGATCGAGCGGGCCAGCCGCACTCTCAAATCCCGCCATTCCTCCATGACGTCGCGCATCGCGTCGATGCCGCAGGCGAATGGTCCCTTGCGGGCGGCGATGGGCAGCGACCAGGACTCGGCCGGCACGATGCCGAACGGTTTGTAGTTCTCGGCGTAAATTTTCACGCTGCTGAAGCCCGCGGCGGCCAGTACGTCCCTGAGCATCTTTTCCGAGAACACTCGCATCTCCAGCGACTTTCCCGTCCCGCTCAGGTGAAAATTCAGATTGTCGAAAACCTGCGTCTCGCCCGCCCGCGTACGATTCACCAGCACAAAGCGATCGCCGACTTCCGCCAGGCCGTATTCGTAAAGATCCGGAAAATGTTCCGTCGACTCGTCGATTTCGTAGGGCACGGTAAATATCAACACGCCGTTCGGCTTCAGCATGTTGTAAGCGTTCCGGAACGCCTCGACAATGGGAGGCGCTACGTGCTCGAGGACATCGCTTGACAGGACAAAATCGTAGGCATGGGACTCTTTTGACGGATTCCCCAAATCAAACCGGGGCTCGCGATCGTAAAACGTGTTCCGGTAATCGAAGACCTCCGCGAGACGCTTTGCATACTGGCCGGAATCGCTGGTGCCGAGACCGCGCAAACTCTTCACGCGGGGAAAATCGCGCAAGCTCAGCTGGGTACCGAACAACTCCATCGACAGCGCCCCCATGAGCGCGCGCGTACGCTGGGTTGAGCCACAGGAACTACAGCTGGGCTTCTCCCGCTCGAAAGGCTCGCCGGAGTATGAATTCTCCTTACCGCATATATTGCATACGAATTTCGCCACCGCTCTATTATGCTGGTTGACCTTGTGGGGCGGGGCTTCGGCCCTGCAGCCGGGCTTCCGCCCGGCCAACAGCGCGATGCAATTCCTCCGCCGGCACTTTGCGTTTCTTCCTGATCCACGCGATCACCGCATCCCGCTGCAGCGGCCCAATCTTCGGAAACACCAGTCCCGTCGTATTGAGCTGGTCTCCCGCAGCCTGGTTTCCAGCTGTGAAATCCGTAATCGCGACCGTATACTCGCGGTCCGGCTCAACCGGATACCGGTCGGTAATGGATTTCGGCAGTTGGCTGCCTTTGAACTTCCCCGTGACGATGTAGTTGTCGAACGGCAACATATTCCAGATCTGCCGCGCGAGAATCCGGCCCGCAGGCAAGCCCTCCCGAATATTCCCCGTATTGATCCACCCGATATCCGCGCCGGTCTGCTCCGCCATCGCCTTCTCGATCATTCTCCGCAGCTCGGCATCCGTCCGTGCCATCGCCTTTGCGGATTCTCCGATCGGAACATCGACCAGCGGCCTCACCTTCGATTCCCAGTGGTTCACCAGGCGCTCCACATCGGGCGCCGGCGCGAGCGACGCCTCGATCGGGATCTTCTTCCACTCCGCCGACCGCGGCTTTTTGCCTGCAATGTCCACCTGCAGGTCCAGGCGGCCGAGCTGATCCGCGTAGCTGTTCACCAGCACCGCGACTCGACCCTCCACGCGCATCATCTCCGGATAAGCTTCATGCGTATGGCCCGCGACCACCACCGAAACCTCCGGAATCTGCTTCAGGATCTCCGCCACTTCTTCCTTGTCGTGAATGTGGCCCAAAACAACAACGAGATCGGAGCGCTCGCGCAATTCCGTCGCGTACTTCCGCACGGTATCGAGTACCGGCAAGACCTTCCACGGCCCCACCTCGGGAGGGGACGCGAAATTCCCCACCAGATCGCTCAGCACGACGCCGATAATCGCCACGCGGATGCCTCCCACGCTCTTGATCGCGTACGGCTGGCCCGTGATCGATTGGCCGCGCGCATTCACCACATTCGCCGAGAGAACCGGGAAATGCGCAATCCGGCCGAACTCCTGCACGCGCCTCCAGCCGTAATCGAACTCATGATTGCCGAGCGTGGAGGCGTCGAATCCCAGCAGATTCGCCATTTCGTAAACCGGAATTCCATGGAACAGCGTGGACACCGGCGTTCCCTGCACCAGATCGCCGGCGTTCAGATAGAGGCAGGCCGCGCAATTCATCTTCTCCCGCCGCACTGCCGTGGCGAGCCGCGCGAAGCCGCCATTCCCGTGCTCGTCGGGAAGCAGATGAGCATGAAGATCGTTGGAATGAAGAATGGTAAGCGACTGCCCGAAGAGCGGCGTCAGGCCAAGAAGCAGCCACAGCAGCAAGCGGCGTCTCATCATCGCATCTTAGCCCATCGGGGACCGAACGCGCGCAGTTCCAGTGCCTCACCGTGCCTTTACCGAACCGCGACTGTAAAGGAGCGGCAACGGGCCCCCTCGGCAATGAGCGAAAGCCTGGAGAACTCCAGTGCGAAGGTGTCATGCTCAGGATATCGCCAGCCTCCTGGGAGGCTTTTACGGTATACAAAGAATCAGCCGGAGGGTCCTCAAGCGTCGACTGCATTTGCCCGGGTGTTTTCGTGACGAAGCTGCCACAATAAAACAGAACCACCTCCCGATGTCCTCTCCTCAATACATCGAGCTTCACGCCCGTTCCGCCTTCAGTTTCCTGCGCGGCGCATGCATCCCGGAGGAATACGCCACCATTGCCGCGTCGCACAACACCCCCGCCATGGCTCTCACCGACGTCGATGGCGTCTACGGTTCCGCCCGCTTTCACATGAGCGCGAAAAAGGCCGGCATCCAGGCCCACGTCGGCGCTGAAGTAACCGCGAAGGATGGCGGACGCTATACGCTCCTCGTCCAATCGCGCGCCGGCTACCGGAATCTGAGCCGCCTCATCACGCGCATGAAATTGCGCGCAGGGACGAAAAATCCCAAACCCGGCAACGAACCCGCCGCCACCTTCGAAGATTTCACGGAATACGCCGACGGGCTGCTCTGTCTCACCGGAGGCGACGAAGGTCCGCTGGCTCTAGCGCTGAAAAACGGAAACGCCCCCGAAACACTCGCCCGCCTCACCCGCGCATTCGGACCCGGCAACGTTTATGTCGAACTCCAGCGCCACCTCGATCGTGAGGAAGAAGCGCGCAATCAAGCCGCTATCGATCTCGCCCGCACCCTTAAACTACCCCTCGTTGCCACCAACGGCGTCTGTCATGCGACGAAAACGCAGCGCGAAGTTCTCGACGTCTTCACCTGCCTGCATCACAAAACCACTCTTGCCCAGGCAGGCCGTCTGCTCGCGCGCAACTCCGAACGCCACCTCAAGAGTCCGGCCGAAATGGCGAAGCTCTTTGCCGATATTCCGGAAGCCATCGCCAACACGCAGGTCGTTTCGTCTCGCCTCGGCTTCACGCTTTCCGATCTCGGTTATCAATTCCCCGAATATCCTCTGCCTCCAGGCGAGACAGTCTCGTCGTTTCTCTGGAAGCTCACCGATGAAGGCGCGCGCCGCCGCTACCAGCCTTATTACGAGCGCGCGCGCCTGCAGATCGAGCGCGAGCTCAAGCTCATCGACAAGCTCGGGCTCGGCGGCTATTTCCTGATCGTGTGGGACTTGGTCCGTTTCGCCAAAGAGCAGGGAATCCTCTGCCAGGGCCGTGGCTCCGCCGCCAACAGCGCCGTCTGTTACTCGCTCGGCATCACCGCGGTCGACCCCGTCGGCATGGATCTGCTCTTCGAACGCTTTCTCTCCGAAGAGCGCGGCGAATGGCCCGACATCGATATCGACCTTCCCAGCGGCGACCAGCGTGAGCGCGTCATCCAGTACGTCTACGAGCGCTACGGCCAACACGGCGCGGCGATGACGGCGAACGTGATCACGTATCGCGGAAAACTGGCCGCGCGGGAAGCGGGCAAGGTCCTCGGCTTCGATGTCACCACGCTCGACAAGGTTTCGAGTGTCGCACCCATGTGGGGTTATCACGATCCCGAGCACACCAAACAAAAGCAGTTCCTCGACGCCGGCCTCGACTTCAACAACTTCAGGGTCCGCAAGTTTCTCGACATCGTCGTCGCGCTTCAGGACATGCCGCGCCACCTCGGCCAGCACTCCGGCGGCATGGTGATCTGCCAGGGACGGCTCGACAGCGTCGTTCCGCTTGAACCCGCTTCCATGCCCGGCCGCGTCGTCGTCCAGTGGGATAAAGAGGACTGCGCCGATCTGGGCCTGATCAAGGTCGACCTCCTCGGGCTCGGCATGATGGCCGTCCTCGAGGACTGCCTCAAGTTGGTGCGCAATCACTGGCGCCAAGAGATCGATCTGGGTCGGCTTCCCGCCGACGACCCGGTGGTTTATAAAGCACTGCGCAAGGGCGACACCATCGGCATGTTCCAGGTGGAAAGCCGCGCCCAGATGGCGACGCTGCCCCGCATGAAGCCCGAAAAGTTCTACGATCTGGTGGTCGAAGTCGCGCTCATTCGCCCCGGCCCGATCGTCGGCAACATGGTGCATCCCTATCTCAACCGGCGCTCGGGAAGGGAACCGGTGGACGCCCTGCATCCCATCCTGGAACCCGTGCTCAAGCGGACGCTCGGAGTTCCTCTTTTTCAGGAACAGTTATTGCGCATGGCCATGATCGCCGCCAACTTCACCGGCGGCGAAGCGGAGGAACTGCGCCGCGCCATGGGATTCAAACGGTCGAAGCAGCGCATGCTCGATATCGAAAGCAGACTGCGCGCGGGCATGGCGCAAAACGGCATCGCCGGCGACGTGCAGGACCGCATCGTGCAATCGATCACTTCGTTCGCCTTGTATGGCTTCCCCGAATCGCACGCGGCCAGTTTCGCGCTGATAGCCTATGCCAGCGCCTGGCTCAAATGCCACTATCTCGCGGCCTTCACCTGCGCAATTTTAAACAACCAGCCGATGGGCTTCTACAGCCCCGCGGTTCTCGTCAAGGATGCTCAACGCCACGGCCTCCGCGTCCTGCCGGTAGACGTCAACATTTCCGAATGGGACTGCACCATCGAATCCGCCAGCCATTTCCTGCGCCTCGGCCTCCGTTACATCCGCGGACTCCGCGCCGAAACCGGCAACCTCATCGCCGCCCGCAAGCCCTTCCGCGACGTCGACGACATCGCGCGCCGCGTCCCCCAACTCCACAAAGACGAACTCGAAAAGCTGGCCGGCGCCGGTGCCCTGGCCAACCTCGGCGCCGCGCACCGCCGCGATGCACTGTGGAAAGCGGGCCGCGCCGGCCGCCCCACCGGGCCTTTACTCGAACAAGTCCCCGAAAATTCCCCCGCGGCCCCTCTGCGGCGCATGACCGTTGCCGAACGCCTTTCCGCCGATTACAACGGAACCGGACTTACCGTCGGGCGGCACCCGATGCATTTCCTGCGTGCGGAAATGAACGAACTTGGCGTAACGCCCGCGAAGGATCTTCCCAAAGTTCCCAACGGCGGCCTCGTGCGCGTGGCGGGAGCCGTCATCGTGCGTCAACGCCCCGGCACTGCGAAAGGCATCATGTTCCTCAGCATGGAGGACGAAACCGGCATCGCGAACGTCGTCGTAATGCCGGATATGTTCGACGAGCGCCGCGTCACGCTTG